>ERZ773057.548-NODE-548-length-15615-cov-4.287211_pt1 | contig 15615 bp, 9 predicted proteins | sample MGYA00580629_ERZ773057 | MGnify/ENA primary metagenome ERZ773057 (study PRJEB29015, sample SAMEA2738143) | human oral metagenome | biome: human oral; feature: human-associated habitat; material: saliva | place: China | collected 2163 ...
GAAAGCCTTCGTTCCTGCACACCGGGGGTTTCCTTATCTTTGGATCCAGTTCGCAGGGTCCATCCGGACACAGATGACATCAGGCACGTTCTCAGGAAGAACGCATGCCCATACCGGAAAGACCCGTTCAGCCCCTTTCTTTCCGCGTGCACGATGAATCCCGGCATTCCGCTCCCTCCAGAACTGATCATCCAGCTTGGCAGCCTCAGCCCGATCCAGCTGGCCTGGCTGTCGGGCTACTGCTGGTCCCAATGCCAGCAGCCGGCCACACAGGCATTTCCTGGTCAATCCGGTCCCATAGCTGCCGTCACAGGACAGCCCGGTGGCGCACTCACACAGCCCGGTGCTGTCGTCGGAGGCTCAGCCGGCCAGACATCCACTGCCACAGGAGCCGCACCCGCAGCCACACGCCGCATCACCATCCTGTCCGCCTCGCAGACGGGCAACGCGCGCCGTGTGGCCTCGCAACTGGCAGAAAGCCTGAAAAAGGCCGGCCTGCAACCCAGACTCACCGGTGCAGCCGATTTCAAGAGCAAGACGCTGCCCAGTGAAGACATCCTGCTGCTGGTCAGCTCCACCCAGGGTGAGGGAGAGCCCCCCGAAGAAGCACTACCCCTGCACAAGTTCCTGTTTGGCAAGAAAGCCCCCAAACTGGACACGCTGCATTTTGCTGTTCTGGGACTGGGTGATTCTTCGTACCCGAAGTTCTGTCAGGCAGGTCGCGATTTTGATGCACGTCTGGCCGAGCTGGGCGCACATCGACTGCATGATCGTGGCGACTGCGACCTGGATTTCCAGTCCACTGCCACCGCATGGATCGACGCCATCACGCCGGTACTGAAGAAACTGTGCGGAGACAATGCCGGATCAGCCTCGGGCAGTGTTCAGTCCTCCACCAGCAACGCGCCTGGCACGACTGGAGCCTTTCCGGGAGCTTTCCCGGGTGCGTTTCCGCTGCCTGGCGCTCCGGGAGCCTTGAACACGGCCGGCAACCTTGGCAGCTTCGCCCAGCCTGCTGATGCCGCCGTGGCCACCGCCGAGGCCCCGGCTGCTCAGGTCTGGACACGAGAGCAACCTTTCACCGCCAGCCTGTCGGTACGCCAGAAGATCACCTCGCGCAATGCCGAAAAGGATGTCGAACACGTCGAGATCGACCTGTCGGACTCCGGCATCCAGTATCAGCCCGGTGATGCGCTGGGCGTGTGGCCAGTCAACGCACCGGACCTGGTCAGCGAGATCCTGTCCCTGCACGGCCTGAAAGGCGACGAGACGGTGCAACTGCCCGACGGAACATCCACCGATATCCGTCATGCGCTCACCCATCACGTCGACATCACGCAGAACACCCCGTCCTTCGTGCAGGCCTATGCTGCCCACAGCGGAAAGCGCGAGCTGCAGGAAATCGTCGAGAACGCCGAAGCGCTGGATGTCTACCTGGCCAGCACACCACCCGTGGGCGTATTTGCCGAGCACCCGCATCCACTGCCAGCGCAGGGGCTTCTGCCACTGTTCCGTCCCCAGGCACCACGGCTCTATTCCATTGCTTCATCACAGGACGACGTGGGCGATGAAGTGCACCTCACCGTCGGTGTCGTGCAGTTCCGTCACCACGGCCAGCATTACACCGGCGCTGCTTCCGGCTATCTGGGCCACCTGCTGGAAGAAGGCGATGGGGTGCGTGTCTTTGTCGAGCCCAACCCTCACTTCCGACTGCCAGCCGATGGCGACACATCGATCATCATGATCGGCGCCGGTACCGGCATCGCCCCCTTCCGCGCCTTCATGCAGCAACGCGAGGCGCAGGGTGATACAGGCCGGAACTGGCTCATCTTCGGGAACCAGCGTTTTACCGACGACTTTCTCTATCAGGCCGAATGGCTGCAGTACCGCAAGAGCGGTCTGCTCACCCGCGCGGACCTGGCCTGGTCCCGCCAGGGCAAGGAAAAGGTCTACGTGCAGCACCGCCTGGCACAGGCCGGAGCCGATGTCTGGCAGTGGCTGCAGGAAGGTGCACACCTCTATGTCTGCGGTGATGCCAACCGCATGGCACGCGATGTGGAGCGCGCCCTGAAAGAGATCGTCATGACCCACGGCGGCATGTCCGAAGACGATGCCGACGACTATCTGAACGACCTGCGTGAGGACCGTCGCTACCAGCGGGATGTCTACTGAAGGCACACGCTTCTTCCGTGACACCCCAAAGGCATTAGATGCCTGCGCATCACGATTGAACAACCCGAGATTCCAGAGAAACACCATGTCGAACGCCGTACTGGACAAACGCGCCAAGCTGCCTGATGCGCCCTTGGCCGACAATGAACGCCTGAAAGGCAACAGCCATTACCTGAAGGGAACCATCCGTGAAGATCTGGGTGACGGACTCACCGGTGGGTTCAACGGAGACAATTTCCAGCTGATCCGCTTCCACGGCATGTACGAGCAGGATGACCGCGACATCCGTGCCGAGCGCGTGGGTCAGAAGCTGGAGCCGCTGAAGAACGTCATGCTGCGCTGTCGCCTGCCAGGCGGCATCATCCAGCCGCAGCAATGGCTGGGCATCGACAAGTTCGCTACCGAACAGACGCTCTACGGCAGCATCCGGCTCACCAACCGACAGACCTTCCAGTTTCATGGCGTGCTGAAAGAGAACATCAAGCCCATGCACCAGTGGCTCAACCAGCTGGGCCTGGACAGCATCGCCACTGCGGGTGACGTGAACCGCAACGTGCTGTGTACCAGCAACCCGGTGGAATCGTCACTGCACCGTGAAGCCTGGGAATGGGCCAAGAAGATCTCCGAGCATCTGCTGCCTCGCACCCGGGCCTACGCGGAGATCTGGCTGGACGGGCAGAAGGTGCAATCCACCGAGAACTTCTTCGGCACCCCGGTCATCGACAAGGCCAAAAGCGGCGACGACACCGAACCCGTGCTGGGCAAGAGCTATCTGCCGCGCAAGTTCAAGACCACGGTGGTCATCCCGCCGCACAACGACGTGGACCTGCACGCCAACGACCTGAACTTCGTGGCCATCGGTGACGGCAAGCATCTCGTCGGCTTCAACGTGCTGGTGGGCGGCGGCCTGTCGATGGAACACGGCAATACCCGCACCTATCCCAACGTGGCGCGCGAATTCGGCTTCCTGCCGCTGGACAAGGTGCTCGACTGCGCTGCTGCCATCGTGTCGGTGCAGCGTGACTGGGGCAACCGCAGCGACCGCAAGAATGCCAAGACCCGCTACACGCTGGAGCGCGTTGGCACCGACGTGTTCATCGCCGAAGTGGAAAACCGCATGGGCGCGAAGTTCGAGCCCATCCGCCCCTATGAATTCACCACTCGGGGCGACCGCATCGGCTGGGTGCAGGGCGAGGAAGGCAACTGGCACCTGACGCTGTTCATCGAGAACGGCCGTCTGGTGGACCGCCCGGGCAAACCGCTGAAGACTGGCATGCGCGAGATTGCCAAGGTTCACAAGGGTGATTTCCGGCTGACGGCCAACCAGAACCTGATCGTGGCCAATGTGCGCCCCGAGGACAAGGAGCAGATCGAACGCCTTGCCCGCGACCATGGGCTGATGAGTGATCGCGTGACGCCGCAGCGCGAGAACTCCATGGCCTGCGTCTCGCTGCCCACATGCCCGCTGGCCATGGCGGAATCCGAACGCTTCCTGCCGCAGTTCTCCGACCGCATGGACGAACTGATGGCGCGGCACGGCCTGTCCGAAGAGCACGTGGTGCTGCGCGTGACGGGCTGCCCCAACGGCTGCGGCCGTTCGATGCTGGCCGAGATCGGCCTGGTGGGCAAGGCCATCGGCCGCTACAACCTGTACGTGGGCGGCAATCGCGAAGGCACCCGCATCCCGCGCCTCTTCAAGGAGAACATCGTGCAGGAAGAGATCCTGGAAATCATCGACGGCTGGCTGGGTGCCTGGGCCCAGGGGCGCCAGGGCGAGGAAGGCTTTGGCGACTTTGCGGTACGCACCGGCATCATTGCCCCGGTTCTGGACGCCCCGCGCGATTTCTGGACTGTCGCTGCCTGAACACCATCCGGATGCCTCCGGGAACACATCCCGGCAGCAACCTCCCTGCCCTACGGACCAAGGACCCCCATCATGCAGTACTTCCCCCTCTTTGCCGACCTGAAAGGTCGTGCCGTGTTGCTGGTGGGTGCAGGCGAGGTGGCCACCCGCAAGGCCGATAGCCTGCTTCAGGCCGGCGCCGACATCCGCGTGGTGGCCCGCGAACTGGCGCCAGCCTTTCTGGACTGGCAGAACGAAGGGCGCATCCAGTGGCTGGCGCGCGAATTCCACCCCGAGCACCTGCAGGACGTCTTCCTGGTGGTCTCGGCCACCGGCGATGCCGAAGTGGACAGCCAGGTGTTCAAGGCCGCCCAGGCCCGCCACCTGCTGTGCAACACGGTGGACGATCCGCAGCGCTGCTCCTTCATCACCCCGGCCGTCATCGACCGCAGCCCCATCCAGGTGGCCATTTCCTCATCCGGCACGTCGCCCGTGCTGATCCGGCACTGGCGTCAACGCATCGAGGCCCTGCTGCCGCAGCACACCGGCACCCTGGCCAACATCGCTGGCCGCTGGCGCACCCGGGTGCAGGAGAAGCTGGGTACCGTGCGCGAACGACGCCACTTCTGGGAAACCCTGTTTGCCAGCCGCTTCGACGCCCTGGTGGCCCAGGGAGACATTGCAGCGGCCGAGGCTGAGCTGGCCCGCCAGCTGGATGGCCAGGCCGCCCGACAAGGCGAGGTCGTCGTGGTGCATGCCGACCCCGACGACCCGGGCCTTCTGACCCTGCACGCCCTGCGCGCCCTGCAGGCCGCCGACCTGGTGCTGTACGAGGCCCGCGTCTCCGAGCCGGTCCGTCAGCAGATCCGCAAGGATGCCGAACGCAGTTGCCTGGCCCCGGCACTGGCTCCCCATGACCAGTTCGATGGCACGGGCAGTCAGCATGTGGCCCGCGTTGCCACCCGCCTGCGCGACGAAGCCCGCCAGGGCAAGCGTGTGGTCTGGCTGCGCTGCGCCCCACAGACCCCCTCCGATGATTCGACCTGTGCACAGATCCTGACCTCTGCCCATGTTCCGCTGCGAATCATTCCCGGTGTCCCTGTTTCCGGTCCCGATTCGCGGTCAGACGGATCCCGTCATCGGCAGCCTGCCCCGGCGGCCACCCTGCCGATCCCGGTGTCGCTCCAGGCCGTACCCACCGTCATGTCTCCCGTCCGACGGCTGCGCGTTGCCCCCCCACAACACCTGCACCGCCTCTACCGGCGCAAACATCGACACGACACCACCCTTCGTCATTTCCAAGCGTCACAAAACCGCAAGATTTAGTAACGGCTTCCTATAATGGTCGCTTCCCCGACGGCCATGGAAAGCCCACGATGCTTGTCTCCCCACACTCCATCCCTGATCAGCAGACGTTGAACACCGACGTCTGCATCATCGGGGCCGGCCCTGCCGGCCTTGCTGCTGCCCAGGAACTGCTGGACAGCGGCCTTGATGTCATCCTGCTGGAATCCGGCGGCGAAGAGCCTGACGCCGCCACCCAGCAACTGGCGGCCGGCGTCTCCGAAGACACGCCCGACCTCTACCCCGACATCGTCTGGTCGCATGACCGGCGCTTCGGCGGCACCTCGGTGCAATGGGACGTGCAGGTCCATGGCACGAAGAACTGCCACCTGGCCACCTTCGATCCCATCGACTTCAAGAAGCGCGACTGGATGCCGCACAGTGGCTGGCCCATCGATTACGACACGATGCACCCGTACTATCTGCGGGCGCTCAAGCTGTGGGAAACCGGCATCGACTCGCTGGAGATGGCCCCGTGGGTCTCCGACGAGCACAAGCTGCTGGACTTCAAGGACAACACCCTGGAGACCAAGCTGTACATGACCGGCTCGCAGGCCGCGCTCACCGAAGGCATCGGCGGCCGGATCAAGCAGAGCCAGAACATGCGGCTCATCATGAAGGCCAACGCCGTCGAGCTGGACACCAACGAAGATGCCAGCACCGTCACCGGCGTGAAGGTGGCCTGCCTGGACGGGCGCCGCTTCACCATTGCTGCCAAGCAGGTGATCCTCGCCCAGGGTGGCTTCCAGGTGCCCCGCCTGCTGCTGGCCTCCGACCGTGTGGCCAAGAACGGCCTGGGCAACGACAACGGGCTGGTCGGCCGCTTCCTGATGGACCGCCAGATCGTCAAGACCGGCACGCTGTTCCCCAACCAGCCCATCTCGGCCTTCGGCCTCTATGACCTGCAGCACCGCGGCCTCTCGCACGTGCTGGGCAAGCTGGCCATCCCGCAGCAGACGCTGGAAGAGCGCCACCTGATGAACACCTCCATCGGGCTCAACGCGCAACCGGCATTCTCGCGCGTGAGGCTCGCACAGCGCCTGTTCGGCCGCGGTACCACCTTCCGTTCGCCGGCCTACTATTCGCTGCGCAAGATCGTGCGCGACCTGCGCGCCCGCCAGATGCCCGAGCGCCCGCTGCACCACCTGCTGAAGGTGCTGGGCGGCATCGACGACCTGGTGTTCATCAAGGTGGCCCGCGCGCCCTGGCTGCAGATCCCGTACAACCGCGACAGCGGCGGCTGGTACGAGGCGCCGCACCGCGACCAGTTCTTCAAGGTCATCGACCTCTACCAGATCGCCGAGCAGTCGCCCGATCCGGACAACCGCATCACCCTCAGCGACGAGCGCGACGCCACCGGCATGCGCAAGCCGAAGGTGGAATTCCGCTGGCGCGACTTCGACATCCGCAGCGCCCTGGGCACGCAGGACATCGTGCAGAAGGCCTTCGAGCAGTCCGGCATCGGCCGGCTGCGTGTCGAGCGCCGTGATGGCCTGCCCCTGGTCACCCAGATGACGGCCCACCACCCCGCCGGCACGGCCCGCATGGCCGATGATCCGAAGCAGGGCGTGGTTGACCGCAACTGCCGCGTGCATGGTGTCTCCAACCTGTACGTGGCCAGCAGCGCCGTCTTCACCACCGGCGGCTGCGCGCCCCCGACGCTGACCATCGTCGCCATGGCCGTGCGCGTGGTCGACGCCGTCAAGAAGCAGCTGGGCAAGGGCTGATCCCCCGCCTCAGCCTGCACGAAGAAGGCCGCCATTCGGCGGCCTTTTCATTTATCCGTTCGTATCGTGGACATGACGGATGTTGCGAAGCATATCGATTACCATACCGCTGTTGCATTTCCAGCACATACCTTTCATAACTCATGATCTCCACCTGCCCCCACACCCTGCGCCGGCTGCCGCTGATGCTGGCCCTGGCCCTTGCTGCCCCCCTGGCCCATGCCCAGGAAGTCATCGTTGCCGCCGAAAGCGCTGAAAGCGCCCCCTCCGGCAAGGACGACGCCACACTGCAGGCCGTGCATGTCACCGCCGTGCGCTCCGAAGGCTTCAAGCCCGTCACCGTCAAGGCCGGCACCTTCCGCGGCGCTGACGTGATGGACGTGCCCTCCACCATCAACGTCGTCACCAGCAAGGTGCTGGAAGCACAGGCTGCCGAAGGCCTTTACGACGCCGTGCGCAACACGGCCGGTGTCACCCGCCAGCAGAACGGCGGCGACACCTGGGACCAGCTGGTCATTCGCGGCGTGGAAGTGCAGAACCGCACCAACTACCGCCTCAACGGTTCCATGCCCATCATGAACTTCTCGCAGGTGCCCATGGAGAACAAGGCCCGTGTGGAAGTGCTGAAAGGCGCCTCGGCCCTGTACTACGGCTTCACCGCACCGTCGGGCATCGTGAACTACGTCACCAAGCGTGCCGGCCTTCACCCCGTCACCAGCGTGGGGCTGCGCTTCGACACCAACGGCACCCTCCTGGCGCATGCCGACGTGGGGCGCCGCTTCGGCGATGAAGACCAGTACGCGCTGCGCCTGAACGTGGCCGGCGGCCAGCTGGGCAACTACCTGGATGGCGTGGACGAAGGCAACCGCAGCTTCGCCTCGGCCGCCTTCGACTGGCGTGTGACCAGCCGCCTGGTGCTGGCACTGGATCTGGAATACGACCGCCGCCGCACCGTCGAGCAGGCAGGGGTGGCCCTGCCCGCCGCCGTCAACGGCACCATCACCCTGCCCCGCGCTGTCGATCCGAAGAAACTCGTGGGCCCGGACTGGGCCACCTTCCGTGCCGAGACCACCAACATCCAGGCACGGGCCGACTACTCGCTGTCGGACAACTGGGCGCTGACCGTTGAAGCCGGCCGCTCCAAGGTGGACCGTGACCGCACGCTGCCCATCTTCCAGTTCACCAACGCCGCCGCCGTGGCCACGGGGGCCGGCCGCATCCGCGGCAACATGCAGAACAACGTCAACACGTCCGATCTGCTGCGTGGCGAGCTTGCCGGAACCTTCGACACCGCCGGCGTCACGCACAACCTGACGGCTGGCGTGGCCCGTGCCGAGAAGAAGCAGGACCCGGTCTACCAGCGCAACTACACGGTGGCCAGCCAGAACCTGTACAACCCGGTGGCCATCACCAACTACACGCTCGGTACTCGGCCAGCCAATCCCACCTCGCCGCTGCTGGAAACCTCCGACCTGGGGGTTTACGCCATCGACCGCGTGGACCTGAACCCGCAGTGGCAGGTCATCGGCGGCCTGCGCTACAGCAAGTACAAGAGCGACCAGGGCACCAACCACTATGACGCCACCAAGACCACGCCCATGGCCTCGGTGGTCTACAAGCCCGATGACACCCTGTCCTTCTACGGCTCGTATGGCAAGGCCCTGGAAGAAGGCGAGGCCGCACCGGCCGGCACGGCCAACCAGAACGAACGGCTGCGCCCGGGCGTGAGCGACCAGTACGAGATCGGCGCACGCTGGCAGATCCCCAACGGCACGCTGCTGTCGGCCGCCGTCTTCGACATCAACCGCCCCGGCTACTACACCAACGCCAACAACGTCTACACGGCCGATGGCGAACAGCGCTACCGCGGTCTGGAACTGTCGGCCCAGGGCACGCTCACCCGTCAGCTGTCCTGGCAGTCGTCGGCACTGTGGCTGGATCCGAAGTTCCGCAAGATCAACGACACCTACAACGGCAAGCGCCCCGAGAACGCCGCCAGGTACACCGGCAGCCTGTTCCTGTCGTATGCGCTGGATGACTTTGCCCCGGGTCTGTCCGTCAACGGCGGCGCCTATTACACGGGCCGTCGGCCGGTCAACGACCTGAACCAGGCCTGGCTGGGTGGTGTCACGCTCTACAGCGCTGGCGTCCAGTACCAGCACCACCTGTTCGGCAAGCAGACCACCTGGCAGCTCAACGTCGACAATCTGGCCGACAAGCGGTACTGGGCCGGTGGCGGCAACCGCCTGGCCGCCGGTTCACCCCGCGTCATCAAGCTGGGCGTGAAGGTGGACCTGTAAAATGGCGGGATGATCAAGCAACTGCTTGCCATCTCGGCCGGAGCCAGCGCCGGCGCCTGCCTGCGCTGGCTGCTGGGTCAGGGACTCAACGCCCTGTTTCCCGCCATCCCGCCCGGCACGCTGGTCGCCAACCTGCTGGGCGGCTATCTCATCGGCGTGGCGCTGGGCTTCTTTGGCCAGCACGTAGGCCTGGCGCCCGAATGGAAGCTGCTGATCATCACCGGCTTCCTGGGCGGGCTCACCACCTTCTCCACCTTCTCGGCCGAGGTCACCGCTCACCTGCAGGACGGGCGCCTGGCCTGGGCCGTGGGCGCCGTCGGCATCCACGTCATCGGCTCACTGGCCATGACGATGCTGGGGCTGGCGACCATGGGGGCCTGGGCCCGGGGGTGAGCACGCTGCTCTCACGGAACCGGCGGCGGTCAACCGGCGGGAACCATCCTGCCAGGAGGGCTGGCCACGCAAGGTGGCCAGCCAGGCGAATCAGCATTCCTGTACGGGCCTCACGCCATCCAGACCATTCCAGGTCGGTGCGCGCCAGATTTCAGAACGTCACCTTCACCCCCACTCCATACATCCGGGGTTCCAGCACGTCGGACACGATGACAATGCCACCGGCACTGCGGTCATCGAATTTCCAGGTGGGCTTGCGGGCGTCGAACAGGTTGTCCACATAGGCGTAGAACTGCCACGTCCGGTCCATCTGGTACGAGAGACGCGCATTGGCCACGGTGTAGGCCTGCACGTCATAGCCCGGCAGGTTGTTGTCGCTGGAGTGATAGCCGTCGGTGCGGTGCACATTGGCATTCAGCGCCAGCTGATCAGTGATGTTCCAGTTCACGTCCAGACCCGCCATGTACCGCGGTGAACGGCCAAACTCATTGCCCTCGAAGGACACGCCATCCGGATCGGAGAAGCGGTGAATCTTCGTGCGCAGCAGGCCGGCGCTGGCACGGATGTCAAGGCTGTCCAGCGCCTTGTAGTCCGCCGACACCTCCAGACCATAGGAGCGCGATTCATCGGCATTGCGCACCACGTTGCCCATCAGCCTGCCGTTCACGTAGTCGGGCACATCGACCTGCGAATCCTTGCGGTCATCCCAGAACAGGTTGGCGTTCACCACCAGCCGGTCGCCCAGCGTGTCGATGCGGGTGAAGAGCTCGTAGTTCCACATCGTTTCCGGGTTGAACTTGTAGAACGAGCCGTTGGCCGTTCGCAACCCCGCACCACCAGGGTTGTAGCCACGGCTCACCAGCGCTCCCACCGTCCAGTCAGGTGACACGTCATAGGCCAGGGAGACCTTGGGCAGCAGCTTGTGATAGGTCTCGTCGAAGGCCAATGGCATGCGCGCAACGCTGGAGGTCCCGTTGCGCTTGACGCTGTCGTGCTGATAGCGCAGGCCGCCGGTCAACGACCATTGCGGCGCAAGGCGCCAGCTCAACTCGGTGAAAACCCCCAGACTGTCCTTCTTGTCGTGGAAGGACGACGTGCCACGCAGGTACAGCAGGTCATCGGCATCCACGTTGTTGTAGTAGACGCCCGCCATGCCACTGAGGCTGTTGTCGGGCGCCTTGAAGCTGGCACGCAACTCCTCTGAGAAATCACGCGAATCCATGTGGGCACCGCCGTTGCTCATCGGCACGGATACCCGTTCGGTGTTTCTGCGGCTGTACTGCAACTGGTTGTCCAGCCGAACCCCGCTGCCCAGGTCATAGGCCAGATCATGCACCCCTGTCCACCCATGGGTGTTGAAAGTGGGCATGGTCGGCGTGGCATTGTTCAACTGGTCATGAGGATCATTGGCCGCCTCGGACGTGGGCAGGTTGCCGCGCAGATAGGAAAGCGTCAGTTTCGATTCCAGGCCCGGCAGCGCACCGGGCGTCCACAGCAACTTGATGCGGCCGTTGATGTTCTCGGGGCTGGTATCGGTATTCCCCTTGGAATAGGTGGGATTGACGTAATTGATGTAGGTGTCGCGGCTGCTGTAGTCCAGCGCAATGCGTGCTGCCAGTTCCTCGTCCACCAGCGGCCGCGACAGCATCACCGAGGCACGTCGGGCCTTGCGACTGCCCAGCTGCAGCTGCGCCGCACCTTCCGGCTTGAAGGTGGGATCCTTGGTGTTGACAATGACCGAACCGGCAATGCTGTTGGCACCCAGCGCCGCCGTCTGCGGACCGCGATAGACCTCGACGGAATCCACATCCCAGATGGACGTGGTGCCAAAGGCGGTTTCCCAGAAGTTCAGGTTGTGGCCGTCGACATTGACACGGGCCCGTGGCACCGTACCTCCAAAGAAGGCGCCTGCGCCGGAACTGGCCCCCTGGCCATCGACGCCCCGGATGACGGGCGCACTGCCAGGCCCGGTATACAGCACGTTGGGGATGTTGCGCGTCACATCACGCACCGCAGCCGCCTCGGGCTGCTCCTGCAGGTGACGGTTGCCGATGACGGCCACCGAACTGGCGGTTTCCTTGACCGTGCGGCGCACCTTCTCGCCGGTGACGACCACACTGTCCAGCGTGGTGACTTCGCGGATATCGGCCCGCAGGCCCTGGGCCTGTGCAAATGCTGCCGGGGCGGGAAGAACGGCAGCAAGGGCCAGAGCGGTGGCCGTCAGTCTGCCCGGAGCCCCCCTCCTGCATGAGAAGCAGCCTTCTCTTTGCTGCTTCCCCTTCGACAAGGACTGTCTGCGCTCGGTATTCGGCATCTCGTATTCCTCCCTCCGTCTGGCATGGGCGGCCGCGCCCCGGGGCTCCCAGGACTCCTTTGAACGGGCCCTCGCGGATGTGGCCTTTCAAGCTATTATTCAAGAATAGCAAACAATTCCCACTATCAAGTCATCCTTCATTCCATGACTACCTCGACGTCGAGCACGCAGGCCATGCCGGTCCGTGCGGAGTTCATCTTTTCCAGCGGCAGCCGCGAGCTGCATGCCCACGGCGTCCGCGAGACCATCACGGTGCCTGCCGTCAACGGGGATGCAGCCGACAGCCCACTGCAGCAGCAGGTAAGGGCCGCCTTCGATCGTGCCCGGAAGGCAGGGATGGAAAACCCGGTCGTCGTCGGGGCCATTCCCTTCGACGTGAACCAGCCCAGCCAGCTGTACGTACCAGAGACCGCGGCCTGGCAAGAGGCCGACCCATCCACCCATGCGCAGGCCATGCCCATGCCCGCCCTGCGTTCCATGGATACGGTGCCGGATCAGCACGGCTTTCAGCAGGGGGTAGCCAACGCCATCGCTGCATTTCCCGCCGAAGGCATCCACAAGGTGGTGCTCTCCATCACCAGCCGCCTTCACTTCACCGAGGCGGTACCTGTGGCGGCGCTGCGCACCAATCTGCGCCGGCTCAATCCGTCGGGTTATCTGTTTCAGGTCCCGCTGCCCGGCAACATCCACCTGGTAGGCGTCAGCCCCGAGCTGCTGATCGAGAAGCACGGTGCCACGGTCCAGTCCAACCCGCTGGCGGGCTCCGCCCGTCGCCAGGCCGACCCCGTCGAAGACCAGGCCACGGCCGAGAGGCTCGCGGCCTCAGGCAAGGACCATCACGAGCACCAGTTCGTGACCGCAGACATCCAGGCTCGGCTGGCGCCGCTGTGTACAGCACTGGACGTGCCCGCCCGCCCCTCCCTCATCAACACGGCGGCCCTGTGGCACCTTTCCACCCGCATCCGTGGCGAGCTGCGGGATCCGCAAACCAATGCGCTGCAGCTGGCCTGCTGCATCCACCCCACCCCCGCGGTCTGCGGCACACCGCGTGATGCCGCGCATGCACTGATCCGGCGCATCGAGCCCTATGACCGCGGCCTGTTCACCGGCATCGTGGGCTGGATGGATGCGCAAGGCAACGGTGAATGGGTGGTGACGATCCGCTGCGGCGTGCTGCATGACAAGTGGCTGCAGATCTATGCCGGCGCCGGCATCGTCGATGCATCCGATCCGCTGTCCGAATGGAACGAGGTGCAGACCAAGCAGGGCACCATGTTGCGTGCCTGCGGACTGGGTGAAGAACAGGCCGCCCCCATCCCGACCGCAGCCTGACAGCACGTCCTGGGGTCAGCTTGCCAGCTTCGGCTGGCACTGCCACACCCACTCCATGTCCCATCCCGGTCAGCCCCCTTTCAACATCCCTTTTCTTGCTTTCCCGGCATTTCATCATGGCCATTCCTTCCATCCGCAGCTACCCCATGCCCGCGCCCGACAGCTTTCCGGTCAACAAGGTGGCGTGGAAGCTGGATCCCTCACGCACAGCGCTGCTCATCCACGACATGCAGCGCTATTTCCTTCGCTTCTATGAAACCGACTCCGGGTTGCTGCAGACACTGATCGGCAACATTGCCACGCTGAAACGCTGGGCCGCTGCACATGACGTTCCGGTTTTCTACACGGCACAGCCGCACGATCAGCCGGCATCCGACCGTGCGCTGCTCAACGACATGTGGGGGCCGGGCCTGACGAAGGCCGATCCTGCCCAGCAGGCCGTGGTACCGGAAATTGCCCCCGTCGAGGGGGACGTGGTGCTGACGAAGTGGCGCTACAGCGCCTTTCAGCGCAGCGACCTGGATACGCGGATGAAGGCGCTGAAGCGCGACCAGCTGATCATTGTCGGCGTCTATGCACACATCGGCTGCATGATCACGGCCGTGGAAGCCTTCATGAAGGACATTCAACCCTTCATGGTGGGAGATGCCGTGGCGGACTTCTCGGAAGAGGAACACCGCATGGCCCTGAAATACGTGGCCACCCGCTGCGGGGTCGTAACAAGCTGCCAGGAAATCACGGACATTCAACCATGAACGACATTCAGAAACAGGACAGGCTTTCGGACGACAACCGGTTCGTGGGCAAACGGGTTCTTGTCACAGGAACGGCTCAGGGCATCGGTCAGCGCATCGCACAGCGTTTCGTGCAAGCGGGCGCCGAAGTCATCGGACTGGACCGGCAGCCCACGGCAGCCGCGGGCGGCGGCACGGGCGATGCGCCCACCTTCGAGCAGATCCAGCTGGACGTGACGGACACGAAGGCCATCGTGCAGGTGTGCGATCAGCTGAAGGCACGCTGGCGGACGCTGGACGTGCTGGTGAACGCCGCAGGCGTGCTGCGCATCGGTGGGCTGGACACGCTGACAGCCGAGGACTGGAATGCCTGTCTGGACGTGAACGTGACCGGCCCCTTCCACCTCATCCAGCAATGGGCGCCGGTGTTCAAGGCGCAGCGCCGGGGCGCCATCGTCAACATCGCGTCCAATGCGGCGGTGGTGCCGCGCATCGGCATGCTGGCCTATTGCACGTCCAAGGCAGCCATGGCGGCGATGAGCCAGACAGTGGCGCTGGAACTGGCGCCCTTTGGTGTGCGCTGCAACATCGTGTCGCCCGGCTCCACCGACACACCGATGCTGGCCGGCATGCTGGGGGACCCGGCCGGACAGCGCCGCCTGGTGGAGGGACTGCCGGAGCAGTACAAGCTGGGCATTCCGCTGGGCAAGATCGGCCGGCCGGACGATATCGCCGACGCGGTGCTGTTCCTGGCTTCAGATCAGGCCGGCCACATCACGATGCAGCAGATCGTGATCGACGGCGGGGCCACGCTGGGGGCCTGAGCATCCGGGCCCGCGACGCCTGCGCCTGCCTCGGCGGGTCGGGGCGGTGCCGGCGGTGCGTGTTCCAACGTGTGCTTTCTGTCCTGTCGGGAGCTGAACCCGTTACCGCCCCCGAGAGGCCACCCGCAGGATGCCCAGCGCCACCATGGCGATGAGTGCGGCGATGGCAACGACGCCGAAGATGTCGGGCAGGCTCATCTGGCGGGCCGTGAGGTCGGCCACCAGGAAGGAGCCGGCAATGCCGCCAAAGCGGCCGATGCCCAGCATCCAGGCCACGCCGGTGGCACGGCCTTCGGTGGGGTAGAAGCCTGCGGCCAGCGCCGGCATCGAGGCCTGGGCGGCGTTCATCACCAGGCCAGCCACGAAGACCACGGCCATCAACACGCCATGGCCGCCAATGGCCTGCCCGATGGCCCAGACGGACAGCGCCGTGGCGCCGTAACCCAGCGCCAGCACGCTGCTGCCGTCGAAGCGGTCCATCAGCCAGCCCAGGGCAATGGCGCCCACGCCGCCCAGCGGGAACAGCGCCGTGATCAGCGATGCGGTGCGCGGATCCATGCCGCTTTCGCGGAACAGCACGGGCATCCAGTTGATGAGGGCATAGAAGACCACCAGCCCCATGAAGTAGGCCA
>ERZ773057.551-NODE-551-length-15572-cov-30.973577_pt1 | contig 15572 bp, 22 predicted proteins | sample MGYA00580629_ERZ773057 | MGnify/ENA primary metagenome ERZ773057 (study PRJEB29015, sample SAMEA2738143) | human oral metagenome | biome: human oral; feature: human-associated habitat; material: saliva | place: China | collected 2163 ...
ACGCCGGTCAGCAGATCATCGACCGCCTCCCGCAGACGGAGAAGGCCATGTTCCGGTCCGCCGCCTTCCTGCAGGCCCTCGGCGTCAAGATCGCCAAGAAGAAGATCGCTCTGAACCCGAAGAGCCTGATCGGCCGCCCCGTGGACATCGTTGTGGAGGACGGCGATCCCTACAACGGCCGCGTGAGGAGCGAGGTGCGCGAGTACCTGCGCGCTACCAAGCCGGCCAAGGCCGAGCCCGAGGACGACCCGATGGACGACGAGATCGACGAGCCGGCCGAGGCCCCGGCCGAGACAGCCAAGACCCCCCCGGCCGAGGACGTCGAAGACGCCGTTGAGCTCGACGTGGACGCCCTGGACATCGACGACCTGGACCTCTGAGTCCTCACTCATGACGGCCCCCGCCTGAGCGGGGGCCGTCCCGCAGCCAAGAAAGGAGTGACATGGCAAGCAAGGAGAGCGGCGTCGTTGACGCCATCCGGCGCCGCATCGCTCAGGTATGGCCGTCCTCGGTCACCTGGAAGATGCACGGCTCGGTCTACATGGAGGCAGGCATCCCGGACGTGCTGTGCTGCGTCGAGGGGCGCCTGATCTTCCTGGAGGTCAAGCATCAGAAGCCGGGAGAGTCGCGAGGTCACGCGCTGGCCCGCACGTCGGTCGAGCAGGTCCGCCAGATTCGTCGTGTGCGCGCCGCCGGCGGCGCCGCCTGCACCGTCCTGGACGCTGACGAGGCCGAGTGGGCGGTGCGCGAGGCGCTGACCGGCTCGACGTTGTCGAGCATGTACCCCGTAGTCGGGGCGGGAGGTGATCTCAGTGGCGAGGGCTAAGCTTACCGCTACCGAGTTCGACTTCGTGCGCCAGCTGGAGTGGGAGGACATGACTCCGGCCCAGCTGAAGTCGGCCCGAGAGACGTGGCGGACCGGGGCCGTCTACCAGGATGAGGTGAACCCTCGGGTCTGGTGGGTTCGGTCCTACTCGGCCCGGAACACCAGGGAGACTAAGAGGGCCGACGGCAAGCGGTTCCACCACGTGGTCCTCAAGTCGGACCACGGGTACCCGAGGTTCACGTGCACCTGTAAGCACGGCCAGAACTCGCGATGGGCGTCGTGCTGGCACGCCAAGACCGTGGCCCGTATCTATCGGATCATGGTCGATCAGATGAAACGTCAGGAGAAGGAGGACTTGCTCAATGAGTACCGCAGCAAGCGCAGGGATTGACGGCATCCCGGAGCAGCCTGACAGCGGCGTGGCCGAGGCCGGTGACGCCCTCATGATCGCAGGTGACACCATCCTCTCCATCACGGCGGCCTGCGCCGGCATCCGTACGCGCATGGTCAGCGAGCAGGGCTGGAGCCCGGAGTTCGCCGAGAAGTTCGCCCAGGACCTGGCCCGGGCCCTCGTGAACCAGTCCATGGAACCATCCCAGAACTGGCGATCCGCTCTGGAGGGACTGTGACAACCGCGAAGCCGCCGGCGCCGCGGAAGCCGGCCCCACTGGACTACACCCGTCCGATCTGGAAGCGTCAGGACGGCGAGACCGAGGCGGCCTACAACTCATTCAAGACCTACCGGGACATGGAGCGCCGCCGGGTGAGGGACGCCCCCAACGGCAACCACTACTCGGCCCGGTGGTCGTGGAAGGAGCGTGTCGAGGCGTGGGACAGGCACATGGCCGAGAACGAGGCGAACGAGCTCGTCCGCTACCGGATCGCCATGGGAGACCGTCACCGGGCGCTGGGCCGCAAGGCGCTGGAGAAGGCCGAGATGTGGCTCGACAGCCTCACCGAGGATCGAATCTCCCGGATGAGCGCGAACGGGATCGTCCAGATGATGGACGTCGCGGCGCGCATCGAGCGGGAGGCAGCCGGCGCTGGGGCCGACTCGGCCAAGGTGCAGATCGAGGTCTCCTCGAACCTGGCCGAGATGACAGCCTCTGCCACGACGTCGCGCATCGAGCAGCTGGTCGCCGAGGTCGAGCGCCGGAAACGTGAGCAGGGCCTCATCGATGTAGGCCCCGCTGAAGTTGAGGTGATCGACGCCGAGCAGTAGCATTGCCCCTGGACACTGGGGCAGAGATACCGCCACCCTTTGGGATGAGGGGTGGCGGTATTCTGTATCCATATGAGATTCCGCCTCAGCGATAGGAGTTGCTTATGCCACGCGTGAAGAAACCGATGGAGCCGTGGGAGATGACCCCGGCCCAGCTGGAGGAGGAGCTCGAGGCCCTCATCAAACGGCAGGCGTGGCTGGAGCACCAGCCGAAGTGCGACCGCCCATCGTGCGACGGGAAGCCTCACGCCGGAGCGCCCTACCCGCACGACCCGACCTACCGTCAGGCGGCCGACCCGCTGGAGAGCGCTCAACAGCTCGACGAGGCCTACGCCGGCCGTCCTCACATTCAGTACCTCTCCGACCGCCTGGCCGAGGCCGTGCGCGCCGTCGAGAACGGCGAGAACCGCTACATGACCATCTCCATGCCGCCGCGCATGGGTAAGTCCACGCTGACCTCGATCAACCTCCCTATCTGGCTCCTGCGCCAGCACCCGGACTGGAAGATCGGCCTCATCTCGCACTCGCCCCAGCTCGCCACGGCGTGGGGCCGTCAGGTCCGCCGCTTCGTCGAGGAGGACGGCGAGAAGTGGGGGATCAAGATCGCCAGTGACGCCGGCGCCGTGAGCGAGTGGCAGACGACTCGAGGCGGAGGAATCGTCTCCCGCTCGGCGCCCGGCCAGTCGATCACGGGTCTCGGCTTCAAGGTCATGCTCATGGATGACGTCGTGAAGGACTTCGCCGACGCGCACAGCGAGTCGAAGCGCGAGGCGATCTGGGACTGGTGGCAGGCCAACGCAGTCACCCGCCTTGAGCCTCCCTTCCTCTGCATCGCCATCGCCACCCGCTGGCACGAGGACGACTTCATCGGCCGCCTGCTGAACCCGGCCAAGAACCCCGACGCCGAGAAGTGGGAGAACGTCATCTTCCCGGCCATCGCCGAGGAGGACGACCCGCTCGGCCGCGAGCCCGGCGACCCGCTCTACAGCCCCCTCGTGGAAGAGTCCCGTGAGGAGGCACTGGAGCGCTGGGACTCGCTGAAGCGCTCGGTCGGCTCGTACATGTGGGAGGCGCTGTACCAGCAGCACCCGACTCCGGCCGACGGCTCGATCTTCAACCTGGGCTGGCTGCGGTTCTGGACGACGGACCCTTCCAAGGTCAAGGAGGGCGACGACTCGGTCATCCTCCTGCCGCGTGAGCGCCTGGAACGCGGCCAGTGGCTCGACTCGTGGGACCTCACCTTCAAGGGATCCTCGACGTCGGACTACGCCGTCGGCCAGCGCTGGTGCCGCCAGGGGCCTGACCGGTTCCTGATCGCGCAGCAGCGGGGGCAGTGGTCCTTCACTCAGACCTTGGAGAAGATGCTGCGCTGGTGCAACGCAGGCGACCTGGACGACAAGGCCAGCCCGGGCGGCTCATTCGTCCATCAGCGCCTCGTGGAGGACGCGGCCAACGGCACGGCGGCGATCGACGTGCTGCGCAAGAAGATCGCCGGCATCAAGCCGATCAAGCCGCGCTCGTCCAAGGAGGTCCGTGCTCGGGCGGTCACGCCGGAGATCGAGTCCGGCAACGTCTACCTCCCCCACCCCTCGGACCCGGGCAACGGCTGGGTGAACGAGCTCATCTCCGAGATGCGTGCGTTCCCGTCAGGCCGGCACGACGACCAGGTGGACGCGCTGAGCATGGGGCTGCTCGGCCTGCGCGATGCCGGGCAGGCTTCCCTGTTCGTCCCGAGGGGGACGATCCGGCGCGCTGTGAGCGGTCTCTCACTGGCCGGGACGGTTCCTCGGTTCTGATGGCTTGCATCTCCTGTAGGGCGGACGTATGATTTCATACGTCCGCCCAACCTACGTAAGGAGACTCAAGTGGAAGACCTCGAAACTGCTGAGCAGGCTATGCGGGAGAAAATCCGCGCGGCCTGGGACCGGTACTGCCGGAACGCCCCCACCCCGCCGCCGGACCCCGCGGACGCGGTATCCCTGATGCTGTATCACGCCGCGTGGATACTTACCACTCCGCGGGGGGATCGAGCCTTGAACTTGGCGCAGATCGCCTCGGCTGCCGAACCCCTGGTTCCCGGCCTCGACGTGCTTGCGCTCAGCCTGGAGGAGTACTCCCGCGCCTCCAAGAAGCACCCCGGCATGACCTTGGAGTGCGACGGCCACACCGACGCCACGCGTTTATTCGCCCTCGTGGAGGAGATCGGCGAGGTCGCGGCGTGCCTGACCTATGACAACGACGCCGAGACCGGTCACGGCTCTGACCTGGAGTCCGAGGTGATTCAGGTCATCGCCCTGGCCCTGGCCTGGGCTACCCGCTACCTGGACGACTGAATCTATAGGAGGCACCTATGACATCCATCAACGACGTTGCAGACTTGCCCAAGCTCCTGGAGGAGTGGTCCGACGGCAAGGGTTACCGCAAGGCCTTCGGGATCGACGCCGAGCGCGGCATGGTTGAGGACCTTCGTAAGCTCCTCTCGCTGACCGTCCAGCAGGCGAAGGCCCTGGAGGACTCGCAGGAGCGCGCTAACGCTCTGGAGCATCGCCTTCCAACCTCGCAGACCGACGACCTGGAGCCGAAGCCTCCCCTCGACGATCCGCTGGAGGAGGCGGCACGACTTGACCGCAAGGCCCGTCGGGACGCGAAGCTGGCCCGAGCCGCGCTCCAGCAGGAGGTCCTGGCCGCTTACTCGCGGGGAGTGTCGAAGTCTGCCCTGAGCTCAGTCTCAGGCATGACCCGACAGACCGTAGACCGGGTGCTCGGCCAGTGGAAGCGCAAGCCCCCCAAGATCGATGGCGGGGAGGATGAGACACCTATCACTCTGATCTGACAGATGCGGGCTTGCTCTGGGGCGTATGACGGCATACGCTTAGGGCAAGCCAGCACGACCTACTACCTAGCGAGGAACCATGAGTACCGAGACCTCACCGACCAAGACCACCCGGACCCGCGTCTTCCAGCACCCCCAGGCGCGAATCAAGCCGCTCGACGCCGACACCCTGCACGAGGCCGGCGCCTGCCTCGTCTACGAGAACGGGCAGGCCGTCGCCCAGCTGAAGCGCTGCGGTCAGCGGTGCTGGGGCGTCTACCCGACTGGCATGACGATTCCCGCCGCGTTCGGGGCCTCGGCCCTAGAGGCCGTGACTACCTGGCTCAGCGCCCGGGAGGGGGTGGCCGCGTGATTGCGTCACTGACCCCCGTCGCCGCGGCCCTAGCCATAGGACTTCCGATCTTCGCGCTCGGAGAGCGCGTCCGCTCGCGCGAGGAGCGCCGCAACCCCTACCCCAAGACCAGTCACCACGACCGAGAGGACACGCCATGAGCAGGTACGGTTCGTTCAATTGCGTTGCCAGGAGCACGGGATCGCTCGTCAGCGCCTACCGAAAGGCCTCCGCCGGGGGAGGCGGGTCCATCCTCCTGGAGGGTGGGGCGTTCGTCATCAACCGGAAGCTCTTCCGGGATATTAACCCCAACGTCGACCTGTACCTCGGGGAGGGCGCCTGGCTGGAGGTTCGGGACGGACTCATCCCCGAGGTCCACCTCACCCTCCCCGAGGAGTACGTGGATGCGCTGGACAAGAACCCCACCACTCCCGACGGGTCGCGTCGGCTCTATTGGTCCTCGCCCACGCCCCCGAACGGCCTGGACGATCCGACTCAAAACCCCTACGGCTACGGGGACGTGACTCTGTACGTCCCGGAGAGCCTGGAGCCGATGTATCGGGAGAAGGGCTTCTCCGAGTGGGGTACTCCGAGCCGCCGCTACCTGGAAATCTGGGAGGGCTACATTCCCGCCTCGGGAGAGGTGACGGCCGAGGGCGAGCCGGTGAAGTCTCCCGACCACTACACCTGGCTCGGGCAGTCGTTGGCTGCGCTCGGCCTGAGTGACGCGGCCAACGTCGAGTCGTGGGACGTGCTAGACGCGGCCTTCCCGTCGGACCCTCTGCTGTGGAACTGCGGCAAGTACCTGCTGCGGCAGGGCCGCAAGGGCGGCGAGGAGAAGCGCCTGGAGGACCTGCGTAAGGCCCGGCAGTACCTCGACCGTCAGATCGCCCAGCTGAGTCGGAGAGGTGAGTGACCTAGATCACTGAAATGTGGGGATAGATTGGCTGGCGCCGTCCTTGTGGGCGGCGCTAGCCTTATCTTGTACGTAGCCGACCACCTAACTCACAAAAAGGACAGTGACATGAGCAACACTGAGACCTACGCCGAGAGGGTTGACCGAGTCGCCGACGAGCTGCTGGACGTCCTGCGCGACGTCCTCGGCCCTGAGCGCCGGCTGCCTGAGCCGCTGGCCTCCTACGCCCGCTACGGCGATCACGAGGTCACCGTGCGCGACGGCGAGGACGGGCGGGTCGAGGTGACCGCGCACCTGACGACGGCCGGCTCCGTCAAGGAGTACTCGGCCCGTCTCACTCACGGTGACCGGGACAGCCGGCCGTGGGCCGCCGTCGGGCCGCTCCGGATGGACTGCTCGGAGGACCCCGAGGAGCACCCCACCCTCACCTACGTCCTCCCCCTCGTCATCCGCCTCGGGCTGGCTGAGGATCGCCTGGAGCGGGCCCGTCAGGCCCTGGAGGAGGCCGGCCGCGCCGTCGAGGACTGCGGCCCGAACATCGTCCTGCGCGAGCCCTGCGCGTGGGGGATGCGGAACGTCGCCACCGTCGAGCTCAACCCAGACAACGGCTTTCTGCGCGTCCACGGCCGTGACGCGGGTCGGGTGCGGGAGATTCTGTACCTGGCCAAGGTCGTCTAAGGTGACTCGCGCCACTGAATACGCCCCGCTTGCGGCTTGCAGGCGGGGCGTATGCGTTCATACACTAGAGCCATGAGCACGAACCGCCCCGCCCCCTCCGCCCAGATCGCCGCCATCGCCGCCGTCGCGGCCCTGATCGTCACCACCTTCGTCATCGCCCTGGCCTCCTTCGCCGCCGGTGCCTACCCGCACCACGATGTCGAGGGGCCCGCCACGGCGCCCGCCTCGCAGACCGAGACGCCTGCAGGGTCGGCCGACCTGCTCGACCCCTCCATCGGCCGCGGCGCCGACTCGAAGGTCTGCAGTGCCTCCCCCGCCTCGCCCCGTTGCCGTCTGGAGGGCGGTAGCGGTTTGTCCCGCACCCGCGGCGGCCACGCCCTGCAGCCAGCCACCGACGGCCCCGAGACCCTGCTCGACAGTGAGTGGGACGAGACCGGCCCGGCCGACATGCCCGGCCGTGCCCCCGGCCGCGGCGGCTGGGTAGGCGAGGAGGGGCCCTCGGCCGCCTGACCGGCCCCGGCCCGGCTTGCACCCAGCCCGTATGCCGTCATACGCTCTAGCCATGATCGACTCACTCACCGCCCAGCAGCCCGCCGCCCACCTCACCGCCCAGGAGCCTACTGTGACCCAGACCACTGCCCCCACCGCCCCCACCCTTACCCCCACCACCGACCAGCTGACCGATCAGATGAAAGTTGTGGCAGCTGCCGCCTCCGCCTCCCTCGGGCTGGCCCGGGGCACCGAGTGGCGCACCGGCCGGATCGGCCTCATCAAGGAGCACAGCCCGCTTCAGGCCCGCCTGAGGGTCGAGGACGGGCAGATCGTGGCTCGGATGACTGGCCGCGAGCGCGGGGGCCGCGAGGTCGCCGGCGAGATGGCCGACGTGATGGCCGCCCTCGTGGAGCACTTCGAGGCGCCCCTGCCCGCCTGACCGACCTCGACAGCTGCTTGAAGACGCCAGCCCCGCCCACCGGAGAGGTGGGCGGGGCCTTTACGTGCCCGTGAAGGGGTCTAGGAGCCTCTCTGACGGACTTTCAGGGCCGGGCAGGGCCGTCATACGGGGGAGGAGCAGTTAGGCCGTCAGAAGCGCTCCTGCGGACTCAGGGCGGCGGTCCCTCCTACGGAGGGACGGTCGGTACTGAGGCACGGCCCGGCCGACGAGAGGAGAGCCCGGCCTGGGAGGCCGTGTAAGCGCCGTAGACGGCACAGCGCCCCGGTACCTAGGCGCTGGTACCGGGGCGTAGGTGCTAGGCCGTCAGGAGGGCTTACAGCGCCGCCTGAAGGCGCTCCAGCGCCAGGCGAGCCGAGGGGGCGTGGACGGCGGCGGCTGCGTAGCGGTCCTGCCAGCGGGGCAGCTGGTGGGCGCGGGTGTAGGTGAGGGTCGCGAACCAGGCCCTCACCGACAGTCCGCCGGCGGGGGAGGAGACCAGCTCCTCGGGGATTCCGTCGAAGGCGTGGGGGTCCTCGCGCAGGACCGCGGCGGCGGGGGCGGTCGCCCAGGCCGGGACCTGCTCGATGACGGCGACGGCGTACCCGCCCAGCTCGGCCCAGGTCCGGGCGCGGCCCTCGCCCTGCACGTGGTAGGCCGGGGACGGGGAGGTGACGACGCTGAGGGGCCGGCCGGGCTGCAGGTGGGAGGAGCCGGTGGGCAGGGCGGCGGGGTGGCGGGCGATCTCGTCGTCGAGCGAGTGGTCGATGACGCGGTAGGTGGTGCGAGGGCTGTCGGTCTGGCTGAGGGAGTAGCGGTTGCTCATGGGTAGGAGTATGCACGCATACGAGTCTGGAGGCAAATCCGGCCTGGCCGGGAACCTTGGAGAAACCTGGGAACGTAGTGTGGTCCCAGCCACAGGTACTTTCTATATCTATGGCTTACTCCCCCCTACGGGGGGAGTAAGCCTATTAGAGAATATGTAACTTAGCATACAACCGCGCCATTCCAAGGAAAAGTACGTATGCCCCGCATACATTTGGTACCGGCAAGTGTATGATAAGTTACATGTGACCCAGATCTCTTGCCCGCCATCATACGTCACTTTGAGAAATTAATTTGAGTGACGGCATTCACATACCTGGAGGTACAGAGAGGTCTGAACCTGGGAGGAACCTGAGAAACCTGGGAGAACCCCGGGAACCGCTACGGCGAGGACCGGCATCGGAACCTCCTCGTAGACGGATCGGGCGGGCTCGGAGAGACCGGCCCGAGGAGCGCCCCGCGCGTACAGGTAGGGCGGGAGACCTGTACCGATCCGCGCCGGGTCGTCTACGTACCGCCGCCGGCGTCGCGCTCGATGGTGGACTGCCGTCGGAGGGGAACGTCTACGGTGCCGAGGAGAGGGGGCTGAGACGGCGATGGCGGAATACAGCGGAAAAGTAGGGGCGGTGTATGCCGTCATAACGGACTTTTCGTTGCAATTGCAAGGGCGTAAGAAACCTGGGACGGAATTAGGCAAGCCGTGTGCCGGTCCCGCACCCGCACCCGTGGCGGGGCTAGGCGTGGCCGTGCTCACACAAATGGGCGGGATAGGCGTATCCGCTCCGACGGCGCTTGCCCCCGTCCCGGCAAGCCGGGCCGCGGCTGCGCGCGAGCGTCCTCGCTGCGGCGCATGCCACGGTGCCTCCCGATCTCTACGGCGCCTAGCGCGTCGCTGCGCTCCGCGACGCGGGCGCCTGGGAGATCGTGACGCAGCGATGGCATACACCTGCGCTCGGAGCACTCGCTCCATGAGGCTATGAGCCCTGCCCGTCAGCGTGCATGCCAGGGTGCACCGACCTGCGCCTAGGGGCTCCGGTCGGTGCAGCCATGGCATACACGCGCCGTGCAGGGGAGGGCTGTGCGGGGCGGTTCACCTCGGTCCGGGGTGTCGCTCGGTGCTCGCTGCGCTGCGCCCTCGCGAACCGGACCGGGCTCAGGGTGCCCGCTACGCCCTCAGGCCGAGTGATCCGGTGAGCGGCGGTGGAGGATCCTGAGGGGCGCGGGGAGATGGTGAGAGGTGCGGGACTAGCCGGCGAACGGGTGGGCGGCCAGGCCGCCGAGGACGAAGCAGGTCAGCAGGAGCAGGGCGGCGGACAGGATGAGGAAGAGGGCGTCGGAGGGGTTGATGCGCATGGAGAGCTCCTTCGTGGAGGGGGTGGTGGGCGGTGACGCCGGTGAGGGCGGGAGGGAGTAAGTGCTAACGCGGGTGTACATGTGTTCGAAGCGTGGGGTGGGTAGGTGCTGTGAGGAGGGGCCGGCGTGGCTGAGGGGCGTATGACCTGCTACCGGCGGACGAGGGCGGTCAGGGAGGCGTCCTCCTCGAGGACCACGGCGCGGGTTGAATCGGGGGAAATCGTTGCGAGGCAAGGCAAAGGTGTGGATGGGGAGGTGGTGCAGCGGGGCAGTGAGCTGAGCGGCGATGCGTGGGGGTTTGTCCTGTCATATGGGGCGCCGGTGCCCTCGGTGACCCAGGTGGGCTGGGCGGCGGTCTGCTCGGCGGGCGGGGTGGCCCGCTCGGTCTGAGGCTGTTCGGCCTGTGTGGTAACACGCGCGCTGCGCTCAGCGAGGGCGGCTTGCCGGGCAGAGGAGATGCCCGATGCTGCGTAGAGCTGGAGGCCGGTGAGGATGGCGGCCGCGAGCGCGATGCCGGTCAGGGCCTGGAGCAGGTGGCGGCGCCGTGCCTGCCGCCTGCGCTCGGCGCGGTCCCGGCGCTCGTGGAGCTGGGCGAGGCGGCTGGTGCTGGCCGGGTGGTTGATTGTGGGGGCGGGGTGCTGGGCGGTGGGGCGGGCGGTCTTGGCGTTGCTCATGCCTTTACTGTATGCAGGCATACATGGGGAGTGCAAGCCGGCAGTGACCTCGAGGCAGTGACGCCGGTCACGCCCTGCCCGGGCCGGTCAAGGCGGTGGAGTGGGGGTGGAGTGGGGGTGGAGTGGGGGTGGAGTGGGGGTGGAGTGGGGCGCCCTCGCCCTCGCCCTGAGGCAGCCGGGCCGGTCAGCGGCAGACGGCCGGCGGCAGACGGCCCCCTTCGAGCCGATGCCTATATGCCTGCGCGCGCGGCCGCGTGTGCGCGCCTGCGGTGGCACGGCGTGAGGCCGGGCAAGTGGGACGAAGGGCCTAGCCCGCGAGTGCGGCGCTTGGCGCGCAGCTCATAAGGACCGAGGGCCCGGTGGCGTGGGGCGTACGAGTGGGGCGTACGAGTGGGGCGTACGAGTGGGGCGTACGAGTGGGGCGTACGAGTGGGGCAGGGCGACTGCGGTCCGTCAGGACGCGCACCATCTCGGGCAGGGCGACGAGAGTGGCCATCTCGCACATGCCCGCGTAGCTCACCACGTACTCGCCGGTCTCCGGCACGGGCCACACCAGGATCGGCCAGGGGATAAGGCCGGGCGTCTCGCCGGTGGCGGGGGCCGACCAGCCGATGCACACGGCCGGCTCGGACGCGGTCCAGATGGCGTGCGAGGGGTCGGCCGGCATCGTGCTGACCAGGCACGCCGGGGCGAGATCGCCATGCAGGAGGGCGAGTGCGGGGGGCAGCGGGGGCAGCGGGGGGCTGCGGGGGGCTGCGGGGGGCTGCGGGGGGCTGCGGGGGATACAGGGATACAGGGATACGGGCATACGGGCATACGGGCATACGGGGAGATGCCAGTCAGAGGGCCGATCGGCCGGCGACATGAGTCTCATCGGAGCGGGGCGGGGCGGGGCGGAGCGGGGCCGCGGTGACCTGTGAGGCCCGGTGTACCGGGACGGCCTCCATCTCCTCCCACGTCTCGATGACGTCGCCGGTGCGCGGAACGAGGAGCCCCCCGCCCACGAGCCGGTAGCAGTCGGCCGCGTCTCGAATGGCGAGCGCGCCGGTCACGATACCTACACCGGACTCGTATCCGTACCCGATGCGAATGAGGGGCTTGTCGGGCCAGCCGCCCGTGCTGAAGTTGATCATGTACTGAGTGTATGCATTCATACGTGCCCGGTGCAAGCCCAACCGGGCGGCCGTGGCTGTGAGGCACGTCTCCTTACCCATAGGGTTTCTCGATGTTCACGGCGAGATCGATAGGGGAGGGGTGGGCTTGACCCCCCTATAATCTGCACATATAAGCCACCCTCAACCTTTTGTATGGGAGCATACATGTCACCTTCACCATCCCCGGCTGCCGCTGCGGGGACCTCCGGCACCGCCCGCGAGGCCCTGACCGACGCGGCCCTGCTCGCCGTGGACGCCCTCCTGACCGCCGGAGCGGCGCTGCGCGTCACCCGCTTCGCCACCACTGACGTCCTGGGCGGATGGGTACTGTCGGACCCTCTGCACCGGCTGGCCGACCGCCTGGAGCCGGGACAGCCCTTCGGCTACCTCGCCCCGGCCTCAGCCCCTCTGCACCGCCTGGTCTCGGCGCTGGACTGCCCGTTCTGCGTCGGCACCCAGGCCACGATCGTCATCGGCGCCGCGCTGGCCCTCACCTCCCGCCGCCGCCCCGGCTCCCCGCTCCACCGCGCCTCCCCGCTGGGCCGGGCCCTGCGCGCCGGCGCCGCCACGCTCGGGGCGGCCTACGTCGTGGGCCACGTCTCGCACCGGATCGACTCGGCCGCCCCGGCCGCAGCGAAGGACTCGAAGTGACAGCCTCTCCCGCCACCGTCTCCAGCCTCGACGCCTACCGGTCCCGCGCCCTGGCCCGCCGCGGCGTCATCGTCCAGCAGCCGCCGGCCCTGACCGCAGCGGCCTCCCGGCCCGCTGCGACCACCGCCCGCTCCCGCACCGCGTCCCCGGCCGCCGGCGCCTCGCGCGGCGCGGCGGCGATCGGCTCGAACTCGTGGCAGTCCGAGGCGTGGGCGGCCTACGACGAGGTGGGCGAGGAACGCTTCCTGGCCTCGACCCTGGCCGGCCGCCTGAGCCAGGCCCGCCTCTACGTCCAGCACAAGCCCGCCACGGGCCCGCACTCGTCCCTCCGAGACGACCCGACGGACGTGACCGACACCGCCACCGGCCCCACCGCCCAGCTGGCCGAGGCGGTCCTCGCAGCGCTCGGCGCCAGCCAGCAGGACCTCGGCCAGATGCTCCAGCGCCTGGCGACGAACCTGTTCGTGGCCGGCGAGGGGTGGCTGGTAGGCGTTCCGCGCCACGTCATCGACGCCGCGGCCCCGTCCTCGGCTCCGGCAGTGACCGCCCCCTCGCCCGACCCGGCCCTGACCGACCTCGTGTGGCGGGTGCTGGCCGTCACGGAGGTCTCCTCCGTCGGCGCTGACGGGCGCACCGTACGCCTGAATCTGGGCACCGACGGCTCGGCGCCGGTCGAGGTCTCGGCCGACGAGGTCTACATGGTGCGAGTGTGGCGCCCGCACCCGGCACGCTACTGGGAGGCTGACAGCCCGACACGGGCCTGCCTGCCGATCCTGCGCGAGCTGATTGGCCTGACCCGCCACATCAGCGCCCAGATCGACTCCCGCCTGGCCGGCGCCGGCATCCTGGTCGTGCCCTCCTCGGCCTCGGCCGCGCTGGCCTCGGACGCCGCGGATCAGAATGCCTACGGCGCGCCGGACCCGTTCGTGGCCGCGCTCATGGACTCGATGCTGCGCCCCATCGAGAACCGGGACGACGCCAGCGCCGTCGTGCCGCTGGTCGTGACCGTGCCGGATGAGGCGGCTGACAAGATGAGCCACCTCACGTTCTCCTCGGCCCTGGACTCCGGCGCCCGGGACCTGCGCGACGAGGCGATCCGCCGCCTGGCCCTGGCCCAGGACGCCCCGCCGGAGCTGCTGCTCGGCTCGGGCGCCATGAACCACTGGGGCGCGTGGCTGACGCGAGAGGATACCGTCACCACGCACATCGAGCCGGTCCTGGCTCTGATCTGCGACGCGCTGACCAGCCAGTACCTCCGCCCGGTCCTGCTCTCGGCGGGCCTGAGCGAGGACGAGGTGCGTACCCTCTCCGTCGGCTACGACGTCTCCGCCCTCGTGGCCCGGCCGAACCGGTCGGAGGAGGCGCTCAACCTCCACCGCGCCGGCGCCGTGTCGGACGAGGCGCTGCGCGAGGCGTCCGGCTTCGACGACTCCGACGCGAAGCCGCTGGACGAGCGGGCCCTCATGCAGGCCCTGGCCATGGTCGCCAAGCGGCCGGACCTGATGGGCACCATCGGCATCGGCCCGCTTACCGAGGAGATTCTGAAGGCATACAAGGGCGACTACTCGGCGCCGTCGGAGGCCCTGCGCGAGCTCGCACTCCCGCCGACCCTCCCCGCCGACGCGCCCAAGCCCGACCAGGATGGCCCCGGCCGCCCGCCGAGTGGCGCCGACGCGGCCGAGCCGGGTAGGGTTCCCGGTAGCGAGGCGCCGATCTCATCCGGCGACGCCCGCCCAGAGTCATCCACGACGGCCCCGGCCGGGGCCTGACCGTACGCCCTCACCTCAGGAGAACCCATGACACCTCCCCCACCCACAGCCGACGCCGCCCGCGCCTACGCGGCGGCGTCGGCCGCTACCTCCCCCACACGCCGCAACCCGGACGCCCGGCTGACCGCGCACGGCCAGGACGTTGACGCCACCGCGCTCGTGGCCGTCGTTGACGTCCTCGTGGTCAAGGCCCTGGAGGCCGTCGGCAAGCGCGTCGTGCGCGCCGACCGTGCCCGCTTCAACGCGCTCAAGGGCCGCCCGTTCCACGAGGCGCACGTCCTGTGGCCGACATCCATCACCACTGTGAGCAAGGCCACGAAGGGTGCGTGGGACGTCGTCCCGGCCCTGCTCGACAACCACGGCTGCCCCGGCGTCGAGTCCGGGCGCGTCGTGACCCTGCTGGACGCCTACGTGACTCAGGTCGCCACGCACGGCGTCCCTCACCGCCTGGGCCGTCTTGTGACGGCGCTGCGCTACGTCCTGCCGGAGAACGCCCTCATTCGCACGCCCAGCCTGAACCGGGCATCTCTTGAGGAGGTGCGGTAATGGCATCCCGCCCCGCCTCCCCCGACGTCGACCTGCTGGCCGAGGGCCCTTCGGACTGGGAGTCTCCTAAGGCGGTGTCGGACTGGCGCGACGCGATCGAGGATCAGTACCTCGACTTGGCGGAGCCGGTTTTGAACGACTTCCTCCGCCGTGTCCGCTCCCTGGCCGAGGGCGCGCTCGACGCGCCAGTCCTCCTGGCCGCCGGTGACCGGGTCCCGAACCCGTTCGCCTGGACATCTGTTCGAAGCGCCTGGCAGGCCGCCATCCGCGACCTCATCCGTGACGGGCGCGGCCGGCGCCGCCTGCCGCAGTACGCGACCGTCCAGCGCATCCTGGAGGACTCCGGCCTGCCGGTCGCCGTCTACGAGGACGTCCGGGGCCTCCTCAAGCGCGCCGCCTCCGAGGGCTGGGGCGAGCGCAAGACGAAGATCGAGCTCGGGCGCATGCTCGGCACCTCCCGCCGCAAGGGTGAGGCCACGACCGCCTACGCGGCCCGCCTGCGCACCCTGGCCCGCACCGCGGCGACGGCGAACGCCGCCCACCGAATGGCGACTTCGGACCTGGCCCGCAAGCGCGGCCGCCTGCGCTGGGTCACGGTCCACGACAACCGCGTCCGGCCCACGCACGTCGCGGCCGACGGGCAGGTTCAGGACCTGGGCACCCCGTTCCACGTAGGGGGCGCTCACCTGCTCTACCCCGGCGACCCGGCGGGCCCGCTCAAGGAGACGGCGAACTGCCGATGCATCCTCATCCCCACCGACGCGCGGCCCGCCGTCAATCAGGCCGTCAACGCCAAGTACCCGTTCTCAGCCATCGAAAGGACAGCCATGAAGTTACGCATCGAGGAGACGGCCCGCCGCGTGGGC
>ERZ773057.555-NODE-555-length-15507-cov-3.845133_pt1 | contig 15507 bp, 10 predicted proteins | sample MGYA00580629_ERZ773057 | MGnify/ENA primary metagenome ERZ773057 (study PRJEB29015, sample SAMEA2738143) | human oral metagenome | biome: human oral; feature: human-associated habitat; material: saliva | place: China | collected 2163 ...
GATCACCGGGATCAGCCCGGCCTCAATGGAGCCCGGTCATGAAGACCGGGAATACTTCAACAACCAGAAGCATTGGACCAAGTGACATGAGGCCTCAATGGAGCCCGGTCATGAAGACCGGGAATACCGCCGCCGTCACCTGGTCGATCACCGGGATCAGCCCGGCCTCAATGGAGCCCGGTCATGAAGACCGGGAATACGGCTCGCTTGCTTCGGTGCCGTTGGCTACCAGTGTTGCACACTCTTGCGAGGACTGCCACTCGGCACCCCCAGCCGATGGGAGGGAGCGCCGGCAGGGTAGACAAGAACCAGCCCTGACTAGGGCGCGAGCACTGTCGGGTGACCCAATCGGCACCAGAGCGCTCGCTAGACAATCTGGGATCCTCTCGTGGGGAGCTGCCTGCGGTGTCCGACGAACGTGAACCGGTCCCCGCTGGGGTCACCCAAGTCGACGATCACCACCGAGTCCACAGCCAAGTTCATGATATCCTCACCATCCGCACGCAGATGAATGAGTTCAGTCCTGTTCAAGTCGCAAACGAAAACAGAGTACTGGAGACGTTCACCGTTGGCCTCCATCAACTTGCAGATTCGACGAAGTCGCGCCGGATCACGAATATCATAGGCGATCAGGTATCTTCTTCTGTTCGTCCTCATCTGGTCATCATCGCCGTGTACTGATCGAGCTCTCCGAGCATGACCGCACCCAGCATCCGGGCCTGGATGTCCATGACACGCCGATACGACGCTTTGTACCCGAACTGTGGATGGGTCACCTCTTGGTCGAGCCGCCGCTCATAGGCCCTCAGGACGGCCTTGCGGCCATCAGCCTCAAGCATGCACCCTCCGGCGCGGAACTTGAAATCCCGAGGACCGACCTCACCATTGTTCAGCACCTGCAGCACAACGCTCTCAGCGATCAAAGACCTGAATTCTTCCGCCAAGTCCAGAGCCAGAGCAGGACGCCCAAACCGAGGCCTGTGGAACATGCCATAATAAGGATCGAAGCCAACCGCCTCAAGCGTCACCGTCAAATCCTTGATGAGCAGAGAATAACAGAACGATAGAAGCGCATTCACTGGATCCCCGGGAGGACGCCTGGTGCGTCCACCCTCACTGAAACCGGAAACATCAATTCGCACGTTCTCACCGAGAAGCGAAATAAAGTTCTCGAAGTAGAGGCGTGCCGCAGTACCTTCGATTCCCAGCAGCCGCTGAGGAGAGTCAGCCTGCATGGCTTGAAGAGCCAACGACTTCAGCTGACCCCCGACATCGTCGACCACGCCGCGAGAATTACGACGCAGCATTGTGCGACTATTACGAATCTTCCCGGAAATCATTCGACGGGAAATCTCCAGTCTTCTCAGCTCCGTGGCGCAGAACTGCGCGATCCTGAGATCGACGTTCTTCCCCGGCAGCCCTTCAGCAATTCCAGAGAACCATCCCCCGTAGCTGAACCACAGCACTGGAATGTCCCGTGACATCAGTGCCCGCACGGCTTGAGCCGATACCGTCACATTCCCGAAGACGCAGACCTGGCTGATGTCGATCAACCGATAGCTGACTTCCAACTCACTCTTGAGACGAATCTCCAGCCGCTCATGGCGAACGCCGATGACAGCTCCTTGCACGGTCACGTACACGGGACGACCCTCCAGAACCGGCGCCATCAGACGCTTCAGTGGACGCCGTTGCGCAGGAGGAACGCGCAGAGATTCCAGCTCGTCAGGAAGACAGATCCCCACCAGCGAGCACCGCGGGCACCTCGGGCTGTCATGCAGAGGCGGTGGCGCCACGGGGTCGGCTGCCACCTCCCATGCCCGCTTCACGGTATCGGTGATCTCCTTCAGCGCGGCATCGTCCACCATGATGTGCACGCGTTGCCGGGTCTCGGCATACCAGATCTCGGCCCGCTCGACGACATAACCGGCCTCTTGGAGCAGCAGCGCTTGGACCAGTACCTGCACACGATCGCTCGGCCAAGCCTCACCGTTCTTGTCAGGATGGCCCTTCTTGTAGTCGACCGGCACGACAGTACCGTCGCCGCCGTCCTCCACCAAGTCCATCCGCGTGGCCATGCCGAGCCGCTGCGATGACAGCGAGACTGATCTGGCAGCCCTCCCGGCCAACGCCTCGGACTCGTCGGGAAGATTCCCCGTCTCCTGGTCGACGACGCGATGCAGGTAGCGGCCCTCCTCGACATCATCACTGGTTGCGAACTCCTGTTGAACCCATTCCAAGTGGAACAGTCTGGGACAGTACACGAACTCGTTCAGCATGCGGGCCGGAAGCGTCTCAGGCAAACCCGGAAGGTCGGGTCTGACGGTACTCATGGCAGCGGCACCAGGACGCCAGCAGACTTACCGCCCTCCGCCTTGCGGCGGTGGGCTCTGCACACATGGATCACACCCAACGTCCGGAGTGCGTTCTGGTCGATGTCATCCCACTCCCCCTCGAGCGCAGGATGCTCGACGAGCGCCTTGACAGCCGCCAGCCCCAGCGGTTCGCTCCACAGGGGGAGCCTGAGTTCCTTCTGTTCTGCGCTCACCGTGTGCCAACCGCTAGTCCGCACGTGCGATCCGGTAGCACTCGTGGTCCACAAGGGGTAGGACATCAATGCCAACCACGTAGCTCCCGGGACACCGCGCATCTTCGCTTTGCCCTGAGTCTCTTCATTGCCCCTTGGGCAATCTTCTCCACCTTCCAAACTTGCTCTATGATCCAAATATTCACCTGTCACCCCAGAAATTCTTCGCCATCCGACCAAGGCTTGGCGTAAATAATCGGGATTGGCTCGTACCTTATTCAAGGGTTTCTCAAGCATCGTTGCCATCTTTTGCTGACCTGATGAAGCAATGAACTGACTCACGGCGCCACGGTTTTGATTATCAGTCGCCAAATCAGTCACAAGCCCCGGAATCCACCTTTGTAATGTCTCACGTTCAGGCAACGAAGCGTTTTCAGTGATCTGTGCTATTAACTTTGGCAACTCTCCTTGCTTGACCTTCAATCGATCTTTCGTGCCACCGGGAGGAGGAAACCCAGGAGGGCCGCCGGGTATTACAACACCTTCGGGCATGGCTTCGACGACCTCGGTAAGTCGCGCCACCACGTCGTCGATTGATGTCATTGAGGAGTGCAATACTGGAACATAATCTGCGGCGTCCCAAGACAGCAGGGCATGATCATCAACGAATTCGCGGACCAGCCGAAGAGTGCCGATGGCGGCAAGGATGGCGAGCGGCGAGTCACCTACCAGAGCGGGGAATTTGACGTCATTCATGATCCCTCCGATGAAACAGTCATGTCTGCGCACCGCACTACGGTCTCCAGCAGGGCAAGACCCCACCTGCCGTATCTGGCGTTGAGCTCAGCGAATCTGTCGGCGTCTGCCAACCGGACTCCAGTGGGAAGTGAGACGTGGACGTGGACGTCTTCCACATCGGCGTCCACGGTGTGCGTTCCCGGGTCGTCGACGGGTGGCAGCAGGGGCCGAGCATGGCCGTGGTGGCTGGCAACCAGATGGCGCAGCAGATCCTCATCGCCCGGGTAGGGCTCCTCCAGACTCTGCAGGTGCGCTGCGACGATGGTCTCGGACCATGCCTCGTGCCTGGCACCCCTGGGAAGGCCGCTGAGCCGTAGGGCACGAAGGCGTTGAGCCCTGTCGTCTTGGGGCATTCCCGACTTGGCCAGCGGTTCCTCGGCCAGCTCTGCAGCAATCTCACTGCCACCGAAGAGCATGGCCTGGAACCGCCGGTCGACCTTCCCCAGATCATGCCAGCGTGCGGCATCAACAATGACGCGGCATAGTTCCTGCGACAGGCCGAGATTGTCGGCGATCTGCCCGCTGCGAGCACCAACCGCCTTCAAGTGGTCGGCCAGGCTCACTCGCCGATTCAAACTGGAGCTGTCAGCAGGAGTCCCTTCGTCCACTCCCTGCCATGCCTTTCGGGGCGATGACGTGTGGAGAAACAGGGCGGCCGGGGCAGTCGAAGCGTCGTCGCCGTCAAAGACCACAGCCCCTTGGGAGAGGGCCTTCCGCAGGTCGGTGAGGTCTTCCGCTGTCCAGGGGCTGCCGTCAGCGGGGACGATCTCACCGATGAGCCATTCACGGACGGTCTCGACCAAGTGCTGCGCTACTTCTTCGCGCTCTGCCGGGTCCTCGGCGTTCAACCAGGCTGCTCTCGATTCCGCCAGTACCGGCGGGGATTCCAGCCCCAATCGGTCGCCGAGCTCGGGGTCGAGTCGGAGCACGGCACGCCCACGGCGCAAGGACGCTAGTTCGGCAACGTCCCTGACGCTCTCGTGATCCACCGGGTTCCAGCCGAACCGGTCGAGACCGCCGTAACGGCTGGGCACGACAATGGCGTCCCCAGGCCGCAGGGCCGCGGCCGCGACCCACTGCCAGTCGGCATCGGCCGCGCGACGAAGCACCCGAGCGTCTGACTCGCCCTCGCTGAAGGGGATGTCGCCGAATTCGTCGACGTCCGCCATGACCGACGGCTTCTTGTTGAGAAGCCAGTCCCTCACCGCCCGCAAGGAGAGCTCGGCGCACTCCTCGCTGCGAACGGGCAGCGCATCGACAGCGGCACCCGCCTCCCGGGCCGACAGCAGTTCTCCCATGGCATCGACCAAGCCGTCTCGCCACGCGACGGTGACCTGGGTGGTGGCCTTCTTGATGCCGTGCAGGTAGGGATCGAGCGGCGGATCGTTCGAGGGAGCGGGGCCGGTGCGAGCCCACGCATCGAGTTGCGCCGGAAGGAGCACCGGCAGAAGTGGGGGCTCAGCGGTCAGGCCGCTGGGCACATCCACGTGTCGCAGGGCCAGCGGTGACACATCGAGCCCATCGCAGGCAGCAGCACGCAGGAATGCGGCCGTTCTGCTCTTGGCCTGACCGTAAACCGGAGGTTTCTCGGCATTGTCCTCGACGACCGTCACCGTGGCGTCCGAGAAGTCTCCGCGCCGGTTCACCCGTCCGAACCGTTGCACCAAGGCGTCCCACGCAGCGGTCTCGGTGACCATGTCGGTGGCGTCGAGGTCGATGCCCACCTCGATGGTCTGGGTCGCAACGAGGATGACCGACACCGGCGTCTGCTCACGTTCGGCTCCGAACAGTTCGGTGACTCGCTCGGCGATCCGCTCGCGATCCAGCGGACGTGACCTGCCCATGAGCAGCATTGTCTCGGCGACGCAGGATGGCTTCTTCCTGGAGATCAAAGCGTCGTGCACCTCACGTGCCCGGTTGACCGTGTTGCACACGACCAGCACCCGTGCCCCGGGCCTGCTCGCCAGCTCAGCAGCCCGCCCAGCCACCTCCTTGACGATCGTCTTCTCGCTGGAATCGACGAAACTGAGCGTCTTAGCGGCCCGCCGATCCGCCGTCACGTTGAGACGGTGAGCCTCCTCATCGAACTGGGCACTCCACCCATCGGACTGCTCGACTGCTGTGGCACTCAGGTGGACGATCGACGTGCTCGGAAGACCGAGGACCTCACTGGAATCCAGCTCCGAGGCCGACGCCAACGCCGCCGTGAAGGCCTGAGCGAGGTGCGCCTCATCGATCATGATGACCGAATCCGTTCCCACCAGAGCGGCGTCGATGGGATGCCGCCGAGCACTGACCCCGTAGCCGCGGAAGAACAGTCGACTCCCCACCTGGTCGACGGTGCCGGTGACGATGGCTGGAAGATCGGGGCGCGACACCCACGCCGCGTCCCACGTCGTGCCCCCGCGCATCTTCACCACGCGCAGTGCAGGATCACCTTCACGAGCGGACGAAAGGCTCCGTAGTCGCTCAGCGATCTCCCAGCAGATCGTCCCTCGCTCCGCCTCATCCAGGGCATCGGCGATGAGTCGACCGTGCTGCTCCGCCTGATCGACGACGATTCTGCGATCCACCACCATGTAGATCCGGCGGCGGCCCAGGCCAACCGGCGCCTCGCCGCCTGCGCTCATGGCCAGCAGGAAGACGGCGATGTCCAGCATCGAGGTCTTGCCCAGACCCGTCGGTGCGTCGACGAGCGCGGGCCATGCCCCCCTTTCGACGGCCTCCGTCACCACCTGGGATTGCCAGGGGAAGGGCGGGTGACCGTGCACCTGGCCCATGAACGAATCAAAGTCCCCGACGTTCATCGTTGCTCTCCCTCCTTCTCCGGGGCGAAGAGCCCGACCCCGAAGTAGCGGCCGGCGCCGGCGAGAACCGGCCCCTTCACCGGCTGGTCGAACATGACGCGGGCATGGGTGTAGAGACGCCCGCGGCAGCGCTTCGGCAGTTCATCGGGTCTCAATCGGATGGCCCCCTGGGCCATCGGCTGCTTGCTCAGCTCGACCTCGCGGGGCGCCGGGAGACCCGCCTGGACGAGGGACGTGGTGGCGGCCGAGGCCAGGTCGCGGTCCTTCGGGTAGCGGTCCAGCACCAGGGGCGTCACCGACACCCAGGTGTGTGAGGGCCTGGTCCAACGCTCGACGGTGGCGCTTCGGGGCAGCGGGTCGTTCGGGGAGTACCGCAGCTCGAAGCTCCCGTGGATGCCGGGCGCATAAAGTGACACGCTGCGATCCGGATCACTGCCGAGGATGCCTCGCAGGATGCGCCGCCGCTCGGCCCGGTCCAGCCCGGGGATGGCCACGGCGAGGGCCATCAGCTGCCCGTCAGCATGCTCGTAGCCAGCGAACGGGAGCCCGAGGTAGGCGACGTGCGGCGCCCCGGGAAGACCGTGGCCATGCAGGGCCGGCGGCAACGGCTCCTCGGTCTGACCCATCACCTTCCGACGGAGCGCCTCCGTGAAACGCCCGACGAGGCTCCCCGGCGGACGCCGGCCGACGAACCTGAGGACGACCAGGTCGGGGTAGGGGGAATCGATGGGTTGCGAGCGTGGAGGCTCCCCCTCGGCACCCGCCTCCCGGTAGGAGCGTCGGGACCGCGCCCCGGCGGCCTGCCAGGCGGGCTGGTCCGCCTCGTGGAGTGCGTCGAGCTCGTCGAGGTAGCCGGGGTAGGGGACTCTGATGCTCACCGTCCCGGGCCCTTCCACCGGTTCGTAGGTGATCAGCCCGGGCAGCGGTTCCGGATCCCTCACCCGGCTGAAGATGAGGATGGCCGGGGACGTCGATCGTCCGAGGTACGGCACCCGGCGGGCCAGCCTATCGAGGCAGGCCAGGGAACCGTCGGACAGCGCATCACCGTCAGGCCAGTCGAACTGGACGCGGGCATCGTGAGGAAGGCTGCCGAAGCGCTGGCGGAAACCGGCGGTTCGAGCAGGATGATTCTGATGCGTGCCCTTCTTCTCCCGGGCGTTCGTCACCACATAGCCTCTGGCGCGGTATGCCCCAGCCGCAGAGGCATGGATCAGCGGAGGCGAGAGCCGCTCCAGCTCGGCCAGCGGAGCCAACTCGTCATCGGCCGCCACTGCCCGCAGGGCCGAGAAGACCCTGGCCGGGTGCGGCGGCCACTCCGCCGCATGCGGGTCATCCCCGCCGCCGGCGTCATAACGCCAGCTCAGCAGCGTGATGTCCAGACGGATGGGCATGTCATTCCCCTGCCGACTCGGCCTTGGTCAGGCTGAAGTCGAGGGCCGCGGCCAAGTCCTTGGACGGGGTGAGCTCCACGGTTTCCAGGTGCAACGGCACCCCGGCCGCCTGGGCTGCGCGAAGCGCCTCGTCGTAGAGCTGAACGGCTCCGTGCGGAGACAGGGCGAACTGCTCCGTCATTCCGCCCCTGCCGATCCACTCCAGGATCTCGAACTCCGACACCAGATCGCAGCCGCTGCGCAGCCACAGCCCCGCCTGACCGAAGGCGAGCCGGTCACCCAGCAGCCCGAAGGCGGCGAGCAGGACGTGAGCGGCATCGACGGCTGCGCGGTCAAGAGAGTCGAACCGAATGCGGCGGGTGGCGGTCAGGCTGAGAACGGCGGTGCGAGTCGCCTCGGTGATCGTGACGCCGCCGTGCGTGGTACTCGGGGCAATGTTGCCATGCCCGATCTCACTCAGCTTGGAGTCCTTCTTCTTGTCCGCCATCGGCGAGTACGACCACTCGTCGCCCTCGCCCGTGCGCGACCCGGTGAGGTTCGCCGGGTCCATGCGCCCCGCCCTGCGGACGCCCACCACGGGATCCCAGCCGATCATCTCGCTGCTGTAGATCCGCGGGAACTTGGCCTGCCTTCCCTTCCGGTGGCTGTTCCAGCCGCCGTAGACGAGCGTGCCGGGGTCGTATTCGAGCAGCGCCGTCGCATCCGTCAACGAGGAGTTCAACAGGGCCTGTCCGATCTCGGTGCTGTCGAACTTCGCCCCGTCGAGCATCGAGTCGCGCCAGTAGGCGTCGAACGCCCGGTGCGGCGCATCGAGCCCTGTGAGCTCGAAACTCGACGCGCCCCTGTGAACGAGCCGAAGCATCGGCATGCGCACAACACCTTGGCGCCATGCCAGGGCCTCTGCTTCTTCGCACCTGTTCGCCTGTGCAGGCACCTGGTCCAGGACAGTCGCCCTGCGGACCTCTCCATCACGATCACGCACTCGTTCCTCCATCAGGTATGGCGAAGGGTCTGTTTCCGTGGTGGGGTCCGTGGTGGGGAATGTCGGAGGGAACACCCGACTTCCGGGCCCCCCGCTGGGCTGATATGCGGCAGTGATGCGGGCAGCCGCCCACTCCGTGTCCGACAGCTTCTCCTGCAAGGTGCTGAGCGTGAGCTCCGTCATGGTCTTCCCTTTCTCACTGGTCAAGCGCCCTCGAAGCTGGCTCCCCCGCGACCTTCCGGCGGAGGAGCGTCCGAGCGCAGAACGACGCACACAGCTGTCAACGCTGACTGCGCGAGGGCACGTTTCTTTCATACACGCCATGCTCGCGGGCACCACTGACATTTTTCGTGTCCTGCCGGATCCGCCGAGCCGCATCGCCCCACCGGGCCAGCAGAGGAACCGCTCCGTCGACCAGAAGGATCCGCAGCACTACCCTTGTGCAAGCACGATCACCGAGACCAACTGGGAACGGGCCCACCTGGGAAGACGGGGCAGGATCACCGGCTCGCCCAGTCGAGCACCCCACTCACACACGGCGGCCCGAGTCACGTCCGGCCGGGTGACCAAGCTCCTCGACCCGTGGGGACGAAGAGGAGAACCGACGGCGCGAACCTGAAGAAGGCCGTCGGTGTCGACCTCGGGCCTCGGTCCGAGGAGAACGGAGGGGGAGGACTGCTCGATGAAGCACATCTGCATGTACGTCCAGGACACCATGGCCGACTGGGAGCACGGCTATCTGCTGCATGGCGTCTCGCTCCAAGGAGCGACCCCGATGCCAGTTTGCACCATGAGCTTCGCAGCTGATGCGCGCGATGCCGTGACCACGGCGGGCGGAATGAGGATCATCCCCGACGAGACTCTCGCGGAGACTGATGCGGAGGGCATCGACGCGTTCGTCCTGATCGGCGGGGACACGTGGCTCTCGGAGGACAGGCACGCCGCCCTCGACCTTGCAGAAGCCGTACTGGCCGGGGGAGGGATCGTCGCGGCAATATGCGGCGCCACCCTCGGCCTCGCCAGTAGGGGTCTGCTCAACAACCGCGGACACACGAGCAATGCACCAGAACTCCTCGCTGCGATCACCGCGTACCGGGGCAATGACCTGTACGAGGGAACGCCCGCCACCGCGGACCGAAACGTCATCACCGCGGGCTCGGCCGGCTCCCTCCTGTGGGCCAAGCTGATCCTCGAGGAGTTGGAGCTGTACGGCAAGGACGTGCTCGATGCCTGGTTCGACTACTTCAGAACGGCGGACCCGGCGCATTTCACGCGGATGACGAGGGCTCTGGAAGCCGAATAGCTCCGGGAGAGGGAGGCGGCCCGGCCGCCTTCACCCCGCCCGGGTCGGCCCGCGGTTCCGCACCGCGCCCCTCCCCCGCTCTCACAGGAACGCGATCCCGACGCACACGACGGCCAGCAGCGGCAGCACGCCCTGCTTGAGCGCCGCCGGGCGCTTGTCGGGCGAGCCGGCGAACAGCACGACGGCCGCGGCGAGCATCGACCCCGCCCCCGCCAGCATGAGCGCCGCGCCGGCACCGTGCGCGCCGCAGGCCGACAGAGCCACGCCCAGCCCGGTGACGACGGCCAGGAAGAGGTTGTAGAAGCCCTGGTTGAAGGCCATCTCGCGGGTGGCCAGCGCCTCCTCCTCGCTCATGCCGAAGGTGGCACGGGTGCGCCCGCTCGTCCACGCCAACGACTCCATCGCGAAGATGACGACATGCAGCAGCACCGCGAGAACCGAACCGAGACGAGCATGAGCTTCCTCTCTGACGGAACGGCCGCACGACCGCGTCCACCGGGGTACAACGCCGCGGGGCCGCCGCTCATTCCGGGCCGGCCCGGTCCGGCCGATCGGACCGGCCCTGCTCCCCCGCGTGGTCCGCCGCCCGCCGGCGCGCCCCCGTCTCAGGGGCGGTGGACGGCGGGGTCGCCCCGCCCGCCCTGCTCCACCGGCATGCTCCAGCGCCCCGCGACGACGTCGATGACCAGGCCGACCACCGCGAAGACGGCGGTCGGCAGGATCCACCCGGTCTGGTCGTTCCAGAGGCCGGTGCGGGCGAGCAGCCTGCTCGGCGCGGTCCAGCCGAGGTCGGACAGGGCTGAGACGAGGCCGAGCGCCGTCGAGCAGACGACGCCCCACCGGTAGGCGGCGCGCAGATGTCCCGGTGCGACGACGTCGACGAGCGTCACGAGGACCAGGGTGATGGTGATCGGGTAGAGCAGCAGGGTCAGCGGGGAGACGACCGTGAGGATCGCCGCCAGCCCGAGGTTGGCCAGGACGAGCGAGACGAGGGCGGCGGCCAGCACCTCGCGGGTGAAGCTCACCCTCGGCCACAGGTCGTTCGAGAACTGGCCCCACGCGCTGAGCAGGCCGACGGAGGTCGTCAGGCAGGCCAGCAGCACGATGGCGGCGAAGACGACGACCCCCGCCGTGCCGAGCGAGGAGGCGGCGGCGCTGCGCAGCAGAGCGGTGCCGTCGCCGGCGTCGCCGACGGCGCGCGTCCCGAGCAGCGCCAGCCCCACGTAGACGACGGCGAGCAGCAGGGCGGCGATGATGCCGGACCAGCACGTCGCCCTCATGATCGAGCGCCGCGTCGTGATGCCCTTCGACCGCAGCGAGGTCATGACGACGATGCCGAAGACGGTCGCGGCGAGCATGTCCATCGTCATGTAGCCGCGGGTCAGGCCGGTGGCGAACGGGCGGGCGGCGTACTCGCCGACGGCGGGGCGCCCCTGCGCGGGCATGCCGGCGAGCACGACGGTGCACAGCACGGCGATGAGCACGAGCAGGGCGGGCGTCAGCCAACCGCCGACGCGGTCGGCCATTCGGGACGGCCTGAGCGCCAGCAGCACCGACACGGCGAAGAAGACGAGCACGTGGACGGCCAGCGCCGAACGGCCGGTCGGCAGGCCGAGGAGCGCGAGGACGGGCCGGGTGGCCAGCTCGTACGAGACGGTGGCGACCCGCGGGACCGCGTAGAGGGGCCCGATCGACAGGTTCACAGCCAGCGGCATGAGGACGCCGAAGCGCGGGCCGACGCGCCCCGCGATGCCGGTGATGCCCTCGCCCGAGGTCGACACGGCGATGACGCCGACGAGCGGCATGAGGACGCCTGTGGCGAGGAAGCCGAGGACGACCGGGACGAGCCTCGAGCCGGCCGAGGCGCCGAGCGCCGGCGGGAAGATGAGGTTGCCCGCCCCGAAGAACAGGGCGAACAGCATGAGTCCAGTGGTCAGGACGCGACCTGCGGGGCCGGACTTGGTCGGCACGGGATTCTCCTCGAGCTCGTCGGCGTGAACCCGTAAAGGGTAGGCGCGACCGCCCGGTGAGCCGAAACCGGCGCATTCGGCGGCCTCGCCGCTCCGGTTCGGGCGGGCGTCGTTCGTCGATCTCGAGGACGGCTGTCTCGCCGCGCTCACTCCCGTTGCCTTGTTGGTGGCCCCGTTGGAAGGGGTCACGGTCGCCGGGCCCGGCATGACTCGCCGTCCCTGTCGCACGAATGGTCCCGGGGTGTTGTCGCCCCCGTCCCGGGCTGACGTCGTCACCGTCGACGTCGTTCGTCCGAGGCCCTCCATGCCGCGGGCCGGGCGCGCCCGGCGATCTCACACCTTCCGTCCGCCGGCCTCACACCTTCAGCTCGAGCAGCGACTCGATCCGGTCGACGAGGATCGGCGCCATCGTGCGCGCGTAGGAGCCCGAGATGTGGTTGTCGTCCAGGTAGACGTGGACGTTGCCGATGATCGTGCGGCACGTGCCCGCAGAGCAGTACAGGTCGGTGGGGTCGATCTCGTGGAAGCCGGGGATCGTCAGCAGCTGCTCGGCGGGGTCTACCGGCGCCAGGTGGTCGCCCTGGGCGAAGGAGCACCCGCCGTGCGTCGCGTCGTCCGAGCACTCGTAGAGGTCCTGCACCGAGCGCGGGTTGTCGCGGAAGCCGACGACGGTGATGCCGAGCGATGTCAGGTGCTCGACGAGTTCGGCCACGCCGGGCCGCAGCCCCTCGGACGGGAAGTCGGGCGCGGACACCGTCGTGTCGAGCATGACGAGGTCCGGCGGGTCCTCGTCGAGGAGCGTCATGACGACCTCGTTCCTGGTCCGGCAGTCGCCCTCGTAGTACTCGGGCGGCCCGAAGGAGCAGCCCCCCATGAGGTACTGCGCCACGCCGAGGCCGTGGCGCTCGGCGAACAGCTCGGCGGTGGGGATGATCGTCTGCTCGGCGTGGGAGTCGCCGACGACGACGACGGCCGGCCCGTTCCCGTCGGGCGCGGGCATCGAGCTGCACAGCGTCTTCGTCCGGCCGAAGAGCTCGCGCTGCCCGGCCGGGCAGGGGCCGGGCAGATCGGGCACCCAGTTCTCGTGGATCGCCAGCGGCCCGGGAATCGGCCCGGCGGAGCCGTCCTGCCAGCCCTGCTCGGCGACCGCCCCGGCGCCCGGGTGCTCCGGGTCGTCGGCGTCGTTGTTGCGGGCGGCGGCCCGCTGCGCCTCGCGTTCGTTGTCGAAGGCCTTGTCCGCGACCGCCAGCGGGAGCAGGCCGACGGCGAGCGCGACGAGCACGAGCGCGGTCTTCTTGAGCACGACGTGCCCGCCGCCCTTCGGGAAGCGCTGGACCGGCCGGTCGACGAGCCGCGTCATGAGCCAGGCGAGGGCCAGCGAGGCCGCGATGAGGGCACCGCCGCTGCCCGCGTCGAGTTGCGCGCGCTCGGACTGGGCCAGGAAGAGCACGACAACGGGCCAGTGGATCAGGTAGACGCAGTACGACATGTCGCCGAGCGCCGCCAGGGGGCGCCACGACAGCAGATGCTGGACCGAGCCGGGGGTCGGGGACTCCTCGACGAGCAGAATCGCACTCACCGCGAGCATCGGCGCCGCGGCCATGGGCCCCGGGTAGTGGCCGATGGGTTCGACGCAGTAGACGACGAGCACCATGAAGCCGGCCAGCGACAGGACGCGCGCCAGGTTGCCGCGGGGCCTGATCCACGGCGCGGCGGCGGCGATGGCCGAGCCGAGCGCGAACTCCCAGAGGCGGGCGCGGGTGTCGAAGTAGACGGTCGGGTCGTCCGGCGCGGACGCCAGGAGCCACCACAGCGATGCGGCCGCAAGCACGGCGAACGCCCCCGCGACGATCCTCCGGGGTCTCACGTGCAGCGCCCCGGCCAGCAACACGCAGCAGGTCATGAGCAGCGGCCAGGCCAGGAAGACCTGACCCTGCATCGACATCGACCACAGGTGCTGCAGCGGCGAGGCGACTCCCCGGTCGGCCGCGAAGTAGTCGGCGCTCACGACGGCGAGCCGCCAGTTCTGCCAGTAGGTCACCGAGGCGACGCCCTGCGTGATGAGCTCGTCCCAACGGGTCTGGGGAAGGATCAGCGCGGAGGCGCCGAGGGTGGCCAGGACGGTCACGACGAGCGGCGGCAGGAGGCGTTTGAAGGTGTTCGCCCAGCGCTCGGCGAAGAAGGGCATGCGCCCGGCCTCCGTGCGCCGCACGAACGAGCCCGTCATGAGATAGGCCGAGATCATGATGAAGGCGTCCACTCCGATGGGAGAGCCGATGCGCCAGGCGTGGTAGGCCAGCACCTGCATCATGCACACGGCCCGCAGCCCCTGGATGTCCTTGCGGTGACGCCCGCCGTCCCCGGCTGGGGCGCCCGGGGACGCTCTGCGGCCGGCGTTGTCATCAGAGCTCATCGTCCGCCGCACCCACTCGCTCGGTCATCGCCAGGTCCTCCCGGGTGCGCCGGGCCCGCAGGTGGCGGGTCCGGGACGATCGCCCGGCTGGAAGCACAATGTAGCGGAGAGCCCGGTCCGCCCCCGACAACCGGTGGTCACGACGCGCGGCACCGTGGCTCAGGCCGGCTGGAGGAACGCATCGACCCGATCGGCGAGCTCGGGCGCCATGGCCCGCGAGTAGGTGCCGGTGATGTGGTTGTTGTCCATGTAGACGTAGACGTTGCCGATGATCGTGTAGCACTCGTCCTCGTAGCAGTACAGATCGGTCGGGTCGATCTCGATGAAGCCCGGGATCGAGGTGAACTCCTCGGCCGGGTCGAACTCGGCGAGGTACTGACGCTGGCTGAAGGAGCAGCCGCCGGCGACGGTGTCGGCGGGGCGGCGGTTGGAGCACTCGTACAGGTCGTCGGCCGAACGCGGGTTGTCGCGCACACCGACGACGGTGACCCCGAGGGAGGTGAGGTACTCGATGGCGGCCTGGACTCCGGGGCGCTGGATCTCGTCCGAATGGTCCTGCATCGTCTCGGTGGACTGGAGCATGACGATGTCGGGCGGATCGTCGGTGAGCAGGTCAAGGACGGCCTCGTTGCGCTGCACGCAGGACGCTCGGTAGGCGTCCCAGATGCCGAAGGCGCACGAGCCGGTCAGGTACTCGGTGACCTGCCAGCCGTGGCGGGAGGCGAGCTCGGCCGCCAGCGGGACGATCGTCTGCTGGGCGTGCGAGTCGCCGACGACGACCACCCTCGGCGAGTCCGCGTCGGCTCCGGGCAGGACCGCGCAGTTGGTCTTGGTCCCGGCCAGGAGCGCGTCGTGGTCGGACGGGCAGGCCTCGGGGAAGGACGGCACCCAGTCGTCGTGCAGGGTGAGCGGCCCGGGGATGGGCGAGGTCGTGTAGTCCACGGGTTCGGCCGTGCTCAATGCGGTCGGGCCGGGGAAGCGGGGGTCGCCGGAGGCGTCCATGACCGTGGCGCGCTCGACGGCCCGCCGGTTGTCGAGCACGGCGCGGGTTCCGTACAGAGGGCCGAGGCCGAGGGCCAGGGCGACGGCGACGATGAGGCCCTTCCTCACGGCGAGCCGGTCGCCGGTGGGCCGGTCCTGGGCCGGGCGATCGACGTAGCGGCGCATGAGCCAGGCCAGGACGAGGGACAGCGCGATCGCCCCGAGCGCCCGCCCGGTGCCGAGTTGGGTGCGCCTGAGGACGGACATCGTCAGCACGAAGACGGGCCAGTGGATCAGGTAGACGCAGTACGACATGTCGCCGAGCGCCGCCAGGG
>ERZ773057.556-NODE-556-length-15475-cov-3.491894_pt1 | contig 15475 bp, 16 predicted proteins | sample MGYA00580629_ERZ773057 | MGnify/ENA primary metagenome ERZ773057 (study PRJEB29015, sample SAMEA2738143) | human oral metagenome | biome: human oral; feature: human-associated habitat; material: saliva | place: China | collected 2163 ...
CCGCAGGCCGCGACGGATCGCCTCGCCGACGATGATCGCCGCGTTCGCCGCCTGGTCGAGGTCGAGCAGATGGGTGAGCCCGTCGACGCTCACCAGCGCGCCCTGCTCCGGCAGGCTCTCCACGGCCCCGCCGGAGCAGGCGGCGAGCGGCAGGGCGAGCGCCCCGGCGCCGAGACCGGCGAGCAGTCCCCGTCGGGTCAGGGCCGCCATGTCAGTTCTCGTGAAGGGCCGTGTTGAGCTCGATGCGCCGCCCGGCGCGGGCGATGACGCGCACGGCGCCGGTGACGGAGTCGCGGAGGAACAGCATGTTGGAGCCGCCGGACAGCTCGCGAGCCGGCACCACGGAGCCGTCGGGCATCGTCACCTTGGTGCCGGCGGTGACGTAGAGGCCGGCTTCGATGACGCAGTTGTCGCCCAGCGCGATGCCGCAGCCGGACTCCGCGCCCAGCAGGCAGCCCCTGCCGATGCGCACCCGCTGCGTCCCGCCGCCCGACAGGGTGCCCATGGTGGAGGCGCCGCCGCCGATGTCGGAGCCCGCCTCGACGATGACCCCCTGCGAGATGCGGCCCTCGATCATCGAGTCGCCGAGGGTGCCGGCGTTGAAGTTCACGAAGCCCTCGTGCATGACCGTCGTGCCCTCGGCCAGGTGGGCGCCCAGGCGGATGCGGTCGGCGTCGCCGATGCGCACCCCCGAGGGGATGACGTAGTCCACCATGCGGGGGAACTTGTCGACGCTCGTGATGACGAGCGAGCCGCGGTCGGCCGCCAGGGCGCGGCGGAGTTGGTCGAAGTCGCCCGGCGAGCAGGGCCCGGCGCTCGTCCACACGACGGTGGGCAGGATCCCGAAGATGCCGTCGAGGTTGATGCTGTTGGGGATGACCAGGCGCGCGCTCAGCAGGTGCAGGCGCAGATAGGCGTCGCCCACCTCCTCGGGCGGGGCGTCGAGGTCGATGACGACGCGGCGCACCTCGGTGCTCACGCGGCGCAGCTCGTCGCGGCCGGCGGCGAGCCGGGCGGGCGCGGGCCCGTCGTCGGGCTCGCCGAGGGCGGGGGAGGGGAACCAGGTGTCGAGCGTCCGGCCCGAGTCGTGCACGGTGGCCAGGCCCCAGCCCCAGGCGGTGCGGGTTGCGTCAGTCATGGCGCCCAGCCTACTGACGGGCGCCGCCGTTTCCCCGTGACGCGCGAGTCCGACCGGTCCGTCCGGGCGTCCGCGGTGGTTCTCCGTGACGCGGGGGGACGAGCGCCCGCGCAGGTCCGGTCCCCGGACGGTCCCATCCCACGGCGACAGCCCCGGGCGGCTCGCCGGTCGCCCGCGCCGGGCCGGCGCGGCTAGGCTTCGGTCCATGGCAATGCGCAACGAGGAGGCCGAGGGCCTGGAGCCGGGCGATCTGCACGGCCTGTTCGCCCGGATCGTCGACATCGAGTCGGTCAGCCGGGGCGAGGCCCGCCTCGCCGATCTGGTCGAGCGGGCGCTGTCCGGCTGCCCGCACCTGGAGGTGCTGCGCCACGGCAACAGCATCGTGGCCCGCACCCGGCTCGGCCGCGACCAGCGCGTCATCATCGCGGGCCACCTCGACACCGTGCCGGTCGCCGACAACCTGCCCAGCCGCGTCGAGGTGCGCGACGGGCGCGAGGTCCTCGTCGGGCGCGGCGCCGCCGACATGAAGGGAGGCGTGGCCGTGGCCCTCCACCTGGCGCAGGCGCTCGACGAGCCCGTCCACGACGTCACCTGGGTCTTCTACGAGTGCGAGGAGATCGAGGCCTCGGCGAACGGCCTGGGACGCATCGCCGAAGACCACCCCGACTGGCTCGCCGGGGACTTCGCCGTCCTCATGGAGCCCACCAGCGACCGCATCGAGGGCGGCTGCCAGGGCACGACCCGCTTCAAGCTGACCACCCACGGTACCGCCGCCCACTCGGCGCGCAGCTGGCTCGGCCGCAACGCCATCCACGAGCTCACCGGCCTGCTCGAGGCCATCCGCGACTACCCGGTGCGCGAGGCCGTCGGGGTCGAGGGCCTCGTCTTCCGAGAGGGGCTCAACGCCACCATCGTGAGCGGCGGCACCGCCGGCAATGTCATTCCCGACACCGCCGAGCTATACGTCAACTTCCGTTTCGCGCCCGACGTGTCCGCCGAGGGCGCCCTTGCCGCGATGCGCCGCACCTTCGAGCGCCCGGGCGTCGACTTCGAGGTGCTCGACCTGTCGCCGGCCGCGCGCCCCGGCCTGGACCGTCCGGCCGCCCGTCAGTTCTGCGCCGCCGTCGGCGGCGAGCCCGGCCCCAAGTACGGCTGGACCGACGTGGCCCGCTTCTCGGCCCTCGGTGTGCCGGCCGTCAACTACGGCCCCGGTGACGCCGGCAAGGCCCATGCCGTCGACGAGTGCTGCCCGCTGGACGACCTCGACGCCGCCCGCGACGCCCTCCTCGCCTGGCTCCGGCCCGGAGGCGGCCATGAGTGAGGCGGGCCGTCCCCCGGACCGGCAGGCGACGGCGGGCCCGGTCATCCGCCGGGGCGACCAGATCGACGGCCGCACCACAGACCAGCGCCTGCTCGAGGGCGGCCACAGCTGGATGCACGACGACCCGTGGCGCGTGCTGCGGATCCAGGCCGAGTTCGTCGAGGGCTTCGGCGCCCTCGACGAACTGGGCCCGGCCATCTCGATGTTCGGCTCCGCCCGCGCCGGGCGCGGCACCCCCGAGTACGCGCAGGCCGAGTACATGGCGCGGGAGCTGGTGAGCCGGGGGCTCGCCGTCATCACCGGCGGGGGCCCCGGCATCATGGAGGCCGCCAACCGGGGCGCCCACGAGGCCGGCGGCTGCTCGGTCGGCCTGGGCATCGAGCTGCCCTTCGAGCAGACGATGAACCGGTACGTGAACCTCGGCGTCAACTTCCGCTACTTCTTCGCCCGCAAGGTGATGTTCCTCAAGTACGCCCAAGGCTTCATCGCCATGCCCGGCGGTTTCGGCACCCTCGACGAGCTCTTCGAGGCCCTGACCCTCATCCAGACGCGCAAGGTGATGGACTTCCCGGTCGTCCTGTTCGGCTCCGGCTACTGGCGGGGGCTGGTCGACTGGCTGCGCACGAGCGTCACCGGCAGCGGCTGCATCAACCCCGAGGACGTCGACATCTTCCACGTCACCGACGACCCGGACGAGGCCGTGCGGATCGTCACGCGGGCCGGGGCCGGGCCGGACTGAACCCGCCGCCCCGCACCGGCCTCTCGGTGCCATAATGGCCGCCGTGTCGAAGCTCGAGCCGGTGCGGGGGAGCCCGCGGTCCCGTCGCCGCGGCGCCCGGCTCAGGGGCCTCCTGCGGCTCCTCGTCCCGCGCCGCCCCAAGGCGCTGCGCGACTCCCTGACCCGGTGGCTGCTGTTCGGCGTCGCCATCGGCCTCGTCGCCGGCGCGGGCGCCGTCGTCTTCTACTGGTGCCTCGGCCGCGCCACCGGGTGGCTGCTCGTCGGTCTCGGCGGCTACCAGCCCCCGACGACCGTCGGGGAGGGTGGCGGCCTGACGGGCGGCGGCTTCACCCGCCCCTGGGCCGTGCCGCTCGTCACCTGCGGCGGCGCGCTCGTCGCCGGCCTGCTCGTCGCGGCGTTCGCCCCCGAGGCGAAGGGCCACGGCACCGACGCGGCGATCCACGCCGTCCACCACGAGCCCACCGCGCTGCGCGGACGGGTGGCGCTGGTCAAGATCGTCGCCTCCTCCCTCGTCATCGGCTCGGGAGGCTCCGGCGGGCGGGAAGGGCCCGCCGCCCAGATCAGCGCGACGGTCGTGTCGATGCTCTGCGGCCGGTTCCGGGTGCCGCGCCGGGACGCGCGGATCGCCGTCTCGGCCGGCATGGCGGCAGGCATCGGCGCGATCTTCCGCGCCCCGCTCGGCGGCGCGCTGCTCGGCGCCGAGCTGCTCTACCGCAACGACCTCGAGGCCGACGCGATCATGCCGAGCCTCGTCTCCTCGATCACCGCCTACGCCGTCTTCGGGGCGGTCAACGGCTTCCAGCCGATCTTCGGGACGATGAGCGCCCTCACCTTCACGCACCCGGTGACCCTCGTCTGGTTCGCGCTCCTCGGCGTCGCCGCCGGGCTCGCCGGACGCGTCTACGCGGGCCTGTTCCAGCGCGGCGGCGCGGCCCTGCGGCGCCTGCCGGTGCCGGCCGCCCTCCTGCCAGCCCTCGGTGGCCTGGCCGTCGGCCTGCTCGGCCTGGCCGTGCCGGCGGCCCTCGGCACCGGCTACGGCTGGGTGCAGCTCGAGATGCGCGCCGACCGGCTCCTGGCCGCGCCGCTGTGGCTCGTCCTGGTGATTCCGCTGGTCAAGGTCCTCGCCACGACCCTGTCGATCGGCTCGGGCGGTTCCGGCGGGGTCTTCGGGCCCGGCATGGTCGTCGGGGGCTGCACCGGCGGGGCGCTCTGGCGCGTCCTGGCGGCCCTGCCCTGGACCGGCGCCAGCCCCGCCCCGTACGTCATCGTCGGGATGATCGCCTGCTTCGGCGCGATCGCCCACGCCCCGCTCGGCGTCATGCTCATGGTCGCCGAGATGACCGGCAATCTGTCGCTGCTGGCCCCAGCCATGATCGCGGTGGCCATCGCCACGCTCGTCGTCGGCGAACGCACCATCTACGTCAACCAGCTCGAGGACCGGCTCGAGTCCCGCGCCCTGTACGCCGAGCAGGCCCGCTCGGGCGCCCGGTCCGAGTGAGCAGTCCGGCGGCGGGCCCGCCCCGGGCGGGCGACCTAGGATGGTGGGCATGGTCTGGGCCCTCGGAATCCTCGTCGTCGGCGTCATTGCGCTCGGTCTGTGGGCCGCGCGCGGGCACCTCGGGCAGCTCGGGCCCCAACTCCCCGAGCGTCCCGGGCCCGATCTGCCTGACGGCCCGGTGAGCGCCGAGGACCTCCGCGCGGTGCGCTTCGCCGTCGTCACCCGCGGCTATGACATGGAGCAGGTCGACGCCGTCCTGGCCCGTCTCGGCGAGCAGCTGGCGGCGGCCGGGCCCGACGCCGCGGCCAGCGCCGACCGGCCCGCCCCGGGTGCTCCCGCGCCGGCGGGTTCGGTTCCGGACGGAGCCATAGGGGATAATGGTGGCATCCGCACGGCCGATGGCGTGCAGCACGACTCAGAAACGAGGAACCAATGGCAGCAATGAAGCCACGTACTGGCGATGGCCCCATGGAGGTAACGAAAGAGGGCCGCGGCATCGTGATGCGCGTTCCGGTCGACGGCGGCGGCCGTCTGGTCGTCGAGCTCAACGCCGAAGAGGCCGCCGAACTTCTCGGATGTCTCAAGGGCGTTGTCGGCTGACCATCATCGGTCCGCACGACGGGACGGGTCGGGTCCGGCACCGCCGCGGTGCCGGACCCGACCCGTCCCGTCGTGGGGCCGCACGTGCCGCGCGTGCGGCCCCGTCCGGTCAGCGGGCGGCGCGGTAGTCGACGGCCGCCCGGTAGACCTCGACGGTCTGGGCCGCGATGGCCTCCCAGCTGAAGTGGTCGATGCAGCGCTGACGGCCGGCCTTGCCGAAGACCCGGACCTTGTCGGGGTTGCCGACGAGGTCGTTCATCGCGACCGCGAAACGGTGCTCGAAGTCGGCCACGTACTCGGCGTCCTCGGCGCGCTCGGGGTCGTAGGCGACGAGCGTCCCGGTCGTGCCGTCGTCGACGACCTCGGGGATGCCGCCGACGGCCGAGGCCACGACGGCCGCCTCGCAGGCCATCGCCTCGAGGTTGACGATGCCCAGCGGCTCGTAGACCGAGGGGCAGGCGAAGAGCGTGGCGTGCGAGTAGACCTGACGGACCCCCTCGCGGGGGGCCATCTCCTGTACCCAGATGACGTCGTCGCCGTGCACCCCCTTGAGGGCCTCGAGGCTCTCGCCGAACTCGGCGGCGATCTCGGGGGTGTCGGGCGAGCTGGCCAGCAGGACGACCTGGGTGCCGGGCTGGAGCTCGCGGGCCGCGCGCACGAGATGGACGAGGCCCTTCTGACGGGTGATGCGCCCGACGAAGACGACCGACGGGCGGCTCGTGTCCATGCCGATGCGGTCGCAGAAGTCGTGGTCCTCGGTGGGGTAGAATTCTGTGACGTCCACGCCGTTGCGCACGACGTGGATCTTGTCGGGGTCGAGGTCGGGGTAGCAGCGCAGGATGTCCCCGGCCATCGCGGTGCTCACGCCGATGATCGCCGAGGCGCCCTCGTAGGCGGTGCGCTCGGCCCAGCTGGACAGCTCGTAGCCGCCGCCGAGCTGCTCGCGCTTCCAGGGCCGCAGGGGCTCCAGCGAGTGGGCCGTGACGACGTGGGGGATCGAGCGGAACAGGCCGCCGAGATGACCGGCCATGTTCGCGTACCAGGTGTGGGAGTGGACCAGATCGGTGTCGTCGGGCAGTGCCGAGACCATGGACAGATCGGCTCCGAGCACGCGCAGGGCCGCATTCGCCCCGGGCGGGAAGTCCTCGGCATGGGCGACCACACCGTCGCGGGGCTCGCCCATGCACTGCACATCGACGTCGATGAGATCACGAAGACGCGGCACCAGCTGGGCCACGTGCACGCCCGCGCCGCCGTAGACGGACGGGGGGTACTCGCGAGTGAGAATGGATGCATGCATGCCCCGATCGTCTCACACGCCGCCTGGGGGGGATCGCCCGCCCCATGCGACCGGGGCCGCTCCGGTGGATGCTGAACGGCCCCTGATCGTCCGGACCGTCTTGCCGCCCGCCCGCCCCGGGCCGTAGGTTGAGTCCATGGCTACACCCAGCGTTCTCTCCCTCGTGCTGGCGGGAGGCGAAGGAAAACGGCTCATGCCCCTCACCGCTGATCGGGCGAAGCCCGCCGTGCCCTTCGCCGGCACCTGCCGTCTCATCGACTTCGTCCTGTCGAATCTCGCGAACTCCAACCTGCTGAAGATCGCCGTTCTGACGCAGTACAAGTCGCACTCGCTCGACCGGCACATCTCGGTCAAGTGGCGCATGTCGACGATGCTCGGCAACTACGTCACCCCCGTCCCGGCCCAGCAGCGCCGCGGCCCCCACTGGTACCAGGGCAGCGCCGACGCCATCTACCAGTCGATGAACCTCATCAAGGACGCCGACCCCGACTACATCGTCGTCTTCGGCGCCGACAACATCTACCGCATGGACGTCATGCAGATGCTCAAGGCGCACATCGACTCGGGCTTGGACGCCACCGTCGCCGGCATCCGCGTGCCGCGCTCGGAGGCCTCGGCCTTCGGCGTCATCGACTCGGACCCCGAAGGCCGCATCAAAGGCTTCCTCGAGAAGCCCAAGGACCCCCCCGGCCTGCCCGACTCGCCCGACGAGGTGCTGGCCTCGATGGGCAACTACATCTTCAGTCGCAGGGCCTTCGTCGAGATGCTCGAGGCCGACGGCGAGAACTCCGAGTCCAAGCACGACATGGGCGGCGACATCGTCCCCGCCTTCGTCGAGGCCGGCCAGTGCGGGGTCTACGACTTCAAGGACAACGTCGTGCCCGGCGCCACCGAGCACGACAAGGACTACTGGCGCGACGTCGGCACCATCGACGCCTTCCACGCCGCGCACATGGATCTCGTCTCGGTCGTGCCGCAGTTCAACCTGTACAACGAGCAGTGGCCCATCTGGGCCGACGCGATCCAGGCGCCAGCGGCGAAGTTCACCCTGCACGGCACCGCCGAGTCCTCGCTCGTCTCGGCCGGCTGCGTCATCTCCGGCGGCGACGTCGACCACTCGGTGCTCAGCCCGAAGGTCCGCGTCGAGAAGGGCGCCTCGCTCGACCGCTGCGTCCTCATGGACGGGTCCCACGTCGGCGAGCAATGCATCCTGCGCAACGCCATCCTCGACAAGGGCGTCGTCCTGCCCCCCGGCACGCACGTGGGCCTGGACCGCGAGGACGACGAGGCCCGCGGCCTGACGGTCTCCTCCGGCGGTATCACGGTCGTGCCGAAGGGCTTCACGGTGACCAGGGAGGCGGCCTTCCGCGCCGACGACTGAGCGGGCCGGGCGTCGACGCCACGACGCACGTGCCGCGCGTGGCGGCCCCGCGCCCGCACGTCCGGCACGTCCGGGCCCCTCGCAGGCGGCCTCAGCGCGCCGTGACCGCGACGAACAGGCCCTCGCCCACCGGCAGCAGCGCGCTCATGAGGCCCTCGTTCTCGATGGCCGCCGTGAGCGTCTCGCGGATGATGAGGGCCTCGTCCTCCTCGTCGGAGGGGTCGGCCACCTTGTTCCGCCAGAGCACCTCGTTGAGGATCACCAGTCCGCCGGGGCGCAGCAGGCGCAGCGCCTGGTCGAGGTACTCGGCGTACTCGAGCTTGTCGCCGTTGATGAAGACGATGTCGTAGGCTCCGTCGCGCAGATTGTTCAGCACGTCCAGCGGGCTGCCGGGGATGAGGCGGAAGCGGCGCGTGGGGATCCGCTCGGCGATGAAGGCCTGGCGGGCCTGCACCTGCCACTGGGCCTGCGCGTCGATCGAGGTGAGGACCCCGCGCTCGTTCATGCCGGCGAAGAAGGCCAGCCCGGACGCCCCGGTGCTCGTCCCGATCTCGACGACGGCCTGCGCGTCGAGCGCCCGGGCCAGCATCGTGAGGGTCGCGCATGCGCCATTGCTGAGCGCCGGCGCGCCGCTCAGGACGGCCTGCTCGCGAGCGGTGCGGACCGCCTCGACGGCGGGGATGAGATCATCGGCGTAGGACAGGGAACGGGAATCCAGCCCGTCCCGGGCGGAGTTCTTGCTGCTGCGAGAGGACGACACGTGCACAGCCTAGCCGCCCGGGTCTCTACCATGGGTTGAGGCATATCGCACTGACGGAAGGCGACGACGATGAGCGAACCGATTTTCGGGCGACTGTTGACCGCGATGGTCACACCCTTCGACGACGAGGGGAAGCTCGACCTCGACAAGGCCAAGGAGCTCGCCGCCCATCTGGTCGACGACCTGCGCAACGACGGCCTCGTCATCTCCGGCACGACGGGCGAGGCGCCCACGACGACCCCCCGGGAGAAGTTCGACCTGCTGTCGGCGGTGAAGGCCGAGGTGGGCGACCGGGCGAGGCTCGTCGCCGGCGTCGGGACGAATGACACGGCGGCCAGCGTCGAGCTGGCCCGCCAGGCCGAGCAGGCCGGCGCCGACGGCCTGCTGGCCGTCACGCCCTACTACTCGCTCCCCCCGCAGGACATGATCGTCGATCACTTCGTCGCCATCGCCGACGCGACGAGCCTGCCGGTCATCCTCTACGACATCCCGCACCGCACCGGGCGCCCGATCGAGACCGGTTCGCTCCTGGAGCTGGCCTCCCATCCGAGGATCCGCGCCGTCAAGGACGCGAAGAAGGACCTCGACGCGTCCTCGCGCGTCATGGCCGAGACCGATCTGCAGTACTACTCGGGCGATGACGCCATCACCCTGCCTCTCATGGCGATCGGAGGCGTCGGCGTGGTCGGCACGAGCACCCATTTCACGGGCCGGCGCGCCCACGAGATGATCGACGCCTTCTGCTGCGGCGACGTGGCCGAGGCCCTTCGCCTCCACCGCATGCTGCTGCCGGTCTTCACCGGCGTCTTCGCGACCCAGGGCTGCATGATGGTCAAGGCGGGCCTGGCGCACCAGGGCATGCCCGTCGGCGCCTGCCGCCCGCCGCTGCGCAGCGCCCCCGCCGACCTGGCCGGGGCCTTCGGCGAGCTGCTCGACAGCACCGATCTGTAGACCCCGACCGGTCGCGGGCCCTGCGTCCGCCGGCGGGAAGGATCCGCCCGGCCCGGACCGACGGGCCGGGCGGATTTCGTCGCGGCGGCTAGCCTTGTGACGTGGTCCCCATGAGTTTTCTCGGCATCAACGCCAGCGAATTCCTCATCCTCGTGGTGCTCGCCGTGATCTTCTTCGGGCCCGAACGCATCCCCGAGTTCAGCCGCAAGGCGGCGCGGGTGGTCTTCTACGTCCGCAACATCGCCAACGGCGCCACCCAGCAGCTCAAGGACGAGCTGGGGCCCGAGTACCAGGACCTCACCCTCGAGGACCTCAACCCCAAGACCTTCGTGCAGAAGCACCTGCTCGACGAGATCCAGGCCGACCTCGACGACGTCCGGAGCGATCTCGACGACGTCCGGCGCGAGGTGGGCTCAGCGGCGAGCGCGGCCACGAGCGCGACGGGCGCCGTGGACCGGGCCGTCCGCGCGCCGGACTCCCCGGCGCCCGGCGCTGCGGGATCCGTCGGCGCGGCGTCGGAGGCGAGGCCCCCGACCGCGGATGCGACGGCGGCCGCCGCCCTCGACGCCGCGGTGGGCGCCATGCGGGCCCGCTACGGCCTCTGCTTCGACCTCGACGCGACCTGAGACCTCGACGCGGCCCGATGCCGTCCGGCCGTCCGGCCCCGGGGCCGGACGGCCGGACGGCGCACCGCCGGTCAGTTCACCGTGAGGTTCAGCGAGGTGCCCTTGAGGCCCTTGCGGTGCGCGGTGACGATGGCGGCCAGGGTCTGGATCGCCTTGGTCGTCGGGCTGTTCTCGTCGGACAGGACGATCGGCTCGCCGGTCTCGCCGCCGGCGCTGATCCGCGGGTCGATCGGGATCTGGACCAGCAGGTTGATCTGGCGGTTGCAGCGCTCGGACAGGGCGTCGGCGGTGGCCTGACCGCCCCCGGAGCCGAAGAGCTCCACCGTGTGGCGCTCGTGGCAGTGCGGGCACTCCACCTCGAGGTGGCTCATGTTCTCGACGACGCCGAGCACGTGCTGGTGCAGCATCTCCGCCATCGTGCCGGCGCGCTCGGAGATCTCCGAGACGTTCGACTGCGGCGTCGTCACGACGAGCACGTCGGAGTTCGGGATCTTCTGGCCGATGGCCAGGGCGACGTCGCCGGTGCCCGGGGGCAGGTCGATGAGCAGATAGTCCAGGTCGCCCCAGAAGACGTCGGACAGCAGCTGCGTGACGGCCCGAGGATCGGGCCGCGCCAGGCGATGACCTGGTCGCGGGACTGCTTGAGCATGCCCATCGAGATCACGCTGATGCCCGAGACCGGCACGGGCAGGATCATCTCGTCCACGACGGTCGGCCGGGCCTCGTCGATGCCGAGCAGGCCGGGGATCGAGTGGCCGTAGATGTCGGCGTCCAGCAGCCCCACGGTCAGGCCCCGCTGGGCGAGCGCAAGGGCCAGGTTCACGGTGACGGAACTCTTGCCGACGCCGCCCTTGCCCGAGGCCACCGCGACGACGCGGGTGAGGTTGCCGGGCTGGGAGAACGGGATGACGTTCTCGGTGCGGCCGGCCTGCAGGGACTCGCGCATCGCGGCGCGCTGCTCGTCGTTCATGACCCCCATCTCGACCTCGACGCCGGTGACCCCGCGGACGGCGGACAGGACCTTCGTCACGTCCTGCCTGATGGTCGCGTGCAGCGGGCACCCCGCCACGGTCAGCAGCACCTTCACGGTGACGACGCCGTCGTCGCCGACGGAGACGTCGTCGATCATGCCCAGATCGTCGATCGAGCGGCGGATCTCGGGGTCCTGCACGGTGTGGAGGGCCGTCCGGATCTGGGACAGCATGGGGTTCTGCGCTTCGCTCATAGGCACGTGTCTACGTCACTTCCGGGGATCGATTCAAATCATCCGGACGATCATGATCATGATCCGTCGGGTCGCGCCGCACGGCCGACCGGTGCATCGCCGGGCGCGCACCGGGGCGGCCGGGGACGGCCGGGCCGTCGCCTTTCACTGGGCGTCCTCGCTCACTGGGCGTCCTCGGGGGACGGGGACGACTCGTCGTCGGGGCTGTTGCCGTGCTCGAGCTCGAAGAGGAGCTCGTGCAGCTGGTCGCGCAGCTCGGAGCGGACGAAGTCGCGGGTGGCCATGTCACCGATGCCGGCGCGCAGCGAGGCGATCTCGCGCGCCAAGTAGTCCATGTCGGCGCGCGACTGGGCGTTGACCCGCCGGTCGCCGTCGAGGGAGGCCTTGTCGCGGGCCTCCTGACGGTTCTGAGCTAGGAGGATCAGGGGGGCCGAGTACGAGGCCTGGGTGCTGAAGGCCAGGTTGAGCAGGATGAAGGGGTACGGGTCCCAGTGGTGCCAGCTGCCCAGCAGGTTCAGCACGATCCAGGAGACGACGAAGACCGTCATCCACAGCAGGAAGCGCGGGCTGCCCATGAAGCGGGCGATCCACTCGGCGAACTGACCGAAGCTCTCCTCGTTGAACCGCAGGCGGCGTCTGCGGTGGAAGCCGGTGCGATCGCCGGGGGTGTTGAGACGGTCCTCGGGGCGCTGGGCGTCGGCCATCAGTCCACCTCCTGCTCGTCGGATCCGCCGTCGGGCCGTCGGTCGGGGCCGTCGTCGGCGCGCTCGCCGGGCTCGATCCCGTCCATCTGGTCGCCGCGCCAGTCGTCCGGCAGCATGTGGTCGAGCACGTCGTCCACGGTCACCGCGCCGACGAGCTGGTGCTCGGCGTTGACGACCGGCGCGATGACGAGGTTGTAGGTGGCGAAGTAGCGCGAGACCCGGTTCAGGTCGGCGTCGGGCGTCAGCGGCCGCATCGCCGTGTCGATGACCGTTGAGGCCATGAGGCTCGGCGGCTCGCGGAGCAGGCGCTGGATGTGGGCGGCGCCCAGGTAGCGCCCCGAGGGGGTGTCCGTCGGGGGGCGGGTGATGAACACCATCGAGGCCGCTGCGGGGGTCACCTCGGGGTTGCGCAGCGCGGCCAGCGCTTGGGCGATCGTCGCGTCGGGGGCGACGATGACCGGTTCGGGGGTCATCATGCCGCCGGCGGTGAGCTCCTCGTACTGCATGAGGTTCCGCACATCGGCGGCCTCCTCCGGCTCCATGCGGGCCAGGAGGTCCTCGGCGAACTCCTCGGGCAGGTCGTTGATGAGGTCGGCGGCGTCGTCCGGGTCCATCTCCTCCAGGACGTCGGCCGCCCGCTCGGCCTCCAAGGTGTTCAGCAGGGCGACCTGCTCGTCCTCGGGCAGTTCCTGGAAGGCATCGGCCAGCTGCTCGTCGGCGAGGGCACGGGCGACGTCGGTGCGCTGGGCGGGCGCCATGTCATGCAGCTCTCGGGCCACGTCGGCCGGGCGCATGTCGGCGAGCTGGGCGACCTTGCGGTCGGTGGCCTCGTCGGCCGCGGCCAGCGAGGGGGCGATCTCCGACCACGGCACCTGGAGGAGCGCGCCCCTGCGGGACGCGAAGCCGAAGCGCTTCGCGGTCGTCTCGCGCAGCGCCGCCCTGGTGATCTCCCACTGTCGGTTGCGGCTCCCGCGCATCGCCACGTCGAAGATCGTGGCCCTCTTCCCGTCGGTGGTGACGACCGCGCGGTCGAAGAGGTCCTCGAAGACGAGGGTCTCGCCCTCGCGCTGCTGGAAGCGCCGGGCGATGACGCCCGCCAGCGACAGGCGCTCGGCGTCGATCGACTGGACGCGGGCCATCGGGACGAAGATGCGGCGCGCGGCGAGCAGCTCGACGACCAGGCCCTTGACCCGGGGCAGGCGTCCGGGCGCCCGGAACTGCGTGACGAAGTCGCGGACCTTGCCCACCTGATCGCCCGAGGCGTCCAGCACCGGGAGGCCCTGCAGGCGCGAGAGGAAGATCGAGGAGGAAACAGGACTCACGCATGAAGGGTACCCGCCGGGTCCCCGGGGGCGCCCCGGTGAGGCGGTTGCCGTCGCGGTCGTCGTGGCGTACCGCCGGGCCCCGGGGGACGCCCGGACGGCGTCCGCGGGCCGGCCGGGCGTTAGCGTTGTGCCATGAGCTACCGACCCCGCCGTTCCGTGCTGTACATGCCCGCCGCCAACGCCAGGGCCCTGGCCAAGGCGAGGACGATCGACTGCGACGCGATCATCCTCGACCTCGAGGACGCCGTCGCGCCTACCGCCAAGCCGGCGGCCCGCGAGACCGCCTGCGAGGCCGTGCGCAGCGGGCGGTACGGGTACCGCGAGCTCGTCGTGCGGGTCAACGCGGTCGGCACCGCCTGGCACGAGGACGACCTCGCCGCCGTCTGCGCGGCCGGCCCCGACGCCATCGCCGTGCCGAAGGTCGACTCGGCCGAGCAGGTGCGCTCCCTGGTCGCCGCCATGGAGCGTCTCGGCGCGCCCGCCTCGACGAGGCTGTGGGCGATGGTCGAGACCCCGCGGGCGGTCCTCGACGCGGACAGGATCCTCGGTGCCTCCGAGCGCCTCGAGGTGGCCGTGCTCGGCACGAACGACCTCGTCAACGAGCTGCGCGCGGCCTGGACGCCCGGCCGGGCCCCGCTGGCCCATGCGCTCCAGGCGGTCGTCTGCGCGGCCCGCGCCAACGGCAGGGTCGTGCTCGACGGGGTCTACAACGACGTGCACGACCGCGAGGGCCTCGTCGCCGAGTGCGAGCAGGGCTTCGAGTGGGGCTTCGACGGCAAGACGCTCATCCACCCGAGCCAGGTGGACGTCGCCAACGAGATCTGGGCACCCGACGAGACGGCGGTCGCCGAGGCCCGCGAGCTGATCGCCGCCTTCGACGAGGCCCTCGCGGCGGGCTCCGGCGTCGCCACCTTCCACGGTCGCATGATCGAGAACCTGCACGTCGAGGCCGCGCACCGCACCGTCGACATGTTCGAGGCCGTCAGGGGCCGCTGAGCCGGCTGTCCGCGCCCAGTCCGCGCCCGGTTCACGGTCGGCGCAGGGCGGCACGGTGGCCCCGCACGCCGTGTCGACTAAACTTGAGTCCGTCAGGCTTAGGTTTCGCCCCGGCGGGCGGACCGGTTCCAGAGACACGAGGAGGGCCCATGTCCATGATGGGTGGCACTGCTTCCGTCCCCGGCCGTGGCAATTCGCGCCTGCGGCTCCGCTCGCCTGCGTCCATCGCCGTCTACGACACCTACGAGGACGCCCAGCACGCCGTTGACTACTTGGCCGACAGGAACTTCCCGGTGCAGTTCCTGTCGATCGTCGGCACCGAGCTGAAGAGCATCGAGCGCATCACGGGCGGCCTCAGCTGGGGCCGGGTGCTCGCGAGCGCCGCGATGAACGGCCTGGTCTGGGGCGCCATGGCGGCGCTCCTGTTTTACTTCTTCGTGCCCAATGTGAGCATCGCCCTCGTCTTCCTCGGCGCCATCGTCGTGTTCGTCCTGGCCAACGTGCTCACCTCGGGCATCAGCTACGCCATGACCGCCGGGCGGCGCGACTTCACCTCGAGCTCCCAGATCGTCGCGACCCGCTACGAGGTCATCGGCGAGAACGAGGTGGCCGGCCAGGCCCGCCGGCTTCTGACGGGCGGGCGCCCCGCCCGGACGGTGCGCGGCTCACCCGTCGTGTCCCGGCCCGGCGCCGGCTGGCAGGACGCCGCGCAGGGCTCCGAGCCGAGCCCCGACTGGGCGCCTCCCCGGACGCCCCCGGCCGCTCCTGCGGATCGTCCGGCGCCGATGGGCGGGTCCTCCGCCCCGGACCAGGCGGCCCCGGGCGGGGCCGGCCCGGACCAGGCCCGGGGCGGGCAGTCGGAGACCGGCCCCGGCTTCTTCGACCCCGCCGATCGCGGCGGGGGCCCCGCC
>ERZ773057.562-NODE-562-length-15401-cov-23.222208_pt1 | contig 15401 bp, 10 predicted proteins | sample MGYA00580629_ERZ773057 | MGnify/ENA primary metagenome ERZ773057 (study PRJEB29015, sample SAMEA2738143) | human oral metagenome | biome: human oral; feature: human-associated habitat; material: saliva | place: China | collected 2163 ...
GCATCCCCGACGACCGCCCGCTCGAAGACGGCGACATCATCAACATCGACATCACGGCCTACAAGGACGGCGTCCACGGCGACACCTGCGCCATGTTCGAGGTCGGCACGGTCGACGAAGAGTCCCACCTGCTCATCGAGCGCACCAAGAACGCGATGATGCGCGGCATCAAGGCCGTGGGTCCGGGCCGCGAAATCAACGTGATCGGGCGCGTCATCGAGGCATACGCGAAACGATTCGACTACGGGGTCGTGCGCGATTACACGGGCCACGGTGTCGGCGAGGCCTTCCACTCGGGCCTCATCGTCCCCCATTACGACGCGGCCCCCGCCTACGACACGGTCATGGAGGTCGGGATGGTCTTCACGATCGAGCCCATGCTGACGCTGGGCACCGTCGAGTGGGAGCGCTGGGACGACGATTGGACGATCGTGACCGCCGACCGCTCGCGCACCGCGCAGTTCGAGCACACGATCGTCGTGACCGAGGACGGGGCCGAGATCCTGACCCTTCCCTGAGTACCACTCCCCCACGGCCCGCCTTATTTTCTCACGATATGAGGCGGGCCGCGCTCATATCGTTAACGGATTGTTCTTTTTGCGGTGGCGTCCGTTACAATTTAGATACGTCGGGCCCCAGGGGCCCGCGTTCAAAAAGGTACGCATTACCCGAGGAGGGGTCATGGTTCAGGTCGCTTGCGGCATCGACATCGGCGGATCCGGCGTGAAGGGTGCGCTGGTTGATCTGGAGACCGGCGAGTATATCGGCGACCAGATTCGTATCCCCACCCCCAATCCCGCCACTCCTGAAGCAGTCGCAGCGGTCTGCCGTCAAGTCATCGACAAGCTCGACGTCAAGGTCGGCGTACCAATCGGCGTTACTTTCCCCGCCCCTGTCTTTAACGGTGTCATCCCCTACATGGCGAACCTCGATCAGTCGTGGGTCAACATCAACGTTGACGACCTCATGCAGCGTTACCTCGGACGAGCTGTCGTCGCTCTCAACGACGCGGATGCCGCGGGCATCGCCGAGGTCGCCTATGGTGCAGCGAAAGGCCGTGACGGCGTTATCGTCTTCACAACCCAGGGCACGGGCATTGGATCGGCGATCATCGTGAACGGCATGCTGCTAACCAACACGGAGCTGGGGCACCTGGAGATCGATGGCACCGATGCGGAAAAGAACGCGTCCTCGGGCCAGAAGACTTTGCAGGGGCTGAACTGGGAACAGTGGGCACAGCGTCTGCAACGCTACTACAGCCACGTGGAGTTCTTACTCAATCCCGATCTGTTCGTTGTGGGCGGCGGAGTATCGGAAAACCACGAAAAGTTCATGCCGCTCCTAAAGCTCAAGACCCCGATGATTCCGGCGAAGTTACTGAACACCGCTGGCATCGTCGGCGCAGCCTACTACGCGGCGCAGCACGCCTGAGCACACGCGCACAGTGCACGCAAACGGAAGGACCTCGACGCACGTCGGGGTCCTTCCGGGATCTGTCAGCCTATACGCCGGGTTCTGTTCCTCGCGCCGTTACCGGACACGCGGTGGCGACCATCTATCTAGGACCGTCGTTACCGACGGCCTCCAGCAACCTACCCGCAGGCATGAGGCGGGCCGCCCTGCCTGCTGCTCGGTCTTGCTCCGGGTGGGGTTTACCTAGCCGACGCGGTCACCCGCGCCGCTGGTGAGCTCTTACCTCACCTTTTCACCCTTACCGACGCGTGCGCGCCGGTGGTTTGTTTTCTGTGGCACTGTCCCGCGGGTTACCCCGGGTGGCTGTTAGCCATCACCCTGCCCTACGGAGCCCGGACGTTCCTCGAGCGTTTCCGCGCGCGGCCGCCCGACCGGCAGATCCGCATTGATTCTAGCGCGCCGAGCGACCAGCGCGCGATAGGGTGAGTACATGTTGATCTGGTTACCCCCGTCGGAGGGGAAGAACGCGCCCGCGGTCGGGTCCGCCCTGTCACTGGAGTCCCTCTCTCACCCGGGTTTGACCGCCGATCGCCGCAAGGTCGCCGACGCTCTCATCGAGCTGGGCGCAGGTTCGCAGGCGGCAAGCACACTCAAAGTCGGCGATCGCATCGACCTCTCCGTGAACGAGACTCTCATGAGTGCACCCTGCGCCCCGGCCTCGTCCCTGTTCACCGGCGTTCTTTTTGAAGCGATCACGGCTGCCGCGCCCGATGCCTGGGAGGGCACGGGCACGGAAGCCGTCTCAGTGTTTTCCGGTCTCTTCGGGGTGCTGTGCCCCACTGACGCCATTCCTGATCACCGCCTAGCCATGGGCGTGTCTCTGCCTGGATTCGGCGTACTGTCCACCTGGTGGGCACCGCGGCTCGATGCAGCACTGCGTGAAGAGGCTTCGGGGCAGGTCGTCCTCGACGCGCGCTCGGGTCCCTACCGGGCGGCATGCAAGGCTCCCTGGGCACGCGTGTGGGAGCTGCGCGTCGTGCGTGAAGCAGGCGGGAAGAGGAGAGTCGTCTCTCATGACGCGAAGCGCTGGAGGGGTGCTGTCACGGGCAGGCTCCTGGCCTCGGGCGGCTACGCAGCTGCCGACACTGTCGAATGTGAACAGCAACTGACGGACGCTGCTCATTCCGTGACGTTGCGCGATGCTCGCGGGGGCGAACACCGCGTCACGGACGTCGAATTCGGCGCTGAGAAGAAAACAAAAGACGGCGGTACGACACGCGCGCTCACGTTGGTGACCAATTAACCGCCGAGCTGTGCTGGAAACCTGCGGGGCGGTATCTGGCCGGGGAACCCACGACGCAGGCTAAACATACGTTTGGTCGCGCATGGACGACGTCATCCGTGTCCTCGTCCTCAGCGGGGCGTGTTCGCCGACGTTCTTACGACGATTTGGGAAGTGTCCTCGGTCAAGTAGAGTTCGTCGGCGGGGGTCAAGCGGATTCGCTCAAGCTCCATGGGACTCAGGTCGGCGGCAACGCCGATGCCATAGCCGTCGCGCACTTCAATAACCGCCAGTGCGCCATTGAGGCGACGCGCCTCCTCGTATTCCTCCAAGAGTGCGTGCGGCAGACACTCGACCAGCTCCCGGCGGGCCGCAATGACGCGCCGAAGCTCATCGTCAGCTTCGGCGACATCTGCTTCAAATTCGGCTTTAAGCCGCTCGATGTCGTCGGCGATGGCTTGGGCCTCGACCTTCATCTTCTCCTGCGCGGTCTGGGCGGTCTCAATGCGTTCCTCAGCTTCCACCTGGTCGTTTTCGAGCTTGGCCAGGCGACGGTCCATTTGAGCGATCTCGTGTTCCATGGCTGAGATGTCACGCAGGGGTACCTGGTTGGCGTCGATGCGACCCTGCTGGCGCTTACGGCGCTCGGAAACTTTGGCGATCTCGTCCTCGATGCGCGCAACCTCGCGACCACTGTCCGCAATGAGGGCGTTCTGACTGATCGCAGCACGTTTCAGATCGGCGATGCGGCCCGCGAATTCGCGAACGGTCGCGTGGGCGGGGTGAGAGTCGCGCTTATGGCGCAGCGCCGATTCCTTCTGGTCAAGCTTCTGCAGCTCGAGAAGGTCGAGCTGGTCGGTGTGCGTCGCTTTCACGCTAGTTCTCCCTGAGTGACTCGGTGGCTGGTCCATGGCTCGGTGACAATCGTAGAGACTTCGACGCGAAGTTCCACATTGGCGCTGCGTGCGGCCTCACGAAGCTTTCGTGCGAGGACGGGCAACCACGGGGATTCGGTGGCCCAGTGTGAGCCGCACAGCAGCGCGGGGGAACCACCCTCGAGGTGCTCGGAGGCCGGGTGGTGGCGCAGGTCGGCAGTCAGGTACACGTCGACGTCGGCGGCGCGCGCCGCGTCCAGTGCGCTGTCCCCCGCGCCACCCAGGACGGCGACCCGACGCACTGCCATGGCCTCGTTCCCTCCGACGAGGAGACCCGTGGGGCCAGCGGGGAGCACGGAGGCGACGTGGTCAGCGAAGGCTCCCAGTGTCGTGGGTTCGACAGTGCCGACGCGGCCCAGGCCGATGTCGTGTCCCTTGGCGTCCGTCCCGCAGGGCTCGAGCGGCACGGTGTCACGCAGGCCGACCAGGTCGGCGAGGGCCGTCGCGACCCCCTCGCAGGCGACGTCGGCGTTCGTGTGCGCGTTGAAAAGGGAGACGCCCGCTCGGATCAGCCGCGTCACTACCGCGCCCTTGGGGTCGGAGACCGGCAGGAAGGAGGCGCCGCGAAGAAGCAGCGGGTGGTGTGTGATGACGATGTCGTAGGGTTGCCCGTCTCCATCCGGTCCTGCGACGGCCTGCTCGGCGATGACGGCGGTCGGATCGAGGGCCAGGAGAAGAGAGCGTACGGGAGCGTCCGGGTCGCCGACGATGAGGCCGACACGATCCCAGGGCTGCGCGGTCGCTTGCGGGTACCAGGACTCCATGAGGGCCATCACGTCGCGGACACGCCACGAGGCTTGGGCTGAGTCGTGGGCATCGCGCGCGGAAAAATGAGAGGACAATCGCATGCGCTAAGCATACCGGACCCCCAACAAGCAAGGGACCATGCCCGCGACTATGATCACATCCGTGCAGATTTTGAGTCTTCTCGACCATGGGTTGGTCGATTATTCGCGGGTTGACGCGCTCCAGCGATCCCTGCACGAGGACGTCCTCGCAGGCGGCGAGGACACGCTGATCGTTTCTCAGTTCGCGCCCACGTGGACGGCTGGACGCCACACGAAGCCCCAGGACATCCCCTCGACGACCATTCCCGTGATCCGCACGGATCGCGCGGGGTCGGCGACCTGGCACGGGCCGGGTCAGCTAGTCGTCTACCCCGTCGTGCGCCTGAAGGAGCCCGTCGATCTCGTGCAGTGGATCCGCGCGGTTGAGGCCTCGGTCATCGACACGGTGCGCGAGGCCTGGGGTTTGCCCGTCCACCGCATCGAAGGACGCGCGGGCGTGTGGCTAACCGAGGAGGGGCGCCGCGACCGCAAGATCTGCGCGATTGGTTTAAAGGTCGCGCGCGGCGCAACCCTACACGGCGTCGCCCTGAACGTCGACATTGACCGCGCCCACGCGTTCGAAGGCATTATTCCCTGCGGCCTGACCGACGCGGACGTGACCTCCCTGTCGTGGGAGGGCGTCCACACGAGCGTTGCCGAGGCCGCGACCCAGCTCATCCCGCGCATGGTGGAGCACATCTCCCCGTGCCTGGCCACCCAGCCCGCTTCCGTTTCCTACACGACGAGGTCCCCCCTATGAGTACCCTGCCTGATCCCGAAGGACGCAAGCTCCTGCGCATCGAGGTGCGTAACTCGCAAACGCCGATCGAGAAGAAGCCAGAGTGGATTCGAACGACCGCGAAAGCCGGCGAGAACTACCAGGACATGCGTTCACTTTCCCACGCGAAGGGCCTGCACACGGTGTGCGCCGAGGCCGGGTGCCCCAACATCTACGAGTGCTGGCAGGACCGCGAGGCGACGTTCCTCCTCGGCGGAGCCCTGTGCACGCGCCGCTGCGACTTCTGTGACATCGCGACGGGGCGTCCCACGGAGTACGACAAGGACGAGCCCCGCCGCATCGCCGAGTCGGTGCGTGACCTGGACCTGCGCTACGTGACGATCACGGGCGTGACCCGAGACGATCTGCCCGACGGCGCCGCGTGGCTGTATGCGCAGACGTGCCGTCTCATCCACGAGCTCAACCCGGGCACGGGCGTGGAGCTCCTCGTGGACGACTTCCGTGGTCAGGCCGAGTCGATCGACATGGTCATCGAGGCCGGCCCGCAGGTTTTCGCGCACAACCTGGAGACGGTGCCGCGTATCTTCAAGAAGATACGTCCCGCCTTCAACTACGATCGTTCGCTCGCGATGATCAAGCGCGCCCACGACGGCGGCATGGTCACCAAGTCGAATCTGATCCTGGGCATGGGCGAGACGCGCGAGGAAGTCAGCGCCGCCATGCGCGACCTGCACGAGTCGGGCTGTGACCTGCTGACGCTCACGCAGTACCTGCGTCCCTCTCCCCTGCATCACCCGATCGACCGCTGGGTGCACCCGGAGGAGTTCGTGGAGCTGGCCGCTGAGGCCGAGGAGATAGGCTTCGCCGGTGTCATGGCCGGGCCCCTCGTGCGTTCCTCCTACCGTGCGGGCCTGCTGTGGGCCAAGGGCATGCGTGCCCGCGGCTTTGAGATCCCCGAGCAGCTGCGCCACATCGCCAATTCCGGTTCGACGCTCCAGGAGGCCGGTTCGGTCCTGGCGCGCCTGAAGGAGCGCTCGGAGCGTCACGCGGCCATGGCAGCCGCGAAGGCCGCCTCGGCCTCGTGATCCCCGATTATTCGCCCGCGCGGGCCCTCCTGGCCGCCGCGCGCCGCCACCCCGAGCGGCTCTCCCTGGTCGACGCGGTGACGGGCCAGGAGTGGAGCGTGCGCGAGGCCGCCGATACGGTCGCTCGCCTGGCTTGCGCCTTCGCGGAGGCGGGCATCGGCGAGGGTATGCGCATCGCCGTCGTCGGCGCGAACTCGCCGTGGCACTACATCGTGCACGTGGCGGCCTCGTGGCTGCGCGCGGTGACGGTTCCGCTCTCCCCGCGCATGCCTGCCTCCGCGCTCGCGTCGATGTGCGAACAGGCGGACGTCTCGTGGGTGTTCCACGACGAGGCTTCCTCCCCCACTGCGCTCGCCCTGGCCTCCGCGGGCGCGCGCCGGGCGTCGTTTCGCGACCTGGCTGCTTGGGTGGATCGCGCGGCGCCGATGAGCTCCGCGCCCGCGCGCTGCGGCACCGAGCTGGCGGCCATCTTGTTCACCTCCGGGTCGACGGGGACGCCGCGTCCCGTCGAGCTCACCCACGAGGTCATGTGGTGGGGGTCGACGAATTTCCGCGAGGGCTTCGACTACGCGCCGACCTCGTCGGTCGTGGGCGTGTGCGCGCCCGCCAGCCACATCGGAGGCTTCAACGGAACGTCGATGGACGTGTGGACGCACGGCGGGACGCTGGTGACGCTGGGTTTCCCGGGTTCCTTTGATGCGCGCGGCGTGCTGGACGCGATTGGGCGCTTTCGGATCACGATGATGTTCGCCGTGCCCGCGATCGTGCGTGCGTTGCTTGACGAACATGAGCGTGGCGGCGGCGATCTGTCCTCGTGGGTGCGCCCGCTGATCGGCGGGGACGCGATGACGGCGGATCTGGCGGAGGCGATGCGTCGCGTGGGCCTGTCTCCCATCCACGTGTGGGGCATGACGGAGACGTCGGGGGCCGGAACGGTTGCGACGCCGCAGTGCGGCGCGCCCGCCGGATCGCTGGGCGTTCCGTTCCCCTACGTGGACCTGCGCGTCATGGCCACCGACGAGCGAGAGGCCGATGCAGGCGAGATGGGCGAGATCTGGGTGCGCGGACCCGGCGTCGTCACCGGCGAGGAGTGGCTGCGCACCGGCGATCTGGCGACGAGGGACGCCGGCGGCTGGCTGCACATGGTGGGACGCGCCCACCGCATGATCAACACGGCCGGTGAGTTGGTGGCTCCCCCGAGCGTCGAGCGCGCGCTACGGTCGCTGGATACGGTGTCCGATGCCCTCGTCGTGGGGTTGCCGGACGAGCGCTGGGGGCAGATCGTCGCGGCGCTCATCGTGCCTTCACCCGCGGGCCGCGCCCAGGCCTCGTCGATGAACGCCGCAGCACTGTCGGAGGCCCTGAGCGAGGCGCTGGCACCCTGGGAGAAGGTGCGGCGGATCGTGGTCGTGGACGAGTTGCCGACGACGCCCACGGGCAAGCCCGATCCTCTCGCGGCGGCGGAGCTGTTCTCAGCGTCGAAACGCTAGAAACGGGTGCGTGAGAATTCACAATTTATGTGCACTACATTTAGGTAAGATTAGCCTTGCTTTATCAAAGGAGAGTCTTATGCCCCGCCACCGCATCGTCATTATTGGCTCCGGTTTCGCTGGCCTCACGGCGGCTCGCCGACTGAAGAAGGTCGACGCCGACATCACCATCCTGGCGCGCACGTCGCACCACCTGTTCCAGCCCCTGCTCTACCAGGTGGCCACAGGCATCCTCTCTGAGGGCGACATCGCCCCCACGACGCGCGAGATCCTACGGAAGCAGAAGAACGTCACGATCTTGCAGGCGCTCGTCGAGGAGATCGACGTCGAGGCTCGCGTCGTGAAGTGGCGCAACCACAACAAGTATGAGCGCACCGAGTACGACACGCTGATCGTGGCGGCGGGCGCGGGCCAGTCCTACTTCGGCAACGACCACTTCGCGGTGTTCGCGCCGGGCATGAAGACGATCGATGACGCGCTCGAGCTGCGCGCGCGTATTTTCGGCGCGTTCGAGCTGGCCGAAATCGAGACCGATCCTGCTCTGGTGGGCAAGCTGCTCACCTTCGTCGTCGTGGGCGCGGGCCCGACGGGCGTGGAGATGGCAGGACAGATCCGCGAGCTCGCCTCTCACACACTCAAGGGCGAGTTCCGCAACATCGATCCGACGAAGGCGCGCGTCATCCTTGTGGACGGTGCAGCTCATCCACTCCCCCCGTTCGGCGAGAAGCTCGGCCATAAGACCGAGGAGGCGCTGGCGAAGCTGGGTGTCGAGATGAAGATGAACGCCTTCGTGACGGACGTGGACTCCGAGGGCGTGACGCTGAAGTACAAGTCCGGCGAGGAGGAGCGGATCGAGTCCGTGTGCAAGGTGTGGGCCGCGGGCGTGTCCGCGAGTCCGCTGGGCCGGGTCCTGGGCGAGGCGACGGGCGCCGAGGTGGACCGCGCGGGGCGCGTGAGCGTCAACAAGGACCTGACTCTGCCGGGTCACCCCGAGATTTTCGTGCTGGGTGACATGATGGCGTTCCCGGGTGTGCCCGGCGTCGCGCAGGGCGCCATCCAGTCCGCGCGCTTCGCCGCCGACACGGTGGCGGCGCGCCTGGCGGGCCGCAAGCCGAAGGCGACGGAGTTCTCCTACTTCGACAAGGGGTCGATGGCGACGATCGCGCGTTTCAAGGCGGTCGTGAAGATGGGCAACACGAAGATGACGGGCTTCACCGCGTGGGTTGCCTGGTGTTTCCTGCACCTGCTCTACATCGTCGGCTTTAAGTCGCAGGTGGGCACGCTGGTGAACTGGTTCTTCAGTTTCCTGTCGGGTGCGCGCTCGCAGCGCACGACGACGAACCAGCAGATGGTGGGCCGCCTGGCGATGGAGCAGCTGGGGGCGGGTGCGTCCGGCAAGCTGGTTGCGGGCGAGGACGTCGTCGAGGAGCGCATGCACGAGGCCTGAGCGGGCCGCGCTCTGACGTTTCCTTCGGGCGCGCGTTCAGGCACAGCAAGCGCGCGCTGACAAACAGGCAGACAGGCACGGTGTGGGGCCGGAAACAAGAGCTTCCGGCCCCACACCTACTCAGAGAACGATAGCTCTTTCAGCTCTGCTTCACCAGGACTGTCAAACCTTGTGATATACAATTTGACTCATGGTTGATCCTGTAGCAACTTCTCTAGTTAACGTCGGTCTCGCACTGACCTCAATGCTGCTTAACGCCACCCAGCAGCAACAGGCTGCAGCTATCGTAACTGACGCTCGTGATCCCATAATCTTGCTTACTCAGGCGATTCTCGGTCGACGCGGCACGAAGAAAGACATCGAACGTACCATCCACAAAGATCTAACTCTGCGCATGCGCGAAATGTCCGAACGCTGCCACAGCGACGGTATTAATTCCGATCGACTAGCGAGTCCATGCGCGGAAGTTGAAGAGATATTAAACGCTATCGATGATCATGAGCAGCTCCTCGAACAAGCTGTACATGACCCTAATGCTGTTCGCGCATTTTTTGAACAACAAGCACAAAACAGCCGAATTCAGGTAGATGAGCGCCTGGTTCCGTATTTCGACGAACTGATTACAGCGGTCACTGAGCTTTACATTACTTATGCGGAGCGATCATCCAACTACCAACAGCTCGCCCTCAAGCAGTTGTTGAAGAGTGACAGAGAGAATCGCGAAACGTGGGCACAGATGCACGAGACAATAGTTGATGTCCCACACAAGGTCGCCGAGCTCGTCTCCAGCGAGAGTAAGCCGAGCCGCGTCTTTTTCGGTAGTCGACCGAACGTGGTGACGGAGAACCGGTTTGTCGAGCGTAGCGAGCAGGAACAGTTGAATGCGCTGATCACCAACCCAACGAAACAACCCACGGTCCTGGTGGGCATGCGCGGCTGCGGCAAGACACAGCTTGCCGCTGCTCTCGCTGAGCAATGCGAGGACGCACACTGGAGCCTCGTCGCGTGGGTGAATGCAAGTTCGACCGAATCCATCACGAGCGATCTGGTCGAACTTGCCAGAGAACTTAAGATTGACACGAGTGGCCAGCCCACTGCCGAGGCCATTATTCATCGGCTCTTCACCCGTTTGAAATCAGCGGTTCCCTCAGACAGACTCATCGTCTTCGACAACGTCGAGGACATCAATGACATTTGCGGACTTGTACCGACCGGTGACGGCCTGCGCGTGGTCGCGACAACGACGAACGACAATGGTTGGAACTTTCAGTGGGACACCGTTAGGATTGGGGTCTTTGATCGCGAGAAGTCGATCGACTACCTCCTTACGGTCACCAACTCCACTGATCACGACGCCGCAGACACGTTGGCGCGCCGGCTCGGCGATTTGCCGCTGGCTCTTGCTCAAGCAGCAGCAACAGCACTTAACGAAGATTGGACACTGACGCAATATCTGAGGCTTTTGGAAAAATACAGAAGCGAACAAGTTATCCGCTCGATTCCCGGAGACGAATATCCGCACGATGTCTACGGAGCACTGCGGATGGCCATCAGAGGCACTCTCAACAACCTGGATGAAGGCACGAGGCGCGCGGCTCGACGTCAATTAGGAGCGCTTGCACTGCTCGCGGAGTCCGGCGTACCCACACACTGGCTCGACCCCATGTCAGAGGAGCCTAACGACGCAGAATTCCAAGACCACGACCGAGCCGCAGATGAAGATGCACATAAGGCTTTAACCAAGCTCATTCGCAGGTCTATCGTTCAGCAGAGCGCAGACAAAGCGACGACGATGCTTCATCGCCTCCAGGCGAGAGCTTTCCGCGAATCCTGGAGCAAAGAAGAACGTGAACAAGCATGCGAATCAGCTGCTACCCTGCTCGGTTCTGTGAACATCGACAGCTTCGACAGAACCGATACGGAATCACGCCTCCGTGAGACCCGTTCACTCATCGAACAGATTCGTGCCATTAGTGAGCAGAGGCATTCCAAATCTCTCTTCAAATATGAACAGATCGCATTGATTCTTTCCCACACCCTCTCGCACGCACGCGATCTCGGGATTCTCTACGAAGCGCTCGCTCTCGAAGAACCCGTACTGGCAACTCTGAATATGGCACAACAGCTAGACGAGATAGCCGCTCTCAATTTGAAGGAACAGCTCGCATACACGTACATGTATGCAGAGCAGTTCGACAAAGCGTTCAACCTATACGCGCAGGTCATCGATGATCGGACAGCTATTCAAGGCCACGACCACCGTGACACCCTGGCCTCACGCAACAACCTCGCATACGCCTACTACTGGGAGGGCGACACCGGCAAGGCTATTGATCTTTTCGAGCAGGTCCTCGACGACCGCACGCGCATCCAGAGCAGCGACCACGAGGACACGCTCATGACAGGCAGCTACCTTGCCCTCGCATACGCGGACGATGGCCAGCTTGAGCGTGCCATCGCTCTGGGCGAGCAGGTCGTCAAAGACCGCGACAGCGTCCTGAAACCGGACCACAAACATACCCTCGTGACCCGCAACAATCTCGCCGATGCATACAAATCCGTCGGCCGCCTCACGGATGCCATCAAGATGTACGAGTACGTGTTAGAAGCACGCATCCGCACCCTAGGTAACACGCATCACCACACGCGTATCACGCGCAACGATCTCGCGCAGACATACGAACAAGCAGGCGATCTTCCCAAAGCCATCAGCATGTACGAAGACCTGCACAACGACTATATACAAATTTATGGGGCCGACCACGAATCGACAATAGAGGTGCGGGATAGACTCGAAGCAGCCAAGCAGAAGCTGGAGCAGCAGGAGAATGCGACACCCGCCGAGTAACGCGAGCAGATACGCGTCGGGGCCGGAAGCTTATCGCTTCCGGCCCCGCCGTTTGTGGGCCCTACCGGGCTCGAACCGATGACCTTCTGGGTGTAAACCAGACGCTCTAACCAACTGAGCTAAAGGCCCCACGCACGCGCCAATCTACCAGATCAGGCACGCACGGTCATCCGAAGCCGAGCGACACGACGCAGGACAGCGCCGCCCCGCCCAGGCCTCGTCGATGAAACTAGCGACGCGAACGCGGACGCGCGGTCAAGCGCACACCCGCCCAGTCCTGCCCCAACGCCGTCGACGTCGTCGCGTGCAAGCCCGCGATCTCCGCGGCCTCCTCCACGTCGCCCACGCGCACCGAATTAGAACGCCCCGGCTTAGGAATCAGGACCCAAATCAAGCCCCCGTCATCCAAGTTCGACATGGCGTCCACCAGGACGTCCGCAAGATCCTCTTCCTCGGCGTCATCCGCGCGCCACCAGACGATCGCGCCGTCCACGACGTCCGCGTAATCGACGTCAACGAGCGGATGCCCCGTCTCCCCTTCAATCGCATCGCGCACACCCTGATCCACGTCGTCATCGACGTAGAACTCCTGCACGATCGCATCGGACGCAAAACCCAGGCTCACTGCCATCACGCAGCACCACCCATCAACGAGCTGGCGCTCAGTGTCATATCAACGTTCACGCCTTCATCCTAGGGCATGAAACCACGTCGAATGCAAGGGATAACACCAGCCGAAACAGCCCCGCACGGCATCACCCCTCTGACCAGCGCATTTACTCCCACACAACACAGCCATCAGCGGTGATATGCACCTCATACATGCGCTCACTAGCAAACGCTCGCAAAGCCACACCAGAAGTGGGACAATAGTCCCGATATGCGCGGTGTCGATCGAAGACACTGCCCACGAACGCTGCACGTCGCAGCTCCGAGTCAAGCGAGAAGGTACACCGTGAGCCAACTCCACGAGTCACGCCCCGTCGTCGTCAACGGACTGATCCCCCAAGTCCCCGACAACGACCCCCAGGAGACCGCCGAATGGGTCGAGTCCCTGACCGGACTCATCAACGAAAAAGGCGGCCCCCGCGCGCGCTACATCCTGCTGCACATGCTGGACGAAGCGCGCCGCAACGGCGTTCAACTCCCCCAGGAATACACCACCCCCTACGTCAACACCATCCCCGTTGACCAAGAACCGTACTTCCCCGGCGACGAAGCCATGGAACGCGAATACCGCCGCTGGATCCGCTGGAACGCCGCCGTCCAGGTCACGCGCGCCCAGCGCCCCGGCGTCAAGGTCGGCGGACACATCTCCTCCTACGCATCCGTCGCCACCCTCTACGAAGTCGGCCTCAACCACTTCTTCCGCGGCAAAGACCACCCCGGCGGCGGCGACCACGTCTTCTTCCAAGGCCACGCCTCCCCCGGCCCCTACGCGCGCGCCTTCCTCGAAGGACGCCTCTCCGAAGAAGAAATGGACGGCTTCCGCCAGCAGGTCTCCACCGCTCACGGCCTGCCCTCCTACCCGCACCCGCGCCAACTCGACCACTTCTGGGAATTCCCAACCGTATCGCTCGGCCTAGGGCCCGCCGAAGCCATCTACCAGGCGTGGTTCGACCGCTACCTGCACATGAACGGCATCAAGGACACCTCCCAGCAACACACCTGGGCCTTCATCGGCGACGGCGAAATGGACGAACCCGAATCCCGCGGAATGCTCCAGCTCGCCGCCCAGCAGCGCCTCGACAACCTGACCTTCGTCATCAACTGCAACCTCCAGCGCCTCGACGGACCGGTGCGCGGCAACGGCAAGATCATCCAGGAACTCGAAGCCTTCTTCAAGGGCGCCGGCTGGAACGTCATCAAAGTCATCTGGGGACGAGGCTGGGACCAGCTCCTCGCCGCCGACAAGGACGACGCCCTCGTCCACGTCATGAACGAAACCCTGGACGGCGACTACCAGACCTTCGGCGCGAACGACGGCGCCTACGTGCGCGAACACTTCTTCGGTCGCGACCCGCGCACCAAAGAAATGGTCAAGAACTGGACCGACGACCAACTCTGGGAGCTCAAGCGCGGCGGCCACGACTACCGCAAGGTCTACGCCGCCTACAAGGCCGCCATGGAGCACACCGGCCAGCCCACCGTCATCCTCGCCCACACCATCAAGGGCTACGCCCTCGGCACGCACTTCGCCGGCCGTAACTCCACGCACCAGATGAAGAAGCTGACACTCGAGGACGCCAAACAGCTGCGCGACCGCCTACAGATCCCGATCACGGACGAAGAACTCGAACGCGACCCCTACATGCCCCCGTACTACATGCCGCCGACCGACCACCCGGCCCTGCAGTACATGAAGGAGCGCCGCGAAATCCTCGGCGGTTGGGTGCCCGAGCGCCGCGCCGACCGTGCGCCCAAGCTCCCCACCCTGCCCACCCGTCCCTTCGAAGCGCTGTCCAAGGGCTCCGGCAAGCTCGAGGTCGCCACGACCATGGCGCTCGTGCGCCTCATCAAGGACCTCATGAAGGACAAGCAGGCCGGCAAGTACTTCGTGCCGATCATCCCCGACGAGGCACGCACCTTCGGCCTGGACGCGATCTTCCCGTCGGCGAAGATCTTCAACACGACCGGCCAGTCCTACACGCCCGTCGACGCGGACATGATGCTGTCCTACCGTGAGTCCGAGCAGGGCCGTATCCTGCACACGGGCATCACCGAAGCCGGCTCGGCCGCCGCCTTCCAGGTCGTCGGCACGGCGTACGCCACGCACGACCTACCGATGGTGCCGATCTACATCTTCTACTCGATGTTCGGATTCCAGCGTACGGGCGACCAGTTCTGGGCCGCCGGCGACCAGCTCACCAAGGGCTTCGTCATCGGCGCCACCGCCGGGCGCACCACGCTCGCGGGCGAAGGCCTGCAGCACATGGACGGCCACTCACAGGTCCAGGCCGCCACCAACCACGCGTTCGTGTCCTACGACCCGGCCTACGCCTACGAAATCCGCCACATCATGGCGGACGGCCTGCAGCGCATGTACGGTGATGCGGGCGGCCGCGACCCGAACGTCATGTACTACATCACCGTGTACAACGAGCCGATCCACCAGCCGGCCGAGCCGGAGAACGTGGACGTCGAAGGCATCGTCAAGGGCATCTACAACCTCGATGAGCACCAGAACTTCGGTGGCCCCAAGGCTCAGCTGCTCGCCTCCGGTGTCGGCGTGCCGTGGGCGCGCGAGGCCCGCGAGCTCCTGGCCCGCGACTGGGGCGTGGACGCCGCCGTGTGGTCCGTGACCTCGTGGAACGAGCTGCGCCGCGACGGCCTGG
>ERZ773057.566-NODE-566-length-15353-cov-7.520656_pt1 | contig 15353 bp, 9 predicted proteins | sample MGYA00580629_ERZ773057 | MGnify/ENA primary metagenome ERZ773057 (study PRJEB29015, sample SAMEA2738143) | human oral metagenome | biome: human oral; feature: human-associated habitat; material: saliva | place: China | collected 2163 ...
GCAAACGCTGGTCACTGGGCAGAAATGGCCGGTGGCGGCCAGTACTCCGAAGAGGTCTTCACCGAGCACCGTCTTGAGCTTCAAAAGCTCCTTGAACCCGGCCGTACCGCGGGATTCAACACGATGTTCTTTGATCGTTTCATGTGGAACCTGCAATTCGGTGTCAACCGTATTGTTCCCAAGGCCCGCCGCGCAGGTGCGCCCATCGATGCGGTGACGATCGCCGCCGGTATCCCCGAATTGGATGAGGCCCGCGAGTTGATCGCTCAGTTACGCGCCGATGGCTTTGAATACCTGTGCCTCAAGCCCGGAACCGTCGAGCAGATCGAACAGGTCGTCCGTATTGCACAGGCAAACCCGGATCAGACTCTGATTATTCAGGTGGAAGACGGACACTCTGGCGGCCACCACTCGTGGGAAAACCTCGACGATCTACTTCTGGCTACCTACGCGCAAATCCGTCGCACTCCCAACCTCGTTCTTGCTGTTGGCGGCGGTATTGGTTCGGCTGCAGACGCCGCTCGTTACATCACCGGACAGTGGTCCGTCGATCTGGGCTCAGCACCGATGCCCGTCGACGCGGTTCTGGTAGGTACGGCCTCGATGGCGACACTAGAAGCCGAAACTTCTCCTCAGGTGAAGCAATTGCTCAAGGACACCCCCGGTGTTGGCGGTGATGGCTGGGTCGGTACCGGACAGGTACGCGGTGGCATGACCTCCGGTTTGTCCCACCTGAATGCGGACATGCACGAGATTGAGAACTCCTCTGCTCGCGCTTCACGCCTCATTCACGAGGTCGGCTCCGACCAGGAGTCCATCGATGCACACCGCGATGAACTCATTGAGGCCATGAACAAGACTGCGAAGCCCTACTTCGGTGAGCTCTCCGAGATGACCTACGCCGATTGGGCACGCCGCGTCATTGATCTGTCCTACCCCTGGGCCGATTGGACCTGGACGGATCGCACTCTGGATCTCTTCCACCGTATTGAGTCTCGCCTGAACCCGGCCGACCACGGTGACATCCCGACGCTTTTTGAAAGCCGCGATGATCTTGAAGACGGACAGGCCGCTTTGGCCCGCCTGCTCGAGGCCTACCCTCAGGCCGAGACCACCCGCGTCATTCCCGCCGATGTCGCATGGTTCCCGGTCCTGTGCCGCAAGCACCACAAGCCCATGCCCTTCGTTCCCGTTCTGGACGGCGATCTTGCTCGCTGGTGGGGAACCGACACTCTGTGGCAGTCCCAAGACGCACGTTTCGATGCAGACGCAGTCCGCATCATCCCCGGTCCCCGTTCGGTTGCCGGAATTGATCGCGTTGATGAGCCCATCGGTGAAATGTTTGCCCGTTTCGAGCAGGCTGTCGTCGATGCTGTCTCCACAGACGACGCGCGCATTCCCCAGGTCTGGTCTCGTTTCCACGATTTGACTGACGCGGCCTCGTTCCTGCGGGAAATTTCCCACATCCAGTGGGCGGGCAACCTGGTCGATAACCCGGCCTACACCTCGGTCGAGGCCACGGAAATCCTTCACAATGAGGGCGGATACTCGATCCGTATTCACTGCGATTCAATGTGGGATGAGACCCCGAATAGCTCCCACCACTCAGTTGAGTACATCGACATTCCCGTTCTTCTCTCCAGCGCGTGCATGACCGGCGCTTACCCGGTTGTTGACATGTCGCGACTGTCCGTCACCGCTTACGATCTGCTTGCCGGCGCCGCTGGTGTGGGCACGACGACCGTGAATGGCGACCACATTGAGAAGATGCCCGCTGTCATCCCCGGCGAAGGTTTTGGCACGGTTCGCGATTCCTTCACTTTCACCGAGAACCTGGGCTACGCTCATGGCGCGGTGACCGGTGGCGCGCTGTCGACGCAGCTCGCCTCGGGAGTTCCCGATGCCCTTGTTGGCCCGTGCTGGCCCGCGATTTATGCCGCACTGGGCTCGGCAATGTACCAGGGAGTCCCGGTCATTGAAGGTCTGGTCAATGCCGTTCACCTGGATCACTCGATCTTCTTCGATGCCCCGCTTCCCACTTTCGGGACCCGCGTCGAGGTCGTGGGACGCTGCGCTGAGCTCGCTGAGTCTTCGGCCGGTCGCGTGGTGCGCGTTGAACTTGAGTTGAGCGCTGAAGGCACAGTTTTTGCCCGCCTGGTTGAGCGTTTCGCCATCCGAGGCCGCATCGCCTCGACCCAGCCGCCCGCACCGGCGCCCGAGGTCGCAGATTCCTACACGGATACACCGCGTTCATTCCTGCGTCACGTGCGCGTTCAGGCTCCCGAAAACATGACGGCCTTCGCCATTGTTTCCGGAGACTTCAACCCCATTCACACCTCCTACGCTGCTGCACGCCTGTCTGGTCTGAGTGCTCCGCTGGTTCACGGAATGTGGTTGTCCGCGACCGTTCAGCATCTGCTGTGCGCTCACTCAACTCAGCCGGTTGACAGCCCTGATCGACTGGGTGTCATTCGTTCCGTTGACATGCCCGAGGTCGAGATTGAAGCATGGTCCTACCGCATGTTCGGCATGGTTCAGCTCTCGGACATCGTCGATATCACGATTGAGCGCGTGGGTCGTATCGGTGGCGAATTGGTCCTTGAAGCTACATGCCGCATTGGCGATGAGGTCGTCTCCATCGCACGCGCACTCACTCGCGCACCCCGCACCGCTTATGTCTACCCCGGTCAGGGTATCCAGCGAAAGATGATGGGCTTGGAGCACATGAGCTCAACCGCTCGCGCGGTGTGGGCACAAGCCGATGCTCATACTCGCAAGGCACTGGGCTTCTCCATCGAGGCCATTGTTCGTACAAACCCGACCGAACTTCGCGTCGGTAACGAGGTCTTCCGCCACCCCAAGGGCGTCCTCAACCTCACGCAATTCACCCAGGTCGCTCTGGCCACTTTGGCCTACGCCCAGACCGAGGAACTCCACGCGGAAAACGCCCTTGTGGATCACTCCTTCTACGCGGGACACTCTTTGGGCGAATACACCGCCCTCTCCGCCTACGCACGGATCTTCCCCCTCGAGCAGGTTCTGGAAATCGTGTTCCAGCGCGGTTCAGCCATGCACCACTTGGTCGAACGCGACGCACAGGGTCGATCGAACTACGCAATGGGAGCTCTTCGCCCCAACCAATTCGGTATGGGCGACGCAGAGGTCCGTGACTACGTGGCCTCGATCGCTGAAAAGTCCGGCGAATTCTTGGAGATTGTCAACTACAACCTGGCTGGTTCTCAGTACTCGGTTGCTGGAACAGTCGCCGGCCTGAAGGCCTTGGAAGAGGACACCGCACAGCGTGCCCGCGAACACGGTGGTCGCCGAGCGCTCATCATGATCCCCGGAATCGATGTTCCTTTCCACTCCTCGCGCCTGCGCGCTGGTGTCCCTGCCTTCCGCGACAAGCTCGATTCACTGCTTCCTCAGGACATTAACCTTGAGGTTCTCGAAGGACGCTACATCCCGAACTTGGTTGCTCGCACCTTCGAACTCACCCAAGATTTTGCCCAGTCGATCCTTGACGTTGTTCCCTCTGAGGCAACTCAAAAGATCGTCGACAATTGGGAAGAATCGATCGCTCATCCGCAGGCCACCGCGCGTACCCTGCTCATCGAGCTCCTCTCGTGGCAGTTTGCTTCGCCGGTTCGCTGGATTGAGACTCAGGATCTGCTCTTCAGTGCTCCCCCGCAGGGCTTGGGCGTTGAGCGCGTGATTGAGATCGGTTTAGCATCCTCGCCGACCCTGGCAAACATGGCTTCGCGGACGCTTTCACAGCCTAAGTTCGCGCAGACAAATATCGATGTGCTGAACGTCGAGCGCGACGCCGCACGTGCCCGCAACGAGGACGCGGTTGCTCAGCCCGAACGCGCACAATCCGACGCGTCGGCGCCCAGCGACGAGGCCACTCCCGCTGCACCCGAAAGCAAGGCCTCGGCAGTGGAAGCTCCCGCGGCAAGCGCTCCTGCGGCCGAAGCACCTCCCGCCGCCCCGGCGGCAGCCCCCACGGCTGCAGCAAGCGGAACCATGCCGGAACTCCCGCTCTCGGCCTCGGATGCAATCCGCGTTCTTCTCGCCTTCTCGAACAAGCTCCTCCCCGAGCAGATCGATGCCTCTGACACGGTCGAAACCCTGACGAATGGCGTGTCGTCAAAGCGCAACCAGCTGCTCATGGACATGGCCGCTGAGCTTTCGCTCTCGACCATTGAAGGCGCGGCCGAAGCATCGATGGGCGATCTCTTCGCGACCATCGACACTCTGGTTCCCAGCTACACGCCTTTTGGTCCGGTCCTCAGCGACGCAATCAACTCCAAGCTGCGCAAGATCTTCGGTTCTGCCGGTCTTCCCGCAAGCTTCACAACCGGTTACGTCAAGGACAATTGGGGCCTGAGCGAACAGTGGGCCGCACGCGTGAATGCAGAAATTCTGCTGGGCACCCGTGAAGGTGACTCGATTCGCGGTGGTAGCCTCTCGACTCTGCCCGGCTCAGTTTCCTCTGCAAAGGATGCTTCGGCTCTCATCGATCAGGCTTTGGCTTTGATCGCAGCACGTGAGGGCTTGACTCTCTCGCGTCCAAACTCCGGTGGAGGCGCCAGCGGTGAGGTCGTTGATTCTGCTGCTCTGCGCGACCTGGAAGATCGCATCCTCGGTGAGCGTGGGATCTTGGCCAACCAAGCACGCGACATTCTCAAGGTTTTGGGTATCTCCACTGCCCCCGCAGTAGTGGAGAGCGACGATTCCTCCGCTCTGATTGCGGCTGTCGAGGCCGAACTTGGAGCAAATTGGGAAGCCTCCGTGCGCCCCACCTTTGATGAAGGCCGCGCGGTCCTCCTTGACGACCGCTGGGCAACTGCTCGTGAAGACCTCGCCCGCATCTTTGCCGGTGATGCTTCCGCTGAAAGCCTTGCGCCTGAACGCCTACGCGGCGCAGGACAATCGCTGAGTGAACTGGCGAAGTGGTACAGCGCCAACACTTCGGATGCAGGTCTCAAGGACTACTTCGCCCGCGTCGCCCACGCTGCTCTTGAGACAGCTGAAGGCCGCTTCGCCGGAGACGTTGCACTTGTTACCGGCGCTGCCCCCCACTCGATTGCGGCTGCAGTCGTCGGTGAGCTTCTTGCTGGTGGCGCGACCGTCATCATGACCTCATCGCGAGTCAACGATGCACGACTGGCATTCGCCAAGGAGCTGTACCGCACGCACGCCGCAATCGGTGCAACCCTGTGGATCGTCCCCGCAAACATGGCGTCCTTCCGCGATGTTGACGCGCTGATCTCCTGGGTTGGTAGCGAACAGAGCGAGACGCACGGGGCGACGACCGAGGTCGTCAAGCCTGCACTTCTTCCCGATCTTTTCGTTCCCTTCGCCGCGCCTCGCGTCTCCGGGACTGTTGGTTCGGATCCTCAGGGTGCCCTTGCTCAAGAACGCCTGCTTTTGTGGAGCGTCGAGCGCGCAATCCACCTGCTGTCCGGATTGGGCGCAGACACGGCTCCCAACCACCGCACGCACATCTTGCTTCCCGGTTCACCGAACCGCGGAATCTTCGGTGGCGACGGCGCATACGGCGAAGCGAAGGCAGCCTTCGACGCGATTGCGACCAAGTGGGAGCACGAATCCGGTTGGCCGACGCGCACGAGCATTGCTCACCCGCTGATCGGTTGGGTTCAGGGCACCTCCCTCATGGGCGGAAACGACATCCTGGTTCCCGCGGCTGAGGCGGCAGGTGTACACGTCTACACGACCGAAGAAATCGCCGGCGAACTCGCCCAGCTCCTCACCCGTGAGGTCCGCGAGCAGGCTGCTCAGGCTCCTGTTCACGCCGACCTGACCGGCGGCTTGGCCGAGGCGGGGCTTGACCTTCCCGCGTTGGCTCGCCAGGCACGCGAACAGGCGACGGCCTCGGCACAGGAAACTCAGACCCAGACGCAGGCAACCCTTCGGGCCCTGCCCAACCCGGTTGTTCCTTCACTGGCTGCACCGATCGAGTGGGCAACTCCTCGCGCGCAACTGCGCGATCAGATCGTCATTGTCGGCACCGGTGAAATTGGCACCTGGGGTTCGGGACGAACCCGCGAAGAGGCCGAATTCGGTCAGGACTTTGATCTGACCGCTGCCGGCGTCTTGGAGATGGCCTGGATGATGAAGCTCATCAACTGGTCTGATAGCCCGCAGCCCGGCTGGTACGACGCTTCCGGCGCACCGGTTGACGAGGCCGAGATCTACGATCGTTTCCGCGATGAGGTTGTGGCCCGCTCGGGTATCCGTCGCTTCAACGACGACTCAACCCTGGTCGATTGCGGTTCGAATGACGTGAGGACGGTCTTCTTGACCTCCGAGCAGACCTTCACCGTGGACACGAAGGCTGAAGCCGAAGACTACGTCTTGGCAGATCCTTCGCACACGACGATCTGGGAAGAAAACGGTACGTGGCATGTCACCAAGTCCGCTGGTTCCCCCGTCCAGGTCCCCGCGCGCGCAACTCTCACCCGTACGGTCGGAGGCCAGATCCCGCAAGACTTCGATCCGGCTCAGTGGGGTATTCCCGCTTCCATGGTTGAGGCTCTGGATCGCATCGCTGTGTGGAACTTGGTCACCGCAGTGGATGCCTTCATCTCTTCGGGCTTCTCCCCCGCTGAGCTCCTGCAGGCCGTCCACCCGGCAGATGTGTCCTCGACACAGGGCACGGGTATCGGTGGCATGGAGTCCCTGCGCCACGTCTTCCTCTCGCGCTTCCTGGGTGAAGATCGTCCGCAGGACATCCTTCAGGAGGCTCTGCCCAATGTTGTGGCCGCACACACCATGCAGTCCTTCATTGGTGGCTACGGCCAGATGATCCACTCGGTGGGTGCCTGCGCAACTGCCGCGGTCTCCATCGAGGAAGCCGTCGACAAGATTCGCCTGGGCAAGTCCGACTTCGTTGTCGCCGGCGGTATCGACGATATCTCGGTCGAATCGCTCACCGGCTTTGGCAACATGAACGCGACCGCCGAGTCCGCAGCGCTTGAAGCACGTGGAATTACCCCGCGTCACTTCTCTCGCGCAGGGGACCGTCGTCGTGCGGGCTTCCTCGAGGCCGCTGGTGGCGGCACCCTGCTGGTGACCCGCGGTGATATCGCCGCGGATCTGGGCCTGCCGGTCCAGGCGGTTGTCGCCTACGCGCGTTCCTTCGCAGACGGTGCGCACACCTCGATCCCCGCCCCCGGCCTCGGCGCCTTGGCGGCAGCACGCGGTGGTCGCAATTCCGCACTGGCCTGTGCCCTTGAGGACCTCGGTCTGAGCGCGGACGATATTGCGGTTGTCTCCAAGCACGACACCTCGACTCGTGCGAATGACCCGAACGAGGCCGAGCTTCACTCACGTCTATCGGCCGCGCTTGGGCGTTCAGCGGGCAACCCGCTGTATGTCGTGTCGCAGAAGACCCTGACCGGTCACGCAAAGGGTGGTGCTGCGCTCTTCCAAGCGGCAGGTTTGATCGATATCTTCCGTCGCCAGGAACTGCCCGCAAACCGCGCGCTGGATTGCTTGGATCCGGAAATGGCTCAGTGGATGCCGCTCCTATGGCTGCGTCAGCCGCTGGACATGTCCGCTTCCCCCGTCCGCGCTGGTGTCCTGACCTCGCTGGGTTTTGGACACATCGCCGCGATGGTCGTCCTTGTTCACCCCGCTGCCTTTGAGGCTGCGCTGCGTGCCGAACGTGGCGAGGCCGCTCTGGCTCAGTGGCGTGAACGCGCCCAGAAGCGCTTGGAAGAGGGACGTCGCCACCTGGACGAGGCCATGATTGGCCGCGCGCAGCTCTTCGTTCCCATTGAGGGGCGTCGCCTTCCGGCCACCGACACTCACGAGGCCGAGGTTGCCCTGCTTCTAGATCCTTCCGCTCGCTTGGGTGCAGATGGCACCTACGCATCGGCGGCTTCGGATTCACAGGAAGCTCAGAACTGAGAACCGGCATGAAACAGGCAGCTATCGGTGTCGACCTGGTCGATGTTGCTTCTTTCGGGGAGCAACTCGGCCAGGAAGGCTCGGTATTTCATCGAGTCTTCACTGCTCGGGAGTGGAATGCAGCAGCGCGTTTCACTCCCGAGCAGGGAGCATCCGCCTGCGAAGCTTCTGAGGCCCTTTCACGTTCTCACCTGCCTTCAGGTCTGTCGATGCGTTCGGTTCAATCCCTTGCGGCTCGTTGGGCAGCGAAAGAGGCCTTCATCAAAGCCTGGTCCTCGCTGTACTACGGTCGCGAAGACCCACTTGAGCGCGACCAGGTTGATTGGGCCGAAATCGAAGTGGTGAATGACCGCTGGGGGCGCCCTTCGCTGCGCTTCCACGGAGCAATTGCCACCGCGCTTGAGCAAACAGAGCGCGAGATTTCAGCTTCACTCACATGGCTTGTTTCTTTATCCCACGACGGTAACTACGCGATCGCATGGATTCATGCATACCCATCCGAATCACACTCTTCAAAGGATTTCTCATGACGACACCACTGGCATCATCGTCTTTCTCACCGGTACTGGCTGACCACTTCGGTAGCGCATCGCTACGTCGAGACGCTCTTGCTGTTCTCGCAGGCGCGGGACTCGTCGGAGTTCTGGCACAGGTCGCCATTCCCATGTGGCCTGTTCCGATCACCGGCCAAACTCTTGGCGTTCTGCTGGTCGGCGCTGTTCTGGGAGCACGTCGCGGGGCTCTCTCACTGCTTTCTTATCTGGTACTTGGCCTTGCTGGAGTGCCGTGGTTCTCGTCCGCAAGTGGCGGTCTTGCTGCACTTGCGAAGCCATCTTTTGGTTTCATCATTGGTTTTATTCCGGCTGCATGGTTGATCGGAAAGCTCTCTGAACGCGCATGGGATCGTCACCTCTGGCTGTCTCTTGCGGCATTCGGCGGAGCAACCCTGGTTCCCTTCTTGGTCGGCATCCCCTATATGTGGGTGGTTGTCCGCATGGGTGGTGTGAGCATGTCTTTCGCGCAGACCATGAATGCAGGGTTCACGCCCTTTATCGTGGGCGGAATCGTTAAGGCAATCGCAGGGGCGGCTGTGATTGGAAGCCTGTGGAAGGCGGTCGGCCACGTGGGACTCGATCGATAAAACCTACGTCGCCAGTTTTGATGGGTGTGGCCCGTGCACATTGTGCGCGGGCCACACCCATATTGTTTGATGAGGAGCGTTACGGGCTTACCTCAAGGACGGACCACTACGCCTGAGTGGTCTTTCCATGCTTCGAGGCACGTGTACGAACAACAATCCCGGCCGTTCCGGGGACGAACTCAGCGGGCTTGAGCTGAGGAAGAACCGGAGCCTGTTTGGCTTGAGCAGTGGGCTGTGTAGTTCTTTGAGGAGCCTGCTGAGCGTGGAAGTTCGCCTGAGGATCGTCGTTCGCAGCCGCGTACGAGCGCACTCGACGAGGCGGCACCGAGCTGTGGCCACTGCGCGAAGCTGCCGAGGCCGTTGAGGCTGTTAGAGGCGCCACTGCGGGAGTTTCCATTGCTGTGGCTTGCTGTGCACCTGCCAGCTCCACCTGAGCCCCTTGCGAGGGTTCCGTGACCGCAGGATGGTTCATGCGTGCAAGGGTCAAGGCGATGGCTGCGGCGGTCGGGTCAGCGTCTGGGGTTTCCTGCGCAGCAGAGGCCTCGGGCGCAGAAATTTCCGGCTGAGGATGAGAAGCCGCCCAGCCACTCAGGGTTTCAATTTCAGGTTCTTTCGATTCGCGTCCACGCGGAGGGATTCCAACGAAGGGGTTGTCCGGGCGATCCCGACGTGTTTCGAAGAATGCTCGAAGCTGGACGGTTGCTTCCTGAGCCAGGACTCCGGGAACGACCTCGACCTGGTGATTGAGGCGAGAATCACGAAGAACGTCACGCAGCGACCCAGCTGCTCCAGCCTTGGGGTCCCATGCGCCAAAGACGACGCGATCAACACGAGAGGAAACTATTGCACCCGCGCACATCGTGCAGGGCTCCAAGGTGACAACCAGCGTGCAACCGATGAGATTCCATCGATTCAAACGCTTTCCGGCTTCTCGCAGGGCCATGATCTCAGCGTGACCGCAGGGATCGTGCTCGGCCTCGCGGCAATTCCAACCGCGGCCGATAATTCGTCCTACTGAGTCAATAACGACCGCACCCACGGGCACATCTCCCAATTCGCGTGCTTTATTCGCCAGGAAGAGTGCGCGGGCCATCGCTTCTTTGTACTGATCCATAGTTGCCACCCCTTCAGCCTATCGCGTAAACCCTACTTCGCGGGTTACTCTTGAACCATGCGCCTTCATATTGCTGATCACCCGCTCATTGCCCACAAGCTCACCGTCCTGCGTGACCGCGACACCCACTCGGCAACTTTCCGCCAACTGGTTGACGAATTGGTTACGCTTCTTGCGTACGAGGCCACGCGTCACGTCTCAACCACTGAGATCGCAATCAACACTCCTGTTGCGCCTACCGTTGGCAAGCGCATTAGCGAGCCGCGCCCCATCGTAGTCCCCGTACTTCGTGCTGGGCTGGGAATGCTCGAAGGAATGACCCGTCTTCTTCCCACCGCCGAGGTTGGCTTCCTGGGAATGAAGCGCGATGAAAAGACTCTTGAGGTTGAAACCTACGCAAACCGTCTTCCCGAAGATCTCTCGGGCCGCCAGTGCTTCGTTCTTGACCCGATGCTGGCCACCGGCCACACGATGGTCGCAGCAACCAAGTACCTCTTCGATCGTGGAGCCAAGGACGTTACCTGCGTCTGTCTGCTGGCTGCTCCCGAAGGCCTGAAGGTTCTGGAAGACTTCGTGGGCGATCGTGCAGATGTGACCGTCGTTGTCGCTTCGGTTGACGAGCGACTCAACGAAAAGTCCTACATCGTCCCCGGTCTAGGCGACGCCGGCGACCGCCTCTACGGCATTGTCGACTGAGTTGAGCTCCGCTTAGATTCCTCAAAACTCAAGCTGGCCACGTCCAAGGGACGTGGCCACCTTTATGCGCGCGGACATGCGTGTGGGACATGTGTGTGGGGGCGCGGCTTGGCCGCGCCCCCACACATCAAAGTAACGATCAGTTAATCGCCAGAAGCCTTGATCAGAAGGCCGGAATCACCGAGCCATCCTTCCAGGTGTCCTCGATGTACTTCTTCACCTGGTCAGAGTGCAGAAGCTCATCCAGCTTCTTCACTGCCTCGGCCTTATCGCCTGAAATATTGGTCTTCCACACCAAGACATTCACCGAAGGATTGTTCTCGGGGGACTCAACAGCCAGACCATCGCGCGAGGGCGCCAGGCCACCTTCCTGCGCAAAGTTACCGTTGATCACCGAGTAGTCAGTCTCACCCAGGTTAGAGACCAGAACGGGTCCGTCAATTTCCTTGAAGTCAAAGTTCTTCAGCTTCTTGACGGTGTAAACATTGACGTCACCGCTTGCGGGGATCTCAACAAAACCGTTCGCAGCAAGAAGGCGAAGTGCGCGCTCCTGGTTGGTGACATCGGAGATCACTCCAATGATTCCGCCCTTTTCGGGAAGCTCATCCAGGGACTTGTGCTTGGAGGAGTAGACAGCCAGGGGCTCGAGGTGAATGCCCTTACCGGGAGTGAAGTCGTAATTGAACTGCTGCTCAGCCTTCTCCAAGTAGGGAACAGTCTGGTGGTAGGTGGCATCAACTTCACCCTGATCCAACGCACGGTTGGGCAGATCATAGTCGGTGAATTCCTTAATGTTGATGTTGATTCCCGCGTCCTTTGCCAGGTTGTCCTGGATGTACTTGAGGATCTTTGCGTGAGGCGAGGGGCTGGCTGCAACGGTGATGGTGGTCGCGCCGTTTGAAGATGATGAAGAGCCCGTGGAAGAGCTGGAGCAGGCCGAGAGGACCAGTGCTGCCGCAACGCCAAGACCGGCAAGAGTACGAAGAGAACGAGAGTGACGCATGAGAGTAATTCCTTAGATTGTCTGTTTCCTACAAGCGGGGGGACCTGAGTGGCCCGGGATAATCCCGCGAATTTTTCCTAATTACCAAGCAGAGTTCGCGACCCGGCTGGTGGATGCTCAGCGGTGATCCACCAGCCGGCTGAGCATGTCGCCAATCATTTGAATTAACTGAACGATAATGATGATCGCAACGACCGAGCAGATCATCGTGTCCGTCTGGAAACGGTGATACCCGTAGTCAATCGCCATCTTTCCAAGACCGCCCGCACCAACGACGCCCGCCATTGCCGAGTAGCCCACCAGGGTAATCGCCAAAACCGTCACGGACTGGATGATGCCGGGCAGGGCCTCGCGAACCAAAATGCTCCAACGGATCCGGCGGTTGGAAGCCCCAGCCATGAGCGCGGCCTCGACCTTACCGTTTTCGACGGAAAGCAGGTTGGTTTCCACCAGGCGAGCAAAGAACGGAATCGCGCCGATGACCAAGGGGAAGGTCGCCCCCTGCCAGTTAATCGCACTGCGCATGACAAATCTGGTCACCGGAAGCAGCACGATGATGAGGATGAGGAAGGGGAAAGAGCGGCCGACATTGACAATCAAACCAACGATCTGGTTGATGGTCTTGTTAGGAGTGAGTCCCGTCTTCGAAGTCTGGACAAGAAGCAGACCTAAAGGAAGGCCAACGAGCACGGTAAAGAAGGTGCCGAAGAAGACCATGAGCAGGGTCTCCCAGATTGCCGGGAGGAACTGCTGGGTGAGTGCGGGGTTGTCTCCCCACGTCGGGTCACCTTTACCCAGTGGAAGTAGCGTCAGGACTGTTGAAAGAGCCGAAAGGTTCACAGCGACCTCACCTCCACATGCGCACCCTGGGCGCGAAGCTGGTCAATAATCGAAGAACGCTGGGCTGCGGGGATCGCCAGAGCCAGGCGACCGACTTGGACAGAACCCATCGATTCGAAAGTCCCTGCGGTCACATCCGCGCCAACCTTAGCGGCAAGGTTGAGCATATTCGAACCCGTGGGAACACCAGGATGCGACGTGAAGATCACGTCCAAAAGGATGTTTCCATCTTCCCTGGGCTGGGCCTGCGCTTCTGCTTCCGCTGAGTTGTTTTCTGTAGCAATTTCGCGTGCGGTCAGCTCACGATTGAAGTCCGTGACATCCAGTTCATCAACACTGGGCGCAGGAACCAATTCCTTTGCCAGAGGCGAACCCGGGTCAGCCAGAACTTCTTCGATTGTTCCGCTCTGGACAATTCCTCCGTCTTTTAGGAGTGTTACGGAATCACAGATTTCGCGAACGACCGACATTTCATGGGTAATGATGACAATAGTGACGCCGGTTTCGTCGCGCACCTGACGCAGCAGTGACAGAATCGCGCGGGTTGATTCAGGATCAAGGGCTGAGGTTGGCTCATCACAGAGCAAAACTTGGGGGGTATCTGAAAGTGCACGCGCGATACCAACGCGCTGGCGCTGGCCACCGGAAAGCTCAGAGGGGTAGGCACCGCCACGATGCTCGAGGCCGACTAGCGCAAGAAGTTCACGAACGCGTCCTTTGCGTTCCTCGCGGGTGAATTCTTTCTTCGCAGCGACTTTCAGCGGGAATTCGATATTTTCTCCCGCGGTCTTGGCATCGAAAAGGTTAGCTGCTTGGAAGACCATGCCGATCTTGCGTCGCGCTTGACGCAGCTCGCGCCCACGAAGCTGTGACAGATCAATGTCATCAACGATAATCGACCCAGAAGTGGGTTTTTCCAAAGCCGTCAGACAGCGAATGAGCGTTGACTTACCGGCACCCGATTGGCCCACGATTCCGTGAATACTTCCTGCTTCAACGTGCAGATTCACATGATCAAGGGCAACGACATCATCACTTCCCTTCACGGGATAGATCTTTGAGACGTCGATCAGATCAATCACTGGGTCCTCCTTCCATGCACACTTAGACTATGAGTCCGTGCCGGAGCGTCCAAATTTTTCGTTACACAACCTCACATTGCGAAACTGGACGTGAGAAGAAATGCGCAGATGGCCAAGATGCTTCCACCCAACCAGACGCCGAGAACAAGACCCGCTGCAGACAAATACCGACGACGACTCAGAAGCATCACAGCGTCGAGTACGGCAGTGGAAAAGGTTGTAAATCCGCCTAAAAATCCCGTTGAGAGCAGGAAGAAAAGGGGAGCGTTAGGGGCAAGAATACCCGCGAGCGCACCGGCGCATGTGCATCCCAATAGATTGACCACACCGATCCCCCACTGGGGTGTTCGCTTTGCTCGACACTTTTTGAGATAAAGATCCAGCTGCCAGCGAGAGAGGGCGCCCAGGGATCCGAAAACGCACACGAAAAGGAAGAGCAGTGGGGTCATTTCTTTGCCCCCCGAAGGCCTGGCTCCCTATGTGAAGGAAGAGAGTACCCCAAAGCAGCAAGCCCAATCCCAACTACTAGCAGTACAAGGCTTGCAAGCATTCCCTCGATGAGTAGAGGCAAGGAGGAGACCACCGCAGTACTCAACGGAGAAGACACAGCTCCAGAAAGCTCACCCCCAGCAGCGGGGACTGCTGTCATTGCTTGGAGCGCATTATGGATACTGGCCATGACCTTGGTGGCGTATGTGGTCAGAGCGCCGGCAAATCCGCTTCCTGCGACAAGCATGACTTTTCTGCGCACTGCATCCTCGCGGAAATGGCCCTGTGTCCAGGCAGTGACAAAACCAAGAAAGAAGGCTCCAAAAAGATTGACAGCCACCGTCGACCAAGAAAAAACCGTAAGTTTCCCGCTGCCCGTAGCAGCAAGATCCAATCCCGCACGAATTGCCGTGCCAAGGAAGGCTCCGAAAGCAACACACAACCACGAGGGAATGTGCGTGAGCCAGCTCAGGTGATGATGCGCCGATACGCCGACTTCCAGCTCATCACCTTTTAGATGCGCTCGTGTCTCCATGCATACAAGGTTAGTCTGGGGATATGGCATTTGCGTCGACCTTGACATCCCAGGCACACGATGGAGCGGGAAACTCGGCTTCTTCCCCTGCGAACTCGGCCTCGGAAATCACAATTGAAGAAGGCAACCTTGCGCATCCCCTAGGCGCCGGACGCTTCGCCCCCTCCCCCAGCGGCGACCTCCACTTGGGCAATCTTCGCACTGCACTGCTCGCGTGGATGTGGGCACGGCTCACGGGCCGACGTTTCGTTTTGAGGATTGAAGATATCGACCGGGTGCGTTCGGGCTCTGCACAACGTCAAATTGACGAGCTGCAGGCGCTTGGGATTGATTGGGATGGTGAGGTCCTCATCCAGTCCTCGCGCGCGCACGTCCATGACGAGGCTGTCGCCCGCCTCTTCCACGAGGGTTACGCTTTCGAGTGCTTCTGCTCGCGTAAGGACATTCGCGAGGCCTCTTCCGCCCCTCACGTTCCACCGGGACACTACCCCGGGACCTGCCTGCACCTGAGCGAG
>ERZ773057.570-NODE-570-length-15291-cov-4.183907_pt1 | contig 15291 bp, 13 predicted proteins | sample MGYA00580629_ERZ773057 | MGnify/ENA primary metagenome ERZ773057 (study PRJEB29015, sample SAMEA2738143) | human oral metagenome | biome: human oral; feature: human-associated habitat; material: saliva | place: China | collected 2163 ...
GGGGGCTGGAGCCGGGGCGGCAGCAGGCGCGGGAGCGGCTTTGGGCGCTTCGGCAGCGGCGGGCGCTGGCGTCACATCCGTCTGGTACGGGTAGGGTTTCTGGAATACGCGCGAGGCGTTCTCTTCTGCGCGGCGGGCCAGGTCGATGGGCGCCTTGTCCCACCAGATGGCGCGGCCGCGCTGCTGCTCGGCCTCCAGCGACGGACGCTTTTCCTTCAGTTGCTGCAGGAACCGGGTGGCTTCAGAGACGTAGAGGGCCATGATGACAAGCCGCCGTGTGGCTGGCGGAAGAGGGTGATGAAAGGGTCTGATGATTGTAATGGAGCAGCTCCGCTTTCAGGCAGCAGCCGACCGGCGTGTGGCGGAAGTCCACCCGTATCCGTTGGCAAACCCGGCAGCGCAGCGGGATCCGGTATGCTTCAGCCTGCCTTACGCATTGAAGCGCGTGCCCCATCCTTCCCGGGCCGCACGCCGGACCCCTGCCATCATCATGAAAAGCGCCAAGCCTTCCAGTACTGTCCCTTCACAGGCCTCTGCCCCCCGTTCCTGGCGTACCCGTGCCTGGGCCCTGCTGCTGGCCATCACCCCCCTGGGGGCGGCCTGCGACTTCATCGCCCAGAAGGATCTGACCCCCGGCCAGAGCACCGAAGCCGACGTGCGCCGCTGGATGGGCCAGCCCGAGATGATCTGGGAAGAGAGCGACGGCAGCCGCACCCTGGAATACCCGCGCGGCCCGATGGGCAAGGAAACCTATTTCGTCACCATCGGCGCCGATGGGCGCTACCGCCGCATCGAACAGGTGCTGACCGAAGAGAACTTCCGCAAGGTCCAGCCCGGCATGACCCGCGACCAGGTCCGCCAGATTCTGGGCAAACCGGGCGAGATCTCGCGCTTCAAGCGCCAGAACGAGGAAGTCTGGGGCTGGCGCTACCTGGAAGCGACCCAGCGCACCATGTTCTTCTACGCCCACTTCGACCAGGACACCGGCCTGCTGAAACGCACCGACCAGATGCAGGACTGGAAGACGTCGAAGCACTGAGTGTCCGGGTGTTCGGCGCCCCACGTCCGGGACGATCAGCACGGATCCTCAAGCACGACCATCCTTTCACGCAGAGTGGCTCGCCCCCCGCAACGCCGCATATGCCTCATCCAGCGAATCGAACAGATTCCCGTCTCCCAGCTCCTCCAGGAAACCTGCCCGCTTCATCAGCGACAGCGGCTGTCGGTTCGCCGCACACAGCACCAGCCGGTCGCCGTGCTCCAGGATGTGGCGATGCAGCGACTGCAGCGCATCCAGCCCCGTCGTGTCCATGTTGATCACCCGGTGCAGATCCAGCACCACGATGTCCGGCAACGGCTGCGGCGTGGCCGTGATCGCCTCCAGCTTGCTGATCGACCCGAAGAAGATCGAGCCGAACGCCTGCCACGTGCCCACCCGGCGACCGCCGGGCAGCGTCGCCACCTCGGCCGGTGTCTCGATGCGATCGACGCGCGTGACCCGCGCCACCCGGTAGATGAAGAAGAAGCTGGCCAGCAGCAGCCCGAACTGCACCGCCACCGTCAGGTCGAAGACGACGGTCAGGCAGAACGTGGTGAGCAGCACCGTGCGGTAGTTGAGCGTGAAGCGACGCAGCCGCGCGAAGGCCCGCCAGTCGCCCATGTTGAAGCCCACGAACAGCAGAATGCCCGCCAGCACGCTCATCGGGATGTTGACCGCCAGCGGGGCCAGCAGCAGCATGAACACCAGTAGCGTCAGCGCATGCACGAGACCGGCGATGGGCGAATGGGCGCCACTGCGGATGTTGGTGACGGTACGGGCAATGGTGCCGGTGACGGCAATGCCGCCAAACAGCGGCGTGGCAAAGTTGGCGATGCCCTGGGCCATCAGCTCCTGGTTGGGATCGTGGCGATCATGGGTCATGCCGTCGGCCACCCGCGCGCACAGCAGCGATTCGATGGCCCCCAGGAAGGCAATGGCCAGCGTGGGGCCCAGCAGGTTCTGGGCTGATTCCCAGTCGAAGCTGGGCAGCACGGGTGCCGGCAGGCTCTGCGGAATGCCGCCGAAGCGGCTGCCGATGGTCTCGACCGGCAGCTGCAGCGCCCAGGTGAACAGCGTGCCCAGCAGCAGCACCACCAGCGGCGCCGGAATGCGCCACAGGATGCGGCGCAGCAGGCTGGCTTGCTGGGGCTGGGGGTCTGTCGGGGCCGCCGAGGGCGTGCGAGCGACCGTCGGGGCCGGGGCGCCTTCGGCATCACCTGCAGCGTCCGTGGCCGTGCCCACCACACCCTGCGCCGGTTGCTCCAGCGCCGTCTGACGGGACGTCATCACCTTGGGCGGCTTGGGCCAGACAATGAGGGTGAGCAGCGTGACCAGGCCCAGTCCCAGGGCCGGGTAGTTCAGCCCGTCGCGGTAATGGACGAGCGTGTCCAGCTGCGAGAAGAAGTTGGCCGGCATCTTCTCGATCTGCAGGCCCAGGAAGTCCTTCACCTGCGACAGCATGATCACCACAGCAATGCCGTTGGTGAAGCCGATGACGATGGAGATGGGCACGAAGCGGATGATCTGCCCCAGTCGCAGCGCCCCCATCAGGAAGAGGATGGCGCCGGCCATCATCGTGGCCAGCAGCAGGTTGGACATGCCGTACTGCAGCGCGATGCCGTAGAGCATGGCCACGAAGGCGCCGGCCGGGCCGCCGATCTGCACCTTCGATCCGCCCAGCAGCGAGACCAGCGCCCCGCCGATGATGGCGGTGATCAGCCCTTGCTCGGGCTTGACGCCGCTGGCGATGCCGAAGGCCATGGCCAGCGGCAGTGCCACGCAGGCCACCGTCAGACCCGCCCCCAGGTCTGCCATGAAATCGGGCCTGCGGTAGTGCTTCAGGCTGTCCAGCAGGGCGGGGCGGAAGTGGAAACTGCGCAGCTTCTGCGACATGATGACCTCGAACTCAGGATACTTTCATGCCCGCCTTGGCACCGCTGTCGGGCGAGAGCAGGAAGACGCCCTCATCGTCGGTGGCGCCGGACGCCGCCAGCACCATGCCTTCCGAGAGGCCGAACTTCATCTTGCGCGGCTTCAGGTTGGCCACCATCACGGTCAGCCGTCCCGGCAGCTGCGCCGGATCATAGAAGGCCGAAATGCCGGAGAACACCTGACGGGGCCGCTCTTCGCCAACGTCCAGCATCAGCCGCAGCAGCTTGGTCGATCCTTCCACCTTCTCGGCGGAGATGATCCGGGCCACCCGCAGGTCGGGGCGCAGGAAGTCGTCGATGGTGATCTCGGTGGGCTGGCCTTCGGCAACACTGGCAGCGGCCTTTCCGGCAGCCTTGTCCTTGTTGCCTTTCTCCTTGCCGTCCTTGCCACCCTTGGCCGGGGCACCCTCGGCCTTGGCGCCTGCGGCCGCCTCGGCTGCCAGCCCGAACAGGGCATCCAGCTGCTTCGGATCCACCCGCTGCATCAGGTGCTGGAAGGGCTGGATGGCGTGGCCGGCCGGCAGCGGCTCGTTCACCATCGCCCACGTGAAGGGCTGCGGCAGGTTCAGGAAGACAGCAGCACGGACCGCCGTGTCGGGCAGTACCGGCGCCAGCAGCGTGATGAGCTGCGCAAAGCCGCGCAGCGCGTCCGAGCAGACCTCATGCAGCTTGGCGGTCTGTGCCGGATCCTTGGCCAGTTCCCAGGGCTTCTCGGCATCGACGAACTGGTTCACCCGGTCGGCCAGCGCCATGATGGCGCGCATCGCCTTGGCGTAGTCGCGCTGCTCGTACAGCTCGGCCAGGGCGTCGGCACCCGGCCAGCTTTCGGCAAAGGCTGCCAGCGTGGCCGGGGAGGCCGCCGCCAGTCGGCCGTCGAAGCGCTTCAGGATGAAGCCGGCCGAGCGGCTGGCGATGTTGACCAGCTTGCCCACCAGGTCGCTGTTGACCCGGGCCACGAAGTCCTCGGCGTTGAAGTCCACGTCCTCGACCCGGCTGTTGAGCTTGGCCGCCAGGTAGTAGCGCAGCCATTCCGGATTCATGCCCAGTTCCAGGTACTTCTTCGGCGACAGGCCCGTTCCGCGCGACTTGGACATCTTTTCGCCGGAGATGGTGAGGAATCCGTGCACGAAGATGTTGTCGGGCGTGTGCATGCCGGCAAACTTCAGCATGGCCGGCCAGAACAGCGTGTGGAAGTAGATGATGTCCTTGCCGATGAAATGCACCTGCCGGTACGGCCGCTGCGGATCCTGACCGGCCTGCGGGTCGATGAAGGCATCGAAATCCAGGCCGCGCTTCTCGCACAGCGCCTTCAGCGAGGCCAGGTAGCCCACCGGGGCGTCCAGCCACACGTAGAAGTACTTGCCCGGCGCATCCGGGATGGGAATGCCGAAGTAGGGCTCATCGCGCGAGATGTCCCAGTCGGCCAGCGGGTTGCCGGCGCCTTCGCCCTCGGCCGCTTCCTCATCGGTTGCATCGCTGCCCAGCCATTCGCGCGCCTTGTTGGCCACCTCGGGCTGCAGCCGGCCCTGCGCCAGCCAGTCGTGCAGGAACTGGCGGCAGCGCGGATCGGAGAGGCTGAAGAAATAGTGCTCGGAGCTGCGGATGACCGGCGTGCTGCCGGTCAGGGTGGAATAGGGGTTGATGAGGTCGGTGGGTGCGTAGACCTTGCTGCAGACCTCGCAGGCGTCGCCGTACTGGTCCTTGGCGTGGCAGTTGGGGCACTCGCCCTTGATGTAGCGGTCCGGCAGGAACATTTCCTTCACCGGATCGAAGAACTGCTCGATGGTGCGCGTGGCCACCAGGCCCGCCGCCTTCAGCCGCCGGTAGATCTCCTGCGACAGCGCCGTGTTCTCGGGCGAATGGGTGGAGTGCCAGTGGTCGAAGCTGATGTGATAGCCGTTCAGGTAGTACGGCCGCTCGGCGGCGATGCGTGCCACCAGTTCTTCGGGCGTGATGCCCTCGGCCTGGGCCTTCAGCATGATCGGTGCGCCGTGGGCATCGTCGGCCCCCACGAACAGCACGTCCTTGCCCAGCATGCGCTGGAAGCGCACCCAGATGTCGGCCTGGATGTACTCCATGATGTGGCCGATGTGGAACGATCCGTTGGCGTAGGGCAGGGCGGTGGTGATGAACAGACGCTCGGGATGCTGGCCGGTGGCGGCAGGCATGGCGGCGGCTGCCGATGCGGCGGATGGCTGGGGCTGGCTCATGAAAACGCAGGAGAGGGTGGACAGGATGCCCGCATGTGGCGGGCACGATGCCCCGTCAAGGGGGGCCCGGCATGCCGGGCGTGCTGCCGCCGATTTTAGCAAGGGCGGCCGCCCTGCCGGTACGGTGGCGTATCATCGCCGGGCGGACAGCATCCGGGCCGCGACCGTTGCGGCGTGGCCGAATCGTGGCCTCCGCCGGTCAGCCGGTGGACGGGCCGGGGCATGGTTGCCACAGGCCATGTGTCAACATGGCGAATGTCAAGTTTGCCGGGCACAAGCCGTGCGAGCATGACGCAGAGACCGGGCACCCTGCCAGCAGGGCTGCGCTGGCTGCCTCCCCCTTCCTGCGGGCTGGCGTATCCGTGGGCGGCAATGCGGCTGCATCCGGCGCCGCCCCCTTAACAGAATTCCTCTACCCGATTCCATCATGAGTGTTGTTACTGTCGACGCCGTCAATCAGGCGCTGGCCACCGTCATCGATCCCAATACCGGCCGGGATCTCTTCTCCAGCCGCTCGGCCCGCAACGTGCGGGTGGACGAGGGGCACGTGAGCCTGGACGTGGAGCTGGGCTATCCCGCGCTCAGCCAGATCAACCCCATCCGCGAGGCGGTGCAGGCCGCCATCCAGAAGATTCCGGGCGTGCAGGGCGTCACCCCCCACGTCTATCAGAAGATCATCGCCCACTCGGTGCAGGGCGGCGTGAAGCTGCTGCCGCAGGTGCGCAACATCATCGCGGTGGCCTCCGGCAAGGGCGGCGTGGGCAAGAGCACCATGACGGCCAACCTGGCGCTGGCACTGGCCGCCGAGGGCGCCACCGTCGGCGTGCTTGACGCCGACATCTACGGCCCGTCGCAGCCCGTCATGTTCGGCATCCATGGCCGGCCGCACACGCCCGATGGCCAATCCATGGAGCCCATGGAGAACCACGGTGTGCAGGTCAGCTCCATCGGCTTTCTCATCGACATGGACCAGCCGATGGTCTGGCGTGGTCCGCTGGTGGTGCAGGCGCTGGAGCAGCTGCTGCGCCAGACCAACTGGCGCGACCTCGACTACCTGGTCATCGACATGCCCCCGGGCACGGGTGACGTGCACCTGACGCTCTCGCAGAAGATTCCCGTCACCGGCGCGGTCATCGTCACCACGCCGCAGGACATCGCGCTGCTGGACGCGCGCAAGGGCTACAAGATGTTCGAGAAGGTCGGCATCCCCGTCATGGGCGTGGTCGAGAACATGGCCATGCACGTGTGCAGCAACTGCGGCCACGTCGAGCACATCTTCGGTCAGGGCGGCGGCGAGAAGATGGCGGCCGAGTACGGGCTGGAGTACCTGGGCGGCCTGCCGCTGGACATCCACATCCGCGAGGATGCCGACGGCGGCCGGCCGACGGTGGTGGCGCGCCCCGACAGCGAGCTGGCGGCACAGTACCGCCGCATCGCCCGCCGCGTGGCGGTGAAAGTGGCCGAGAAGGCCAAGGACATGTCGTCCAAGTTCCCGTCCATCGTCATCAAGAACGACTGATCGGAACGACTGGTCGCGCCCCGAAGCCCGGGCGGTTGCCGCCCGCGGCTTTTCTGTCGTCAATGGCATGATGCGGGTGTCCGGCGCAGGGCGCGCGGGATGGGGAGGCCTCGCGTGTCGCCGCACGCAGCAGGGCAGGCTGCGACCGTCATCCCGGGGCCGTTCCGGTATCATCCCAACCTGTTTCATCCGGCGGCGGGCACAGCTGTGTGCCAGGCCCGACGCCCGCATCCCCGATACCCCGACAGAGCGCCCGCATGAGCATCAAATCAGACCGCTGGATCCGCGAAATGGCCGAGAAGCACGGCATGATCGAGCCCTTCGAGCCCGGCCAGGTCCGTTCCGTCGACGGCCGTCGCGTCGTCTCCTACGGCACCTCCAGCTACGGCTACGACATCCGCTGCGCGCCCGAGTTCAAGATCTTCACCAACATCAACAGCACCATCGTCGATCCCAAGCAGTTCGACGAGAAGAACTTCGTCGACTTCGTGGGCGATGTCTGCATCATCCCGCCCAACTCCTTCGCGCTGGCCCGCACGGTCGAGTACTTCCGCATCCCGCGCAACGTGCTCACCATCTGCCTGGGCAAGTCCACCTACGCGCGCTGCGGCATCATCGTCAACGTCACCCCCTTCGAGCCCGAGTGGGAAGGCTACGTGACGCTGGAGTTCTCCAACACCACGCCGCTGCCGGCCAAGATCTACGCTGGAGAGGGCTGCGCCCAGGTGCTGTTCTTCGAGTCCGACGAGGTCTGCGAGGTCTCGTACCGTGACCGTGGCGGCAAGTACCAGGGCCAGCGGGGCGTCACCCTGCCGCGCGCCTGAAATTTCGGGCTGGCGCATTTCAGGTTTGCGCCATCCCCGGGTATAATCCGCGCCGTCTGTCGAGGCCGCAAACGCGGCTTTCCTGACAGGCACCAGGCACCACGGCCCGCTTGCCAGGCGGGACCGCACGTCAACCCACTTTCTATAAAGGGAAATCATGGCACTGGAAGCCGCCGACAAGGCCAAAGTCGTTTCTGAATACCGTCGCGCCGACAACGACACCGGATCGCCCGAAGTGCAGGTCGCACTGCTCACCGCCCGCATCAACGGGCTGTCGCAGCACTTCAAGGATCACGTCAAGGATCACCACTCGCGCCGCGGTCTGCTGCGCATGGTCAGCCGCCGCCGCAAGCTGCTGGACTACCTGAAGCGCCGCGATCTCGACGCCTACCGTTCGCTCATCGAGCGGCTGGGTCTGCGCAAGTAATCGGCAGAAGCCACCACGGGATGCCCGCCACCGCGCGGGCATTCTGTTTTTCGGAATGCAAGGGCGAACCGTGCCGCCGGGTTAGCACGGGGAGTGGGCACCACGAGTGCAAGGAAAAATCGATGTTCGAGATCGCCAAGAAAACATTTCAGTGGGGCAACCACACGGTCACCCTGGAAACCGGGGAAATCGCCCGCCAGGCCAGCGGTTCGGTCCTGGTCACCATCGATGACACGATGGTGCTGGCCACCGTCGTGGCTGCCCGCGAACCCAAGCCGGGTCAGTCCTTCTTTCCGCTGACGGTCGACTATTTCGAGAAGTTCTACGCCGCAGGCCGCATTCCCGGCGGCTTCTTCAAGCGTGAAGGTCGCCCCACCGAGAAGGAAACCCTCACCGCCCGCCTGATCGACCGCCCGATCCGTCCGCTGTTCCCCGAAGGCTTCATGAATGAAGTCCAGGTGGTGCTGACGGTGCTGTCCAGCAACCCCGAGATCGATGCCGACATCCCCGCCATGATCGGTGCCTCGGCTGCCCTGGCCATCTCCGGCGTGCCGTTCAACGGCCCCGTCGGTGCCGCCCGCGTCGGCTACATCGACGGCCAGTATGTGCTCAACCCCTCGGCCTCGCAGCTGAAGGAATCCAAGCTGGATCTGGTCGTGGCAGGTACCGACCAGGCCGTGCTGATGGTCGAATCCGAGGCCTCCGAGCTCTCCGAGGACGTGATGCTGGGCGCCGTGGTCTTTGGCCACGAGCAGATGCAGACCGTCATCCAGGCCATCGAGGAGCTGGTCGAGGCCGGTGGCAAGGCCGAGTGGGAATGGACCGCCCCCGAGAAGAACACCGCGCTCATCGAGCGTGTGCACGGCCTGGCCGGCGACGCCATGCGCGACGCCTACAAGCTGCGCGTCAAGCAGGAGCGCTCCCAGCGCATCAAGCAGATCGAGGCCGACGTGCAGGCCCAGCTGGCTGCCGAAGAGAATCCCCCGGCTGCCACCGAGGTTGGCGACATCCTGTTCGAGCTGCAGTCCAGCATCGTGCGCAACCAGATCCTGTCCGGCGAGCCCCGCATCGACGGCCGCGACACCCGCACCGTGCGTCCCATCTCCATCCGCACCGGCGTCCTGCCGCGTGCCCACGGCAGTGCGCTGTTCACCCGTGGTGAAACCCAGGCGCTGGTGGTGGCCACGCTGGGTACCGCCCGTGACGAGCAGATCATCGACGCGATCACCGGCGAATACCGTGAGCGCTTCATGATGCAGTACAACATGCCGCCGTACGCCACCGGCGAGACCGGCCGCATCGGCACGCCCAAGCGCCGCGAAGTTGGCCACGGCCGCCTGGCCAAGCGCGCCATCACCGCGCTGGTGCCCTCGCAGGAAGACTTTGCCTACTCCATCCGCCTGGTTTCCGAGATCACCGAGTCCAACGGTTCGTCGTCGATGGCTTCGGTCTGCGGCGGCTGTCTGGCCCTGATGGACGCCGGCGTGCCCGTCGAGCGGCACGTGGCCGGCATCGCCATGGGCCTGATCAAGGAAGGCAACAAGTTTGCCGTCCTCACCGACATCCTGGGCGACGAAGATCACCTGGGCGACATGGACTTCAAGGTGGCCGGTACCGAGCAGGGCGTCACCGCGCTGCAGATGGACATCAAGATCCAGGGCATCACCCGCGAGATCATGCAGGTGGCGCTGGCCCAGGCCCGCGAGGCCCGCATGCACATCCTGGGCAAGATGCAGGAAGCCATCCCGGCTGCCCGCACCGAGCTGTCGGACTTCGCTCCGCGCATGTACCAGATGAAGATCAACCCCGAGCGGATCCGTGACGTGATCGGCAAGGGCGGTGCCACCATCCGTGCCATCACGGAAGAAACCGGCACCACCATTGACATCCAGGACGACGGTTCCATCACCATCGCTGCCGTCGATGCCGAGGCCGCCCGCCGCGCCCAGCAGCGCATCGCCGACCTCACCGCCGAAGTCGAGATCGGCAAGATCTACAACGGTACCGTGCTCAAGATCCTCGAATTCGGTGCCATCGTTCAGGTCCTGCCGGGCCGCGACGGCCTGCTGCACGTCTCCCAGATCGCCCAGGAGCGCGTCAACAAGGTCGAGGACTACGTGAAGGAAGGCCAGTCCGTCCGCGTCAAGGTCATCGAGGCCGACGACAAGGGCCGCCTGCGTCTGTCCATGAAGGCCGTGGCTATCGAAGAGGCCAACCAGTCGGGCGAAGGCGCCTGATGCGCTGAACCACCAGACGGAGCCCGTCAGCCGGGCGCCGTCATGGCTTCATCACGGGCTGCCTGATATTCAGGCGGCCCGTTCTGTTTCTGGAAGCCCCTGCGGTGCCGCTTGGGTCAGCCAGCATCGCCTCTGGCAGCATGATGACCAGCAGCCAGCAGTCAGCAGTCAGCAGTCAGCAGTCAGCAGTCAGCAGTCAGCCGCCAGCCGCCAGCCGCCAGCCGCCAGCCGCTGACAGCGCCCTCATGCAAACAGCCCCGTCTCCTTGCGGAGTCCGGGGCTGTTTCGTTGCTGCCCGCAAGTACGGGCAGCGGCGTGCCTTGATCAGGCCTTCAGTAGCTCGCGCCAGTTGGCGGGCAGCGCAAAGCGCTGGCCATAGCGCTCGACCAGCTCGGCAGCACGGCGCTCCACCTCATCCGCATCCAGCGCCCGCAGCGCGGCCAGCGGGGCAGAGGCCGTGTCAGCCCACAGATCGGCACCGCGTGCTGCCACGTCGGCCGTCGCTGCCGAGGGCAGGGCGCGGGCCTTCAGGCTGTTCAGCAGCTCCACCCATACGATGTAGCGCAGTCGGTCGCGCACGTCATCGGCCGGCAGCTTCACGCTGCGTCGCAGGAAGGCCGACAGCCCCGACCACAGGTCCGGGTCCTCGTCCTCGTCGTCGTAATAGTCATAGAAGCCACTGCCAGCCGCGCGTCCCTTGCGCTGGAAGCCATGTGCCATCTTCTCCATGGCATAGGCTGCTTCTTCCGTCAGCACAGGCCAGACAGCCGACTCCGCCGCGTCATGTGCATGCCCGTGATCGTGGTCATGGTGATCATGCGCATGGTCGTGGCCATGATGGTGATCATGTGCGTGATCGTGATCATGATGATGTCCGTGCTCATGGTGGTGATCATGGTCATGCCCATGATGGTGTCCATGATCGTGGCTGTGGTCGTGGCCGTGGTCGTGGCCGTGCTCATGGCTGTGCTCATGGCTGTGCTCATGGCTGTGCTCATGGCTGTGGCCCAGATCGTCCTCCAGATCGTGTTCATCGTGGGCCTGCGCCGCGGCCTTGGCCGCGCAGGCGCAAGCGCAGCCGGATTCCGCCTTGGCCGGTTTCTCATCGGCCGAGTGGGCTTTGGCGGCCTGCGGGCGCTTCACCTCGTGTCCGGACAGGGCAGCGGATTCCGATTCACCCTGGTCATGCCCGCAGCCATGTGCATGATCGTGGTCATGATGGTGACCATGGTGGTGCTCATGTGCATGTTCATGATGATGCCCATGCTCGTGCTCGTGCTCGTGCTCGTGGTGGTGCTCATGCCCATGGTCATGCCCATGTTCGTGGTGGTGCCCATGCGCATGCGCATGCCCATGATGATGCCCATGTTCATGGCTGTGGCCATGATCATGTCCGTGGTCATGTCCGCATCCGCAGCCATGCTCGCCCAGGCTCTGGTGGTAGAGCTGGTCCGTCACCTCCAGCCCCTCCTCATCCAGCAGCGCCAGCGGGCCAGCACGGTAGCCGGCTGCTGTGCCGGCCGCCTCGATCTCCTGTGCCGCCACGCCTTCTCCCAGCAAGGCCAGCCCCTCGTTGAAATAACCATGGCGAACGCGGTCGATCACCAGACCCGCGCGGGCCGGTGTCAGCGTCAGCGCCAATCCCAGCTGAACCAGCAGGTCGGCCGCATCGCTCACCAGCTTTTCGGACTGCTCGGGCAGCACCACCAGCTCGGCTGCGTGCGGCAGGTGGAAACGCACCGCCACATGGCCGGGCGCCACATGCTGAAACCAGTGGGCGTCAGCCGTGGCCGGCACGGATTGCAGCCGGACGCGAATGCCACCGCCGCCCCCCGGGGCGCTCTGCGCCGCCTCACCGCCTGCAGTCCCATCCGAGGGCTCCAGTAGCAGGCCGCAGGTGGATGCCAGGGGCAGCAGGGCCTGGAAAATACCTGCTGAATCCAGCAGTTGCAGGGAAGGGGGCGCAGGTTGTCTGGGGGTGCTCATGATGGAATCCATCGGCCCGAAGGCGCGAGATGTTGGTGAATGACAACAGGAAGGTCAGCGAGGGCGCCTCATTGGGCGGTACTGACGGATTGGCACATTGTATTTGTTGACCGCCTGTGCGGCTGACGGTTCTAATGTTGTAAATCGTGCAAGGAAATAGTTCTTTCCTACGCTTCCAACCAGATGAAACGTGATCCGGCCGGTCCTCCGACCCTGAAACTGCCTCGACGCCTGTTTCGGCTGTTCACGTCGCCCCTGTCCGAGTGGCAGCAGATCGACCGGGAAGATATCTCGCTGCGCCGTCTGTACGTGGGCTGGCTGTTGCCACTGATGTTGCTGGTCTGGCTCGGCCTGATTTTTGGTCAGCACCTCTACGACGATGCGCCGGTGCTGCATCATCCGCTGCGACTGACAAAACTGCTGGTACTCCTGGGCGGAGGCAGCCTGGCCTTCTTCGTGCAGTTCACCCTTCTGGCACTGGTCACGCAGCTGTGTGCGCCCTGGTTTGGCGGAACCCGCCATCTGCGCAAGGCCTTTGCCGTTGTCGGCTACGCCATGGCTGGCCTCCTGGTGGCAGCCACACTCCAGCCGCTGCTGATGCCGCTCTTTCCCCTGCTGATGGTGCTGGGCGGCGGCTGGTCGGTCTACCTGCTGCTGGGGGGCATGCACGCCCTGCTGAAAGTGTCGCCTCGCGGCGGACGCATCCTCAGCGGCATCGTCGTCGTGCTCTTCCTGCTGACCAACATGCTGCTGCGCCCCTTGGCCGATCGGGCTTGGGAAGGCATGCTACCGCCAGAAGCCGAACCCGCCATCATCGGCGCCGAAGGGCCTACCTTGCGACAGGGTGATGGTCACGTGCTCGTGCCCATCGAGAAGGTCCAGCAGGCTGATCGCAACCTGGACGAGGCCGCACGTGAGGCTGGCAGCGCCAGCGCCCGCAACGACTCCCTGGCTGCCGCACAGGCCGCGCGTGATGCTGCCACCGCCTTGGCGGCCACCGTCTCTGGCGGTCAGGAGCGCGTACCGCTCACGCCGGCACAGCTCTCCGACTGGTTCCCGAGCGAGATCCTGGGGCTGAAGCTGCAGTCCCTGCAGATCGAACCCTGGGGCGGCGTGTCGTCCCGCGCCGTCATGGCCCATGGCATCTATGGTCGTCAGGGCAGCGCTGAACTGGATCTTCGCCTCATCGACCCCGCCAGCGCCGGTGCCTTGCTGGCCCAGTCAGCTGCCACCGGTGCCCAGGGCCACAAGGAAAGCGAGACTACGGCCACCATCGAACGCAGCTACCGCGAAGGCGCCCGCAGCGTCTCGGAACTGCGCTGGAAGGACTCCAATCGCATCGAGATCGGCTACGTGCTCGCCAACGGCGTGCGCCTCACCGCCCAGGCCAGCGGCATTGATGCCGCCGCCCTGCACGACGCCATCCGCCAGCTGCCCCTGGACGTGCTGGAGCGCAACCGCATGGTGCCTGTGGAAAGCCTGCCAACGGCCACCAAGCCTTCCCCCGCCGTTCCCGACACCCCACCGACACATCCGGTACAATCGGGCACCACGCCTCCGTAGCTCAGTGGATAGAGCATCCCCCTCCTAAGGGGAGGGTCGCACGTTCGATTCGTGCCGGAGGCGCCATTTTCTTGCGCGTCAACAACGGTGCCACTCAAGCAACAACAATAAAGGGCGCTGTCTCTCACGCCCGCGCCGGACACCTTCAACGCATTCCAATCCCACAACCGTACAGCCGCCAGGTAGCGCTGCCCCCCGGTTGCGTCCGGCGCAAGCCCTGCCGGCAGGAAAGATCGGTGGGAGCAACTGACAAATGGTGGGCTCAACTGTGCGCTGAAGATTGACGGGCGGCACGTCGTTGATGTGGTCTGCCCGCTGCCGAACCTGCCGCCTCAGGCAGATGCCAGCCGCTTCATATCGCCGATCCCTTCAGACATTGGCATCAGCACGTTCGCCCTGGGCAGCGGCTGGCGTGGCCTGCGAGGTGGCAGGCTGCTGCAGGTCGCGCAGCATCGCCTCACGCAAGATGGCGTTGATGCGGGTCTGGTAGCCCTTGCCGTCACGCTTGAGCCAAGCCATGACATCCTTGTCGATACGGATTGATGTCTGGGTCTTGATAGGACGGTAGAAGCGGCCGCGCTCGGCGTCAGCCCAGTCTGCCGGGTCTTGTGCCGGGATGTCGCTGTAGTCGATCTCGCTGTCGGGGCGCTCGGCCAGGGTGCGCAGCTCGGCAATCCGCTCCGGCGAGAGCGGTGGCAGGTCGTCCAGGGTGACACTAACCGTTTTCATAGATTCTCCGTTCCTTTCGGTCTGCACGACGAGCACTGATGATGCGAACGACCTCAATGCCTGCTTCGTCATCCCACAGCGTGTGGGCCACCAGAAGCAAGGTAAAGCTACCGACTGCGCCAATGGTCTGCCAGCGTTGCTCGCCGTTCTCGATGCGATCCTGGCGTGTAACGGCCATTGGATCGGCGAAGACGCGAACGGCCTCCTCAAAGGAAATGCCATGCTTGCGCAGGTTGCTGGCGGCTTTGGCTGGATCCCACGTGAAGCGCTGGCGCATAGTCATTGTAACCCGTTTTTGTATATACAAATACTAGCGGTACTTGTCTCGGGAAAGCAAGACCTTCGTCTCGTGGATAGCGGGAAGGCAGCATGGCTGCCTCTCGTAAGCACGGTTGGCAGGAAGAATGCGGGGAGCAACTGACGAATGCCGGGCTCAACTGTGCGGTACGGCACACCGTTGGGCAGCACAGGATGCAGCCCTCAGGCCAGGTCGGGCACAATGCCCGCATGCTGCAAACCGTCGCGGAGCGTATGCATGCAGAACAAGCCATCCAAGGCAGCTCGTGAGCTGCACAAGGCGACAAAAAGGGCTCGAAAAGCAAGAAAGCAGATCGAGCTTGATCTGGCCCGGTGGGCGCGGTGGCAGCTCATCCGCTACTTCATGTGGGCGCTCGTGTTCTGCCTGGGGTGGGTCATATCTTCCGCGATATTTTTCGGATGGTGGCGGTGGATATTCCACACTGCCTAACGGCTCAAGCATGAACAACGTCACCCCCACGGCTGCGGGCCGACAGAAGGCTTCTGCAAAGCTGAGAGCTCCTTTTAC
>ERZ773057.571-NODE-571-length-15277-cov-36.030679_pt1 | contig 15277 bp, 8 predicted proteins | sample MGYA00580629_ERZ773057 | MGnify/ENA primary metagenome ERZ773057 (study PRJEB29015, sample SAMEA2738143) | human oral metagenome | biome: human oral; feature: human-associated habitat; material: saliva | place: China | collected 2163 ...
CCCAGTACAAGGCCGGGCGCACCCCCAACCCCTGCGTGCGCTGCAACGAGTTCGTAAAGTTCCGCGAGCTCGCCAGCCGCGCCCGGGCGCTCGGCTTCGATGCGGTGTGCACCGGCCACTACGCCGCCATCGTCGATGGCGAAGCTGGGCCCGAGCTGCACCGCGGCGCCGACAACCTCAAGGACCAGTCCTACGTGCTGGCCGTCATGGGCTCCGAGGAACTGACCCGCGTCGTCCTGCCGCTGGGGGATGCCCCCAACAAGGCGTGGGTACGCGCCGAGGCCGAGCGCCTGGGCCTGGGCGTGTCCAACAAGCCTGACTCCTACGACATCTGCTTCATTCCTGACGGGGACACCCAGGGCTTCCTGCGCGCCCACCTGGGCAGCGCGCAGGGGGACATCGTGACCCCCGACGGGGACGTGCTGGGCCAGCATGAGGGCTACTGGAACTACACGGTCGGCCAGCGCAAGGGCCTGGGGATCGGCGCGCCCGCCCCCGATGGGCGTCCTCGATACGTCCTGGAGACGCGGCCGGAGACCAACCAGGTCGTCGTCGGAGCCTCCGAGTTGCTGTCCATTTCGCGCATCGACGCGACCGACGCCGTGTGGCTGGCCTCCGACGACGACGGAGCCGACGCCACCGACCTCTTCGTACAGCTGCGCGCTCACGGCGCGCCCGTTCCCGTGGCCCGGCTGCGGCGCGACGCGGAGCGGATCGAGGTTGAGCTCGAGGAGAGCGCGCGTGGCGTGGCCCGCGGCCAGTCCATGGTCGTCTACCGGGGCACCCGAGTCCTGGGCGAAGGCACCATCAACGCGACCGCGCGCTGAGGCTCGCTGTGCGCACGGCTTCGCCGGGTCCTGCCGCCGCTCTTGACAGGTGTGCCTCCCAGCTTGCCGTTCGCGAGAGTGAACGTGCTACCCGAGCCGGCGCCGGCCTCGTCCCCGCGGTGTTCGGACGGGGCCGCGACCATCGGCTAGACTGGGATGCGCGCGCGAGTGGCGGAATTGGCAGACGCGCTGGATTTAGGTTCCAGTGTCCTTGACGTGTGGGTTCGAGTCCCATCTCGCGCACAGGGTGGCCCCCTCGCAGCGGGGGAGAGCTCCCCATAGACTGAGGGGCATGAGCACTTTGGATATCGGCCAGCAGGCCCCCGATTTCACCGTCGAAACCACCCAGGGAACCCTCACCCTGTCCGACCTCCTCGCCGCCTCCTCGCGCGGCGTCGTCGTCTACTTCTACCCGAAGGCCTCCACGCCCGGCTGCACGAAGGAGGCCTGTGACTTTCGCGATTCCCTGGCCTCGCTCCAGGGTGCGGGCTACTCGGTGATCGGTGTGTCCGCCGACTCGATGGCTGCGCTTGAGCGCTTCACGGAGAAGCAGTCCCTCACCTTCCCGCTGGCCTCCGACCCGGATCACGAGATTCTCGAGGCGTACGGCGCGTGGGGTGAGAAGAAGAACTACGGGCGCACCTACGTGGGCATCATTCGCTCGACCGTGGTTGTCGCTCCTGATGGCACCGTGGCGCTGGCGCAGTACAACGTCAAGGCGACCGGGCACGTCGCGCGGCTGCGCAAGGCTCTGGGTATCGACTAACCTCTTGCTTCCTGAGTAATCAACGCTTATGCTTGTTCGACAAGTACAAGTGTCGTGTTGATGGAGGACTCATGGGGGCTGCAACGCCGGACGCATATCGGGTCGGCGCGGGATCGGCGACGCCGGACTATCCGGGCGGCGTGCCCGCGCGCTCGCCCGAGCAACCCGTCATGCCCGGCACCCCCTCAGCCACCGTGCCAGTAGCAAAGGAAACCTTCGCTCCCGCGGCCTCGTCCGTGCTCAAGGATGGGCACCCGCAGATCGCTGCGCTGTCTCCCGACGTCGAACGCACCATCATCGCGCGCGTTCCGCCTCGCGACAGGTACCCGTCGATCTCCAAGTCCTCACCGATTACCAAGCCCACCCCTGTCGTCAGGTCTGCGCCCAAGGATGAGTACACCTCGGCGGTCGTGACCCCCTCTGCCTCCACCTACCCTCAGCGAAGCGCGGAGCCTTCCGCTCCGGTGCGCCCGCCCGCGCTGCCCACCCCTCCGCTCAGCCGGTTCACGCCCCAGGATGTCACCTCCGAGGCGCGCGAGGAGGTCGCCTCCGACCGGGAATACGCGCATCACGACGAGGCCAATGCCCCCTTCTTCGGGGACGGCGGCGAAGACGACTGGAACGCGGAGCGTGACCTGCCCTCGCGGGCCGACGTCGCCCTGAGCAGGCGCCTGGGCCCCACCCGCGCCGTTCCCGGAGACCAGGTCGTCGCACGCCTGTCCGAGGCAGAGAAAGAACGACGCCGTGAGGCGCGCGCCTACCGTTACGAAGAACTGGACCAGCGCCCGCCGCTGCGTCGCGAACGCCCCAAGCGCCACAAGCGCATCAAGCGAGGCCTGGGCATGTTCGCCTTCGGATTCGTTCTCGCCCTGGTCCTGGCCGTGGGCGGCGTGATGGGCCTGTCCTATCTGCGCACTGTCGCCTCGGACAAGCTGGCGCACTCCCTGGACGCCTGCTCGGTCAACAGCCCCTACGCGCGCCTGGCAAGCGACAACACAACGCTGACGCTCGTGGCGTACGGCGAGGGGGCAAACGGCCTGTCGCAGACGGACTTCCGCTGCATCCTCGACCAGATCGATACTCCGTCTTCGGTGCGCGAACGCATGCTCATCACGCGGGCCGTCGACGGCACGCAGGATGATGTGTGGGGTACCTACCGTGCGACCTGGACGTATCACCCGGAGGACGGACTCAACGTCGTCCTCGCCATCCGCTAGGCTCGGCTCTTGCCCTGCGAGCGGGGTCACGTCCTGAGATATCTTCCCGGCACGTGATATGCGCGTCATAGCATTGACGGGTATGTCAATGCGCGAAGGAGACTCTCATGTCCGATGCATCCCCGGCTGCGCCGATCGGCGACGATACCGCCCTGGCGATCCGAGGCCTCGTCAAGATCTACGGCAACCTCATCGCGGTCGCCGACCTGTCCCTCGATATCCCGACCGGATCCTTTTACGGCATCGTCGGGCCCAACGGCGCGGGTAAGACGACGACGCTCACGATGGCCACCGGCCTGCTCACTCCCGACAAGGGCACCGCCTACGTGCACGGTGTCGACGTGTGGGGCGACACCCAGCGGGCGCGCGGCCTGCTTGGCGTGATGCCCGACGGGATGCGGCTGCTTGACCGCCTCTCCGGCCCGGACTTCCTCGTCCACGTGGGCATGCTCCACGGCCTGGACGCCTCCGTCGCCCGCGAGCGCGCCCACGAGCTCCTGTCCGCTCTCGATCTGGCCGAGGCGGGCAAGAAGCTGATCAGCGACTACTCGGCCGGCATGACGAAGAAGATCGCGCTTGCCGCGGCCCTCATCCACTCTCCGCGAGTCCTGGTCCTCGACGAGCCCTTCGAGGCCGTCGACCCCGTGTCCGCGACCAACATTCGTCAGATCCTCACCGACTATACGAAGCGTGGCGGCACCGTCATCCTGTCCTCGCACGTGATGGCGACCGTCCAGCAGCTGTGCACGCACGTGGCCATCATCGACAAGGGGCGCGTGCTCGTCGCCGGAACCACCGACGAGGTCGCCCAGGGCGGCGACCTGGGGGAGCGCTTCACCTCCCTGGTCGGAGGCGTCCACTCCGAGGAAGGCCTGTCGTGGTTGGGCAACTGATTCGCCTCAAGCTCCGCATCATCTGGAACACGGTTCGCCGCCAGACTGCCGTGCTGGTGCTGGCCGCCCTCGGCGTCCTGTACTTCGGTGGGATCTATGCGTCCGTGCTCGTGGGCACAGCATTCCTTGCTCAATCCGAGGGAGCAGCGACCTTTGCGGCGGTGCTGCCCATCGTGGGTCCCGTTGTCGTCGTCCTGTGGCTGATCCTGCCCATTGCGTTTGCCTCGATGGACAACTCACTCGATCCCGTGCGTCTGTCGCCCTACGTGGGGCCGAGCAAGCGGCTGGGGGCGGCACTGGTCGCCGCGACCGCTGTGGGGCCCGGCGGCGTCATGTCCGCCATGGCGCTTCTCGTTCCCGTGTGGTTTGCGTTGTGGCGGGCCCAATGGGTGGCTGCCCTCGGCTGGCTGGTCGCGGGCATCGTCACCCTTCCTCTTGCGGTGCTGTGGGCGCGTGCGGTCGGCACCTGGTTCGCGGTGCGTATCGATAGCTCGGGCAAGAAGGACGCCGTCACGATGGTCGGCTTCATCGCCTTTTTCGTGGTGCTGACCCCGCTGGGTTACTGGATGAAGCTCCTGTCGGATAACTTCTCGCTGGAGCTGTTCCAAGCCGGGCTGAACGTCGCGCTGTGGTCGCCCGTTGGTGCTCCCTTCGGCGTTGTTGTCTCCCTGCTCGAGGGGGCGTGGGGTGCCGCCTGCATCCGCGCCCTCGTCACGCTGGCCACGGCTGTTGTCGGCTGGCGTGTCTGGCTGGCCGTCCTACGTCCCGTCATGAGCGGCTACGCGGGTGAGATCAGTGCCGACGCGCAGCGGGCCATCAACGAGGGACGTTATCTCATCGACGAGTCCGCCGAGCAGGAGGCGCGAGGCCAACGGACCGCGGCGTCGCGTTCGGCTGGCCTGCGCAGCGTCGATACCTTCACGCGCCTCGGTATCGGCGTGCGCTCGGCGTCTTTGGCGGCGCGCACGCTGCGCTACTGGATCGTGGATCCGCGCCTCAACATGAACATGGTGTTCGCTATTCTCTTCCCGATCATCGGGGTGCTCTTGGGGCGCGTGGCGGTCGATGGGCAGCAGGTGCTCTTCACGGGGATCTTCCTCTACCTCGTGCCTGTGACCATGGGCCTGAGTGTGGGAGCGCTCATGCAATACGACTCGACGGGTGCCTGGATTGTCATCTCCTCGGGGATGAGCGGCCGGGAGGAACGCCGCGGACGCCTCGTCGGTTCCCTCGTCGTCCTCGTGCCCCAGGCGCTCGGATACCTCATCCACGACGCCATCACGAGGGCTGGTGCGTCCGACTTCGTCTTCCATCAAGTGATGGGCATCGTCCTCTTCTCGGGCGCGGCCGCAACGACCCTCGTCGTGAATGCGCGCTGGGTGTATCCGGTACAGCCGCCGGGTGTCTCGCCGTTGGCGACGAAGGGGACCGGCTCGTTCCTGTTGACGATGCTGATGCAGCTCGCGGGATTCGCGGGCACCGCAGTCTTGCAGGTCCCGTCCTACGTGCTGATCGCGCTGGCCTCCTTCGGCCTGGTTCCGTTCTGGGTCGCTTACGTGGTCGCCCTGCCCTGGTCGGTGATCATCCTGGAGGGGGCAGTGCGTGTCGGCGGGCGCGTGTGGGACCGGTACTCGGTTGCCGCGCTGACGACGATTCGCAGCTGGCCGGGGCACTGACCGTCGTTGTCTCCGCTTCGCACGAGGCCGGGGCTTGCTCGCGTGGGCACCCCGGCCTCGTCGTTATCCCTGGTGGGGAATCTATGTCGACAATGCAGACGCATAACGGCAGCGAAAGCTACGGATACCCGGTAATGTGGTGGTTGTAACCGATTGAAAGATCGACTAGGAATTCTTCATGCAGTCATTTTTGCTCCCGCGCACAGCAGCCCTCACCGCTTGTCTCTGTATCGGCGCCGCACCCCTCATTGTCGCAGCGCCCGCCCATGCTGCGGACACGCCGGGACCGGCCACCTGCTACGTTGCGGATGAGAATGAGAACATTCTGGAACCGCGACGCGAGTACGTGCCCAACGATGGGACCGGCGAGGTCCCCGTCCGTCCCAGCCCCGTCGTTCCCGGCCAGTACACACTGGAAATCAGTGCACCGGCGCTCAACTTCGATCCCGACCAACCCGATGTTCATTTCGTGTGCGAGGTCTTCTACTCTCCCCTCGGATCCGTTCGCCTCGTGGACGCCAACGGCACGGTGCTGGCCGCGCAGCGCTACAACAACGACCAGCACAACCCGTCGCGAGCCGCCGCGACGCCGCTTCCTGCGCTGCCCGCAGGCTACGAGATCGTCCCCGGGCAGACCGTGTTCGGATACGATCCAGTCGCTGGCATCGTTGACCCGAACAATCCCGCGAACGCGCGCGCCGTGGGTGCGAACACCGACATCGCGATCCGCAAGGTGACGAATAATCCGGCGCCGACGCCATCGGCTTCGACGCCTACCCCCACGCCCTCTTCGCCTGCGACACCCGTGCCTTCCACGCCCGCGACGCCTACTCCCACTCCCTCGGTGACTGCGACGCCTACCCCCACGCCCTCGGTGACTTCGACGCCCGTGCCTTCCGCGCCCGCGACACCTACCCCCACTCCCTCGGTGACTGCGACGCCTGTGCCTTCCGCGCCCGCGACGCCTGCGAAGCAGACGCCTGCTCCGAAGCTCGCACGCACGGGCACGGTCGCGGGAGGCCTCGCCGGTGCGGCGGCCCTCCTAGGCCTCATCGGCGCTGGTGGCATCGCCCTGCGCAGGCGTCGTGACTGACACTTGCGTCTGTAGACGCATCGGCGCCCTGCAGGCCACGCCCTGCGGGGCGTCTTGTCTCGTGGCGCCTCGATGCGGGGCGTGTGGCTGCGTCGCTCGTCGGTGCGTGGCCTGTGGCTGCGTCGCTCGTCGGTGCGTGGCGTCTCGATGTGTCGCGAATCGTCGTTGCCCCTAGCTCTGGGCATCGTGCGGATCACGTTTGCCCGGTGCTCAACGGGGGGTTTTGCGACCATAGGCCACCGACACGCCGGCGACACGCCGACAAAAGCCTCCTATGGTAGCAAAACCCCCCACGATGCCTGCGGCGTGAGGGTGGCGGCACGGAAGTGAGCGCACGAGTGCAACGGGCATGTGGCGCAGGGGTTAGTTCCAGGTGTGGCGTACAGGGATGGGCGGCTCGGGGTGGCGTCATTGGGCAGACGTGTGAATGTCGGCGCCCCTTTGCTGCCCAGGGTAACCCCACAGGCAGGCGGGGGTGCCGGTGATTCACCGGCACCCCCGCCTTGTGTGTGGTGGGGAGCTGCCCCTCAGCTCAGCTCCCCACCGGGATACTCACCTCAATTCATGCGCCGTCTGCGCAGTGCGTAGCCTGCTGCTGTCAGAAAGGCGGCACTGATCAAGATCGTGCTTGTTTCGCCACCCGTGCGTGCAAGAGATGACTTCTTACCCTTGCGGCTGCTCTTCTTTTTTCCATCCTTTGCCGAGGCCCCGCCCGCTTGCTCTGCAGCCGCTGGTCCTGCCTGCTGCGATCCGCTTTGAGAAGGATCGGCGCTGGGCTGGGGACTTGGATCCCCACTTGGCTGGGTGGTGGGATCCATTGTCGGCTGAGTGCTCGGATCCGTCGTCGGGTCTGGAGTCGGTGCCGGCAGCGAGACGCTGAGGGCAGTGCTCAAGCCAATGCGTGCGTTCGCCCGCATTGTTGTGCATGCCTCCGGAGTCGGATCGGCCGTGCAATCCACGCCAAGAAGATCGTTGGTCGCAGGACGCTCGATCTTCACCATGCGGAGATTGTCGAACAAGACCGGCGCATCGCCCTCATCAGCGGAGATGGTGAAGCGCACCTTCGTTCCATCCTTCGCGACCGTGAAAGTCACAGGAACGCGTTGGAAGGAACTGGGATCACTATTGGTCCGGTGCTTCTGATCCGCAGCCATCCAGTTTTCGGCCCAGGTTCGGTCGATGACGGTCTCTGGGTTTGCAGCAGGATCGGTATCGTTCACCGTCTGGACATCCAGATAGTTCTGTCCTACCAGTCCTTCAGCATTCGTATTCACCGTCAGCGCTTGCTCATCATCTAAGGAGCGAGCACGGCGTGCGCTTCGCGTACCAGCGCTGCGGTCACTTCCTGAAACAGCTGCGCGCGTCGTTCCGTCGGGAACAAGAACGCCCAGCTCGGCGATTGCAAGCAGGCCATCGGGTTGGTCGGCCTTGGTCTTGTAATTGCTCAGGACTCGGATGCGCACATACTTCGCGTTCACCGCCTCGTCGAAGGTAATACGCTGAGAAAGAGCAGTGTTCCTCAAAGTGCCTTCGGCGACCTTCTGATTGATGTTCGCTGCGTCTTGGCCAACATAGACCTCGTAGGCCTTGGGCCGGCCATTCGCTTGCCCCGCGCGTCCTGCGATCGACAGACCGCCGATGCTCACCGGCTGCGCACCAGTGGGATCGCTTCCTTCGAAGAGGGCGAGATCAATCGTGCTGGGGTGATCGGTGAGGTTGACCCAATCCTTGTCGTAGAAGGTCGTCAGGTCTTTGTCGAACATGTTCGAGGCCGGATTCTCTTCGTAGGCAGCCGGTGCGCTGACCAACTGGAGGGCTCCCGTGTAGTCCTTGAGCGTCAGAGTCGGAGTGGGCTCAGGGGCGGGAGTGTCGCCACCCTCGGTAGCGTTTCCACACAGCACGCGGGCATTACCCCAGTTCGCGTGGTCGTTACCGTTGCCATTGCCGCCGTCTCCAACGATCAAGCGGATGTACTTCATCCCTCGAACATTGCCCGAGATATCCCTCGGTTCGCTTCCTCCCCTGATCACCGAAGTTTCTGGAACGACATCGGACCAGGAGGAACCGTCAGTGCTACCGATGACGTGGAAGGTCACTGAGCCACTCCACTGTCCGTCCTGCACGCCAACGGTTGCCTTGAAGGTTGTGCACTTTCCGTCCAGTTCGAAACCGAGGTCACTGGGAGCGTGTGCGCCCAGGCCCTTGGCATAGGGCTGGTCGTTCATCGAGATCGGATCACCGTCTCCTGCTTGATCTTCGCCGACCTCGCTATCACGCTCGACAGGTCCCCAGCCGTTGGAGTTCCACGTCGATGAGAAGGGGATGTCAGAGAGGTAGTTGACGGCATTGGACCTGATGGATCCCAGAGCTGTCACGCTCGTTGTGCCCACAGCGGTACGGTCCTCATCGCCGATCCGGTAGTGCGCCTGGTGTGTCAAGGTGACGGCATTGCCACCGGCCCCTTCGGGAATGCTCACCGTCCACGTGGTGGTGAAGGTTTCTCCCTTGGCAAGAGTCTCGGCAGTCGTGGGCGAAGTCGCCTGTGCACTCCACCCCGCCGGAAGGCTCAATTCGCTGCGGACATTGGTGACATCCGCAGACTCATTATTCACCAAGGTCGTTGTCACCTGGACGGTCTTGCCTTCTATCGCGCTTCCTTGGGTTGCGATGCTCGCAGCAGCGCAGGCAGGGACGTCGGCGGTTGTTCCAAGATCTTCGACTCGGAAGTTATCGATTGAGAAATCGTTTCCTGACTTTCCTCCCTGGACGTTGTAGAGGCCAACCCAGTAGGAGCCGCAAGCGCCAACATTGAGTTCTTCAACGAAGTGCGAGGGCCTCTCCGTTTGGGGAAGGAGCGTCGAATCGAGGTAGTTCGCACTGACTCCGTCAGCTCCCGCAGAGTCGTATGCGGTGACCCAGTAGTATGAGCCGCTCACGGCGTTGTCGTAGTCGTAGGAAATGCGGTAGCGGTGTCCCGCCTGCAGATTCACGGTCTGCGGAACCGTCCGGTAGACAAGACCACCGTTTTCTTCGTGGCTCTTCAGCGACCAGTGTCCCGCAATCGCGTCATCCGTCGCCTTACGTGAACGGTCGGGAAGGACTCCGCCTCGTTGAGTGTAGGGAGCGTTCAGCGAGGCCAGAACCGTGCGCGGGTCCGTAATATTGCCGGCATCGCCCTTGACGAATGGGCCCCAGCCTTCCGCAATATTCTCGAAGTCCTCAAAGACTGTCGTCACGGGCTTGTCTCGAGTTGCCCCCAAGTCCCCATTTCGCTGCTGCGATCCGGCGCTTGTCACGCCATCTCCCGAGGCGGAAATAGTGACCTTGCGGGTCTTTCCATTGTTGATTTGGAGCCACGCGCTGCCCTGGTAGGTTCCTGCGTTGAGGGTCATCTCTTGGGACAGCGAGGCCTTGCCTGCACCCAGTTGTGCGACAGGATCACCGTGGGGATCCTTCACGACGCTCACTGAACCAGTCGTTGTGTAGCCGTTCAGACTTCCCGAGTTGAATCCAGGATCAGCGAAGACGGTTCCTGCACCCCATGCCGGGGTCGAGACGGCAGCGGGAGCATTTTCTGGAACCAGCACGAAGGCCGTGTGGTCGCGATCGCCTTCAGCCACTCCGTCATAGACCGAGGCCGGAATAGTGATCTTTCCGCCGGAGACTGCCACATCAGTGACCTTCACGCGTCCTTGATCGGTGAGTCGGTAGAGCGCCAGAGAACCAACACCTTGGTATGAATTCGTGAGAGTCCACTCCGTCGCAGTTCCTGCAGGGTTGTAGTAGTACAGGCGATCTGCTCCGGCGGAGGTTCCGTTGTCCTTCCACGGCAGGAGGTAGCTGTCGCCTCGAAGGACTGTTGCACCGTCGTAAACAAATTCACGCGAGGAGGCCATGTCTGCCTGAATCGTCCCAACGACGTAGCTAGCCTCTGTTTGAGCAGTAACCGCCGTCGCCCCTGAAGCCACCGTTCCATTGGCGAATGTGTAGGTGTGCTTTGTCTTGCCGTCTCCTGCATCCGCAGTGTCGTAGCGCATGATGCGCGAGTTCTGGAGGAACTTGCTAGGCAGGTTGTTTGACCAGATATTGCGGTAGAACGCGTCTTGGTCTTGGTGGCCGGTCCAGCCTTCGAACTCGACGATCTGGGGGTAGCCCAAGACAACATTCGGGTTCCAATTGTCCTTATTCGCGTTGTCGACGAAGCGGATGACCTGGGAGTTCAATCCCTTGTTGGTTGCACCACCGTAGTGCTCATCATTCGACCAGTGCGACCACAGCGAGTGCCTCTCGAAGCGATCTGCCCATTCAGATCCGACTTCCCATCCCATCTTGTTGAGTTCGTTGCCCAAGCGGTCAGCTTGCCAGCCCGAACCGTAGTAGACGTCGATGTAGATCCAGCGGAAATTCGGGTACTTGCTTAAGGGGAATTGATTGCGCAATTCCTGGAAGCGATTAACGGCACCGCCATTGCCCAAGTCGTCACGCTGATTGACGTAGTAGGACTGGTTGAGCCAGTTCCACCCGCGGCCACCGGTGAAGGGAAGAGAACGGAAAGAGTTTGCTTCCGGGTAGGCCTCGGTCGTATTGACGTGAACGCCGTAGATCGCATTGACATCCTTCGTGCTGGCGAAGAGGGTGCCGAAGTCGGCCTCGCCACCGGCGCGAGTATTGATGTTACCGCCGTAGTCCATGTGGCCCGAGTCGTGACCTTCAGAGGCATAGCCCTTGACCATGACGCGCTGCCCCAAGCCGTCAGTCGCAAGGCTCACGCGCTTGACGTCATCGGCGATCTGGAGGAAGGGATGGGTTGCAGCCGAACCGAAATCGAAGGGAATGTGGGTGACAACCCACTTATGATTGTCGGCTGCGCCGGTGATCTCGGGAGTGATATCCGCATAGGCAACTGCGGCATCTTGCCAATCAACGCCGCCCGAAGAGTTCGCGTCTCCTGTGAAGACAAGTGTCGTGTAGGGGCGTTCTTCGTCCCCAATAGCATCCGTCGCAGCCTCGGAACGGTAGGTCCACTGACCGTTTTGCGCGATCAGAGTCTTGATGCCGTTTTGTTCGATAACTTGGCGCTTCCACCTGGAATTCCAGTTGTTTTCATAGCCGTGGGGCTGGTCGTAGGTCGCGTTGGTTTCCATACCGACGGCGACCTTATTGGTGTTGACCATGAGGTAGGCGCTGGGTTGTTCGTAGTAATCAATGGGCGTCGAGGCGGTGATGCTGGCAAAAGTATCGTCAACACCCGCATAGGAGTCGCCATTGGCTGCGCCTCGGGAGACTCCCGTGATGCCACATGCGTATGCTCCGCCTTGGTCTGCATTTACTGAGACGAGGCCGTGGCCGGGAATTTCCACCGTGTGCGCGCCGCTCATCTCAGTGATGCGGAAGGTCAAAGTCGGTCGCTTTGCACCCTCCGTTCCTTGGGAGTGGGAGGTGATTTCCTGTACCTCGATCTCGGCTTTCATCGTGATCTCACTGCCGACGAAAGTTACCGTGTAGGCGACTTTCTGGTCGGAAACACGCTGCGCTTCAACAGTGTTGACGGTGTATTGGTTTCCGTCGATCGTGACCTGGTGAAGCGTTTCCGCGCGGCCGCCAACGGGGTTTCCCGCAAAGGTATATCCGGTGACCTGTGGGAATTCGTGCGAGACCGTTGCACGAAGTTGTCCCGCGCTAATGGTCGTGGGCGCGTTGAGAATAACGGGGGTATCTGTTGCACCTTCAGTAGCATGTGCAACCGCTGATCCCGGAAGGGACAAGGCGAGTGCCCCAAGGATGGCCAGGGGTCGCCAAAAGACGCGTTTGTCTATCATCGTGTCGGGCTCCTTTGCCTAGACGTGACTCATCTATCTTCCAGCGAACATTCATCAAATGCAAGGAGTTTTTGAGAGGTATTTGTTCCACAGGTGGAGCACAGCTTGTCCATAATCCCCACAGAAACTGGCCGTGAATTCTAAGGGCATGAACAAGAATGACTTCCCCGCTCCGGCCACTCCTTCAGCCGATGACCTTGCCCGTTCCTTCGCCGCCCGCCAGCAGGCAGCCACCGCCCAGGCCACTCAGGCAAGCTCAGCCTCGGCCTCGGTAGAACACAATGCTCCTACTCAACGCACCCGCCCCGCAAAGCGCCGCCGCAAAGGTCTGCGCAACGGAATCATTGCGGGCGCAACTGCGATCACACTGGCTCTGGGTGGCACCACCGCTTGGGCTCTCAACCGCTACGTGATCGATCACGTTGAAGTCACCAGCGCTTCTTCGTACGAGGCCGCGCAAGGTAACGCGCAGACCACTTCCTTGAATACCGATACCGCGACCACAACCTCGGACACCTACACGAACGGAAACACGAAGATTTCCGTCAAGCAGGTCCAGGATAACGGCATCACCTATTACGTCGCCGATGTCCAACTCTCCGATGCGACTGCACTTCGTTCCGCTTTCGCAAACGACCAGTTTGGCGCAAATATCACGGATCTCGTTTCCTCAATCGCTACAGATAACAACGCCGTCTTCGCTATCAACGGCGACTACTACGGTTTTCGTTCGACGGGCATCGTGATCCGAAACGGGACAATCTACCGCGACAAGGGAGCTCGTCAGGGCCTGGCCATCTACAAGGACGGCACGATGAAGGTCTACGACGAAACTCAGACCAACGCACAGACCCTGGTCAACGAGGGTGTGTGGCAAACCCTCTCCTTCGGTCCAGCTCTTTTGCAGGACGGCCAGGTGATCAGCGGAATCGACAACCTGGAGATTGATACCAACTTCGGTAACCACTCCATCCAGGGCAATCAGCCGCGTACCGCGATCGGCATTATCGACGACAACCACTTTGTCTTCGTCGTTGTGGATGGGCGTTCTCGCACCTCCAGCGGCGTGACCATGAGCGGCCTGGCCGAAATCATGCAGAGCTTGGGCGCAAAGACCGCCTACAACTTGGACGGCGGCGGTTCATCTGAAATGTGGTTCAACGGCCAGGTTGTCAACAACCCCTCTAATGGTGGCGAACGCGCTACCTCCGACATCATCTACATCACGAAGGGAGCATGAGCGATGTACGTGTTAATCCCCGCTTACCAACCGGACGCGCGATTGCCGCGTCTCATCCTTGAACTGCATCGCGCAGATCCTTCAACGAAAATCGTTGTCGTTGACGACGGTTCAGGCCAGAAGTTCAGTGATATTTTCGAGGCCGCAGCCACCGCCGGTGCGCACGTGATCTCTTATGAGAACAACCGCGGTAAGGGCTACGCGCTTCGAGAAGGTTTCACCTGGATCCGTGATATTGCAGGCGACTCGCAGGAATGCGTCGTCACCGCGGATGCGGATGGGCAGCACACGCTCAATGACATTTTCCGCGTTGGTCGAACCTGCACAGATACCGGCACAAGCGTGCTGGGAGTTCGCGAATTCGTTGGGAATGTCCCCGCTCGTTCCCGGATCGGTAACACTGCAACTTCAGCGTTGTTCTGGCTCGCAACGGGCTGGAAGCTCAAGGACACGCAGACCGGGTTGCGCGCTTTCCCGGTGGCCTTGCTTCCCACGCTGCTCGAGGTCCAGGGGGATCGTTACGAGTACGAGCTCCGTGTCCTTTTGCACCTGGCGAAGTTCCGTCATCCGGTCACCCAAATCTCAATTGAGACGATTTACGAGGCCGGAAATCCGACCTCCCACTTTCGCCCCTTGCAAGATTCGGCTCGGATTTGGGCACCGCTACTGAAGTTCGCTGCTTCTTCTGGTGTTGCAACCGTCATTGACTACGTTCTGGTCCTTGTCTTGAATGCTCTCACTGGAGCTCTCTTCCTCCCGGTTATTACCGCTCGCGTGGTGAGCGCTTCGGTGAATTTCGCAATGAACCGCCGCGTTTTCGAGGCCACGGGAGTGCCCTTGCGCCGCAGCGCCCTGCGTTATGCCGCGCTTGCCGTCGCAGTGGTCGCCGGGTCGTACACAATGCTTGCTGTACTGACGGGAATCGGCATGCCACTGTGGATCGCGAAGATCATCGCTGACACGACCATGTACCTGGTTTCTTACTCGGCACAAAGCCGCTATGTCTTCGCACCCGCACAGGACCAGGGCTCCAAACCCACGCCTCATGAGTCCCAGGCTCAGCCAAAGTCTCCGACTCAGACCCGGGCGAAGGACCTCGAAGTTACTGTCGCAGGGGCAGACTCAGCACAGCTGAGCAAGCAGGGCGGAAACACGCCGGTAAAACCAACGCTGCCCACTCCCGCGGCACCGTCCATCTCTACCATCCGTTCACTGAATCCACGAGGCCTAAACGCTCGGCACTCTAGTCTCCCCTTGAGTCGAGCCTCGTGAGCCTCAGATAATAACTATCCTCAGTGGCATACTTATGACCTGTATAACGCATTAACAAGGAGCACCCATGCGTATCGAGATCCTCAGCGAATGTGACTCATCAACGATCGAAAAGGTTCACGAGGCCTTTGACCGTCTACTTCCGCAGCTTTCCTCTTCCGCACAGCCTTTGTCGCTCGAACAAATCCAGGAGCTTCTGGCTCAGGACTGCTTGCACTTGGTGTGCGCACTCGATGAGGATGACCGAATTTTGGGGATGCTCTCGCTGGTTGTTTTCGATATTCCGACTGGCCGCCGAGCATGGATCGAAGATGTCGTTACCGATCAGGCCGCACGCGGTCAAGGCGTGGGACAGAGCCTTGTCGATGCCGCGGTTGAGCACGCGCGGGAGCTGGGAGCTAAAACAGTCGATCTCACATCTCGGCCGACGCGAGAGGCGGCGAACCGCCTCTACCGTCGGGTTGGTTTCCTTCA
>ERZ773057.575-NODE-575-length-15246-cov-84.248305_pt1 | contig 15246 bp, 8 predicted proteins | sample MGYA00580629_ERZ773057 | MGnify/ENA primary metagenome ERZ773057 (study PRJEB29015, sample SAMEA2738143) | human oral metagenome | biome: human oral; feature: human-associated habitat; material: saliva | place: China | collected 2163 ...
CCGTGTCGCCGCCGTGAAAGGGCGGTGTCCTAGGCCGCTAGACGATGGGGGCCTGTTGGCCGTCGAACTGGCGTCCGAAGACGGGATATATCTTAGGCAGAGGTTCGTCGGTACGTCAAAACGAAATCGAGTGACGAGCAACACGTTACATGAAAATGTTGCAATTGTGCGGAATTCACAGGATTTCATCAGCTAGTCGTCCTACCCTTAATCCATGATTCTGTCACCAGTACTCGGTGCCCTCGCCCAAGCGTCCGATGCGCTCACGCTCGCCGCCGCGGATCCGCAATCCGGCGCAGAGGCAGCCGTCGACACCACCATCGACGTCACCCTCCTGTTCCTCGGGCCCATCATCGGAGCCTGCCTGGGTGTTGTCGCGTCGATCGTCCTGTCCGTCCTCGCACGGAGGGCACTTGCTAAGTCCGCCATGGCCTCGTCGATCCTGAACCGCGTGCGCCGCCCCGCCCACTTTGCGTTCGCGACGTGGGGAGCGTGGGTTGGCCTCGGCATTGCGCTCGTGAATCCGCGGCTGACGGATTGGGGTGGCGCCTCCGTCACGACGTTCCTCATGCACCTGCTCCTCATCGTGGGCCTGGCGTGCATGACGTGGATGGGCTACTCCGCCGCGTGGGTCTTCGAGGACGCAGCAAAGGCCCGCCAAACATCCGACAACGGCCTCTCGCGCCGCTTCGAGACTCGCGCCCAGGTCCTGCGGCGCTTCGCCCAGGTGGTCATCGCCGTCGTGGGTACGCTCGCCATCATCGGGACCTTCGACGCCGCGCGCCATGCCATGACGACCGTCCTGGCGTCCGCCGGTGTTATCTCGGTGATCTTCGGTCTCGCCGCGCAGCAGACCCTCGGTAACGTCGTCGCCGGCTTGCAGCTGGCCTTCACTGACGCGATCCGCGTGGGTGACGTCGTGGTCGCCGGCGATAAGAAGGAAACCGGCTCGGTCGAGGAGATCACGCTGTCCTACGTGGTCGTGCGCATCTGGGACGAGCGCCGCCTCATCATCCCCTGCCGCTACTTCACGCAGACCCCCTTCGAGAACTGGACGCGCCGCGCCGCCGCCCAGCTGGGCACGGTCGAACTCAAGCTTGACTGGTCCGCGCCCATGACGCTGATTCGCGCCAAGGTTGAAAAGCTCCTGGCCGCCACCGACCTGTGGGACGGGCGCACGTGGGGCGTGCAGATCACCGCCTCCGACGAGTACACGGTGACCGTGCGCGTGCTCGCGTCTGCGAAGAACTCGGGCGACCTCTCCGACCTGCGCGCCTACCTGCGCGAGCACCTCATCACGTGGATCGTCACTGAGGAGCCGTGGGCGCGCCCCGCCCAGCGCATCGAGCCTCTCCAGACCGTCGCCGTCGAGCAGGATATGAGTCGCGAGCGCATCGCGCGCCTGGCCGCTGAGCTCGCCGGGATCTCGGGCACGAACGAGGCCGTGGCTGCGACGGGCAGTTCGTCTGTTCTTCGTGGGGCCGAGGCGCGCGAGTCTGCGGGTGGCACCCTGGGTGGCGCGGCCGCCGCGGAAGGCGCCGCGGGAACCGTGCGCGAGCAGCCCAAGGATGCGGCGCACGCCGCGCGCATGGTGGCTGCCCGCCGCAAGGCCAAGCGTGCCCGTCGCCGCGCGATGGCCGACCGTCAGCGCGAACTGGCCGACGGCAAGGCGCCCGCGCCCGACGAGACGCAGGTGATTTCCAAGTCCGCGCTACGCAAGATCATCGAGGCCGCCGGCAACAAGAATCCGCAGCTCACGCAGACCCTGACGGCCACGTCCATCGGCCGCGGTGAGCGCTTCTTCTCCGGCTCCGCCGATGCCGACGAACGCGCGGCCGCCCTGTCTGGCCCCGGCGAAGAGGTCTTCGCCGAGCGCGAGGCCCACTCCCGCCGCGTCAAGGAGCGTCACGAGGCTCGCAAGCGCCGCGCTGACGAGGCCTTGGATGACGAGGCGACTGCGGCTCTGGCCGCCGTCGGCGTCGAGCCCGTCGAGTTCGACCGCGACGCCGAGGCTGTCGAGCAGGCTCAGAACGAGCGCACCGATGCTCAGGCCGAGGCTCCGGCCGAGGGGCCTGCTCCGGAGGCTCCCGTCGCCGTGCCTCCCGCCCCTGCGGCCGCAGGCGCTGGCGCTGCTGGTTCCGTTGCTACCGCTGCCGTGACCGCCGCGAACGCTGCTGCGCAAGCAGCCTCGGCTCCCGCTGAGGGCGCCGAGTCCGAGCCTGTCAAGGCTGAGCCCGCCTCCGAGGAGCAGGACAAGCCCGCCGAGAGCACGCCCGCCGAGAGCACGCCTGTCGAGACCGGCGAGGTCGAGGAGGCTGCGGCCCCCGTTTTCGTCGAGGACGTCGAGGCCTCGGATGCTGCCACGGCGGATGCTGCCGCGGCGGAATCTGTGGAGCAGGTCGAGCCTGCTGCGGAAACCGAGCCGATCGAGCCTGCCGTTGCTGATTCCGAGGAGCTTGTCAAGGCTGAGGATGCTGCCTGCGTGGAGCCCGAGGTTGAGGTTGTCGACGCCTCGGATCCTGTCGAGGAGGAATCTGTGGAGCAGGTCGAGCCTGCCTCGGAAACCGAGCCGATCGAGCCTGCCGCGGCTGATTCCGATGAGCCTGTCAAGGCTGAGGATGCTGCCTGCGTGGAGCCCGAGGTTGAGGTTGTCGAGGCCTCGGATCCTGCCGAGGAGGAATCTGTGGAGCAGGTCGAGCCTGCCCCGGAAACCGAGCCGATCGAGCCTGCCGTTGCTGACTCCGATGAGGCTGACAAGCCGGAGGACGCGACGCCCGATGAACAGGCGACCGACGGTGCTCCGGAGCGTGAAACATTCGTGAAACACGATGACCAGGAGCTCCCGACAGCGGAAACGGGCAACACGGGCACGGCGAACATGGTGTTCGCAGGCAGGCCTGCGCTCGTGCCGCCGCCCGCGCCGACCCCCGCGGAGATGGCCGCCTCGAACGATGGAGCTCCCGCGAATAAGCCGGAGGTCCAGGCGGCACCGGCAATGCCCGTGGCGCAGTCGGAGACGCCCGAGGCTCCCGCAGCGCCGGTGCAGCCGGAAACACCCGCGGCGCAGCTGGAAACGGCGTCGACGCCCGAGGAGCAGGAACAGCTGGATCAGTCGGAAGCCCTGGCAGCCCCGGAGCCGCCGCCAGTGCCCGCCCAGCAGGAGGAAGCCCCTGCCCAGCACGAGGAAGCCCCTGCCCAGCACGAGGAAGCCGTCGCCCCGGAGGCAGCCCCGGAGCCGCCGCCAGCGCCTGCGCAGCAGGAGGAAGCCCCTGTGGAGAGCTCGCCTGAGCCCGCGCAGGAGGAGCAAACCCCCGACGAGCCGTCCATCCACCCCGGCTGGTACGCGGTCGCCGAAGAGGCGCGCCTGGAGGAGGAAATCCGACCGACGCCCAAGATGGCGCCGCCGCGCGTGTCCATCATGGACTTCTTCCCGGCGGTGGCCCCCACCGGCGCCGAAGCGGCTATGCTGCGTGCGGTCACGGGCCAGATGCCGGTTATCGGCGACCACAAGGAGGACGAGGAATCCGCCTCCACTGACGAGGCCGTGGTTTCCTCCCTTGCATCCGCCGGGTCGGGCGACTCCGCCAAGGCTGAGCCCGCCAATGCTGAGCCCACCAAGGCTGAGCCTGCACAGGCGGTTGCCGCCGACAGTGAGAGCACGCAGGTTCTCCCGACGCTTGAGGAGCCTCCCGTGCCCGACGAGACCCTCGTGATGGCGACGACCGAGCAGGTGCCCGCCGCGACGCAAGCCGCGCAAAAGTCCTCTGTGCGGGAGGATGCTTCCACGGAAAAGGCTGCCCAGAAGGAAACCTCTGTGGAGGGGCCCGGATCCAGCAAGGCCGTCGAACCCCCCAAGAGTGCCGAATCTGGCGAGGAAAAGTCCGAGAACGCTCCCGCGTCGAAGGGCTCGTCCAAGAAGGGTAGCTCGAAGAAGGGATCCAAGAAAAAGGGCTCGGGTAAGAAGCGTAAGTCTAAGAAAAAGTAACGCTTCTCGCCCCGCCGACATCGAGAGGTGAGCGGACCCCGCCAGGGGCCACGGCCTCGTCGATCAAACCGGCGAACCGACACCGCGCCGCCCGCGGCCGCACCCGAGAGTGCGCGCCCGCGGGCGGCGCGCGACAATGGAGGCATGAACGTCACTGATCCCGCCGCCCGCACCGACGCGGAATGGAAGAAACTCCTGAGCCCCATGCGCTACCACGTGCTGCGCGAGGCGGGCACCGAGCGCCCCTTCACGGGCGAGCTCCTGGACGAGTCGCGCGTCGGCACCTACTCGTGCGCGGCGTGCGGCTCGAAGCTTTTTGACTCGGACACCAAGTTCGACTCCTCCTGCGGGTGGCCCTCCTTCTTCCAGGCGCACGAGGGAGCCACGACCGAGCGCGTGGACATGAGCCACGGCATGATCCGCACCGAGGTGCGCTGCGCGACCTGCGATTCCCACCTCGGCCACGTCTTCCCCGACGCCCCCGGACAGCCCACAGGTATGCGTTACTGCATGAACTCGGCGGCGCTCACCTTCGCGCCCGCTTCGTGAGCGAGCGCTCCTCCGCGCCCGAGCGCCCCTCCGCGCCCGAGCGTGCCTTGGTCGCTGACCGCATCCCGCCCCAGCTGTACATCGTCGGCTCGGGCCTCATCCAGTACGTGGGTGCGGCGCTCGCGGTCGTCGCTTTCGCCTCCGTCGAGCCGGCGTCGGTCGCGTGGTGGCGCGTCCTGACGGGCGCGCTCGTCCTCCTCGCGTGGAAGCGCCCGTGGCGCGGCGGCCTGACCCGCTCGGATCTGGCGATTTCCGCGCTGTTCGGCGTCATCGTGCTGGCCATGAACTCTTCGTTTTACGAGGCCATCGCCCGCCTGCCGCTGGGCACCGCCGTGTCCATCGAGTTCGTCGGCCCGGTCGCCGTCGCCGTTGTTCGAGGCCGTGGCTGGCGTCCGCGCGTCGCCGCGGTCCTTGCCTTTGCCGGGGTGGCCAGCATCGGCGGGCTCGCCCTGGATCTGTCGCAGCCGAGTGTGCGCGCGGGCCTGGCGTGGATTCTCCTGGCTGCCCTGGCGTGGGCGGCCTATATCGTGGTGGGGCAGCGGGCCTCGACGACTCGCGACGGGGTGACGAACCTGGCGCTTGGGTGCGCGTGGGGGTCTCTCTTCTTCGCGCCCATCCTCGGGCCGGGAGCGATGGCGGCCACGGCCTCGTGGGAGCTGATCGCCATCGTCATCGGCGTCGGCCTGCTGTCCACGGCGATTCCCTACAGCTTCGAGGCGCTCGCGATGCGCCGCCTGGCAGCGCCCACGTTTGCGCTGTTCGCCGCGATTCTCCCCGCGACGTCCGCGCTGGTCGGGGCCGTCATGCTCCGCCAGATCCCCGGCGTCTTCGAGCTGATCGGCCTGGTCCTGGTGTCGGCCGCGGTCTGGCTGGCCTCGCGCGAGTGAGGGCCAGTGGTGGGCGTTTTGCGGGTCGGGCAGCCTCATCCCAACGGATAGTCGTGGCCGGGCCATGAAAGATGGTGCCTTCCGCTGAATTCATCGCGATGAGGCGCCCGATCTGGATAGGTTGTGATGATCTGGATAGGTTGTGATGATCTGGATAGGTTGTGATGATCTGGATAGGTTATTAACCTATCCGGATGCGCGTTACCTATCCAGAACATGCCGGTGCGCCGGGCGCGGGTGGTACCGCAATACGGTGGATGGGGTGCTGAAGCCCCTCAGTCGAGGCTGAGGTGGCGCGGCGTGTGCGCGCCCCCGCGGGCGATCACCCAGAACGCGAACCACGCGCCGGCCGAGCCCACGATCATGACGAGTACCATCGGCACGGCGCTGTCGCCGCCCGAGGTCGCCAGGGGAGCGGCGATGCCGTTCGCGATCGACTGGAACACGCCCATCACGGACGAGGCCGTCCCCGCGTGCTCGCGCGCCTCACTCATGGCCTGCGCACCCGAGTTGCCGAAAATAAACGCGTTCGCCGTCATGATGAGCGCGAAGCCCACGCACGTGAGGATCAGCGGCAGGTCGAGGAGGAACGTCGAGATCGCCAGCGTCACCACGCCGGTCGCCGCGATCGTGAGGCCCGCAATGATGAGCGTGCGCGGCGTGAAGCGCGAGATCAGGCGCACGTTGACCAGCGCGAAGCCGGTCGACAGCAGCGCGTTAAACGCGAACACCCACGCGAAAGCCATGGGGGATAGGCCCAGCGGCCCCTGCAGCACGTAGGTGGCGTTCGAAATGTAGCCGAACATGCAGAAGCTCGAGAAGGCGTTGGTCAGCATGAAGCCCACGAAGGGGCGGATGCGTACGACCTGAACGAGGCCGTGGAAGAACCGCGGAATACCGCCGGGGTGGCGGCGCTCCTCGGGCAGGGACTCGGGCACGACGAACCACGCGAGGGCCGCCATGAGCAGCGTGAAGGCGGCGAGCGCCCAGAAAACGCCCCTCCACGTCGCGTGCGTGATGATGAAGGCGCCGAGGACCGGGGCGACCATCGGCGCGAAGCCGACGATCGCCTGGAGGAGACTCATTGCCCGCGCCAGCGTCTTGCCGTGCGCGACGTCGACGAGGATCGCGCGGCCCACCGAGGAGGCGATGCCGCCGCCGAGACCCTGGAAGACTCGGCCTACGAGGAGCACCCAGATGTTGGGCGTGAACACGCAGATCATGGAGCCGACGAGGGCGATAATGCCGCCCGCGACGATGGGGCGACGGCGCCCGATCTGGTCCGAGATGGCACCGCCCAGGACCTGGCCGGACGCGTAGCCCACGAAGAAGGTTGTGAGCGTGAACCCGAGCATCGTCGAGTTCGTCGCGAGGTCCGCCGTGATCTGCGGGAAGGCGGCCGAGTACATGTCGGTCGCCATCGGCGGCACGGCGTTTTGCACGGCCAGCGTGATCAGCAGGGCAACCGTGAGCGCCCCGCCGACGATTCCGCCGTGGTCCCGGGTGTCGTTAGTCGTCATGGTGCGATTGTGTACCCTTTGGGACGCCAAATAGATGAATCGGTCGATTATTTGATGCATCTCGCACGATTGAGCCTCCCCACCTGCATGGATGTGACGCCGATGAGGTCGTTCAGTTGACGGTCAACCGGGTTTGAGCAGCGCTCACTTCCTGGTGGCGCTCACTCCCCGTCCGAGTGTGCCTCCAGCGCATCCGCCGCGGCCTCGATCTGGCTGCGCGTCGGGCACGAAGCCGGGCCGGGCGTTGTCGTGGCGAGGGCGCGCGCACACACCGCGAGCCGGATTGCCCGTTCGATAGGCAAGCCCCTGGCGAGGGATGCCGCGAAAACTCCGGAAAACACGTGCCTGGCCTCGAGTGGGTCCTCAGCCCCGAACGGCGGTGCCGGGCAGTGAGTGACCGTCGGCCAACTCAAATCTTTGCCGCCGTAGTTAGGCCTGGCGAAGTAGGCCCCCTCCGGCCCCGACGGAACGAGCGCGTGGCAATCGAAGAGCCTGGCGGCCTCGAAAGCAGCGCCGCGGAAGGTGCGGCTGGCATCGAAGGCGGAGCGATCACCGGTGATGCCAGTGCCCATCCCCGCGACCTCATCTTGGCCAATAACGAAGACGGTGTTGTCGAAGGGAATGCCGGAGGGCATATTTCCTCGGGAGGACGTGTCGAGGACGAGGCGCGCATGTTCGGGCAGGCGCACGAGCGCCTCGCGAGCGGCGTCATCGTTGCCCAGGTCGGTCGACGCGTATCCGTACGAGCCCGCAAACTCTCCGTCGTAGTAGAGCACGTCTGCCGGGCCCATCGTCTGGGTGAACTCAGCCCACGCATGGGTAGGCACCGCGCACTTGTCTATCATCGCCCTGACGACGAGGCGTTGCCCCGCGTCGTCGGTGATCGTCACTCGGTAGCCGTTGTCCATTCCCGGGATGCGCGGCCCCGCGTTGATGATGCCTTCTCGTTGCAGGATTTCCTCGATGAGTGAGGCGTGCGGTCCCTCGCCAATCGGGCCGAGCGAGACGGCCTCGAGCCCCATACGTCGAGCAGCGCGCAGGACCTCGATGCCTCCGACCAGCTCCATTCCCTCGTCGTCGCCCCACACGTCCCCACCCGGCTCGGGGAAGGAAGATACATGTAGCGACTGGTTGAGCACGAGCTGGCCCATGTAGGCGACGCGCCCCACGGGAGCGCCTCCGCGCGCGGGACCGAGCGGAGTCGGCGGCGACACCTGCGTGAACAGTGTCCGTCGTGTCATTCTGGTGGAGTTGGGATCCTCGAACGGGGAAGGGGCGTTGGGCGACTCCCCGGCCGCTGTGGCCCCCTCGTCGGACGCATCATCGTCGCCGGCCGCGTCATCCGCGGGCGCAGGGCGGCGTGCGACGAGGCGCTCGGCGAGCGACGTCAGATCAAGGTCGTTGACCTCCTCGACCTGCATCCACGAGCCGCGCCTTAATTCGTGATGCCCCTTCGCCTCGCCGCAGAGAGCGCCGACGAGTGTGCTCATGAGGCTGGTGTCGCCGCCTATGCGCGTGATCCCGTAGCGCGAGAGCCAATGTGCGAGGTACGTGCTCAGTCCGAAACATAGCGGGACCATGCGCGTGGGTTCCGGTGAGGAGCCGAATTGCTCGGTCAGGATCTGTGTGGGCGTCGTCGCCACCTGCATGGCGATGTTCATCGCCCGGCGCGTGGCCGCTACGACGTCTGGCTCCGGGCTCCAGGTGCCGCGCGGTTCCAGGGACTCCACGAGGTGGAGGGCCTTCCACAGGCGGTTGTGCCTCGTCGATAGCCTCTCCTGAGAGCCGTCGTCCACCAGGAGGGAGACGCCGGCGGCGAGGAGGGCCGCCGCCTGGAACTCCTGCCGGGTCAGGCACTCCCCTCCGCAAGCCTCCCATACGGCCCTCGAAAAAGCCTCGGGATCGGCCGTCGAGGTTGCGATGCCGACGGGAATGGCACGCACAAGCTGACGCCACCCCATCGGGACAGTGTCCGCGCGGTCCCGGATGGTCGCCCCGGCCTCGTCGCTGAGAAGGGTCGAGGCAGCCGCCAGGATCTCGTGCGTCACCTCCGTGACCGTTCCCTCGGGAACGCCGGGCTTGGCGGGGTGAGTGATGTTGCGATCCCTCCATGTCGGCGGCGGGCCGTAGGTGCTCTCGATCTCGTCGGGGGACATGCCACGGGTGGGCAACCCGGCACCGTCACCGATCGCGCAGGCCACCAGCACCGCGCGGGCGCGCTCAGAGCGTGAGTCCATGTCGCTTTCTCCTATTCCGCAGCCGTATCCGCGGCGAGTGCGTCCGCCGCGGCCTCGATGTCCTCGCGCGTCGGGCACGAGGCCGGACCTGGCAGGGTCGAGGCCAGGGCGCCCGCGCAATTCGCCAGAAGGATGCAGCGCTCGAGGGTTTGCCCCTGCGCGAGGGCAGCCGCTAACACGCCGTAGCGTGCGTGCTGGGACCCCAATCGATCCGTCGGTTCGACGGTCGGCGCTGGGAACCGGGTGACGTATGAAACTTCTGAGGTCTTGGCGCGCAGTGGGCGCGCGAGGTAGGACTCGTCTGTCTCTGTGTCGATTAGTGTGTAGCGGCCAAACATCTCTTCGACGAAACCGGCTGCCCGCTCCGGGTCCTGGCTGGCATCAAAAGCCGAACGATCTTGCACGATAGGCTCGCACAGGCCCTGCACTCCCCGCTGATGCAGCACCATGATCACGTTGTCTTTGGGAAGACGTGCAGGCCCGGCCTCACGCCTCGATGCGTCCAGGACGACGCGCACGTGCTCCGGCAGGTGAACGAGTGCGTTCTCGGCAGCGGAGAGAACCTCCCGAGAGCGCTTCACGGTGCCGTCGACGAACAGGACGTCGGAGGGTCCCAGCGTGCGGATCGCCTCGTCCCATGCGTGCTTGGGAACATTCTCGATGAATGAGGTTTTCGTTCGGAAGTAGTCTCCAATAACGTTCGACTCGTATCCGTTATCGCACCCCCTCACACGCGGACCCGCGTCGATGATCCCCTCCCGAGCCAGTGCCTCGGCGATGATCGATGCGCGCGGCCCCTCACCGATCGGGCTGAGGCTCACGACCTCGACACCCATGGCTCGGGCGGCTCGCATTGCTGTGAAAGAGAGGTCGATCTGGACTCCCTCACGGGTAGCCCACTCGTCCCCGCTGGGCAGAGGTTCGTCCGCGGACTGTCGGTCGTACCTGAGCGTTAGCTCGTTCATGAAGACGACGCGACCTGCGGGCGCATCGCCCCTGGCCGGGCCGAGCGGGGTCGGTGTGCTCTCCGGCTCGAAGGGTGCAGCTCGAGTGAGAACAGTCGACCCGGGGGCTTCGAAGGAAGACGAGCCACCGTTCGAATAGCGCGACTCCGAGTGTTCGACAGCCCGCCGTAGCCAGCTCTCGGGGGCGGGGGGACGCAGCTCGAGCAACTGCCCGGTGACCCCGAGCAGATCAAGTTGAGAGTATCGCTCCACCCATTCCAACGAGCTGTAAGAGAAGTAACGACCGGGTGGAGAGAAATTGAACAGAAGCTCCGAAATGATGCGCAGCAGCCTCGGCTCACCACACAACTTACCCAACTTGGTGGTGGATATTGAACCGTAGCGGTTACCAGAGACGAGGAAGGCCGATGGGATGAGGAGAGACGACGGGGTATGGTCGGAGAGTTTGTGAGTCAACGGGCTGATGGGCGAGAAGCCGTTGACCTGCACAGAGTTGGCTTGGAAGTTCAATGTGTGCCGCGTTGCCGTCAGGACATCGGGACCGTCCTCTGGCTCACCGCGCGGTGTCATATCGGAGACGATCTGGACAGCCTCAACGAGGTGAATGTCGCGAGGTTCGATGGATAAGGACACCGCCGTCGCGAGAAGCGCAGCCGCCTGAAATTCGTTCCGAGTCGTGCATCCGCACGCCGCCCACACGGTGTGTGCGAGGGCCTCGGGGTCAAGCGTCGACATCGCAATACCGATGGGTACCGCGCACAAGAGGCGATCGAGCGCACTCGCGGCGGGGGCGTGCCACTCGCCTGAACGAATAGCGTGGGCACCACCCGGGCCTCGCGTCAGCTGCGTGGCCACGGCCATGGCCTGCCTCGTCGCCTCCGATACCGTCTTCGTCGGCGCTTCCGGGGTAACAGGGTTGGCCATATCCGCGCGGACGAGGGCTGCCATTGCCGCGATTGCGCGGGGGAGTCGTGGATCCATTCTCGTTTCTCCTTGTCAGGCCTGATCGCGGGCCGCAAGCTTGTCGGCCGCAGCCTCGAGTGAATCGCGGGTGGGCAGCGAGGTTGGCGTGGTGAGTGCGGCCGCGCAATTCGCTAGCAGGATGCCCCGCTTGACAGGTATACCGAGCGCGAGGCAGGCCGCCAACGTTGCGGAATGAATGCCCGAGGTCTCCAGGTTCTGGTTCTTGGCGAGCGGGGGTGCCGGTGATTGAACGACGCGAGGTCGGATGAAGCGGGCTTCGTCGTGGGTGGGGCGGGCGTAGTACACCTGGCCATCGTCTGCGCGCAGCACGACATAGCGCATCGTCAGCATGGCGAGGGCCGCTGCCTGATCCCGGGGCTCGTCGTCTTCCTCGTAGAAGGGGAACGGAGGATAGTCGTCGTTGAAATGCCGGAAAAAGCCGCTGAAGCCGGGCCGTTGGGAGGCGCGCAGTGACACGATGACATTGTCGAGGGGAAGGCCCTCGAGGAAGCCCTCGTGAGAGGATGCATCGAAGACGACGCGAGCGTGATCGGGCAGGCCTGTCACAGCCTTGCGCAGGGCCCGCGTCATCGGTTGTTGGGCGAGCAGCGCGCCGTCGATGCACAGGACATCGGAGGGGCCCATCGATTGGATGGCTTCCGCCCACACCCGTGTGGCGTCTTCGGGTAGTGGGCTCTTTGTTGCAACGGTCAGCCGCCAGCCGTTGTCGCCGGTAAAGATCAGTTGGTAGCCGTTGTCAGCCCCCGAGAATCGGGGACCGGCATCGATGATGCCCTCGCGAGCTAAGGCCTGCGAAATGGCCTCGGCATTGGGCCCTTCTCCGATCGGGCAGAGGGAAACGACCTCGGCTCCCATGCGGCGCGCCGCGACCAATGCGCGGAACATGCCGCCCGTGGACTGGCCCAGTTCTTCGGCCCACACGTGCTCGCCGAAACTCGGGTACGTCTCGGAATGCATGGCCTGGTCGTGGAGCAGCTCGCCGAGAATAAGCACGCGCCCGGTCTGCGGTCCGCCTCGGCGTGCGCCGAGCGGAGTGGGCGGGGTGGCAGGCTCAAAGTAGCGTTGACGCGTGTGCAGGCTCGATGAGCTGTCCTCGAACGAGGCCGGGGCTGAGGGGGCGACCGGCGGCGCAGACGTGCCTGGGGCGAGACCGCCGCCGGGGTAAGGCGTGCGTGTGGCAAGCAGATTTTCTGCGCGATCCGCCATGTTTAGTGGGCATGCATCCTCAACCCGAGACAACCCGTAGAGGCGGAGGAAGCTCGCTCCTCGAACGGCTCCGACCAGCGCGCCGACGATGGACAGGATCGTGTGGGCATGGGCGCCGAGATGCAGGGGAGAGGTCAGGAGGCGGCGATCCTGGTAGCGTGCGGCCAGGGCAAAGGCAGTCGGGACGATCTGGGCGGGAGAACCAGCGGACCCGATCTGCTCGGTGAGTCGCTCGAGAGAGAAGCCGATGTAGTCATTGACGTCGCTTGCGATGTTCAACGCCCGACGGGTCGCGGCCAGCACGTCCGGCTCAGGGCTCCACTCGCCGTGAGGCTCCGCCGACGACACGACGTCGACGGCTCGCACGAGAGCGTCCTCCACGCGGAAGTGTGGGCTGTCCAGGCCGATCGACACCGCGGCGGCAACCAGCGCCGTCGCCTGGAACTCCTGGCGCGTGGGCTCCCGTTTCTGGCTGTTGTCCCACACGGCGTCCACGAAGGCTTGGGGACTGTCTATCGAGGTGGCGATGCCGAGCTGGATGGCTCCGAGCATCAGGCCATACAAGCGATCAACCGGTGTCGTGAAGCAGGGGAATGTCGGCTGCTTCGCGGACTCGGTGGTCGCCATCAGAGCAAGAATGCTCTCGCTGAGGGTCGCCGACTTACTGCCTTTATCGACTGCAGTGTCCACCTCAAGTGCCTGACCGTAGAAAAGGCCAGCCATCGCCCCATGGGCACGATCAAAGCGTGGATCCATGTCAGTCTCCCGACTCGCTCAGCGCATCCGCCGCGGCCTCGATCTGGCTGCGCGGCGGGCACGAGGCCGGGCCGGGTACGGTCGAGGCCAGGGCGCCCGCGCAGTTGGCCAGCAGGAGCGCCCTCTCCAGGGGGATCCCCTGCGCGAGGGAGGCCGCCAGGACTCCGGAGTGCGCGTCGCCCGCGCCGTTCGTGTCGACGGCGTCGATGGTCGGGGTCGGGATGCGCACGGCTGATGTTTCGCTATCGGGGCTGGCATAGCGAGCAAAACATGCGCCGGATGCTCCGAGGCGAATTAACGTGTCGTGCCCCAGTGTCTGCGCTAGGCGGCAACTGAGAGAGTCAGAGGGAAGGTAGCCGTCAAGTCGTGACCGCTTGGCGATTGCCCTCGCCTCGACGCTGTTCATCGAGATGATCGCGTGGCGCGCGGGCAAGCTCTCCGGGATTCCGATGATGGGAGAGACGTCCAGGATGACGCGCACACCCTCAGGCAGGACGCACAGCGCCGCCTCTGCGGCCTTCCTGTTCGCGGGGTGGTCCATGAGGTATCCGTCAATGTAGAGCACGTCGCCCGGGTGCATCGTGCGCACGAAGTCTGCCCATGCGCTCTCGGGTGCCATCGTCTCGGCTCCCTTGGTGGAGATAAAGGTGCGCTCGGCGTCGCGACCAATCATGGCGATGCAGAATCCGTTGTCCACACCCTCCACGCGGGGTCCAGCGTCGACGATTCCCTCGCGTGCGAGGGTATCCGTGATCAGCGACGCGTGGGGTCCGGTGCCGATCGGGCTGAGGGAGATGGCCTCGGCCCCCATTCGGCGTGCTGCCACGAGCGCGTTGAAGCCGCCGCCCACGTGGGTGCCCCCGTCACTCGCCCATTCGGAGCCGCCGCCGTGAATCGGACGTGCCCCCTGAAGGACCCGGTCCACGAGGATCTGCCCCATGAGGACAACTCGACCCCCCACGGAATCGGGCGACGAGGCCGGGGCGGGTGCCTCGGGAGAAGCAGCCTCGCTCGAGTCCTCAGTCTTGGAGGCTGCGGGCGCGCTCGCGGCAGGTTCGTGAGCCGCACGCAGCTCCAACAGCTCGAGGGCGACGGACGGCAGGTCCAGGCGGGAGGCGAGTTCGACCTGGGCGAGGCCGCGGCCGACAAAGACCTCAAAGCCGAGGGCAGCGCCCAGGATCGCGCCCGCAATTGCGCCGATCGTGTCGGTATCGCCGCCGATGTTGGCGGCGTCCAGCAGTGCCTGCGGGGAGGGGTCTCGCGCGAGCAGCGCAAATGCCATGGGGATCGCCTGCGCCGAAGCCACGGACGTGCCCACCTGCTCGACGAGGCACTCCAGGGACGAGGACACGGGGTTAGCGACCAGCTGCATGGCCCTGCGCGTCGCCGCCACGACGTCCGGCTCGGGGGTCCACGCGCCACGCTCGGGCAGGGAATCGACGTAGGACACGGCCTTCCACAGCAGGGACCTCAGATTCGGGGTCGTTGAACGCGCGGCGTCGATACCCATGGACACGGCCGCCGCCACGAGGGCAGCCGACTGGAAACCCTGGCGCGTCGCGTGCGTGACCTGACAGGACGACCAGACGGCATCCGCAAAGGCCTCGGAATCGGCCGTCGACATCGCGATACCGATCGGCGTGACGCGCATCGCCGCGCCGTTCGTGGTGCCCTCGCCGCCCACGGTCAGCGGGTCCTCGCCCGCGCGCACGCGCTCGAGCGCCGCCTTCGTGGAGGGTCCCAGCAGGTCGAGCGAGCCGCGCTCGATCATCGAATCCTCCCAGGCCAGCAGGGCGTGGGCGAACTCGACCGCATTGAGGGCCACGCGACCCGAGGAGGAGCCCCGGCCTCGTATTAAGAGGGACGCGACCAACAGCGCCTGTTCCGTGTCATCCGTGACCGACCCGGCCGGCATCCCCGGCGCGTAGGGCTGCGAGGCGTCACCGTCCACGAGGCCGGTAATACGCCCGTACACCGCGCGGATCTGCTCCGGGGACATTTCCTGCGTCGGCATGCCCAGCGCGTCGCCGAGCGCGAGGCCCGCCAGGGCGCCGTACGCGCGAGAAAAACGAGGATCCATGCTGCACCTCCGAACGCGGGCGCGGGTTAAGGGTCAAAATGTGTGTCCGGAATCGCGGATTTTCACGGATTGACCTG
>ERZ773057.576-NODE-576-length-15242-cov-40.220518_pt1 | contig 15242 bp, 15 predicted proteins | sample MGYA00580629_ERZ773057 | MGnify/ENA primary metagenome ERZ773057 (study PRJEB29015, sample SAMEA2738143) | human oral metagenome | biome: human oral; feature: human-associated habitat; material: saliva | place: China | collected 2163 ...
TGCGCGACCACATGGAGTCCGCCTCCAACGTGCAGATCGTCGAGCAGGAGGAGGGCCACCAGAAGCTTCAAGCCGGGGAGGTCCTCCTCGACAAGGGCGTGCCCGCCTCGCCACACTCTTTCGACCTGGTCTCCGCACTATCCCTGTCGGGCGCCACAGGCCCCGAAGGCGTCTCCGCTGTCACCGCGCCCATCGTGCCCGAGGTCGTCTCCGAAGAAGTCCTGTGGGACTGCACAAACTGCGGAGCCTGCGTCGAACAATGCCCCGTCGACATCGAACACATCGATCACATCCTCGACTTGCGCCGCCACCAAGTCCTCATGGAGGGCGCATTCCCCCGCGAGCTGGGCCGCGCATTTCGCGGCATGGAATCCAAAGGGAACCCCTACAACCGCCCTGCCCGCAAGCGCATGGATTGGGCGAAGAAGCTGGACTTCGACATCCCCGTCGTCGGCGAGGACATCGAGGACGCCTCACAGGTCGACTACCTATTCTGGGTGGGCTGCGCGGGCGCCTACGACGACACAGCGAAAAAAACCAGCGCCGCCGTCGCTGAACTCCTGCACACGGCGGGCGTGTCCTTCGCGGTCCTCGGCTCCGGCGAGTCCTGCACGGGCGATCCCGCCCGCCGCGCCGGCAACGAGGCGCTCTTCCAGATGCTGGCCGCCCAGGCCATCGACACGCTCACGGAAGCCAAGCCCCAGAAGATCGTCGTCTCCTGCGCGCACTGCTTCAACACAATCGCGGGCGAATACCCCGAGCTGGGCGGACACTTCGACGTCGTCCACCACACGCAGCTCCTCAACCGCCTCGTGCGCGACGGCCTCCTCACGCCGGTGGCCCCAACGGCCTCGCCCGTGCCATCGGATGAAGAAACCACACACGAGGCCGGGGCGAAGGCCTCGGATACCACGCCGCCTGCGAAGGTTCCCCTGACCGTCACCTACCACGATGCCTGCTTCCTGGGACGCCACAACCACATCTACGAGGCACCGCGCGAACTCGTGAGCGCACTACCGGACGTGGAGCTCGTCGAGATGCCGCGCAACCGCGACCGCGCGATGTGCTGCGGCGCGGGCGGCGCGCACGCCTGGTTCGAGGAGACGCGCGGGACACGCATCGCGGACGCCCGCATCGTCGAGGCCGCGTCCACGGGCGCGGACGTCGTCGCGACGGCCTGCCCCTTCTGCTCCCAGATGCTCGGCTCCGCCTCGGGCACGTCCGCCGGCTTCGTCTCCTCCGACGCCACCTCCCGGGATTCCTCGAGCGCCGAGGACCCCACGGCCTCGCCGAGCGGGAAGCTCCCGCAGGTGCGCGACGTTGCCGTCATGCTACTCGAAGCCGTCAAGCGCGGCCGGTAGCACCACGACCGCAAACGACACGAAGGGCGGCCCCGCAGAAAAACCTGCGGGGCCGCCCGTTCACGTATGAGAGGCTCAGTCCTCGACGCCGACGATGACGTTGGAAGCCTTGATGACGGCAACGGCCTTCGAACCAGCCTTCAGGCCCAGCTCCTCAATCGCAGCATTCGTGATCGACGAGGAGATCACCAGGCCGGGAGCAACCTCGATCTTAACGATACCGTTCACGGCACCCTCGACGACCTCAAGAACGGTCCCGGGCAGCTGGTTACGTGCTGAGAGTTTCATGATGTGTCCTTTCGTTCGTATCGGTATGCAAACACAAACACACTAGCGGGGGGCGCACAGCGTCCAGGGATAGCTACTGCGCCGCCTCGTCCTCCGGAGCGATCTCCTCCAAACCGACCAGGAAACCATCCTCGTCGATCACGTTGCCACCCACGAGCGTCGCAATCAGACCAGCCGCTTTCTCGATGTCCTGCGTGGAACGCAGACGCTCCAGGCGCGCGGTGCGGCTCATCGCCACAGCCCCCGGCGTCGGTGCAGCCCCCGGCAACCAGCGAACCTGATACTCGATGATCGCGCCCGCCGTCCACGGCTCCCACCGCAGCACGCGCGGCGGCACAGGAACCGCGTGGACCTCAATCATCATGTCCGACCTGTTGCCGATCGGACTCATGAGCGCATAACCGTCGACAACCTGCGGCTCGTTGCGATGACCTTCGAGTTCCTCACGGGCCTTCGCAATCTTCGACGCGATGTCCTCCCGAACCGGACCCAGCTCCGCCTTCAGTTTCTCGATGTGCGCGGCCTGCGCGGGACTCAGCGGCGGAGGTTCGGGTGCCTCCGGCACAATGTCGCGCGCGTCTTTCATCTGCTCAAAACCCGCACGCTCACGCATAGCTTGTATCAAGTCCTCGGGATTGATCCAACGCGGCGAATACACCGTCAGGTTCACCGCCGAATCAGCGTCGGGAACCATCACGTACCCGCTGCCCGCGATGCGCATACCACCCGCCAAGCGGCGCGCCATGCGACGCAGCGCCTCGAGCACGCGGTACTCCAGGCCGACGGGCATCCCCTCTGGGAAGGCTTTCGCCCACTCACCCATGACCGCGTTCGCCTGCTGCTTCGCCCGGGCAACCGGGCAATGCAGAATCCACGCGTTCGTCAACGTCGCCGGAGTTCCCAGCGCCGCTCGCGTCGGCTGATCCAACGACCACGGCCCCACGATTTCAGCGTCAGATGACAGACGCAGGCGCCCCGGAGCGAGCCAGCCGGCCTCGTCCCACATGGAAATGGCGAGCGCCTCCAACTCGGCCGGATCCACCGCCTCCGACACTAGCAGCAGGTGGTGTTCCCGCGCGTCCTGCAGGTCGATGACCCCGGCGGGATCACTGACCTCGATAGCTGCGGCAATTGGGACCGCCGCCTCAGCGCTCGTAATTTCACCGTCGGCTGCGACTTGGAACGCCGGTTCACCAGTGGACAGCCCACCCAAGGACACATTCGTATGGGTGAGCGGATTACCCGTCGTCACGGCACTGAGAGTCGGGTCCGCGAAACTGTGGTGGGCGCTCGCCATACGCTCCTTCAACGACCGCCTCACGGGCGGGGCCTGGGCACCCCCATCCCTGTTGGTTACCTGATCGGTGCGCGCAGTCATGCCCGGCAGCGCGACGCCCGTGACGATACCCGTGCGCGCCGAAGCCGATGAGTGCTCCTCACCTGTCGCCGTGCCCACGCGCTGACCGGAGGGGACAGCACCCGCCGTGGGTATACCGATCACCGGGGTCGGGGCGGGGGGCTGCGGGGCGGGGGGCGTGGCGCCCATCGACTGCGACGCAGCGGGGATACTCTGGTTTGCCGCGGCTGCGGCGCGGGCCGCGCGCTCGGCGCGCATGCGTTCGAGCCTGGAGGGAGGGGGCGGAGGATAGAGCGCCATCATGTCACCGTTCGATGCGTGTACAGGTGAAACGCTCGTGCGTGCGCGACGGCGTGGGACCTCGCTGACCCTGGTAGTGCGAACCCACGCCTTTTGAACCGTAGGGGCGCTGCGCCGGGGATGACAGGTCAAAGAAGCATAGCTGCCCGATCTTCATGCCCGGGTACAGCAGGATCGGCATCGTCGCCGTGTTGGACAGTTCCAGAGTGACGTGGCCCGAAAAGCCGGGGTCAATGAAGCCCGCCGTAGAGTGCGTCAGCAGGCCGAGGCGTCCCAGTGACGACTTGCCCTCCAGGCGCGCAGCGATGTCGTCACCGAGAGTCACCAGCTCGTAGGTGGCACCCAGGACGAACTCGCCGGGGTGCAGGACGAAAGGCTGTTCTGGACCCACGTCCACGAGGTGTGTCAGGTCTGATTGGTCGACCGCAGGGTCGATCACCGAGTAGCGGTGGTTGTCGAAAAGCCTGAACAGACGGTCCAGCCTCACGTCGATACTGGCCGGCTGGACCAGCTCACGATCCAGTGGATCGAGGCAAATGCGGCCAGAGTCCAGGGAGGCGTTGATGTCGCGGTCACTGAGCAGCATGACTTGATTGTCGCACACTCAGCGCCGCGACAACACCCCAGGGTCAGACCAGGGGCTGACCCGACGCGTCATATCCGTAGGAGCCGGCGCGCATGAGGATCATGATGAACTCAATGAAGGCCCAGGTGCACGAGATGACCGCGCCGATGACTGTGATCGTTAGAATCAGCTGCGCGATGCCGCGACCGGGGCGTCCCAGGTAGAAGTTATGAACGCCGAGGAACCCGAAGAAGAAAGCGAGGACCAAGGCGATGACCCACTGCTTCGGCGGGTTTGCGTAGGTCGTCTGAGCATACGCGGGCTGGCCGTAGCTGGGCTGGGCGTAGGTGGAGTCGCCGTAGCCAGGCTGGGCGCCGGGGGCCGCCCCGTAGGGGGCCTGCGCGCCGGCAGGATCGGAAGCGGTACCGTAGGTGGTCGCGCCGGGCGTTGCGGTGGCCTCGTCAAAGCCCGGGGCCGCAGCCTGGGGGAAGCTTGGCGCTTCAGGAGCCGGAATGCTGGTAGCACCGAAGTCGGTGGCCGGCGCCGGGGTCACGTTCTGCGGATCGGAGGAGTTGGCCTGAGGGTCGGGCATCGTCATGGTTAAACCTTTCGTTCGTGGGAGCCGCGTGGCCGTACTCGGTACAGCCTAGCGTGTGGAGGGCCTTCCGTGTCACCGACGGTCACCATGAGTCACCCCTGAACGATCCCGAATGCGGTTACCCGGCACTCCGCGCGCCGATGTCTGGTGCCGAAGGTCAGATATAGGACCTGTCGCAGCGCTGGGGTTCCGCGCGCCCGTGATCGATGGGGGTTTTGCACCATTAGAAGCCCCCTGTCGGCGTGTCGCCGGCGTGTCGCGGCTCTAATGCTGCAATTCCCCCCTCGCGGCGACCCACGTCGACGGATTCAAGGGGCACGGTGGCCCACGAAAGGCGGGTTCGCGGCCGGGCACGTGCGACCGACAACCACCCGCAACACCAGACACCGCGACACGGACACATGGCAACAAAAAGGTGCGGGACCTGGCAACAAGCCAGACCCCACACCTCGAGACTTTGCGTCAGTTCTAACGCTTGCGCTCCGATCAGACGGTGGGAACACCGTTCGCGTCAGTAGCGTAGATCCACTTGCCCATGAAGGTCATGATCGCGCAGACAATGAGGAAGATCCAGTAGACGAACATGATCAGGCCGACGAGGCCAGCGACGAAGCCATCGGAAAACACCCAGAGGAAGTTGAGGACGAGAGAGGCGACGACCTTAATGATGCCCAGCTGGTTATAACCGAGGTAAAAGTCACCGACACCGAAACCGCAGAGGAAGAGGTTGAGCAGGCCCGCGGTCATGCGGGACTTGCCCTGAGCCTGGGCGTTAAAGCCGGGCTGGCCATAGACGGGCTGACCAGGCTGCTGACCGTAGGGCTGCTGGCCAGGCTGCTGACCGTAAGGCTGCTGAGGGGCAGACATGTTGTCTCCTGTTGTTGATGGAGCCCCCTCCCGGAGGCGTTTACGAAAACACGGTCAGACTAGTCGACCTTTTTCATTTGTACAACATTCACAGTCTTCTATGCGCCACATCACATATTCGAACGCTTGATACGCAGACACTGGGCACAGTTCCCTACACTGACTGGGTGTTCACAAACCCAACGGCCGAGGCCTCGCAGGTACTCCTTCACGACCTTCCCCGCTGGTTCGCATCCAACAAGCGTGACCTACCCATGCGACACGACGACGTGTCCGACTGGGGAACCCTCGTTTTCGAAATTATGAGCCAGCAAACACCCGTTACGCGCGTCCAGCCGATCTGGGTCGAATGGATGCAGCGATGGCCAAACCCCTGCGACCTCGCCGAGGCGTCCCCCGCGGACATTATCGTGGCCTGGGCAAACCTGGGCTATCCATCGCGCGCACTGCGCCTCAAAAGTTGCGCGGACACCATCGTCGAAAAACACGACGGTCAGGTGCCCCTGACTATGAAGGAGTTGACTCTCCTCCCCGGCGTGGGAACCTACACCGCTAGTGCACTCCTCGCATTCCGACACGGCATTCGCATCCCGGTCCTCGACACCAATGTCCGCCGCGTCCTGGTCAGATTCCTTGACGGACGCGAGTTCCCACCCCACTCAAGCCCCTCCAAGGCGGAAGTATCGCGCGCCGACGCGCTCCTGCCCTCGGACGGCCACCATGCGGCCGAGGTGAGTTTGGCCCTCATGGAATTCGGTGCTCTCGTGTGCACCCAGCTCTCCCCCCACTGCGAGACATGCCTTATGCGCCAATACTGCGCGTGGGCTCAGGCCGGATACCCGAAGGACGAGAAGCGCCCGACCCCGCAGCCTTACACGGGTACTGACCGCCAGGCGCGCGGTCGCGTCATGAAGGCTCTTCGCGCCGCCCACTTCGAGGGCACGAAAGGTCTAACCAAGCGCAGAGTCCTCGATGCCGCCCGACTCGACGGCGGCGACCGCTACCAGCCCACTCGCGTCTACCGGGCTCTACTTAAAGAAGGCATGATCACCTACAACAAGGACACGAAGCTGGTCACTCTCCCCCGCTAATCCAGTAATGAAGACCATACCAGCGCGCGCAACTCTCCTCACGCATGAGCACCCCGGTCGACGAGGCCTGAACCCCAACCAAGGCGCCGGCACTGACCCGGAAACGCGCCCGGGCCTCGGCGCTGAACTAGTACCTGATTGCGTCGATGGGCTTGATGCGCACGGCCGCGAGCGCGGGGATAATCCCGCACAGGGCGCCGATGCTGGAGGAGATGGCGACGCCTGCGATGGCGGCTCCGGCGGGGAAAGCGGGCGTCTCGCTGAGCGCGATCCCCATGGTTTCGAGCGGTAGGGAGCGCACGACGACGATCGCGATGCCCACGCCGATGACGCCGGCGACGAAGGTCGCGACCACTGATTCCATGAAGACCGCGAAGAAGACGCGCGTAGCGGAGGCGCCGACGGCCCGCCGGATCCCGATTTCGCGCACGCGCTGACGCACGGTGACGATCGCGACGTTGAGCAGGCCCAGGGCGCCGAGGAACACGATGATGCCGCCGATGATCATGATGACGCGGGAGATGGTGCCCAGCTGTTCCTCGCCGATGTCCTCGTGTTCGCCGCCGGTGACGGTGACGCGCCAGCCGTCGCCGAGGATGGAGGCCAGGGCGCTCGGCAGGACGGTGCGGGCCTGGTCGGCGTCCTCGGGCCCAACCCAGGCGAGCATGGAGGGCACGCCCATCTGGGGCAGCGTGGCGCGCGCGGCGTCGTAGTGCACGTACATGGTCGGCATATCGAAGCGGCTCTTCCCTTTGCTGACGCCGACCACACGCAGGGCGGTGCCGTCGGTGGTGTGCAGGACGATGGGGACCTGGTCGATGGGGGCGCGTCCGAGCTGGTTCCAGAGGACTTCGGAGATGACGACGGGTGTCAGGCGCTGCTGGGCGTCGCTGGGCGCGACCCATCGGCCCGCGAGCATGCGGGTGCGGAAGATAACTTGGTAGGCGGGGTCGACGGCCTGGATGGTGACGTCGTTGAACATGTCGTCGGTGCGCACGACCGGGTAGCCGCGGAATTGCCCGCTGGCGCGCGCCTGGAGGACTTCGGTGATCTCACCGCCGCTGCTGGACAGGCGCGACCAGTAGCGGATGTCGTGTCGGGCGGCCAGCGTCGCCATCGCGTCGCTCACCGGGTCCTTGTCGTCGGGGCGCTCGACGGTGGACGAGGCCTGGGCCCCTTCACCGGTCCCGGTTTCCTGGGTGGGACCGTCGTTCGAAGGTTCTCCTTGGTTTGCCGATGATTGTTCCGGCGCGAGGCGCACAGTCACCGAGCGCCCTTCGTAGAGTTCGGCCAATTCGCGGGAGGACTGCAGGATCAGGTCTCCCAGGGCGATGACGACCGTCATGGCGGCCACGGCGGCGACGACGCCGACGAGGGAGAGGACCACGCGGGCCTTCTGCACCTTAACTTCGCCCCACGCTTCGATGAGGGCCCCCACGATCTGACTGAGCGCATTCATTGATTGCCCTCCTCGTGCGGTTTTGGCGGCGCCGGGACCGGCGTGCTTTCCGGCTCATCTCGGGCGGGCGGCGCCGGGGGCTCCGTCACGACCGGTTCCGTGCCCGGGCGCCCGGCCTCGTCGCCCGCCTGCTCAACCCCGGCCTCGTCGCCCGAGCGGTGTGCCTCGTCTCCCGAGTGCCCGGCCTCCGCGCGCTGCGCGAGAGCGGAGGGGTCCACGACCTCGTGCAGGACGCCGTCGTAGAGTTCGTAGGCGCGCGAGGCGCGGGCGGCGACCCCCATGTCGTGGGTGATGACGATGAGGGCCGAGTTGGATTCGCGGGCGACCTCCTCGAGGAGGCTCATCACGACGCGCCCCGTGTCGGGGTCGAGCGCGCCGGTCGGCTCGTCCGCCAAAATCACGCGCGGGCGACGCACGAGGGCGCGGGCGATCGCGATGCGCTGCTGCTCGCCGCCGCTCATCTCGCCCGGGTAGGAGTCCGCGCGATCCGCCAGGCCCACGCGCTCAAGCATGTCGAGGGCGATGGAGCGCCTGCGCAGCAGCTGCGTGCCCGGCGCGTACAGGAGGGGGACCTCGACGTTTTCAGCGGCCGTGCGAGCCGCGAAAATGTTGAATTGCTGGAAGACGAAGCCGAAGTCCTCTCCGCGCATGCGAGCGCGACGTCCCTCGCCCAGGCGCGTCGTGTCCACGCCGTCCAGCTCGTAGCTGCCCGACGTGGGCGCATCCAGCAGGCCGACGATGTTGAGCATCGTTGACTTGCCCGTGCCCGACCTGCCCACGATGGACACGTGCTCGCCGGCCGCGACGTCCAGGTTGACGCCGCGCAGAATGTGCAGGTCTTCACCGTCGGGCAGGGTGACCGTGCGGGTTACGCCCCGCAGGCGCACGAGGCTCATCGGGCGCCCGTCCCATCAGTTTTGTCAGCGGCCCCGTCCGTGGTCGCGCTGTCCATCCCGTCTCCGGGGCCCGAGCCGTATGGGTCGTCTTGGTTGTCCTTCGTCGAGGTCGGGGTGAACTCGAGGATCTCCTCGCCTTCCGTCAGTCCCTCCTTGACCTCGATCATCTTGCCGTCAGTCAGACCAAGGGTGACCGAACGCTTCTCGGGGTTGGCCGGGTCGGAGGTCGGCAGGTAGACGGTGCCGCTCTGGTAGCGGCCCTCGACTGCGGAGACCGGCACGGCGAGCACGTTCGTGGCGGAGCCCGTCGTCATCTCCAGGGTCACCTGCAGGCCGGTGAACACCGTCTGGTCCGAGGGGATCGCACAGCGCGCCTTCAGGTCGGTGGACCCCGACGTGGAGGATCCGACGTTTCCGGGGTTCTTCGGGTCCTGAGTCTTGCCGGTGGGGGTCACGAGCGTGACGCCCGTACACTCGAAGGGCGCGGGGCCGTTCTTGATGGTGACGGTCGCGGTGGAGGGCGCCTCCTGGAGCCGGTACATCTGTTCGGCGCTCAGCGGCGCCACAGCAGAAAAGGACGCGGGCGCCACCGATGCGACCGTATCGCCGATCGCAAACTGTTGACCCACGAGGACCCCGGTCGTCACCGTACCATCTCCCGGGGCAACGACGGTCTCGTACCTGTAGGTGGGGTCAGCGGTCTCCACGCTGATAGTTCCGTCCTCGTCGGTGACCTGTTTCGTTTCTCCGGGAATTTCCTTGCGTATCTGGAGGAGCGCGTCACCCTTGGAGACTTTGTCGCCGTCGTTGACATAGACGCGCACGACTGCGCCGTCAAGCGTCGCACGCGCGTTCACCGGCTCGTCTGCTTGAATCGTGCCCGTCAGCTTCACCGTGTTCGTGATGTCGGCGCGTCCCACGTTGATCGTCATCTGCCCGAAGCTGCCGCCCGGGTCTATGCCGTCGTCGGTCTCCTTATCTTGCGAGGCTGGGAAGAACGCGAACTTGACCAGCGCCACGGCAATGACAACCCACGCGATGACTTTGACAATGTCAAGCACCTGAGCGGTGCGGGTCTTGTGTGCCACGTTCGTCTCCTTCGATGAGCGTTGATCGCCTCATTGTAAGATGCGCCTCACGTTCGGAGCAATGGTTCGCACTCGCCGTCCGGAAGGTTTCTGGGACACTCGGCCACGTGCCCCCTGACCCGCCTACGATTGAGACGACCGACAGAGAGGACACCATGATCCGCCGAGCCACACCCGCCGACGCCGATGCCCTGTCCGTACTCTCCCGAACGTGTTTCGCCCAGACCTTCGGTCACCTTTACGCGCCTCATGACTTGGCGCTCTTCCTCGATCAGGCCTACTCCCCCTCCGTCCTACACACCGAACTGACGGACCCCGCACACGCAACCTGGCTTCTCTTCGAGGAAAGCAGCGACGAGGCCGAGGATGAGCGATGCGATCGGGTTACCTCCGGCGCCTCCCCCGCCGATGCCCCCAGCACGCGCCTGGACTCCGCGCGTCCCGAGGAGGAAGCCCACGCCTCGTCTCTACAGGACCCTCTGATCGGCTACGTCACCGCGTGTCCCGCGCACCTACCTCACCCCGACGTCGCACCCGACGACGGCGAAATCCAGCGCCTGTACATTCTGCGCGGCCACCAGGGTGAGGGACACGGCACGACACTCCTGCGCACGGCTCTGGAGTGGCTCGAACGCAACGGACCGCGCACCGTCTGGATCGGCGTGTGGAGCGAAAACTATGGGGCGCAACGCTTTTATGCGCGGCACGGTTTCGACATCGTCGGCGAATACCTCTTCATGGTCGGCGACCACGCGGACCGCGAGTTCATCACCCGCCGACCAGCGCGGGGACGCCCGGCGTAAGAGCACCCAGCGAGCACCGAGCCCGGCAAGCCACGCGCCAGCCCACCCCGCGGCGTGGGCGATCACCCCGGACCGCCAAGCCCCGCGAGCGGGAAACCTGACGAGCTTCGAAGAACGCCGGGCGCCCTCACTAAAGACTCGGCGCTAACACACAGAAACGGGTCCCGAGGCTCACACCTCAGGGCCCGTCACTGAGTCTCCTCACGTCATCACTCGCCTTTGTCGGCATCGGCGATCTTCTTACGAACATCGTCCATGTCCAGGTTGCGAATCTGGTTGATCAGATCCTCAAGCGCCGACAACGGCAGGGCGCCAGACTGGCGGAAAACCGCAATGCCATCACGGAAAGCCATGAGCGTCGGGATCGACGTGATCTGCGCGGCCATTGCCAGCTGCTGCTGATCGTCCGTGTCGATCTTGCCGAACACAACATCCGTGAACTTCTCGGATGCCTCTTCAAAAATAGGGCCAAACTGTCGGCACGGTCCGCACCAAGTCGCCCAGAAGTCAACCAGAACGATGTCGCCAGCGGACACGGTCTGCTCGAAATTCTCCTGCGTCAGCGTAACGGTAGCCATGTTTCTCCTTGCGTGGTCGGCTCTTTCGCCAACCGGTCGATCGGGGCAGTCTACCCCTTGTTGAACTGTCTTAATCAACGGACGCGCGGCGCCCACTATTCCCAAGAAGGAAGGGGAGCCTCAGTGACGTGCCGCACGTCTTCCTCGGATGCGCCCAGGCCTCGTAGAATAAACGTTTCCACGAGACAAAGCGCTGACTCCCGATGCGGGCCATCCGCGGGGAGGCGCTGCCCCGCCAACGTCGCATGAATCAAGTGAACCGCGCCCAGCGTATTCTGCTGCGCAATTAACCCGCGACCCATGGCGTCGTCGAGAATAGAAATGAGGACCTCGCCAACCATCCCCACGTGATCATGCAGATGCGAGGCGCCCCGATCCGACATCTGCCGACGCAACCCCATACCCGCTTTCACGTGGTACCGGCTGGTCATCTGCACGTGCGAACGAATGTAGAGGCGCAAACGCATCAACGGGTCAGGTTCAGTCGACAGGCGTTCACTCAGAACAGACGTGAACTCTTCGGTGACCTGACGCATATACGCAAGCAGCAGCACTTCCTTGTCCGCGAAGTGGTTATAAACCGCCGTGCGACCGACGCCCGCGCGCTCCGCGATCTGACTCATCGTGATCGACTCAAAGGGCTGCTCAGCCATCAGGGAACCGAGGGCGTCAAATAGGCGCGTGCGTGTCAGCTCGCGGTGAGAGGCGAGTGACTCGCCAATAATCTTCGGCATGGGCACATTCTGACATCTTGCCCCCATGTGTCGTCAAATGATGCGCGCACGCCCACGCTGCGCCAGCGCAGCGCAGGTCCGTCAGTCGGCCACGCTCAAGTCCCGCTCGATACCACGTACGTGCCCGACCACGCTCATACCACGCGCGCCCCACACTCAACCGCGCGACCATGGAAGACTCAGCGCTCACAACACGCGACCACGGCCTCGACGATGGGCAGGTCCGCGACAATCCACTGCAGGGGCGCGAGTTGAGTGATCGGCACCCAGCGGGCCTCCAGGTGCGAGGCACCCGCACGCGGGGCCGGCGAACCGGGTGCCACCTCGGCGAGCCACACGCCCATGACGCGCCCACCCAGGATCGGCCACCACATGCCGCCGTCCGGGCACACGCGCTCCCCCACCCGCAGGTGCGTGCCAAGTTCCTCCGCGATCTCACGTTCGAGGGCAGCCACAGCATCCTCGCCCTCTTCGATCTTGCCGCCCGGCAGCTCGAACTGACCGCGCAGCTCCTGCGGGTAGGCGCGCGAGCACGCGAGCAGCACGGTTGGGTGCTCCAGGGAATCGACGATGGCTGCGGCCACCACGGGACGAGGCATGGGTCCTCCAATCAGTCAAACGATCCTCAGTGTATCCGCGGCCAGCACGCGCAACAGAACCGGATCCATCTCGGAGCGGACCACGAGGCGTGAGCTGAGGCAGGAGCGGGCAGCACTGCCGTTTTCGCGCCGGAGCAACATGCGCGCATAGGCGGATGCAGCCTTGTTACCGAGAGCAGCACGACAACCACCATCGCACAGCACACAGCGCCGCGAGCACACCGCTGTGCGCGAGATGCCGGTTGCGTGCCCGTCCACCGTGACGCTATGATCGACAAGTCGATTCCTTCGGGACGCTGAATTGCGGGCGTAGTTCATCGGTAGAATGGAAGCTTCCCAAGCTTCAGAGGCGGGTTCGATTCCCGTCGCCCGCTCCACCGCCTGGCTGCGCGCCGGGCGGTTTTGTTATGCCTCCGCAGCAGGCGCGGATGCGGATGCGGATAGGTTATCGACACGCGGATAGGTTATGACGATGCGGATAGGTTAATAAGCTATCCGGATGCTCGTAACCTATCCGGATACTCATAACCTATCCGCGCACACAGGCAAGGGCGAACGCACACAAGGGCACAACGGAGCCACCGGCTTCACCCCGACAAAAGTCGCACGTAATTCGATTGCCTGAACTTTCAACAAAGCCTCAAAGCGTTGCAATTCCAACGATCGCACGTCAACTCTTGAAATACACGCAGGGGAATTACGTGCGACATTACTCAGGAACCACAACACTGCACACGCCGCCGGAGTGACGGGTGCCGGAGAGCTCGGAGGCCAAGGCCAGGGTGCTGGTAGGCGGCGACAGGGCCCGAACTGAACAAAAGTCGCACATAATTTCCTACGGTCACTTTTGGAGACCGTCCACAAACGTTGCAATTCCAACGATCACAATTCAAATCCTGAAATAGTCCCAGGGGAATTACGTGCGAAATTTCTGAGACGGCGGCGGGGCCTGGCCGGATTTCGAGCCAACGCGCCACACATCAGCGACACAGCGCCGCCGGTGTGGAGGGCGCCGGAGGGTCTGGAGGGCACGGGCGGGCTTCGAGATCGACCACTCCGAGCGAAGCTCGCGTGTGGCGATCTCGCGGGCGACCGGGCCCGACGGCGCCCGGAACACCAGCGAGGCAACAAGCACCACAAGCAACCACGCAACGCAAACGCGCGGCAGCCCGCCAGGGCCGCCGCGCGTTCACGCAACTAGTTCGTACTCGACACCGTCGAGCGGCCAGCCACTCAGCGCAGTCGAGCGGCCACGACCTCGGCGACCTGGACGGCGTTCAGGGCAGCGCCCTTGCGCAGGTTGTCGCCAGAGACAACCAGGATGAGGCCACGCTTGCCGTCCACAGCCTGATCCTGGCGGATGCGGCCCACGAGGACCTCGTCGCGACCGGCGGCCTCGAGCGGGGTCGGAACGTCCACGACGCGCACGCCAGGGGCGTTCGCCAGCAGGGCGCGAGCCTGGTCGGGCGTGATCTCGCCGGCGAACTCGGCGTGAATGGTCAGTGTGTGGCCCGTGTACACGGGGACGCGCACGCACGTGCCAGACACGGCCAGGTCGGGGATATGCAGGATGCGGCGCGACTCGTTGCGCAGCTTCTGCTCCTCGTCAGTCTCCTCGCTTCCGTCGTCTACGATCGAGCCGGCGAGCGGCACGACGTCGAAGGCGATGGGCGCAACGTAGACGCCGGGCTCGGGCAGGGTGACGGCGTGACCATCCAGGGCCAGCGCTGCCAGGTCTTGAGCAGCACCGGCTTCGATCTGGCCGGTCAGCTCGGCGACGCCCGCGCGGCCCGACCCGGAGACGGCCTGGTAGGAGGAGACGAAGAGACGCGTCAGACCACCCGCAGCGTCCACGAGGGGCTTGAGGACGGGCATGGCGGCCATGGTCGTGCAGTTGGGGTTCGCGATGATGCCCTTGGGTCGGTTGTCGACGTCGTCGGGGTTGACCTCGGAGACGACGAGCGGAACCTGAAGGTCCTTGCGCCACGCGGAGGAGTTGTCGACGACGACCGCGCCGGCGGCCGCGAACTTGGGGGCGTATTCGCGCGAGGCCGTGGCACCCGCTGAGAACACGGCAATGTCGATGCCCGAGTAGTCGGCCGTCGCTACATCCTCGACGACGACGTCCTGCCCCTTCCACGGCAAGGTCGAACCCGCCGAGCGCGCGGACGAGAAGAAACGAATCGTCTCAACCGGGAAACCCCGCTCCTCCAGCAAGGTGCGCATGACTCGGCCGACCTGGCCGGTGGCGCCGACGACGGCAACATTAAAACCACTCATGGTGTTCTCCTTGTGTTGATGCGCGCGCCCATACGACGGGGCGAACGCTGGGTGAAATCTATGGGAACGAGGCCCGCCACCAAACCCGGGACCACCGGACCCGCGCGGAAACAGCGGAAGCAGCCCGGGCCTCGTCGATGAACGATCAGCGGCCTGTGCCACCGTAGACGACGGCCTCGGTTTCGGATGCGTCCAGGCCAAAGGCCGTGTGGACGGCCTTCACGGCGCGGTCGAGGTCGTCGAGGCGAGTAACCACGGAGATGCGGATCTCAGAGGTGGAGATCAGGTCGATGTTGATGCCCGCGTCAGACAGGGCGGAGAAAAGGCGCGCGGAGACGCCGGGGTTGGTGCGCATGCCGACGCCGACGAGGCTGAGCT
>ERZ773057.577-NODE-577-length-15222-cov-31.532076_pt1 | contig 15222 bp, 7 predicted proteins | sample MGYA00580629_ERZ773057 | MGnify/ENA primary metagenome ERZ773057 (study PRJEB29015, sample SAMEA2738143) | human oral metagenome | biome: human oral; feature: human-associated habitat; material: saliva | place: China | collected 2163 ...
CGCACCCCAACAGAAGCATTCAACGAACTCATTGCTACCACCCATTGACACCGCCCACCTTATGGCGCTCGGTGCTTTCTGACTTACAAGATTGTCTCCCAGTCGGGGCGTAATGAGCTTGGGTCTTAATGCACCTTATGGCGCTCGGTGCTTTCTGACCCGCGCACGTTTCAATTGGCCAGGCAGGTTCGCAGCCGTCTTAATGCACCTTATGGCGCTCGGTGCTTTCTGACGAATCCGCGTTTCCTGGGATCGACCGCCGCACGCCGCCAGTCTTAATGCACCTTATGGCGCTCGGTGCTTTCTGACTGGTGAAAGCTACCCGTTCCGCAGCTGCATCGAATACGGCTAGTCTTAATGCACCTTATGGCGCTCGGTGCTTTCTGACTATCGTTGACCCGGCGGCCGCCGTCGTTCAGGTTGGAGAGTCTTAATGCACCTTATGGCGCTCGGTGCTTTCTGACGGCTGTCAACGCCATCGAAGACGTCAAGAAGACGCTTGGAGTCTTAATGCACCTTATGGCGCTCGGTGCTTTCTGACCTCAAGATCTACCACCGCCCGGACATCCGAGTCCCCGTCTTAATGCACCTTATGGCGCTCGGTGCTTTCTGACACGCGGTCGGCCTACGACAAGTCGCGGCAGCTGATCTCTCGTCTTAATGCACCTTATGGCGCTCGGTGCTTTCTGACGCGCCGGACTCCTGAGCATCGAATGGAAGATCACCGATGTCTTAATGCACCTTATGGCGCTCGGTGCTTTCTGACTGGCTTTCATACCTGACTGCAAAGATGGACAAGGAGCGGTCTTAATGCACCTTATGGCGCTCGGTGCTTTCTGACGGGTCAAGACCCCAATGCTCGGAACCCAACTAGGCGGTGGTCTTAATGCACCTTATGGCGCTCGGTGCTTTCTGACCCTACAGTGGCACCATCCGTTACGAGCTCAACAATGAGTTGTCTTAATGCACCTTATGGCGCTCGGTGCTTTCTGACAACCTCGATCATCTCCTGCACCGAGCTTGAAGCTGGTCTTAATGCACCTTATGGCGCTCGGTGCTTTCTGACTTACGACCGTTAAGGCTGATGCCGATGTTGTTATTGGTGTCTTAATGCACCTTATGGCGCTCGGTGCTTTCTGACTCGATAGGACGAACCCTTGAACCGATCAAAGGCGTACCCGTCTTAATGCACCTTATGGCGCTCGGTGCTTTCTGACTTGTTTTCACTCGAAAAGCTTATAACCCGTGTTAGGGGTTGTCTTAATGCACCTTATGGCGCTCGGTGCTTTCTGACATTCAGTTCACAAACATCATTCGGACTAAGGTTCTCACCGGTCTTAATGCACCTTATGGCGCTCGGTGCTTTCTGACCTGGCTTCAGGTCGGCTGGCAGCATATTGATGGCCACTGTCTTAATGCACCTTATGGCGCTCGGTGCTTTCTGACCCTCCCCACGACGGGGAGCATTAACTCTCCGGAGAGGTCTTAATGCACCTTATGGCGCTCGGTGCTTTCTGACTTGGCATAGCGCGAAGCCTTGACTTCGAGCATGGCCCACGTCTTAATGCACCTTATGGCGCTCGGTGCTTTCTGACGAACATGGTGGATGATTATCTGCGCGGCGTCGGTATGTCTTAATGCACCTTATGGCGCTCGGTGCTTTCTGACAACACTGAAACCCTGGTTAACAAGATCACCAAGCTGTCTTAATGCACCTTATGGCGCTCGGTGCTTTCTGACCTCGGATCAACCGCGGCACGCCGCCAATACCAGGCACAGGTCTTAATGCACCTTATGGCGCTCGGTGCTTTCTGACTCTCAAGAATCGCGTAGCCGTCGCCAGCACCCTTAGCGTCTTAATGCACCTTATGGCGCTCGGTGCTTTCTGACCGATCAACTCTGCCGCTGCCGAGGGCAGCGATTCGATGTCTTAATGCACCTTATGGCGCTCGGTGCTTTCTGACTCATTTTCTTGAGGACCGTGTCGCCATCACCAATCATGTCTTAATGCACCTTATGGCGCTCGGTGCTTTCTGACTTCATTCATGGTAGCAACCCTGAATATGACGAAGCTATGTCTTAATGCACCTTATGGCGCTCGGTGCTTTCTGACACATAACACGAAGGAGACATTACTATGGCTCAGCATCAGAGTCTTAATGCACCTTATGGCGCTCGGTGCTTTCTGACTACTCAGGCGAGCGCTACCCTGGCATGGTCCGTCGTGGCGTCTTAATGCACCTTATGGCGCTCGGTGCTTTCTGACGTCAACAAGCCAACCAGCAGTAAGACAACGAGGAGAAGTCTTAATGCACCTTATGGCGCTCGGTGCTTTCTGACACGACTACGACGTGTACGGTAGCGTGTTCGACGACGGCACGTCTTAATGCACCTTATGGCGCTCGGTGCTTTCTGACGCAGGCTGAAGGATTACACCTACACTGGTCCCATCCCGTCTTAATGCACCTTATGGCGCTCGGTGCTTTCTGACTGAGACCACCGAGCGCCCGGCCCGCCGCCGCTCCTCCCGCGTCTTAATGCACCTTATGGCGCTCGGTGCTTTCTGACACAAGCTGTCCGACGATCCGAAGTTCTCGAACAGGTTCGTCTTAATGCACCTTATGGCGCTCGGTGCTTTCTGACCCGCTCAGACTTCTTGGGTGACTGTCGCGCTGCTCATGTCTTAATGCACCTTATGGCGCTCGGTGCTTTCTGACCCGCTCAGACTTCTTGGGTGACTGTCGCGCTGCTCATGTCTTAATGCACCTTATGGCGCTCGGTGCTTTCTGACAAGGGTGATGGGAACATGTCATTCGGCAGCGACATCGGTCTTAATGCACCTTATGGCGCTCGGTGCTTTCTGACACGAGTACTGCGCCTACGACGGGAAACGAGCTGTCAAGTCTTAATGCACCTTATGGCGCTCGGTGCTTTCTGACGGCTAAGCTTCAAACGGCATGTACCGATGCTTTGAATGTCTTAATGCACCTTATGGCGCTCGGTGCTTTCTGACATGAAGCGCGCCCTCTCCAAGGTTTTCATCAAGGAGAGTCTTAATGCACCTTATGGCGCTCGGTGCTTTCTGACTAACCATAGCTTCAAGGTTAGTCATTTTGTTGTTCTCGCGTCTTAATGCACCTTATGGCGCTCGGTGCTTTCTGACCGCGCGCTCCAGCACGTGGTTACGCGCCTGATTCTTGTCTTAATGCACCTTATGGCGCTCGGTGCTTTCTGACGACTCGAACAACCGCATTGAGCTGGCCGTACCACCTGCGTCTTAATGCACCTTATGGCGCTCGGTGCTTTCTGACCACTAAGGTCACGTTTGCAGTGCGACGGACGATTAACGTCTTAATGCACCTTATGGCGCTCGGTGCTTTCTGACCAAGGAAAACATGATCTCTTACGTGGACGATCACGGCGAGTCTTAATGCACCTTATGGCGCTCGGTGCTTTCTGACTTCATTTAATGAAGACATGACTGTCGATTACAAGGAAGACGTCTTAATGCACCTTATGGCGCTCGGTGCTTTCTGACCCAATTTCGTGTTCCTGTTGACGAAGATCGTTGTGGGCGTCTTAATGCACCTTATGGCGCTCGGTGCTTTCTGACAAGACCTGTATGACAATGGTCGTTACTGTGGGATTGCGTCTTAATGCACCTTATGGCGCTCGGTGCTTTCTGACAGCCCGGCGTGTCGCACCCCCTATGACCAGGGAAAACGTCGCGTCGGATCGCCAGTGGCCGAAAAAGCACCCCTCCGACCAACAAGCACGCAGCCAGATTAGCAGACTTTTCCTTGCAATACGGCGCATCGCCACGAACAGCCAAAACAGCGCCGAACGCGCCGGAAACCCACACCAACGTCGGCGTGTCGCGCCGCAACCAACGCGCACCCGCCACAACCACCAGTAACACCACACACAGACGCCGGGGCCCACCGCACCTCACAGCGCGACGAACCCCGGCCTCGTGACGGAAAACAAACCCCCTAGAAGTACGCGTTCAACATGGCTACCAGATCATTCCCATACCCGCGGGCAGCGGCCCAACCCGTATGATTCGGGTTCTCTTGAATACCCAAGTACTCAACCACAGGAGCCGCACCCTTACGCACGTACGTGAAGCGAGGGTCCACAACCGGATACGCCAACGACCCAACAGACACCGACGGATCCGCATAAGCGCGCAAATGCTGAACCTGAGCACGAATACCAGTACGCACATCCGAGAAAGAAGCACCCCGCGCGCCACCGCCAACCGCGCCAATGCCAGAGAAATTAAACTGGCCGACACTCACGTCGCCGCCAAACTGCAACCAACCCGTCTCCTTCATCGACTGAACAAACACCAACTCAGGCGACACGCCTTCAGCCACAGCCTCATCGTAAATGATGCCCGCAAAGTCACGGATCGAACCCGCGCCGCCAGACGCAAGAGACGACGGATACGAGTAGCCCACTTGATCCCAAGCATCAACCATGTCATCAATAACCTCGGAACGCGAAGCCATAGGTGCAGTCATGATGAGACGCTGACCCGCCGCATTCGTCACAGCATCACCGCGCGCGCCAGAACGAGTCGCCGCGTCCGAAGCAGGGGCGCCAGAGCCATCAACATAACCCAGCCACGCGCCAGACGAAGCAAACGAAGACGCCCTCCCCTCAACGGTCACAACACCCGTCGCCATCGCACCAGAGGACGAATCCAACCAATACCACGTACCGCCATCAAGCAGCCACCCGGTACTCATCGCACCGGACGCACCCAAGTGGTACCAGACGCCACCGACCTTCACCCAGCCCGTGAGCATAGTCCCCTCAGAATCCAAGTAATACCAGGTGCCACGATCCAACAACCAGCCGGTAGCCATCACACCACTCGGGTGCATGAAATACCACTGCCCGTCATCCTCAGTACGCTGCCAGCCGGTGAGCATACGCCCATCATCCTCAAAGAGATACCAGTCGGAGCCAACATTCGCCCAACCCACAGCCATCGCGCCGGACGCACTCAGCCAATACCAGTTATCACGGTAGCGCAGCCAGCCGGTAGCCATAACGCCCTCACTGTCAAGGTAATACCAGGTCCGGCCATCCTTCACCCACCCGGTAGCCATGTCACCGTCAGGACGGAAATAACGCCACGAATCACCGTCCTTCTTCCAGCCCGTCACCATCGCAGTGGAATCATCAAAGAAATAGCGGCGCCCATTAATCGTGGACCATCCACGCACCGTGCGCCCATCCGAAGCCGCCCAATACCAGCGACCCCCCGCAGTGAACCAGCCGGTCTTAGCGACACCGTCGCGCACAAAACGCCACGAATCCCCCGACCTCTCCCACGTCCCTTTACTAAGCCCATAAGTCTGAGCAATACCGGTCGCGTCAGCGACACCCAAGGACCGCACGAAAGCCGGATCACGCAACATCTGCGCGTCCGACGGGGACGTAACAAAGGCGTGCTCAACGATGATGCCGGTCATATTCTCCTCGCGCGCCTGGCGAATAATCGCATAGTAGTCGCCCGTAGAGCCATCCGGATACTCATAGTAAGGATTATCGCGGGTCTTAATACCGCGCTCCTCGAGGCCAAGATCCGTGAGCTGATCCAGGATATTGCTGGAAAGCTTCCGACCCTGCGCATGAGTCGAATAGTTATAGGACGAGGAGTTCCCATACCAAACCTCAGCGCCGCGGGCAATCGGCGAGCCAGAGTTGAAATGAATCGACACGAGGGCGTCAGCGTCCGCCGCTGCGGCCACCTGGACGCGGCTCGACAGATCAACGCCGAGATTCTCCGATGGCCTCGTGTCCGTCGTCCTCGTCATCACGACAGTGACGCCATCATACGTTTCTAGTTCCTGCTTCAAGGCCAGCGAGACCGCAAGGGTCAGGTCCTTCTCTTGTAGGCCATTGGCGACCGCGCCAGGATCGGACCCCCCGTGCCCGGGGTCGATGGCGATGATGATGCCGCTGGCCGCATGGGCGGGGGGCACAAGAGCCGCGACGGCGGCCCCCAGTGCCAGGACCAGCCCGGCTGCGAGTTTTCTCCACGGGGTGCGCATAGTCATCCTTCGAGTTGCTAGTGTGACAACCGAGATTCTAGTTACTTATGGTGTAACTGTAAACATGAAAATTGTTACACGTACAGACTGGTATGAACTGCACACTAAATGATTGCTCAGTAAGACCCGGTGGGAGCTAAGACTCGCCATCCACCACAGCCCACCGACAAACCCACGCCTGCCACACACACCCACGCCCGGCTGGTTCGCCGCTCGCACCTCCGCTCAGGGCACCACTCACACCGCCGCTCAGGGCACCACTCACACCTCCGCTCAGGGCACCCCTCACACCGCCGCGCCCACCGCTCGCACCACAGCAGCCGCCGCACGCGACGACACATCGACGCAACGATGCGCACGCACCCAAGCGCGCGCCCCCTCAGGACCCACCCACCTCACAGAGCCGGACGCGACAGCAACCATGGCCTCGGCAACCTGTCCAACATCAAGGCCACACGCCACACCCAACCCGCCCTCGCGCACGTCGCGAGCCGCCTGCCCGGGGCCGGCGTAGATGACAGGAGTCCCCTGCGCGAGCGACGCAAGAATCTTCGTCGGATAGGCATAGTCGTAGCCGCCCGGGCGCAGCGACGCCAACGTGGCGGTAGCACGCGCCATCCACTGATCCGCCTCAAACGCGCTCACCGCGGGCACGAGGATGACCCCCGCAACCCCCCGAGCGCGCGCAGCCAATTCGTCCCAGCCGCTGCCCTGCCCGACGAACACGAGGCGAGCGTCCCCCAAGCGCGATCGCGCACGCTCGAAAGCCCCGACGAACACCTCGGGGGCCAACCAGTGGGCAACCGTACCCGCATAAACAAAAACGGGACCGGAGCAGCTGGGGAAACCACCCGGAAAACCTGCAGCCACGACCCCGGGCACACGCACGCCGTTGGGGACGACCGCAACGCGAGCGGCACCCAACTCGCGCGCGCGGCGAGCAACCCCGTCAGACACAGCAATGACGTGGCGCGCTCCACGCAACGCAAAAGATTCAAGGCCAGCAACCGCCCGCACAACCGGGCGCCACACCCCCGCCACGGCCGCAGCATCCGAAACGATGTCCGCACAATAATAAACGTAAGGCACATGACGCAACGCACACGCCAGGCGAACGGCGACACCCGTCGTGGGCGGAGGTTCACAGACAACCACATCGGGGCGCGGCCCCGTCAGCAGGCGCACACACAGGGGAACATCGAACGACAAATAAGACGCATAGCCTCGCACTGCTCCGGTGCGGTCACGCAGCACGGGAGCACGCCTGATCGTCACGAAACCATGGCCGCCCCCCTCCCCCGCGCCCTCGACTGCACCCAAACTCGCCGGCCCACCCGAGAAGTCACCCCCTGAAGCGAAGGCCCCGCAGCGCACATCAACACCAGCGTCGCGCGCGACGCTGGGAGCCAGGCGCGCGGTCAGGACACGCACGCGCTCACCCCCAGCAGCCAGAGCACGGGCGAGCGCCCCGAGGCGCAGCGCCGCCGCGGTCGGTTCAGGCGTGAACGTGCGGGTAGCCAGGGCGACTAGCATACGGGGGCTTCTCCCCCACCAATGGTGATGCGCGGAGTCCCAGCCCAGGCCTCGGCCGACGTAACGGCGCGCCCGTCGACGAGGAGACGCACGCCAGGCAGATCCGCGGGAGTCAAGTCCCGGTAGCACGCGTGGTCAGCCTGAATAATGGCCACGTCCACTGCGCCGCCGAGGTGATACGCCTGCCAACCGTAAGACGCAAGCTCCTCGTCCGTGTACAGAGGGTCGTGAACGCACACCTGCGCCCCGGCCTCGCGTAGCGCGCCGACGACGCCGAACACGCCGGAGAACGCAGTTTCCTTGACGCCGCCACGGTAGGCGGCGCCCAACACGGCGACACGCAGACCCGCCAGAGAACCCAGCAACGCGGCGGCGCGCCAGACCGCATACGCTGGCATCTCAGCGTTCGCGGCGCGCGCGGCGACCACGATGGTCGCGTCCGGATCCCCCGCCACATACAGGCGCGGATAAACGGGAATGCAATGCCCACCGACCGCGATCCCGGGCCGGTGAATGTGAGAATACGGCTGAGAGTTGCACGCCTCAATGACGCGAGCAACATCGACGCCGATCGTGTCCGCGTAGCGCGCGAACTGGTTAGCCAAACCAATATTGACATCCCTGTAGGTGGTTTCCGCGAGCTTGGCCATCTCCGCGGCCTCCGCCCCACCCATGGGCCACACTCCGTTGGGGCGCGGCAGATCGTCACGCTTCTCGAAAGAAAGGACCGCCTCGTAGAAGGAGACGCCGCGAGCCTCGCCGGATTCGCTCAGCCCCCCAACCAGCTTCGGATAGCGCGCCAGATCCGCGAAGACGCGGCCTGTCAGGACGCGCTCAGGCGAGAAAACCACATCGAAATCGCGCCCCTCGACCAGGCCGGACACCTCTTCGATGAGGGGCTTGTAGCGTCCACGCGTCGCACCCACCGGCAGAGTCGTCTCGTAGGAGACGAGCGTGCCGGGACTCAGGTGAGCGGCCATGGAACGCGTCGCGGCGTCCATGATCGAAAAATCGGGGCGACTGCGATCATCAACGACCAGAGGAACGACCATGACGACCGCGTCCGCGCCCGGGATTGCCTCACCGTACTCGGTCGTGGCGCGCAAGGCACCCGAAGCGACAAGCGGCGGCAGATACTGGGCCAGGTGCGCCTCGCCCGGAAAAGGCTCAGCACCCCCGTTAACCAGGTCGACCACGCGCGGATTCACGTCCACGCCGACAACGCCGTGACCGCTGCGCGCATAGTGCACCGCCAGCGGCAACCCAATCTTGCCCATCCCGACGACCGCGATCCGCATGCGTCTCCCCCTTTTCTGGCTCTGGCCTCGTCAAACACCCCCAGTGTAATGCCCCTCCACACCTACAATGGGGGCGTGGATCGCGCGCTCAATCTCCTCCTCTACCCCTCAAACCTGGCCTCACCGGGACGCCTGGTAAAAATCGCGCGCTCACTGTCCCCCCTGTTTTCGCAGACGCACATCGTCGGCATCGACCAGGGCAACCTACCCACAGACGAGGCCGTGGCCCCCACCGTGCACCTGACGCGGATTCGGGGCGCGTCGCTGGGCGCGCCCCTGGGCGGGCTGCGAGTCGTAGGGGCGTGGGGCGCGCGGGTGTATCGGCGGTACGCACGCCACCGCGTGGCAGCCGTATCCGCGCAGAACCTGTTCCTGCTCCCCCTCGCGTACGCGTTAGCGCGGCGCACAGGCGCGATCTTCGCGTATAACGCGCACGAGCTGGAAACGGAGACGGTGGGGTCGACGGGGCTGCGCCGGCGCCTGCAGCGTCGCATCGAACGCCGTTACATAGGGCGGGCGGACGTCGTGTCCGTGGTCAACGAGTCAATCGCACAGTGGTACCGCGACGCGTACCCGGGCGTGGATCCCGTGGTGGTGACGAACGCGCCGACGGGGACGGGCGGGGTGATCGACCTGCGTGCGCGGCTGGGTATCCCGCACGACGCGCTCCTATATCTACACGCGGGCTACCTGGCGCCCGGACGTAACATTCCCCTGATCCTGCGCTCGTTCGCGCAGGTGAGCGGCGTACACGTCGTGTTCGTCGGCGCGGGTGCCCTGCTGCCCGAGGTCGAGCGGGCCGCAGCGACACACCCAAACATCCACCGCCTACCACCCGTGGAACCGGACCAAGTCCTGGCCATGACGCGCGGCGCGGACGTGGCGTTGTGCCTCATTGAGTCCGGGTGCGTCTCACACCGCATGTCCACGCCCAATAAGATGATGGAGGCCTTCGCGGCCGGTGTGCCCGCGCTGTGCTCTCCCCTGGCCGAGGCCCGCCGCTACCTGGGCGATCAGGCCGACACGTGGGTGCTGGAAGACCCCGAGCGCGACCTCGTATCCGCTTTAGAGCGAATCACGCGAGAGGACATCGACGCCTTCACCTCCCCCGAGATCCCCGCGTGGGAAGAGGGCGCCGCGCGCCTACGCGGCGCCTACGAGCAGGCCCTCGCGGCGCGAACCCGCCGCTAGGACACCCCGTTTCACGAACGTTTCACGAAGCCGCACCCCCGTTTCACGGGCGTTTCACGAGGCCGCACCCCCGTTTCACGGGCGTTTCACGAAGCCGTGTTACGGTGTCAGGCGCGCGTCCCCCGGTCGTAGGAGCGCGCGGTCACGACGGCCATGACAAGCATGACAATGAGGAGCACCGCCATCAGCGCACCCAGCACGCTCATCGTGGTCTCAATCCCGTAGGGACTCACTGCGAGCCACGCCAGGGGTGCAGCGCAGTAGACGCACGCGAAGGCCAGCATACGACGCTGATGATAGGTCGCCACAAAAACGTTGGAGAGCGGGGAGGTAGCAACGGTCAGCGCCAACCAGGGCGCCAGGGAACGCGCGAAGTACCCCGCCTCCTCCCATCGCCCCCCGAACACAAAGGGAAAGAGCCAGGGGCTGATCCCGGCGATTAGGGCGAACACCGGGATAGACGCCCCCAGGGCCGTCGCCCCCACCCGACAGACGACGCGGGTCATCTCCCCGACCGGGGTGTCAGACAGACGCGGCAGGTACACCTGAGACAGCGCCCCTGCGATGAGGGCAACGGGAGCCTGCAAGGCCATCCACGCCATGTTGAACTGCCCAAGAGAGGCCACAGAATAGGAAGCAATCAACATCGGGATCGCGCTCGTGCGCAGCGCGTCGACGACGACGTTGGGCACGCCGACGAGCGCCATCTTCCGATAGCGGGAGGCAACTTCGCGTAAGGAAGGATCCGAGGCCTCGCCTACGCGGGCGTCGCGGACACACCAAGACAGGTAGGCCACCGCGATTCCCTGTCCGGCCAGAGTCGCGCCGATGGCGGCACCCAACCCACCGGAGGCCAGAGCGCCACACACCAGTTGAAGCGCGGCAATGCCAAGGGACCGTACGACGGATGAACTTGCGAGGACACGGAAACGGCGGTGCCGAGTCAGCCAGTAAGAGCACACCTGCCCCTGGGCGAGAAACAGGATCGAGACGCCGGCGGCGAGCATCCACCCCGCAAGCGCCTCCCCATAGCGCACCGACACCCATGGCCGGGCGCACGCGGCCACGAGTGTGGCCAGCGCGGAAGCTACCAGCACACAGCGCGAGGACAGGCGAAACAGGGAGCGAGCCGAGGCCTCGTCCCCGGGGGCGGGTAGGACGATACTGAGGTCGAAGCGAACCCCCGCGACGGCCGCTCCGAGCGCCGCGGCGGACGTGAAAAGACCCAGGTATCCCAGGTCAGCGTCCGTGTAGAGGCGGGCGACGCCGATTTGGGCGACGAACGCGATTGCCTGCGCGAGGAGGGTGCCGCTGACAAGCGTCAGCACTTGGCGTGCCACGCCCGTGCGCGCGGGCGGGGTGGGGGCATTCGTCATGCGTTCATTTAATCACCAGGTCGCCCACCCTAGCCCGTAGGATGGGGGCATGCCCTCCCCCGCGCGACCAGCGCTGCATCCTCGGACAGATTCCATGAAGGTCGCTCTGACGAAGGGAACGCTGCTGGTTCCCCCGACGTATTTCGCGCTCGCGCACGCGCGCGCTATGCCGGAATGCGATTGGCGAGCATTCACTTTGGCGGCGCGGGTTGACGATCCGACGATCGCGTTCCCCATAGCCGTGGCTTCTCCGGGGGCTTTGTCTCCCTTCCTTGCGCAGCGTTTGGTATCCCAGGCGCGAGGTTTGGGTGCGATGCGCCGCGCCATCACGTCTTGGGGGCCTGACGTTATCCACCAGCATCAGGCCACCTGGTCGTTGCCTGCCGTGGGGGCCGCGCGCAAGACGGGCGCGCCGCTGGTCGTGACGCTGCACGGCGGGGACGCCTACCCGCGGCTCGGAGGGGGCCTGGGTGCGGCCTGGAACGCACTCAACCGCCGGGCGGCTTTCGAGGGCGCCACGCAGCTCTTGGCTGTGTCGCGTTACTTGGCCGATGTTGCCGTGGGTGCGGGGGCGGACTGGGGGCGCCTCGCGGTTCACTACCAGGGGGTGGATACCGACTGGTGGACGCCTTCCCCTAACGCCACGTCGGGTTTGTTCCCGGGTCTTGGCTGCGATGCGCCCGATGTTCCTGTCGTGTTGTTTGTGGGCGCGCTCAGTCGTTTGAAGGGCGTGGACGATCTGATCGCAGCATCTGTTTCCCTGGTTGGTCGATGCCCGCATCGTCTGGTGCTCGTGGGTGACGGGCCGTTGGTGTCCGTGCTGCATGGGAGGGTTCCCGCGCACGTGACGTTGACCGGGGGGCTGGGTCGGGAGCGTGTGCGCGAGTGGATGCGCTGCGCCCGCGTTTTAGTTTTGCCGACGAAGCCGACGCGGGGGCGCGAGGAGGCGGCCGGTCTGGTGTTGCTGGAGGCGCAGGCGTGCGGGGTGCCTGTGATTGCCTATCGTACGGGTGGAACGCCGGAAATGGTGGCCTCGGACGCCTGTACGTTGACGGGCGAGCGTTCGCCGGGTGCGTTGGCTTGCTCCATTAACGAGGCTGTGGCGTGGTCGGATGAGGAGCGCGCGGATCGCGCGATGGCGTGTCGGGCGTGGGTCGTCCGTGAGCGTTCTCTGCGTGCGTCGGTGGATCAGCTGCGCGCTATTTACGAGGCTGTGGCGCGTTAGTCGCCGCGCTTGGGCTGGATGCGTTTGGCGCGCGAGGTTTCTTCTGTCAAGGGGCAATAGTGGAGAGGGGCGCAGTATGGAGGGACTGTCACCAGCTCCAGCATCGAACTGTCAAAAGCTCAGTGAGGACTCCTGCCGATCGATTGTGTGGAAACCACCACCAAATGTTCATGTTTCTGCGTACGAGTGTTACGCTCGAACACATAGCAGATGGCTGATCCTCGTGAACGAAAGGTGATCGCATGCCCTCGACGAACGTTGGCACTCTCAGCGAACCCCAATTCAACATCCTGACCGCCCTGGCGCGGGAAGGCACCCCCCTGACGCAACGCGCACTGTCCGTGGCCACCAACATGAGCCTAGGCCGCGTCAACACCGCAACCCGCGAATGCGAAGCATCCGGCTACATCCAAGACCGCGCCCTCACCGACGCAGGGCGGGCAGCTCTGGAACCCTACCGCGTCACGGGAGCCGTCATCATGGCCGCCGGCCTGTCCTCCCGATTCGCCCCCATCAGCTACGAACGCCCCAAGGGAACACTGAAAGTACGCGGCGAAATCCTGGTCGAGCGCCAGATCCGCCAACTCCACGAGGTCGGCATCACAAACATCGCGCTGGTCGTCGGCTACAAGAAGGAATACTACTTCTACCTGGCCGACAAATACGGCGTCGACATCGTCGTCAACCGCGAGTACGCCACACGCAACAACAACGGGTCCCTGTGGCGCGTGAAAGAACGCCTGGACAACACCTACGTGTGCTCCTCGGACGACTACTTCACGACCAACCCCTTCGAACCCTACGTCTACAAGTCCTACTACTCAGCCAACTACGTCGAGGGTCCCACCGACGAATGGTGCATCAAAGTGGGGGCGGGCGATCGCATCACGGGCGCCACCGTGGGCGGGCACGATGCGTGGGTCATGCTCGGTCACGTCTACTTCGACCGCATCTTCTCACAACAGTTCCGAACCACTCTGGAGCAGGTCTACGACAAGCCCGAAACCGTCTCGAAACTCTGGGAGACCATCTACCTGGACCACATCAAGTCATTCGACATGGTGATCCGCCGCTACCCGAACGGCGTCATCCACGAATTCGACTCGGTTGACGAACTGCGTACCTTCGACCCCCTCTTCATCGAGAACGTCGATTCGGAGGTCTTCGATCACATCGTGGAAACCCTGGGCTGCCAGAAGTCGGACATCCGCGACTTCTACCCGCTCAAGCAGGGCATCACGAACCTGTCGTGCCACTTCACGGTGGGTGACGACGAATACGTCTACCGCCACCCCGGCATCGGCACGGAAAAGATCGTGGACCGCAGCGCGGAGTTCGCCGGCCTGCGCCTGGCCGCCGAACTCGGCATCGACGACACCTTCCTCACGGGCGACCCCGACGCGGGCTGGAAGATCTCACGCTTCGTGCGCGACGTGCGCAACCTGGACGTCACCCGCCCCGAGGAGCTCAAGGCCGCCATGCAGATGGACCGCGCGCTGCACACCTCCGGTCGAGTCCTGGACCGCTCCTTCGACTTCGTCACCGAAGGCCTGCGCTACGAGGGCCTCCTCAAGGCCTTCGGCCCCATCGACGTGCCCGGATACTTTGAGCTGCGCGACAAGGTCCTGCGGCTGAAGGCCTTCGCGGACGCGGACGGCTTCGACAAAGTCCCCTCACACAACGATTTCTTCCCCCCGAACTTCCTGGTAGACAAGGACGGCACCATCAGCCTCATCGACTGGGAGTACGCGGGCATGTCGGACATGGCCGCCGACTTCGGCACGATGACCGTATGCACGGCGGAGATGACCCGCGAGCGCGCGGCCGCCGCCCTGGAGTACTACCTGGGCCACACCCCCACCGAGCGTGAGGCGCGCCACTTCTTCGCCTACGAGGTCTTCGCCGGCTGGTGCTGGTACCTGTGGGCGCTGGTCAAGGAAGCCGAAGGTGACGACGTCGGCGAATGGCTCTACATCTACTACTCGCACGCAACACGCACACTGGATTCCCTGCTCGCTTCGTATGAGGCCACCTCGACCTCGGGCGCACAGGCTTTCAAGGAAGGTGAACTGGCATGAAAACTCAGCACGGAGGCAAGCGCTACGGCTTCTTCTCGGGCGCTCTATGGGGCCTGGACACGGTCGTGTTACCGATCGCGCTAGCCATGACCCCGTTTGACGACTTCGGCCAGTCGGCGCTCGTGGGCGCGGTCCTGCACGACGTCGCGTGCGCCGTGATCCTCATGGTCTACATGGCGATTAGGCGCCGCCTGAAGGAAACCTGGACGGCGCTGCACACACGCCCCGGCAAGTCGGTCATCGTGGCGGCGCTCCTGGGCGGCCCGATCGGCATGAGCGGCTACCTGATCGCGATCGCCAACATCGGTCCCAGCCTGACCGCGATCATTTCGACGTTCTACCCGGCGCTGGGCACCCTGCTGGCCTTCATCTTCCTGAAGGAGCGGATGGCCCCCCGCCAGATCGTGGCGCTGCTGGTGGCGCTTGGTGCCATCGTGGTGACGGGCTTGTCTG
>ERZ773057.589-NODE-589-length-14996-cov-7.730406_pt1 | contig 14996 bp, 14 predicted proteins | sample MGYA00580629_ERZ773057 | MGnify/ENA primary metagenome ERZ773057 (study PRJEB29015, sample SAMEA2738143) | human oral metagenome | biome: human oral; feature: human-associated habitat; material: saliva | place: China | collected 2163 ...
CCCTGGTTGAACTTGAGGGTCCAGATGTTGCGTGCGGCGTCAGTCTGGGTTGCGGTCGGAACGACGTCCCAGTGCAGGTTCGAAGCAAGTGCACCGAAAGTTTGGGCACGCATGAAGCGATCAACATCGCCGTCGACAACCTGCGAGCTCAGCTCTCCGAAGAACTGAATGTTCGTCATATCGTCGGGAAGGTCAACCGTCAGCTCAGCGCCGGGGAGGATTTCGTAGTCGGCACCGATCGGGATGCGCCAGTACTGAAGATTCAAGTTTCTGTTAAACCAGTGGTGGTTTTCAAGAATGGCCTGGCTGCGGTGACGAGGGTGAACGCTCTCCATGAAACCCGAAGTGGCGTAGGGGCCGGCACGCAGTCCCCGGGGGATGTTGTTCATGTTCTCATCGAGCATTGCGCGTGCTGTCCAGTCGACAACGCAGCCAGAGCTACGGTCGCCGTTGATTTGCCCATCAGCGCCTGCCTCGACGGCGTTTGCGCCTGCGGCAGTGAGGGAAGAGAAGAGGAGCGCTAGTCCAAGTGAACCAGTTGCGATCTTTGAGAGCGTTTTCATTTTGCCTCGAATTTCCTGGTGATTGTGTGTTTAGGACACTGTGCTGCGGATTCAAATTTACATCTGAATCGCTTCACTCGTCAAATAGCTGTTCTATCTGCTGAATGTGCGTTCGCCACTATACTTGCCAGTGTTTGATCCAATCCCAGGAGGAATATTGTCGCTTTCCTTCCGACCGCTCATGCCGGTTTATCTCGTCGTTGTGATAGCTGTGGCATGCCTATTTTTCTCCTGGTGGAGTGCTCGTCGTCATCGCCCCTTCAGGACTTCTGATCTGTTCAGACGAGGTGGAATTTCCCTCGCTCTTTTATCGATTTTGGTGGGTCCTTCGATTCCCGGAGAAGCACAAAAAGTAACAACCAATGTCGAAGTCTGGCTTGCGATTGACCGGACCGGCTCGATGGCCGCCGAGGATTGGGAAGGTGGAAAGACTCGTCTTCAAGGCGTGAGCCACGATGTTGAGCAGATCCTTCAAGCTGCTCCTGGTGCTCGTTATCGCATTATCACCTGGGATTCCGAGGCCGATACTGAGCTTCCCCTGACCTCTGATCTTGGTGCGGTTCGTTCCTTTGTTTCGACGCTAACCCAGGAAGTGAGTTCCTCTTCGCGAGGTTCATCCCCGGACCGCCCCGCACAATATATTGCGGAAGAAATGCAGGCGGCCGCAAACAAGCATCCTGAAAATACCCGCGTGCTTTTCGTATTCACCGATGGTGAGACCTCGAACAATTCTGCGTGGAGAAGTGCCGGCGGAGGCGACTCTCAGCAATGGGACAAGATCAAGCCGCTCCTGACGGGAGGCTTGGTCATCGGCTATGGAACTGAAGAGGGCGGGAAGATGAAGGTTGCCGCTCTGGGAAAGCAGAATGATGGTTCGAAACCTGAATACATCAAAGATTTTTCCCAGCCCGGAAACCCCGATGCAATTTCGAAGATTGATGTCAAGAAGCTGAATGAGATCGCTCAAAAACTTGGTATCGATATGGTTCGTTCGCCCAATGATTCCGCCATTAGCTCCGCAGCTTCATCCTCGGTTCAGAATGCTCGAAATATTGCGGATGCAAACGATACGATCCAAACTTCACGCTACGTTTTGTGGCCATCGGCCCTTGTTTTAACTGTGCTATTAGCTTGGGAGTCCGCTATTTTTGCGGGTCGTATCCACGCATTGAGGAGGACCCGTGCGATTTAAGCGCCGCAGCGATAAGGAACAGCGTCCTACCGCTTTCTATCAGCCTCCAGCAGATGGCGAGGCTGAAGCTGATACCCAAACGGGGGATAGCGCACCCAGCGCAACCCCGGCCTCGGCAAAGAAGAACGAGGCGGAGAAGCCGCGACGCAATGGGAAGCTATTGCGCCCCCTGTGGTGGTCGCTTCCCATTGTTGTGGTTGCCCTCGCTGTTGGAATTTATATGACCGCTCTGCCGGTGTGGGCATGGAATACGGGTCGCAGTGCGCGCTCGGGGAATAATGAGGGGGCCCTCAGCTCCTATTCAAAGCAGATTTATTGGGGAGATCTTGGCCCTGCCAGCTGGGTTGCGCACTACAACGCGGGGACGCAGCATGTGAAGCTTGATCATCCTGACGAGGCCGTCGCTGAGTTGCGCATTGCTTGGGATCGAGTTCCGAAGGCGAAGCAGATCGAGGACGGTCGAATTGAGACCTATTCCTATGAGTGCACTGTCAGAATGAATTTGGCGCTTGCTTTGGAAAAGCAGGGAGACGTGGCGATGAGCACGGATCGTGCGCATGCTGCTGAAATTTATAAAGAAATGGGCGAGGTTGTGGCCCCCTGTCAATCCGCTGCCTCGACACAGAATCAGCAGAACCAGAATCAGCAGGGCGGCGGTGGCGGCGCCGATGCTGACAAGGCTCATGATCGTGCTCAGCAAAAGCAGCAGCAGGCTCAGAAGCAGGAAAATCAGGACAAAGATAAAGATAAGCAGAATCAGGATAAGGACAAACAAAACCAGGACAAAGATAAGCAGAACCAAGACAAGGACAAGCAAAACCAGGACAAAGATAAGCAGAACCAAGACAAGGACAAACAAAACCAAGACAAGTCCAAGGATCCTTATCAGGGCGAGACCAAAGAGCAACGCGCGAAGCGTGAAGAGATGCAAAAGCGTCAGGAACAAACCGATCGCCAGGAGCGTCAGAACAAAGATCGCAAACGCGGAACCGGTGGTACGGGCGCCTGGTAAATCTTCTGTGATCTAGGTCTTAGGTCGGAATAAACCGGAATCTGGGTGGCGTTTACGCCTGCAGTGCTGCTCGAAAGCGGCTCCTGAAAGAAAGGCTTATCCCATGACTTATAAGGTCGCTTACATCGTTGGTTCGCTGTCCTCGAACTCCATTAACCGCAAGTTGGCGGGTGCGATGATTGCCGATGCTCCATCGGATCTGGAGTTTGTTGAGGCCGATTTCTCGAAGCTGCCGCTGTACAGCCCTGATTATGATGCGAACTATCCACAGGTTGCTACTGATTTCAAGAAGATCCTTGAAGACGCGGATGCCGTTCTGATTGCAACCCCCGAGTATGACCGTTCGATTCCCGGTGGTCTGAAGAATGCTATCGACTGGTTTGGTCGTCCGTGGGGATCCAACCCTATCGGTGGTAAGCCGGTTTATGTCGTGGGTGCATCTATGGGAGCGGTCGGTGCTGCTCTTGGGCAGATCTCAACCCGTCAGACGCTTGGGTTCTTCAATCCCTTATTGATGACACAGCCTGAGGTCTACATGAAGATGTCGCATGAGGATATCGGTGAAGATGGTCGCTTTATTGATGCGGCAACTCAGGGATTTGTGAAGTCAGCTATTGAGGCATTTGCGGACTACATTCGTTCGCACGCCTGAGCGCAGAGTTTGCTGAATTAAACTACCCTCCAGCCAAAAATGGGACTAAAGTCCTTTTCAAGGCTGGAGGGTGTTTAATTTGTGTGCCTCTCGTGTTGACACTTTAGGTTTGCGTAAAACGCGCCACCCTGTTTTATTGTGGTAGACAAGGTTGTCACTTCTGTTCAAAGCCTTCTTATTCAAGGGAAAATTCCCAGAAAAACACAGAAGTAAAAACCTTCGAATGGTTTCTTGTCGGCGCTAACGTGAGGAACGGAGACGAGAAACACCCCCTGACATTCTGCGTCTCCAAGAGGGCGCCTGTTGAGTCTCTTTCCGGGCGCCCTCAATCTCTTCTCGTGAGGTCTCATAGCGATGTCGTCAGTGCGAAAAACCCGTGCTGTCGAGGTGCGCACGATGAGAATACAGACCCTCAGAAAAGCGGAAGGATGAGTTTTCTCAGACTAGGCTTGTGACTATACATACACGCGTGAGGAGGGGACATGAGCGAGAACCGCGTACCGGCCACTGAGTCGAGCGATGAAGGCGAAAACGCCTCCGCTCATTCGCGCCCGCGTCCGCAGAAACCCCCTGTTTACCAGCGTGCATCTGACAAACTCTCCTTTGCGCAGGACCGCGACTGGGGTTTCGATGATGTTGTTGATGCCTTGTTCTTTATCTTCTCTGGCGTGGCAACACTGTGGCTTGCCTACGTTTTTTTGGCCGGTTCAATCAAACTCAAACCTACCGCTATCGCCTGGTTCCTGATCTGCTGGGCTGTTACCGCCTACCTTGCACTTCCCAGAATCCATCAGTTGCTCACGTGGCTGTATGTTCCCGACTATTTCATTGGTCGAACAAGGACTGCTGATGGTCTCCTCGGTGACCCAGTGAACCTTGCTCTTGTTGGCAGCGAGATCGATATTCATGCTGCCATGACTGAGGCTGGATGGGTACGCGCTGACCCGATCACTCCCCGCACAGTTTTTCGGGTGATACGTGCCTTTGTCAGTCGAAAGAGCTACGATGCCGCGCCGGTTTCAAACCTTGTGCTCTTTGGGCGTAAGCAGGACTTCGCCTACCAAAAAGGCGTTCCCGGTCGTTCTTCAGAACGTCATCACGTGCGTTTTTGGCGTACTCCCGATGGGTGGGTTCTTCCGGGTGGTCGTCGCGTCGAATGGCTGGCAGCGGGAACCTTTGATCGCGCTGTCGGATTGAGTCTTTTGACCTTCCAAATCACCCATAAGATCGATGCCGATATCGATATCGAGCGCAACTTTATTGTTGATGATGTCCTCTTTGCTAACCCCGCGGCAGAGCTTGAGATTCTTCCCGATTTCTTCAGTTCCTATCACGATAAAAATGGTGGTGGGGACCGCGTCATCACCGATGGTGACCTGTACCTGTTGGACGTTCAAGACGTTGAGCCCAATGATGATGATGCCCATGAAATGGCAGATGCCCATGATGTCGATTCTCAAGCAGATCGCCAACGTCCGGTCCAACTGGTTGTTGGCATGGTCCTGGTTGCACTCATGTTTGCAACCGAGCTGTTCCAGACTTACCTAGTGCTTCAAAATCCGTGGAAGTACATTGCGCTTAATGTCATCGGCATTGATGATGTCGCCGATGCACAAATCTACATTTTGACGATGAGGCTGATTGTCGCTTTTGTCACCTTGATTCTTCTTGTCATGGAAATCATTACTGCTGTCATGACATGGAATGGTCACCCTCGTGCCCGAATTATTCTTCTGACGGCCCTGAGTGCCGACATTATTTTCGGTGCTGCAGATATTGCCAGTTCAGGTGCGACTCACATCGTCTTGATGACGCTGATCCGTTCGTCTTTGGGAGTGCTTGCCCTATTGGCTCTTTCAGCGCGCGCATGTCACCAATGGGTCAGAGAGCGTAAAAAGGAACGGCTTCAGGCGAAAGTAAAGGTTGCAGGCGTCCCGCCTACTCCACCGGCTTCATAAACCACGCGGCTTGCGAGTCCTCGGGCACTCCATCGTTATAGGCAAGTCCCGCGTAGGCGGCAGCATTCTTCCCCAGCTCAGATTCAAGAAATGCTTGGAATGCGCGAGCGGCCTCGGAATTCGAAGAAGACTGCGGGACTACGGCTGAAACGGTTAAATCCACGCATGTTCCGGGGATAGCCTTGGCGCGGCTTTCGGTGCCGGTATTGGAGGCTGCGGCAACCGCTAGGCGCGCATCCCAGATGAGGATTGGACGCTGATGGGAGCCCTGTGCGGCAGTGATGCCCGAAATGAGCGAAAGACGATCATCTGCGGGGGTAGCGGTCCACTGTCCCAGTGCCTCCGCTGCGGAGGAAGCAATCGAATGCGCGTCGTTCAGGTTTTCTTTCCAGTCCTCGTAGTCCTCGCCGAGGACTGAGCTGGCTTTCGCATCGAACGCGGCACCGGCCTCGGAATCCTGGGAAGGAATAGCGGTCAGAGGGGCGAAGTTTGCCGAAGAAAGATCCTTGAGTGAAGAGGGGAGTGCCTTGCTATTTGCGGAGAACCATGAGCGATCAGCCCACGCGCACACAGGGTCATTGCCAATGGGGATTGCGGTCCCCAAAGCTGCAGTTTGTTTTGAATTGACGCCAAAGATGACGTCGGTATTTTGCGAAGAATTCGGAGCGTACTCACTCTGTTCAACGGTATAGCCACTGGCGGCCTCGAAAGCCGAAACGTAGTCGGCGGGGAGCTGCCAGCCGGGAGCATAAGCAATGCGCAGGGTTCCGCTTCCTCGTGGGATTCCTTGGTCACCGCTTGCCTTCGTGTGCTTCGCTACTGCCGAGGTCGAGCCCGCTTGGGTAGACGAGCTTGAGTCTGTGCGGAAAGGATCGTCCGTCCACTGGGCTCCCTGAGGGATTGACGGGGAACAGGCGCTGAGCGCAAGCGCACACAGAAGAGTGGCACTGGCGAAGCGGCGAGCTTGGCGTTGAGTGGACGGAGAGGCGGTCTTGGTCTTTCGCACCGTACCAGTCTAAGCAATAGTGCATAGAAGGTGAGATATTCGCGCGTCGATAGGGCAAAATGTTGGTATCGAGTGTTCGATGCGATCTGATGCAAGGAGTCATCATGGGAAGCAGTCTCAGTCAGAAACTCATTACCGCAGGGCTATCTATGGCCGTCGGTTTCGTGGCAGGAAAGGTTGCGGAGCTGGGCTGGAAGGCTGTGACCGGTCAGGCCGCACCTCAGGATGATGACGGTACGGCATCCTTGGTTTCGGTGGTGACCTTCGCGGCGGTTTCTGCCGCTATTGCGGCGGTTGCTCAGCGCGGCGTGGTGAACAAGACGAATAAGTGGTTTGCGCCGGTTGAAGCCGCGTCGCAGATCCTGTCGGATCTTGATCAGCCGGCTATCGCAAATTAGAAAATAGCGGAAGATACGTGGAAAGATCGGTGCGCTGTCCCGAGGCCTGAAGGTCCCCGTGGGAGAGCGCATCATTCCAGTCCAGCATTCCGCATGCGAGTTTGAGCCAGGTTTCTGGCGACATTTCGATCACCGCCGGGGGAGTCCCTCGGCGGTGAGTTGTTCCTGGAAGGACCTGAGTGGCACCGGCTGGGGGAACTCGAAGTTCGACGGAGCGGCCGGGGTGTAGGGCGGCGATTTCTTCGAGCGTGTAGCGTACGGCGGTGAAGAGAGTTGTGCGCGAGGCACTTTCGGGGGCGCGGTACCACGTGAGGAGTGCGGTGTGGCCTTCTGCTGGATCAATGCGCCGTTTTGCCATGTCGTCAGTCTAGGTCGCTTCGTCTATCTTGGCGTGGAATTGCCCCATCCTGCCAGATCCGCTATTGTGGGGTGCCGAGGTAGCGTGTCCGAGCGGCCGAAGGTGCAGCACTCGAAATGCTGTGTGGTGTAACAGCCACCCAGGGTTCAAATCCCTGCGCTACCGCGTTTAGGCTTGTGGCCCCAACTGATGTTGGGGCCACAAGTTTTTTATTGGACAGATCAGTTCGGTGCTGGGTGCAAGGAATCTGGGGTTAGGGTTATAGGACACCACGTCTTGCTGGAAGGGTGACTTTTCGGCTTTGTCGCGCGGGAAAGTTACTATTCAAAAACACTCTTACCCGACAGCTGACAGGCAACCTCAGTATCGTGACGGACGAATCCGAAAAGACAATGCTTCAAGAGCGCCTGAACAACTCGACGCTCCCCAGCGAAGTCAAAGAAACCCTGAGCCCGGTCATTGAATCTGCCCACACCCTCGAAGAAACGCGCGCCCAGCTCGCCCGCGCCCAGCGTGAAACCAACGATGCCAACGCCAAGCTTGACGAGATGACTCACCGCGAATCAACAGCCCGTGATGAAGAAACCCTCGCTGACCATCAGAGCGAACACGCCGACCAGGAAGCCTCACTAGGACTTGCCAGCCAAGAAGAAAAGGACGCAATGCGCACGCGCGCCGATATGGCCACCGCTGCTGCTCAGGACGTGACCGGCGATGTTGACGACGCGCGAGCACAAGTCAGCCACACCACCACCCGTGAAGCCCAAGCCGCAAGCACACTACGTTGGGACGGCTCAGACGCAAACATCTGTGCGTATCACGAAAGAATCATTCCCCACCTCAGCCCTCAAAAGCCTGCGCGCTCTCTTGGGTAAAAAGACTACGGTATCGGCTACGCCAAGGCCTCGCCCGCGCACCCAGTCCACCGAACGTAGCCGATAACACCCCTTGGGCAGCCTCTCATGAACGATGACCCTGAAGAAGAAATTAAACAAGAAGAAACAGGTGCAGCAGAGCCCGAACTGCTCTACTCCGATGCGCCCACCTGGTTCGAGGACTACCTGTCCTACGTGTATCGGCGTGACCTTGGCCAATCCACCACGCTCTGGTGCGACCGCTGGTTTGACCGCCCTGAAGCCATGACCCGCATACAGACTCTGTGGCGATCCTGGGAAGCAGCCCGCTAAAATGACACAATGAGTGGCCTAGCCACATGGTTTGTCAACATCGCCGACCCGATGATGCGCGAACTCTTCAGCCCCGAAGACACATTCAAACGCTGTATTGACCGCCACGAAGTGCGCGCCCCCGACAAAGAACACCTACCAGTCCAACCCTTCTAGAAAGAACTGCGCCAAGACTTTCACATGAACAGATGAAAACTATGACCGGTTATGCAACGAGTTTGAATCTGAGTCATGGGCTGTCTCATCGTCATTCAAGAGTGTCAACGCCTTGGTGAGAAGAATAGGTAGGAGATGATTGAACTCGCGAACACCTTCGTCGTTGAGCCCAGAGGTGTGCATGACGATGTTACGCAAATATGCGATGACTCGGAGCTCCTTCTCGTCAATCTTGTAGGAATCGGGGATCACCGTCAGATCAGGATCATCAAAGTAGCTGTTCAATGAAGATAGGAGATCTCGAATACCTATGTAGGCGGGATCATCAGTCTGTCTGCGAAAACTCGGCTTTACCTTGTCATTGGCAAACAATTGCTCCTCTGAGCGTTTCCTATGCTCCACCTCCCTGCGCGCTCCCCTTGTTAAAGGGAGGTGGCGTTCTCGGATTGCGGTGCGAGCGAGATTTTCAAGCGTGAACAGAAACTGATACTGGATACTCGCTTGCGTGCTTCCTTGACCAGCCTCGTTAAGCCATTTCTTACCGATTGTGGCGATCTGAGGATCGTTTACGGCGCGCGAAATGTCATCAATCCACCTAGCGATCTTATCTTCAACTGCATGAGCGAGATCTTCAGATGCGCGTTCGACAGGACGGATACTCTCATTTTCAGCATCACCTGTCTGCTTCGATTCACGTCTCCACGAATCCCATTGTGAGGCAATCGTGCCAAGAGCTTTTGTGAGCCCGTCAAGCATTGTGTCAAACTGCTCGTTCCCATCAACGACGCCTTCTCGTGACGACGTAAAAGGATCTGCATCAATTGTGGCGTCAAGTTCATCAAAATGGATCTGCCCATAGAGGTACTGCGTGAAAAGACGAGCATCGGGGCAACGACGCAGAATATCTTTTTCACGTAAACGCCCGTTCACGTACAGATCCACTGTTAGGTGCTCCCCCGTGCCTCGAATTTGTCGATGTGATGGCTTGTGAACAGACGCGATAAAACCGTGAACTCCTGGAGCAAACTCAATCTTCGACATTCGTGTTGCTGACGGACACAACGCAAGATAAGGGTCATCGGGTGTGTCTTGTACCCATATAAATTGAGTATGTTCTGCAAGGTCTGTAAGATCTTCGACAGTGATTGGATCGTCATTGAACCGAATTTGAAAACTCTCATCACGGATCGTGTGAGTGAAGAAAAGGGCGATGAGCCGACGAAGTGTGTCACACGTGTTGTTTTGTACTCGAACGTTTTCGAGATAGAGCGCAGTCCCATGTTGTTTCGTGCTCAATGCATCAAGTGCTTGCCGAGCGGGTGCGCCAAGCGGCACATCATGAGGATTACCGTCATTCGTGATTTGAACGTCCAGAACGGAGTTATCGATCAGACAGCCAACCACTGACGACCCGTTTTTGAGCGACGCAACGCTTACCATATCGGCGCACGACAACAATGCCAGCTTGCCGATGCCTTTCGCTCCAATAAAAGCTCTTTTAAGCCGTGCAGAACGGGTCGACTTGCGGTCTTTACGTTTGGAATAACCGATTCGTAAGAAATGATGCTGCAGGTCGGTAGCATCCATGCCTTCACCGTCATCAACAATCAACATTGATTGTGACTTACGGTCGTACGTGATCTCAACGTGTTCAGCGTCAGCATCCCAAGCGTTGGAGATAGCTTCACCAAGAATAGTGATGAAATTGCGATACAGCTGACGCCCGAGGTGATTGAGTACCGTCAACGAAATTTCAAACGAGAAACCGGTGTTTGGAGTGTTCACATGAATCCTTTAGTGTTCGGCTACCTCATCGTTGATGACACAACTCATTATAAGCGTTCCAACGTGCTTACCGAATGGTGGGGGAACTGCATTGCCAATGAGTTTTCCTAAACGTGTCAGCCTCGGCTTCTCCCATGGAGCAATGAACTCAAAGTCACGAGGAAACCCCTGCAAGAGCGCAGCCTCGCGTGGAGTGAGCGTGCGTGGCTGTGACGGATGCCCAAAACGTCCTGAGCCGTAGTTATAAAACTCAGTGGTGATCGTTGGTCCTAGCTTCGTCCCATCTATTACTCCGTAAAACGATTGAAATGATGCTCCGCTCGCCTTGCGATGACATGGTGCACGTAACTCTTCAGGCCAGTCCCGCCATGTTCCCCCAGGAATAGATGCGCGAATACGTGCGAGATTGATCGGAGACAAAGCCCGAGCATAATGCAAACGATCATGCGGATCTGCCTGTCCAGCGACAAGAGTAGGTAGTCCGCGCAGAACATCATTCACACTAGGAGCCGCAACGCCACTGTCCTCGGGAATCTCAATCGAACCAAGAGCAGAAGCTACGAGCACGAGACGACGACGTGTTTGAGCAAGACCATGCTTTTCACCTTTCAACACCGTGTAATCCACCCAATACCCGCACTCGCGTAGCGTCGAAAGGAAACGCTCAAAAACAGGCTGAAAACGCAACGGCGCAACATTTTCCATCGTGACAAATTCTGGTCGAGTCTGACGAACCAAACGACCAAACTCATCAAGCAGATCCCACGCCTCTTCCTCACTGGTGTCCCTGCCACGTCGCTGCTGAGAAAACGGCTGACATGGCGCACAACCTGCGAGCAACCGGTAAGGCGCATCCGCCCACACCTTATTGAGATCCTTCGCCTCAACATCCCGAACGGACGCTTCAAGGAAAGGAGCGTGAATGTTATGTTCATACGCCCACTTGCACGCCGGATTATTATCAATCCCTAAAACGATGTTGATACCAGCTTGTTGAAGCCCAAGGGAGAGCCCACCAGCTCCACAAAATAGGTCAATCCCCTGAATCAGTGGCTCAGTCATGTAAGTCTCCGCCATCCTTCAAAACTCACTCCGCAATCTAATGTTGAGAACACACGCAACTTCCCGACTCCTTATCTCGCGCGCCCGTGAGGAGGTTGCGAGCGGGGACGAGGACGTGTAGCCACCGGCGGGGGAGTGGTCGTACCTTCCCTCTTACCTTTACTTCTAAGCATATTCAAGAAGCGATTGTTGGCTAAGAATTCTTGCCTCCTCATGCATCTGAATCCCCATTAGTACTCACGTCATCAGTCCGCGATTCGGGTGTGACAGTGTCAATGGGCGCATCAGTTTCTGAAACAGCAGGGCGCTCCAAGACTGCAACATTTGTCTGTGAACGACCCTCCGTCGCCTGCGAGCGACGTTCAGCAATATACATAATACATACGAAACTCATCGGCAGCACTCAGGTCTTGCAGATCCCACGCGCTCTGCAGATTCGAAATTTCGCCAATGATACGCAACGCAGTATCACGTTGCTTTTGGTGGCGGACAGCTTCGCTTAGCGCCATAGAAATCTCAATCATGGAGGCAGCAATAGCTACACCACGATTGTGCTTACCGAACGAACGACTTGCGCGCATAGCACGCACACCATTACGAACTGCCAGCGATGAAACCCGATGCTGATGAGGGGCATCTTTGAGTTGAGCAAGACGCCCAAACGCGCGAACGGTCGCAGCGATACGGGGATAGGTGTTCCCCACATCAAGCGCAAGCGCAGCATGCGCGCCTGCAAGATCGCTTGCGATATTCGCTAAACCAACTCTCTCTCCAGGGGGAAGCGCACGCGACCGTTCAATTGTCTCAACCGCCAAATCAGCAATAGCTCGATCGTAATCGCCACCATGCTTTGGGCGATCAGGACGAGTAGCGCGTTCGGCATGGTGCCACAATTCCAGCGCCTCACGGCGAGTATGAGAATAGTCAAACCAGTTCTGCCTCATGTGAGGTAACGTCAAATCGTAAGCAAGACTCGACCCACCATACCAGTGCGGTTGACTGCCAGGTCTGGGGCGTAACGCGACCGAATCCCCCACCACGACGTTGGTATCGCCACGCGCGTAACGGGGACGGAAGATAACATCTTGTCCACGCAACTCTCGCAAAAACTCTGCTTCGGCCGTTGCAACAACAAGCGCTGCTCGCACGCGAAATTCCGACGCTTCACGGTCAGTTAAGTTTTTCCTTCCACGCAACGCGCGAGCTTGCTCAGTCGGTTGAATACCGTTACTGTCACGACCATGCCCGCGCGAATCAAGAATCTCCAACCCGTACTTGTACTCAAGCATATTAGCGGTAGCTTGAGCCTTCTGATAATTACGCCGTACCTTGGTATGCGGCCCATCAAAACGCACGAGATTAGTGGCAAGGTGGAGGTGATCCCCGCCGTTTTTTGTCACCCCATGACGCACCGATTGCCGTATTCGCCAAGCCACCACGACGTGCCCCAAACTGGAGGCCTCGCGAGGCTTATACGCTCTTGGACAACAACTCTTGTGCGCGGAGGACCTGGAAGCAGCCACGGAGAGGCTTGCGCCTGACCCGACGCATGAAAGCCGTGTTTTGGTGGTGCTACACCCACTCTGCTCACCCTGAACCGGCAGCGATAATCCTGGCCACCATGCCCACCGACGCGCCCTCGAAAATGCCTGGCAACAAGCCACACAAACCCACCGGAACCATCCCCGGCTGGGGCGACGCAATCTGCTTCAACGAACTCCACCACCCCACCCCCTACCACAACACCTGGGACTAACCCCCGACCAACACGTTTTGTCCTATAACCCGAAGATCATTCGATTCTTTTGGATTGGGTCGACGTCAGGATGTTTCGGCTACTTTCAGCCGGCCAGTCAAGTAGGTCTGGTTGAAGCGCGTGATAAAGCGTGAGGTAGTGTCTGAAACCCTCTGAAAAACTCCTTCGTTTTCTTTCTCCAAACTGGACGCAAATGAAGGTACCGGTCTTTATCCTGGCTTCTGTCAGGTTGAAGGGCCTGATGTTCAATGAATCGCAGTGATGCTGAATCGTTGAGCAGGATCGACTGTATTTCGAATGCAGGAGGTTGTGATGGCGCGAGATGCACTAGCCGCAATGTCATCTTGGGCGAATTCTCTGAGCACACGTGGCACTTGTGTCGCTTCTTGTTTTCCCCGCACACGCGGGGATGAGCCCAACGCAGGCAGTGATTGATCACATTCTTTACTGGACAACAAAGGCAAACGGGAAGTGCACGGGCGGACACTCATACAGGCAAGCAGAACGCGAAATGAGGCCAGGACAAATCGCCTTCCCAAGAACCTGGAGCGACACCGACATTATTAGGGACGCGTTTCTAACAATTAACGATCCGATGTCTCTTAGGCTTACGCAACAAGGTCGCCGAATTTACGCATACAGGACAGTTAATGGAGTGCAGGTGACTACGCAGATAAGCGTGAGAGGCACACACGCGACAAAGGGCGCGACAATCACTATATATCCCATTAGGCGTAGGTGTACTTTGCGCATCAAATGGTAAGTTGAGATCAGTTGAGTGAGGGAGTGATTATGACTGAGGCGATGTATACGGTCGAAGACCTTATTGAATATGCAGATAGTATCCTTCCTATGCCCGTTCTCGAAGATGAGGAGAGTAAGTTCCTTCTTGAAATAGCCGAGGACGAATCGCTCACGATGAAAATCATCGGAGACCTCACTATTTACGGAGCAGACATTCCGGAAAATCTAATCGACGGCCTTGTAAGGGGGTACAACGAAGAATTGATCCGGGAGTACTGGGAGGACTGCCTGTACGACAGGCAGCACGCCTAATTCTCCCTCTTCGTTTTCCCCGCACGCGCGGGGATGAGCCCGGTGGGCTGGTTGGCTTCCCTCGCCTTATGCCGTTTTCCCCGCACACGCGGGGATGAGCCCAAGCCGAGCGCGGCGCAAAAACTGGTAAAGGAGTTTCCCCCACACACGCGGGGATGGGTTCTCAAAAATAAGGCCGAGTTAACGGCCCTCCACTTTCTCTTGGCCACTTTATTTCAGGCTCGCGGGGGATACCGGCTCGGCACCTAAATCCTAACAAGCCAGAACATGAAAGGCAACCCCTCATCTACTCCCCGCACACGCGGGATGAGCTGAGATCCCGCTGGAATAGAAAATGCTGGGCCTTCAGCCCCCGCGTTGAATCGTGCTGTTATTTCAAGCCTGGCGGAGGGTACCAACCCAGCGGTTCAATTCTATCAAACGGCTCTACGAAAGGCACCCCCGGGTCTCTCGCCTTTGTCATGCCCGAAAAACCGAGAAGTCGATCATCTTGACCGCGCGCAAACAGTAAACGAACGCCGACAACCCGCCCGAGCCCTTACCGCAGCAACAGCGGCGTGACCTTACACTCCTCACCCAGCTTCATCTGTGCGATTGAGCATTCATCCCGCATGACAACCAAGCGTTCCAGCATCCGCTGGTGCACAGACCATGGATCAATCGTATTGAGGTAAATCCTTGTCCCGCCCTCAAAGCCGGCGATCGTTGAAATCCTCCACTTGATCAAAATCCTCATGCGCATAGGAATCGATGAACTCGGAGGCCGGTAGTACCACTCCTCGTTACACGGAACCTCCGCACCCGTCGCCGCGTGCATTGCGTGCACAAGGTCGCTGATGCCTCGTAATTGCTCGG
>ERZ773057.594-NODE-594-length-14946-cov-5.340474_pt1 | contig 14946 bp, 9 predicted proteins | sample MGYA00580629_ERZ773057 | MGnify/ENA primary metagenome ERZ773057 (study PRJEB29015, sample SAMEA2738143) | human oral metagenome | biome: human oral; feature: human-associated habitat; material: saliva | place: China | collected 2163 ...
CCGGCACATGGCCCTGATCGGCAGGCGCCCCTGACTGGCGGCCTGCCTGATCATGAGCGGGCGGAAGATCCGCCCGCAACGGGGCGCCGGTCGTTTGTGAGGCCCGAAATGCAGAAAGGCCCGGACATGCCGGGCCTTTCGTGGAATGGGGTAACCCCGCCTGTGCCGGTTGGCCGGCATCCTGAACCGTTGATTCAGTTCAGGTCGGCAAAGAGAGCAGCCACATCAGGTTCATCCGACGAGGGACGATCGCAACAGTGGCACACTGTTTTCTCTTCACCTCATGCATCGCATTGGTTCAAGGAATATATGGCCTGAACGAACACTGCAGGGTTGGACTAATTATACGCGCTTGTCTGTCGAAGGGGGCAAGTTCTGCCGGTTGTCTCTTTCGCGGCCGCCGATGAGTGGCCGGCCAGTGTGGTTTCGCTGTTTCAGCGAACGCCCTCGAAGCGGCGGATGCCGTCGTCCAGTTCGTTGTTGAGCTGGGTGACCAGGGTCTGCACCTGCTCGACGGTGGCGGCGCCGGAGTCGACCGGCTGGCCCAGGAATTCGTAGGTGATCTGCAGGGCGGCGTTGACGGCGATGCGCTCGACGCCGTGGGCCAGGCTGGCGTCACGGATCTCGCGCATCTTCTGGTCGACGATGCGCACGGCGTTCATCAGCCGCGGCTTCTCGTTGGGGGGAACCTGCAGCTTGAAGGTGCGGTCAAGGATCTTGACCTCGATCTGTTCCATGGCCATGGCAGCTCCTGGGGCTTTCAGTCTTTGTCGGTCTGCGGCAGCGGCAGCCGCGCCAGGGCGGATTCCACGCGGGCACGGGCTTCGGCCAGTCGTTGCTGCATGTCGGCCTGGCTCATGGCGGCTTCACCCAGGCGGCCGCGCAGCAGCTGGTTTTCGTCAGAGAGCTGGCGGGTGATTTCAAGCAGGCGCCGGACGCGCTCGCCCAATAGCTGGAGATCGGTTTCCATGCCGCGGGATAGTAGGGATTTGTGACAGGGGGGTCAAGCGAAGCGACACCCCGGGGAATGGCTGTACCCGATTTTGCCACGCGGCGCCCACTGGCGTCCGGTCATCGGGCCCCGGGCGTGTGTCATGGCACCATCTGCGGCCGCTGTCGGCGCCGGAATCGGGCGATGCGTTGTCCATGACATGCCCCTGTAATGCCAGGTGGGGTTGTAACGACCACGTTGGGGTATGTCATGGCAAAGGCAGAAGCCTGCCTTTACCATCGAAGGTTCCTGAAAGGTCTGGGCCGGGGCTCGCGCCCTGTCGGCGAAGGTGTGCCGGCATGCGGAGCCATCCGTGCCTTTCATGGGCCGTCGGCTGCCGTGGTTCTGCAGTTCCCCTCAACCGTCGTTCTCCTATTTCAAGGCAAGATGATGCACAAGGTGTCGTCCCGCTCTCGCTGGCAGCTTCTGCTGTCCTCCCTCCTGTTGGGTTCCGCGCTGTTTGCGGCAACCTCACCCGCCATGGCGGTCGATGCCGCACAGGGCGCGGACGCGCAGGGTGCGGCGCAGGCTACCGGGGCTGGCGATGCCCAGGCCGACGCGGCCCTGGACTGGAAGGCCGGCCCGCAGCGCGTGGGCTCGCTGGAGGTGGAGCTGGTCTCGGATTCCCGCCAGGTGATGCCGGGCGAGACCTTCCGCATCGGCATGCGGCTGCGGCACGATCCGCACTGGCATACCTACTGGCGCAATCCGGGCGACACGGGCTATCCCACCCGCTTCGAGATCGAGGGGCCAGCCGACACGCAGTATTCCGACATCCGCTGGCCGGCGCCCGAGCGGCTGGCCATCGGGCCGCTGGCCAACTATGGCTACGAGGGCGAGGCCCTCATCTATCGTGACGTGACGCTGCCGGACAGCTTCAAGGGGCGTCAGGCGCGCTTCCGGGTCAAGGCCGAATGGCTGATCTGCAAGGAGGTCTGCATTCCCGGTGAGGCCGCGTTGCAGCTGGACGTGCCGGTGGGCGGCGTGACCGAGCCCGATCGGGCCGAGACGGCCAGTTTCGAGGCCGCACGCCGCGGTGCGCCGGTGCCCGACCAGGAACCGGCGGCCGTGGGTTGGTGGCAGCGCGGCGGCCAGGCGGTGGTGGTGCTGCCCGATGCCGTCACGCAGGGCAAGGCGCCGCGCTCGGCGCTGTTCCTGCCGTACTTCAGCGGCGTGGTCAAACCCGTGGCACCGCAGAAGCTCATCGAGATCTCGGGCGAGGAAGGTCGTTATGGCCTGGCGCTGGAGCTGGATGAGCAGGGCGTGCGCTCGGCCGATCCGGGCTGGGAAAAGGAAGGGGGCATCGTCGTCATCGACGACGGGCAGCCCGTGGAAGTGAGCCTGCAGCGCCAGACGGTGGTGCCGGTGGCGGCGCGCACTGTGGCCATCAATGAGCCGATCAAGGTGGACCTGACCGAGCCCGGTGCTGCCCAGGGCAATGGCGGCAAGAAGGGCGGGCTGCTGGGACAGTTGCAGCTGGGCGGTGCGCCGGTGCAGGGCGGACAGGACATGCCGGCGGCCGGCGCCATGGCGTCCGGTGCCAACGGGCAGGGCGCTGATGCTGCCGCAGCGGGTGCAGCGTCAGGGGCATCGAACGGTGCTGCGGGAGCGGCAGGCAGCGACGGTGCTGCGCCCGCCGCCCAGGCCGGACAGGATGGCAGCAGCCTGGGTGCCCAGGCCGAGCAGGCCGTCGATCAGGCACAGAACACACTTGGCGCGCTGACGGGCACGCATGGGCAGGGTGAATGGTTGGCGCTCGCCGGGGCCATTCTGGGCGCGTTCGTTGGCGGCCTCATCCTCAACCTGATGCCCTGTGTGTTCCCGGTCATCGGGCTCAAGATCCTTTCCTTTACCGAGGCGGCGGCCGGCAAGCCGGCCCAGGCGCGTCGTCATGCCATGGTGTTCGGCCTGGGCGTGGTGGTCAGCTTCCTGGTGCTGGCGGCCATCCTGCTGGGGCTGCGGGCGCTGGGCCAGGCGGCCGGCTGGGGCTTCCAGCTGCAGTCGCCGGTCTTCGTGGCCGTGCTGGCGCTGCTCTTCGTGGTCATCGGTCTCAACCTGTTCGGCGTGTTCGAGGCCGGCACGCGGCTCACGCAGCTGGGCGCGGCCGGGCAGGGCAGCCATCAGGGCTACTGGGGCAGCTTCATGACGGGCGTGATGGCGGTGGTGGTGGCCACGCCCTGCACGGCGCCCTTCATGGGCGGCGCGGTGGGCTTCACGCTCAGCAGCTCGCCGCTGCTGGTGCTGGTGGTGTTTGCCACCATCGGCGTGGGTATGGCGCTGCCGTATCTGGTGCTGGCCAGCAGCGAGCGTCTGCTGGCGATGCTGCCGCGCCCCGGGGCCTGGCTGCAGACCTTCAAGCAGCTACTGGCCTTCCCGATGTTCATCACCGCGGCCTGGCTGGTCTGGGTGCTGGCGCTGCAGTCCGACGCCGAGGGCGTGCTGCTGTTGCTGCTGGCTGCCATCTTCCTGTCCTTCAGCTGCTGGATCTACGGTCGCTGGCAGTTCGAGCTGCGGCCGCGCAGTGCGCGCAGCACGCCGGCCTGGATCATCACCGCGCTGCTGTCGCTGGTGGCCTGCGGCGTGCTGGTGAGCCGGCTGCCGGTGGTGGCCGAGGCTGCCCAGACGCAGGCCGCACCGGTGTCGGGCAATGCCGCGACCAACGGCCCGGTGTCCATGCTGCCGCCGTCGTGCAAGCCGGAGGCCGATGGCCGTCTGCCGGCATCCTGCCGGGGCTGGCAGCCGTGGTCGCCCGAGCGCCAGGCCGCGGCCCGCGCTGCAGGCGTGCCGGTCTTCGTGGACTTCTCGGCCGCCTGGTGCCTGAGCTGCCAGGTCAACGAGAAGGTGGCGCTGAACCGCGACGAGGTGCAGGCTGCCTTCCGCGACCGCAACGTGCTGCTGCTCAAGGCCGACTGGACGCGCCGCGATCCGGCCATCTCGGCCGAGCTGGCCCGCTTTGGCCGCAACAGCGTGCCGCTCTACCTGTTCTATGACGGCCGCGATCCGAAGGCTGCCCCCGTGCAGCTGCCTGAGCTGCTGACGGTGGATACCGTGCTCAAGGCCATCGGCGCGGCGAAGTAAGCGACGCCCCCAATCAGGCCGATGGGTTGCCGCTGGAAAGCCCCAGCACGGCCCGCATGTCGTACAGGCCATGGGCCTTGTCGGCCAGGAAGCGGCAGGCGCGCAGGCTGCCGTCGGCGTAGTGGGCGCGGCTGGTGGCACGGTGGCGGATCTCGATCTGCTCGCCGTTGCCGGCAAAGAGCACCGTGTGGTCGCCCACGATGTCACCACCGCGGATGGTGGAAAAGCCGATGCTGCCGGGCTGGCGCGGGCCGGTGTGGCCCTCGCGGGCGAAGACGCCGATCTCGGCCAGCGGCTTGCCCAGCTGCGCGGCGATGGCTTCGCCGATGGCGAGTGCTGTACCCGAGGGGGCATCCACCTTGTGGCGGTGGTGGGCCTCGATGACCTCGATGTCGGTATCGGCCAGCATCTGCGTGGCCAGCTCGATGAGCCGGATGGCGGCATTGACGCCCGGGCTCATGTTGGCGGCCTGAACGATGGCGATATTCTGCGCGGCCTGCTGGATGCGGGCGCGCTGCTCAGTCGAGAAGCCGGTGGTGCCGATGACCATCTTCACGCCATGCTGCCGGCAGGCGTCCAGGTAGGCCATGCTGGCTTCGGGGCGGGTGAAGTCGATCAGCACCTGGCAGCCGGCCAGGGCTTCGTCAGTGCGGTCGGTGATGGTCACACCCGTCTTGGCCCCCATGAAGGCGCCGGCATCGGTGCCCAGCGCCGGGCTGTCGCTGCGGTCCAGCGCCGCGGCCAGTTCCATGTCGGGGGCGGCCAGGACGGCCTCGATCAGCATGCGCCCCATGCGGCCGGAGGCGCCAGTGATGGCGATCTTCATGAATTCACGTGCCTTTCGGTGGGTTGGTAGCCGGGCAGGGCCGGATCGTTCGGGTCGTCGCGCTCGGGCAGGCGGTCATGCTTGATGTCGCTGACGCGGCCGTCGGCAAAGAACACCGTCACGCGGCGCAGCTCGGAATCGCCGTTCGGATACTGGAAGCGGAAGACGTATTCCCAGCGGTTGGGGTGGAACACGTCGGCCAGCAGCGGGGTGCCGATGCGCAGCCGCACCTCGTCGGGTGCCATGCCGGTGTGCACCTCGTCCAGCATCTGCTGGTTGATGTAGTTGCCCTGCGGAATGGCAAAGCGATAGGGTTCCAGAAAGCCGCTGCGCGAGCGGTCGCTGGCGCAGCCGGCCAGCGTGGCGGCCGCGGCCAGCAGCAACAGCGTGCCGGGGATGCGGGAAAGACGGATGAGCATCAGAGGGATGGGCTCCTGGGTTGTGCGGAGGGTGCCGGTGGCATGTCGCGGTCCGGGCCTGAACCGGCAATGATGCCATGGCCGGCACCGCAGGGCGGGCCGGCGGGCATGAGGCGGGCGCCGGGAAGGCTCGGGGGCGGCGCGACACTGGCCAGGCCGTCTGTCGCCTCCTGGGCACGCCGGCCGTCGGCGCTATGTAAAGTTCCTGCAAAGTTCGGGCTGCCAGGGGCCGGCCGGTGCAGGCATCCCCGTATGATAAGGGCTTCCTTCTCCCTGCTGTTCCCGACTTCATGTCCTTATCGTCTCACAAGGCGTCCGGGCGCCGTACCACGCTGGTGGTCACGGCCCTGGTGCTGCTGGCCGTGGGTGCCGGCCTCTGGTTCTGGGTTCTGAAGCCCGCTTCCCATGGCGCTGCTGCGCCGGCGGGCATGCCCCCGCCGCCGGGTGCCGGCGGGCCGGGGGGGCACGGCGGCATGTCACCCGTCACCGTCAGCGTGGTGAGTGCCGAGCAGGGCGCCTTCCCGGTGGTGATCCGCGCCGTGGGCGACGTCACCCCCTACAACACCGTCACCGTAGTGCCGCAGGTGGAAGGGCGGCTGCTGCGCGTGCATTTCCAGGAAGGGGCGCATGTGCAGGCCGGTCAGCTGCTGGCCGAGCTGGATCCGCGCGCGTTGCAGGCCAGCCTGGACGAGGCGCGGGGCACCCAGGCCCAGAACCAGGCGGAGCTGAAGAATGCCCGTTCCGATCTGGCGCGCTACGAGCGGCTCTATCGACAGGATTCGGTGTCCCGCCAGCAGCTGGAGACCCAGCGGGCTCTGGTGCGGCAGCTGCAGGCACGTTCGACCACCGATCAGGCCAAGGTGGACAACGCCCGCGTGCAGCTGGGTTACACGAAGATCCACGCGCCGGTGGCCGGCCGGCTGGGGCTTCTGAAGACCAATATCGGCGCCATGATCGGCCCTTCCACCACGGACGGCCTGGTCAGCATCGTGCAGACCGACCCCATCTCGGTGATCTTCGGCGTGCCGGAGGTGCAGCTGACGGCGCTGCGCGACGCGATGTCCGCCGCTGCCGGCAACGGTCTGGCGGTTGAGGCTTGGGACCGCAGCGAGCAGGGCCGGCTGGCCAGCGGCCGCCTCACCACGCTGGACAACCAGATCGACACCACGACCGGATCGCTGCGGGTGCGGGCACGCTTCGACAATCCGGGTGAGACGCTCTTTCCCAACCAGTTCGTGAACATCCGCCTCACGCTGCAGACGCTGCCCAAGGCCGTCAGCGTGCCGGTGGATGCGGTGCAGTTCGGCACCCAGGGCAACTATGTCTATGTGGTGCGTGATGACAAGGCCCATGTGCAGGTCGTGAAGCTGGGCGCCACCACGGCCGATCGGGTGCAGATCGTCGAGGGGCTGGCCGCCGGCGAGCGGGTGGTGCTGGAAGGCATGGACAGGCTGCGCAACGGCAGCGCCGTGAAGATCGTGGCCGCCACCGAGGGCGATCCGGATGCGCTGCTGGCCCCGGGGCCGGGTGAAGGCCCGGCCGGTGGCCCGCCGCCCGGACCCTGAGCGCTGTCATGAATTTCTCCCGTCCCTTCATCCTGCGGCCCATCGCCACGTCGCTGCTGATGGTGGCGCTGCTGGTGGCCGGCATGCTGGCCTGGCGGCTGCTGCCGGTGGCGGCGCTGCCGCAGGTCGACTATCCGGTCATCCAGGTGCAGGCCACACTGCCGGGCGCCAGTCCCGACACGGTGGCACGGATGATCACCGCGCCGCTGGAGCGCTATCTGGGCCAGATCTCCGGCCTCAAGCAGATGTCCTCGGCCAGCGGCGCCGGCGTTTCGGTCATCACGCTGCAGTTTGCGCTGGACAGCGACCTGGGCGTGGCCGAGCAGGACGTGCAGTCGGCGCTGGACAATGCCGAGAGCCTGCTGCCCGACGGCATGCCGGCCCCGCCACGCTACCGCAAGGTCAATCCGGCCGACACGCCGATCCTGACGCTGGCCGTCAGCTCGAAGACCCTGCCGCTGCCGCAGATCCACGACCTGGTGGACACCCGCATGGCGCAGAAGCTGGCGCAGGTGCAGGGCGTGGGTCAGGTGAGCCTGGCCGGCGGCCAGCGCCCGGCCATCCGCGTGCAGGCCGATTCCGCCGCGTTGAAGGCCGCCGGGCTCACGCTGGCCGACGTGCAGAAGGTGATTGCCTCGGCCAATGCCAATCTGCCCAAGGGCAGCTTCGACGGCCCGGTGCGCAGCACCACGCTGGACGCCAACGACCAGCTGACTACGGTGGCCCAGTACGAGGACCTGGTGGTGACCTGGAAGAACGGCGTGCCGCTGCGCGTGCGCGACGTGGCCACCGTGGTGCAGGGGCCCGAGGACCGCTTTCTGGCCGCCTGGGCCGACGCCGAGCGGGCCATCCTGATCAGCGTGCAGCGCCAGCCCGATGCCAATGTCATCGAGGTGGCCGACCGGGTGCGTGCGCTGCTGCCGCGGCTGACCGCCACGCTGCCGGCCAGCGTGGACGTACGCATCCTCACCGACCGTACCGAGAGCATCCGCAGTTCGGTGCGCGACGTGCAGGTGGAGCTGGGGCTGGCCGTGGGGCTGGTGGTGCTGGTGACGCTCGTGTTCCTGCGCTCGGTGCGCATGACGCTGATTCCGGCCGTGGTGGTGCCCATCTCGCTGGTGGCCACCTTTGCCGCCATGTACCTGGCCGATTATTCGCTCAACAACCTCAGCCTGATGGCGCTCACCATCGCCACCGGCTTCGTGGTCGATGACGCCATCGTGATGATGGAGAACATCGCCCGCCACCGGGAGCAGGGCAAGCCGGCGCTGCAGGCCGCCCTGGACGGCGCGAAGGAGATCGGCTTCACGCTGGTGTCGCTCACCGTCTCGCTGGTGGCTGTCCTGATTCCGCTGCTCTTCATGGGCGACGTGGTGGGGCGGCTCTTTCATGAATTCGCCGTCACGCTGGCGGTGGCCATCGGCATCTCGCTGCTGGTGTCGCTCACGCTCACGCCCATGATGTCGGCGCGGATGCTGAAGGGCGAGACAGGGCACGACGGGGCCGGGCAGTCGGCGCGCCCCGCGCTGCTGGACCGATTGATTGCTGCCTACGGCCGCAGCCTGGACCGCGTGCTGGATCACCAGGGGCTGATGCTGCTGGTGATGCTGGCTACGCTGGGGCTGACGGTCTGGCTGTACCTGCTGGTGCCCAAGGGCTTCTTCCCGGTGCAGGACAGTGGTGTCATCCAGGTGGTGACGCAGGCGCCTGGCACCATCTCGTTCGAGGCCATGAAGAAACAGCAGGAGGCGGTGGCCCGCCAGCTGCTCGATGACCCGGACGTGGCCAGCCTGTCGTCGTTCATCGGCGTGGACGGCAGCAATACCGCGCTCAACACGGGCCGGATGCTGCTGAACCTGAAGTCGCACGAGGACCGTGCTGACGACGTGCTCGCCATCATCGACCGGCTGCGCCGCCGGATGGCCGAACGGCCCGAGGCCGAGCGTCGGACCATGGGCGTCTGGTTCCAGCCGGTGCAGGAGCTTTCCATCGAGGACCGCATCAGCCGCGCCCAGTACCAGATGACGCTGAGCACGCCCGACACGGACCTGCTGGCCGAGTGGGTGCCGCGCCTGCAGGCCGCGCTGGCCCAGCGGCCCGAGCTGGCCGACATCGGCAGCGATCTGCAGAACGACGGCTGGCAGGCCTACGTGGAGATTGACCGCACCGCCGCCGCCCGCCTGGGCGTGCAGGTGCAGACCATCACCGCGGCCCTGCAGAATGCCTTCGCGCAGCGGCAGATCGCCACGCTCTTCACGCAGTCCAACCAGTACCGTGTGGTGCTGGAGCAGGATCCGGCGCGGGCCCAGGGCATGGCGGCACTGGACCATGTGTTCGTGGCTGCGTCCGACGGCACGCCGGTGGCGCTTTCTGCTCTGGCACACTGGAGCAACCGCAAGGCGCCGGTGGTGGTGAACCATCAGTCGCAGTTCCCGGCGGCCACGCTGTCCTTCAACCTGGGCAACGGCCATTCGCTGGGGGATGCGGTGGCGGCTGTGGAAGAGGTGCAGCAGCAGCTGGGCTGGCCGCTGTCCATCGAGAGCCGCTTCCTGGGGGCCGCCGAGGCGTTCCGGGCATCGCTGTCGAACACGCTGTGGCTGGTGCTGGCCGCCGTGGTGGTGATGTACCTGGTGCTGGGCATCCTGTACGAGAGCGCCATTCACCCCATCACCATCCTGTCCACGCTGCCCTCGGCCACGGTGGGGGCGCTGCTGGCGCTGCTCGTCAGCGGCCGGGCGCTGGACATGGTGGCCGTCATCGGCATCGTGCTGCTCATCGGCCTGGTGAAGAAGAACGGCATCATGATGGTGGACTTCGCGCTGGAGGCCGAGCGTCATGAACGGCTGTCGGCGCGAGCCGCCATCCACCGCGCTGCCATCCTGCGTTTCCGGCCCATCCTGATGACCACGCTGGCCGCGCTGCTGGGTGCGCTGCCGCTGATGCTGGCCAGCGGATCGGGCGCCGAGCTGCGCCAGCCGCTGGGTCTGGTGATGGTGGGAGGGCTGCTGGTCAGCCAGGTGCTCACGCTCTACACCACGCCCGTCATCTACCTGTTCTTCGAGCGGATCGCGCAGCGCCGAGGCCGATGAAGCCGTTCTTTCCGCTGACCTGCTGCCCATGAGCCCGTCCCTGCCGTGATTGCCCGACGCCGATGAATCTGTCCCGTCCCTTCATCCGCCGACCCATCGGCAGCACCATGCTGGCGCTGGCCATCCTGCTGGCCGGCTGGCTGGCGTGGCGACAGCTGCCGGTGGCGCCGTTGCCGCAGATCGACACGCCGATGGTGGTGGTCACGGCCAGCCTGCCCGGGGCCAGCCCCACCAGCATGGCGGCGACCGTGGCCGGGCCGCTGGAACGGGCGCTGGGCGCCATTGCGGGGCTGTCGTCCATCTCGTCGTCCAGCAGCACCGGCACCACCGAGGTGCGGCTCTTCTTCGACATTGACCGCGACCTGAACGAGGCCTCGCGCGAGGTGCAGGCGGCCATCAACAGTGTCATCGACCAGCTGCCGCCCGGCATGCCCGGACGGCCCACCTTCCGCAAGCTCAATTCCTCCACGTCGCCCATCCTGGCACTGGCGCTGTCGTCGGCCACGCTTCCGCCCAGCCAGCTCTACGACCTGGCCGACAACATCGTGCTGCAGAAGATCTCGCGCGTGCAGGGGGTGGGCGAGGTCTCGCTGGGCGGCGCATCGCTGCCAGCCGTGCGCATCCGTTTCGAGCCCAGCGCGCTGGCTGCCCTGGGCATGTCGCTGGAGGACGCACGCCAGGTGGTGGTGGCCGCCAGCGCCGAGGCGCCCGAGGGTTTTCTGGAAGATGAAGGCAACCGCTGGCTGGTGGCCACCGGTCGCAAGCTGAAGAACGCGGCCGACTTCTCGGACCTGGTGCTGCGCTGGAAGAACGGCCAGGCCGTGCGGCTCTCGGACGTGGCCGAGGTAAGCGATTCGGTGGAGAACCGCTACAGCAGCGGTTTCCACAACCATCAGCCCGCCATCATCGCGCTGGTCACCCGTCAGCCCGATGCCAATGTGGTGGCCACCATCGATGCCATCAAGGCCACGCTGCCGCAGCTGCAGGCCATCCTGCCGCCGCAGGCCAGTCTCACCGTGGTGATGGACCGTTCGCTGGGCATCCGCGGCAGTCTGGCCGAGGCCCAGTGGACGCTGGTGTTCTCGTGCCTGATCGTGGCGGCCGTGGTGTGGCTCTTCGTGGCACGGCTGCGAACTGCGCTCATTCCGGTGGCGGTGATTCCGGTCTCGCTGATCGGCACCTTTGCTGTCATCTGGCTGGCGGGCTTCTCGCTCAACAACCTCAGCATCATGGCGCTGGTGGTGGCGGCTGGCCTGGTGGTCGATGACGCCATCGTCGTGCTGGAGAACATCACCCGCCACACCGAGCGGGGGCTGTCGCCTTATCGGGCTGCGATGCGCGGCGCGGGCGAGGTGAGCTTCACGCTGCTGGCGCTGAACGTGGCGCTGGTGGTGGTGTTCGTGGCCGTGCTCTTCATGGGCGGCATCATCGAGCGGCTGTTCCGCGAGTTCTCGCTCACGCTGGCGGCGGCCATCGTCATCTCGCTGGTCGTGTCCATCAGCCTGACGCCCGCGCTGTGCGCGCATGTGCTGCCGCGGGAAAGACGGCAAAAGGCAGCTGAACAGGGGGCTGCACAGGCCGCCGTCTTGCCGGGGAACATGCCGGATGTGGTCCACGATGCAGGGCAGGGGACGCCGGGATCGGAGTCCGTGCAGGATGACGCCAACGCGGCCCGCGTCCCATGGCATCGGCGCCTGCTTGGGCTTCATGCCAGCTATTTCCATCATCTGCAGGCGGCCTATGAGCAGTCGCTGGCCTGGATGCTGCGCTACGCCTGGTATGGGGTCGTGGCCCTGGTGGGATTGATCGCCGCCAGTGTCTGGCTGTTTGCCAACCTGCCACGCTCGGATCTACCCGAGCAGGACACAGGCGTGATCGGCGCCTTCATCCGGGGGGATGACGGTTTCTCCTTCCAGATCATGCAGCCGCGCATCGAGCGCTACCGCCGCTGGATCCTGTCCGATCCGGCCGTGCAGGACGTGGCCGGCATCAGCGGTGGCAACGGTGGGCTCACCAACGCCCGCCTGGTCATCACCCTCAAGCCGCTGGCTGAACGCAAGGTGTCGGCGCGTCAGGTCATCGACCGCCTGCGACGCAGCGCACCGCAGATGGCGGGCACCATGTTCTTCGGTCGTGTGGAGCAGGACCTGCAGCTGTCGCCCCCGAAGTTCGGGGACGATGCCGATCACGTGATCGTGCTGAAGTCGGGTGACCGGGATCTGCTGCAGACCTGGAACCAGCGGCTGGGCGTGGCGCTGTCGAAGCGCCCCGAGCTGGAGAACGTCAGCTACAGTCTGGGAGAGGACACTCGCCAGATCGTGCTGGACATCGACCGCAACACGGCCAGCCGACTGGGTGTGCAGCTGACTGATATCTCGGCGGCGCTCAGCAATTCGTTCGCGCAACGCCAGGTGGCCACGCTGTACCAGGACCGCAACCAGTACCGGGTGGTGATGGAGGTTTCCGAGCGCTTCACCGAGAACCCGCTGGCGCTGGATCGCGTGCAGATCATCACCAGCGAGGGCAAGTCGGTGGCGCTGGCCGAGGTGGCCCGCTGGCACTTCGGCATGGTGCAGGACCGCGAGCGACACGTTGACCAGTTCTCGGCCGCCACCATCAGCTTCTCGGTGGCGGCTGACGTGACTGACGCCGCGGCCCTGGCGGCCGTGCGTGACGTGATCGACGCCGAGCGCATGCCGGTCACTGTCATTGCCGACATCGATGGCGACGATGGCCGACCCAAGTCACTGGTCAAGGCCGACGGCCAGGGCTGGCTGATCCTGGGCGTGGTGCTGGCCGTCTACCTGGTGCTGGGCATCCTGTACGAGAACCTGCTGCATCCGATCACCGTGCTTTCTACCATTCCCTCGGCGGGCGTGGGGGCGCTGCTGGCGCTGTGGGCCAGCAACACGCCGTTCAGCCTCATTGCGCTGCTGGGGCTCTTCCTGCTCATCGGCGTGGTGATGAAGAACGGCATCCTGATGATCGATGTGGCCCTGAAGAAGCAGCTCCACGAAGGACTGGCCCCGCACGTGGCCATCCTGCAGGCGGCGGGCCAGCGCCTGCGTCCGATCCTGATGACCAACGTGGCCGCACTGGCCGGTGCCATTCCTCTGGCCATGGGCCTGGGCGATGGCGGTGAGCTGCGCCGTCCGATGGGTCTGGTCATCATCGGCGGCCTGGCCGTCAGTCAGCTCATCACCCTCTACACCACGCCGGCGCTGTACCTGCTGCTGGAGCGGTTGCAGCAATGGCTGCGGCGAGGCCGGCGCTAGAATGGCTTCCCGCTTTCCTCCTTGACTGAACCATTCGCTCCCGGAGCGTCATCTGCATGGACACCCTGCTGAAAATCGTCCGCTTCACCAACAAGACCTTCGCCCTGTGGGTGCTGCTGTTCGGCGCCCTGGGCTTCGTGTTTCCGGACCTGTTCCTGGGTCTGCGCAGCTGGATTCCCTACCTGCTGGCGGCCGTCATGCTGGGCATGGGCCTCACGCTGTCGGTAAAGGATTTCGCCGGCGTGCTGCGCTATCCGAAAGCCGTGCTGGTGGGCGTGTGCGCCCAGTTCCTCATCATGCCCGCCCTGGCCTGGGGACTGTGCAAGGTCTTTGACCTGCCGCCCGATCTGGCCGTCGGCGTCATTCTGGTGGGGGCCTGCCCGGGTGGCACCGCGTCCAACGTCATGACCTATCTGGCCCGTGGCAACACGGCGCTGTCGGTGGCCTGCACCACGGTGGCCACGCTGCTGGCGCCGCTGCTCACCCCGCTGGTGTTCTGGCTGTTTGCCTCGCAGTGGCTGCAGGTGGATGCCTCGGGCATGTTCCTGTCGGTGGTGCAGGTGGTGCTGTTGCCCATCATTGTGGGTCTCATCATCAAGGCCATCCTGGGCCATCGCATCGACCACGTGGCCGAGACCATGCCGCTCATCTCGGTCATTGCCATCGTGCTGATCGTCGGTGCCGTCGTGGCCGGCAGCAAGGACCGCATCATCGATTCGGGCCTGCTGATCTTCGGCGTGGTGGTGCTGCACAACGGCTTGGGCTACCTGGGCGGGCTGCTGGCGGCGCGTCTGTTCCGGCTGCCGCTCTATGACGGCAAGGCCCTTGCCATTGAGGTCGGCATGCAGAACTCCGGCCTGGGCGCTACCCTGGCCGGCCTGCACTTTGCCAGCGCGCCCATCGTTGCCGTGCCCAGCGCCGTCTTCAGCTTCTGGCACAACGTCTCGGGCCCCATCCTGGCCACCTGGTTTGCCAGCCGCCCCAACGGCAACGAGGGCACGGAAGAAGCGGGCGGGAAGGGCGCCTGACCGGGCTTCACGCTGGAAAGGCCGGTCGTCCTGACACGGTGCCGGCCGGTCCGGCATCGCATCGGTCAGCCCTGCGGCTTCCGGACGGTCTGATGCGCGGTCGGACGGTCCGGCTGGCGATTTCCCGCTGCAAAAAGGGGGAATATCCGCCACAACCACACCCGGACCATTCATGGCGTCGTAAACTGGGGCGACGCCCGTGCTTCACCCTTTCTCCACCTTCCCTGGCTTGCTTTCATGCCTGACATGACCGCTCGGACCCCGATGACCGTGACGACCCTCTTTCGCCGCACCACGCTGGCGACCAGCCTGCTGCTGGCGCTGGCTGGCTGCAGCGTGATGACACCCTACAAGGTGCCTGCCTCGGCGCTGGAAGCACCGCTGGAGCAGAACAGCGGCTGGCATCTGGCGTCCAGTACCGAACGCGAGGCGGCCGCGAACCAGGCGCAGGTCGGCCAGAACGGTGCCGTTGGCCAGAAGACGGGGGCTGCCGACAAGGCTGCGTCCCGGGGCACGGATCCCAGCGCAGCGGGAGGGCCGTCCGGTGGCACGATGGGTGATGCCGGCCAGAAGACGGGCGTGGCCGGGAACGGTCAACAGCCCGATGACCGCATCGCGGTGGTCAGCCTGATCGATGGTGCCGCCTTCCAGGATCCGGTCCTGAAGGATCTGCTG
>ERZ773057.598-NODE-598-length-14858-cov-4.499966_pt1 | contig 14858 bp, 12 predicted proteins | sample MGYA00580629_ERZ773057 | MGnify/ENA primary metagenome ERZ773057 (study PRJEB29015, sample SAMEA2738143) | human oral metagenome | biome: human oral; feature: human-associated habitat; material: saliva | place: China | collected 2163 ...
TGATCGCACAGGCGGGCGCCATCCTCTTTGCCGGCTCGCTGGTCAGCGAGGCAGCCACACGCTGGGCGCCGCCGGGCTGCGAGATCGCCGACAGCAAGGGCATGACGCTGGAGGAGATCTGCCACTGGCTGGCCAGTCGGGCCCTGCGGCACCGGACCGTCATCCGGCTGCAGACCGGGGACCCGTCGCTCTATGGCGCCCTCATCGAGATGGTGCAGCCGCTGGATGATGCCGGGGTGCCGGTGAAGGTGGTGCCCGGCGTGAGCTCTGCCTTCGCGGCCGCCGCGGCCGGCGTCGAGAGCCTCACGCTGCCCGAGGTCACGCAGACCGTCATTCTCACGCGCGTGGCGGGCCGCACCCCGATGCCCGAGGGCGAGGATCTGGTCTCGCTGGCCCGGCATCGCAGCACGCTGTGCATCTTCCTGTCCATCACGCTGCTGTCCAGCATCCAGCGCGACCTGCGTGCCGCAGGCTGGCCCGAGGATGCCCCCATCCTGGTGGTGCACAAGGCCAGCTGGCCCGGCGAGGAGAAGATCGTGCGCAGCACGCTGGCCGACGTGAAGGAGGCCTGCCGGCAGGCCAAGATCGTCAGCCAGGCCATGATCATCGCCAGTCCCACCATCGGCGCGCGTCAGTGGAGCACCCTGACCAAGTCACGGCTGTACGATGCCAGCTTCACCCACCGCTTCCGTCGCGCCAGCGAGGAACGTCTTGTCGACATGGCGGTGGGCAAGCTGAATCCGCGCTCCGAGACCCGGGTGCCGGAAGACCAGACGAAAACAACTCTTTCCGACGAGGCTTCGGATGACAACCTCCAATGACACCATCCTGCTGGTCGGCCACGGCTCACGCGAGGCCTCCGGCAATGCCGAGATCCTGCTGTTTGCGGAACGCTGGCGTGCCCGTCACCCCGACTGGCGCATCGACGTCGGCTTCATCGAGTTTGCCGATCCGTTGCTGGATCCGGCCCTGAACCATGCGGCACGCAACAGCGGGCGTGTGCTGGTGCTGCCGCTCATCCTCAACGCCGCCGGCCATGTTCGTCAGGACATCCCGAGTGCCATCCAGCGCGCCCGGAAACGTCATCCCGACGTCCAGTTCCTCTATGCCCCGCACCTGGCGGTCAGCGATCCGCTGCTGCGCATCCTGAAGCGCTTCCTGCGTCAGGCCATGCTGCAGCTGGACGTGCCGGATCCCCGTACCACCGGCGTCATCCTGCTGGGGCGCGGCTCCAGCGACCGGCTGGCCAATGGGGACGTGGCACGCATGGCCCGCTGGCTGTGGGAGATTGGTGATCACGAGCGCGTGGACCTGGCCTTCACCGGCGTGACCTTCCCGCGCCTGGAGAAAGTGGTGCGCGATCAGGTGGCGCTGGGCATGATGCAGATCGTCGTCATGCCGTACTACCTGTTCACCGGCACGCTCATCAAGCGCATCGGGCGTCAGATGGAAAATCTGGCGGCCCAGTATCCGCAGGTCCGCTTTGCACACACCAGCTATTTCGGCTTCGAGCCCGAGATCGCCCGCATGCTGGACGAGCGCGTCCATGCCCTGAAGCAAGGGGTGGGCGCCATCGATCTGGATCGATTGATGCGGCCCGATCCGTTCCGCGAAAGCGAGGGGCACCATCACCATCACCATCATCATGACCATGAGCATGATGCTCACGATCATGATGATGAGCATGTCCATGACGCCCATCCGGATCATGCGCACGCCCACGGTCATGAGCACAATCACGACCACGACCACGACCACGACCACGAACATGGGCATGGCCACAGCCATGATGCCCAGCATGGACATGATCATGACCCTGCGCAAGATCCTGAGCACGGCCTTGACCATGAACAGCATCATGGAGCGCATCCGGCATTCGAGGAGAACCCGGCTCGTCATGAAGGGCAGGGCGGTGGCCTGAATCCGGGAGGCCGTCATGCCGCCGATTCGCGTGATTCCGCACCTGATCGTGGCCATGATCGCGTTGAGCCTGTTCGTCAGGACGGTGATAATCATGTTATGAATGATCCGAATCAAGGCCGTTCAATTCCGGAAGTAGCCCGTGCCGTTCCGCAGGGCAAGCCGCTGGGGCCGCAGTCGGCCTTCCCGAAAGGAAAGGCGATTCAACCCGGCCTGCCCGGGCGTCCCTTCTTCCCCCGTTCACGCTTTGGCCGCTGAGTGTCGGCTGATTCACCGTCATCCGCGCCCCATCCTTTCATTTTCGACATTCCCGACCGCCAGAACCCATGAGCACCGTCAACACCATCACCGAGCAGCTCACCCGTGCCGGCCAGGCCATCGAGCACGGCAGCTTCGCCATCATCGACGAGGAAGCCGGTCCGCACGCCTACACCGATGAACAGTGGCCGATCGTGCGGCGCATGATCCACGCCAATGCCGACTTCGATTTCAACGGCCTGACCCGTTTCCACCCGGATGCCGTGCGCGCCGGCATCGATCTGCTGCTCGGTGCGAAGGCGCGGGGCGGCGCCCACATCGTGGCCGACGTGGAGATGATCTGCGTGGGTCTGTCGGCGCCGAGGCTGAAACACTTCGGCGTGCAGACCCACCAGTTCATCAGCGACGATGACGTGATCGAACGGGCAAAGGCCGAAGACACCACCCGCGCCGTGCAGGCCATGCGCAAGGCGCAGCGGCTGGGTCTGATCGACGGCCAGATCATCGCCATTGGCAATGCCCCCACCGCGCTGATCGAACTGGTGCGCATGGTTCGCGAAAAGAATGCCCGTCCGGCCCTCGTCATCGGCATGCCGGTGGGCTTCGTGTCGGCGGCCGAGAGCAAGGCGCTGCTCGACGATGTGACCGAGGTGCCCTGGATCGCCATCGAGGGCCGCAAGGGCGGCTCCACGCTGGTGGTGGCTGCCCTGCATGCGCTGCTGGCGCTGGCCGAGGCCGAACAGAAAAAGGCTGCGGCGCAGGCATGACGGACGCGGGGCAGGGCTACATCGCCAACCCGGTGCAGGCATGCGCCGATATCCCGGCGGCACCGCCCGCGGGGGAAGGGCCATCGAAGGCAGCACCTGCAGAATCCGGTGCCGAACGTGCAGCCCGGGTTCGGGCCAGCAAGCCGGCGCGTGGCACCCGTACCGGCTTTTCCACCGGGGCATGCTCGGCCACGGCCGCCCGCGCCTGTGCCATCGGCCTCGTCACCGGACAGGTACCCGACACTGTGGAAAGCCTGCTGGCCAATGGCCGTCGCTACACCTTCTCCATTCATGACGGCCGGGTCGAAGGCGAGGGCCTGAACCGTACCGCTCATGGCTATGTGCAGAAATTTGCCGGTGACGACCCGGACTGCACCGATGGCGCCCACCTGACGGTGGATCTGCGCATCCTGCCCGGACAGGCGGGCGAGGTGCGCTATCGTGCCGGCCCCGGCGTGGGCACCGTCACGCTGCCCGGCCTGGGACTGGAGGTGGGCGGCCCGGCCATCAACCCGGTGCCCCGTCGCAACATTGCCGAGAACCTGCACGAAGTGGCCGGCAGCCTGCTGGCCGAGCATGGGCTGGAAGTCACCATCAGCGTGCCCGACGGCGAGGTCATGGCCAGAAAGACCACCAATGCCCGGCTGGGCATTCTGGGGGGCATCAGCATTCTGGGGACCAGCGGCATCGTGCGGCCGTATTCCACCAGTGCCTGGCGGGCCAGCGTGGTGCAGGGCATTCAGGTGGCGGCCATCACCGGCAACGACATCGTCGTGCTCACCACCGGCGGGCGCAGCGAGGCCTTTGCCATGCGCGAGGTGCGCCGTGATCGTCCCGAACTGCCGCCCGCCTGCTTCGTGCAGATGGGCGATTTTCTGCGCTACGCGCTGGACGAGGTCGTGGCGCAGGGCATCCGGCTGGTGGTCTTTGGTCTGATGGTCGGCAAGCTCACCAAGATTGCCCAGGGCGAGACCATCACCCACGCCAACCGCAGTGTGGTCGATACCGATGTGGTGGCCGAGGTAGCCCGCCGCATCGGCGCCAGCGAAGAAGACTGTGCCGCCATTGCTGCCGCCAAAACCGCACGGTTCGGTGCCGAACTGATGGTGGAACGGGGGCTGGGGGACATCTTTCACAGAACACTGGCCGAAACCGCCATGGCCACGCTGCAGGCTCCGGACCGCTATGGGCGGGCCTTTCAGATCCGCATCATGGTCTGCGATGGCGAGGGCAACATGCTGGCCGATGTCTGGTCTGCACCGGCCGAGGACCGCCCGCGCCCGGAAACCGCCGGCCGCACCGGCATCTCCCACACCCATTCCGCCGATTTCGATACCGACGAGGATTTTCCGCCCGTACCCAGTCATCCGGACTGAAACCCGGACTGAACGGGGCAGGGCAGACGCCGTTTCCTGATTTTCATCCCTGCATTTCTCCATGACCGACCCCAATCCCTGCCGCATCATCGGTGTACTGGACGATGGCCCCGCCAGCCTGACGCCCACCGCGCTGGCCCACATCCGCACGGCCGATGTGATCGTCGGTGCGCCGCGCACGCTGGCGCTGTTCGAAAGCCAGTTCAAACCGGGGGCCACCACGCGTGATCTCACCGGCCAGCTCAAGGCCGTGCCCGGCTGGATCGGTGCCGCGCGCGAGGCCGGACAGCGCTGCGTGGTGCTGGCCACCGGTGACCCGCTTTGCTGGGGCATTGCCCCCTATCTGGCGGCGCGGTTGTGCACGGAGGCGCTGGACATCCTGCCCAATGTGTCCACGCTGCAGCTGGCCTGCGCACGGCTGGGCATGCCGTGGCAGGATGCAAAACTTTTTTCGGTGCATGCAAAGGATGCCGGCCCCTGGCAGCGGGGCGCGGGCCCCGACCATGGTCTGCATGCGCTGGCGCAGGCCGTGCACGCGCACGACCGCCTGGTCATTCTGACCAGTCCCGGCAATACACCGGCCCGCATTGCGCAGCTGCTGCAAATCGAAGGACTGGCCGGCGCCATGCAGATGGCCGTGGCCGAGAACCTGCTGCAGCCGGAAGAGCGCATTCATCCGCTGCTCGATATCGACACGGCCGCCACCATGACCTTCGCCCCGCTCAACGTCGTGGTGCTGTGGCGCATCCAGCCGCGTGACAATCCGGTGCTGCTGGGTCTGAACGACGACACCTACGCCCAGCGTCGCCCGAAGGGCGATGGCACCGGCGGGCTGATCACCAAGCAGGAGGTGCGTGCCGTGTCACTGGCCCGCCTGCAGCTGCGCACCGACAGCATCGTCTGGGACATCGGTGCCGGCAGTGGCTCGGTGGGGCTGGAAGCCGCACGGCTCTGCCGGCATGGTCACGTATTTGCCATCGAAAAGAACGCAGCCGATGTGGACATCATCCGCCAGAACCACGATGCCTTCGGCGTGGCCAACTACACGCTGGTGCACGACAGGGCACCGTCCGGCATGCAGGCCTGGCCCGACCCGGATGCCGTGTTCGTGGGCGGCAGTGGCGGCGAGCTGGCCGAGCTGATCCGGCTGATCCTGCGCCGCCTGCGTCCCGGCGGGCATCTGGTGATGAATTTCGTCACGCTGGAAAATCTGGCCACGGCGCTGGAAACCCTGAAGGCGCTGGCTGGGGATGCAGGGAAAACGGCGGCAGATGCAGAGAAAACTTCGGCAGATGCAGAGAAGCCTGCAGCGGATGCCGCCAGTCCCGCCCGGGCGGGAAGTCAGACTTCCCCCGCACACGAACCGGCTCTTGCCTCGTCGCCGTCTGTTTCAGAAGCATACAGCGCCACCCTGGACATCCATCCGGCATCGCGGCCGGGCACCGGGACGTTGCACTGGGACGTGCTGCAGCTGCAGGCTGCCCGCAGCAAACCCATTCTGCACATGAACCGGCTGGCGGCCGAAAACCCGGTCTGGCTGGTGTCGGCCTGCTGGCAGCAGACCGGGGACGAATGAATCCGCCGCGCGCGCCATGAACGTGGCTACCGAAATCCCGAAGGACATACCCTGGCAGGACGTACCTTTTTTCTTTCACCGTTTTCGACCCACCAAGCCTCCATGCAACCCTCCCCCGGAAAACTCATTGGCGTTTCCCTTGGCCCCGGCGATCCGGACCTGATCACCCGCGCAGCCTGGACGCAGCTGCAACGCCGCGACACCCGCTGGGTCTATCCGGTGCGCAGCGGCAAGAGCGATGGCTACGCCCATGGCATCGTGCAGCGGGCCGGCATCGAACCCGTCTCCCATGTCGAGGCCATCGTGTTTCCGATGACCTACGATGCCGAAAAACTGGGTCGTGCCTGGCTCAAGGCTGCCGACACCGTGCTGCCCTGGCTGCAGGCCGGTGAGGACGTGCTGTTTCTGGTGGAAGGCGATGCCAGCACCTATTCCACCTTCAGCCATCTGGCACGCACCGTGCGCAGTGTGGATGAACGCATCGAAACGCCGATCATTGCCGGCGTCAATTCCTATACCGGTGCAGCGTCGGTAGCCGGCACCACGCTGGGCGAACAGGATGACACCATTGCCGTGGTGCCCGCTGCCTATGGTGTGACGATGCTCGACCGGCTGCTGCCGGAGTTCGACACGCTGGTGCTGATGAAAATCAAGCCGCAGCTCGACGACATCATCGACTGGCTGGACAGTCGCCATCTGCTGGCCGACGCCCATTTCATCGAAAAGGCCGGCGTGGAAGGCGAGCGTGTCGTCAGTGGCGAGGCGCTGCGCCAGCTGCGGGGCGAAAAGGTCAGCTATCTGTCGCTGATGATCGTGCGCTCCCATCACCGTGTGCGCGGCGAGCGTCTGCGTGGCTGCCTGAAAAAGGGCCCGATGCAGACGGAGGCCGAACAGGCTGCGTCCACGGCGACCGGCGCGTCCCGCGTCGCCCACGCCAGCACCGCACAGCAAGCCGCAACCCCATCGGGCACTGCCACTGCAGATGCGGTCTCTGCGCCACGTGTCATCCTCATCGCCATCACGAAGGGCGGCGCGGAACAGGCTGCCCGGCTGGCTGCACAACTGCCCGAGGCCACCCTGTGCACCTCGCAGAAATTTGCTGCCACATTCGATTCGCTGCCGAATGATAAACGCATTTATTCTGGTGGTGTGAAGGAACAGATGGGCGAAATATTCCGGCAGTACGACCAGCTCGTGTGCTTCGTGTCGGTGGGGGCCATCATCCGCCTCGTGGCGCCTCACCTGCAGGGCAAGGAAACCGATCCCGGCGTGATTGCCGTGGACGATGCCGCGCGCTTCGTGGTGCCGCTGCTCTCGGGCCATGTGGGGGGCGCCAATGTGTGGGCGGAGCAGGTGGCCCGTCTGCTGGGTGCCACGCCGGTGCTGACCACCGCCTCCGATGCGCGGGGCTCGCTGGCCGTCGACATTCTGGGCCGGGCGCTGGGCTGGCAGGTGGAGGCCCCGAAAATCAACCTGATCCGCGTGGCGGCTGCCGTGGTCAACGAGGAGCCCATCGCCCTGGTGCAGGAGGCCGGCAGCCGTCACTGGTGGACGCGCAGCACACCGCTGCCCCGCCACATCGAGGTGCTGAATGACATGACGGAGGTGCGTCCCGGCCATCACCGCGCGCTGCTGCTGATCACCCATCGCCCCCTCGATGAAGACCTGTGGCGCCAGTGGCCCGAACATCTGATCGTCTACCGTCCGCCCGCGGGGCAGGGCGCCGATGAACGCCCGACCCCGGCCATGGCAGGGAGCACGACCGCATCGTGAACACGACGACGCCACACAACCGGCCTGGCACGGCAGAAACGCAGATACCTGTGCCGGCCTCCGGCCTGGCGGGCAGCCGGGATCTGGTCCTCGGTATCGGCTGCGACCGCAACACCCCCTATGCCACGCTGGCGCAGGTGATCGACGAGGCACTGGCCCAGCTGCAGGCGTCGTGGGCCGACGTGCGGGCCGTGGCCAGCATCGACCTGAAGGCCGACGAAGTCGCCATGCAGGAACTGCAGCGCCAGCGGGGGCACACCATCCATTTCTACCCCGCCACCTGGCTGGCACAGGTTCCGGTGCCCAACCCCAGCGAGACGGTGCGCAAATATACCGGCACGCCGTCGGTCAGCGAGGCCGCCGCGTTGCTGGTTGCGGGGGATGTTGCGCAGGCGCTTGCCCATGCCGTACCGGACCATGCGCCGGCAAGGGTCCCTGTCCCGCCGTCCCACGCACCCCAGGAGGCGCCCGTACCGGTTTCACAGCGTTCCGTTTCCCTGCCGGTGCCCGCCCCGATGTCTGCGCTGCTGATCGAAAAGCACAAGCTGCGCGGCCCCGATGGCCGCAATGCCACCGTGTCGGTAGCGCGAGCCGACGAAATGGCCCGGCTCCTCCCGGAGACCGGTCGCCATACATGAACCCCGGCGACATCCTGCAGCGACCAGGCTGCAGCATCCTGCGCTGTCCTGTCCATGAACGAAACACGCCACCGGCGAGCACCATGACACCATCGAAATACCCAGGCAATCCGGCCCGGTAAAAACGTCCCGCAAGGGACAGGAGGAAGAAGCATGCATATCGAAATCGGCATCCTGCCACATGACAAACTGGTGATGGCCGCCGTGGCCGCCACCGGCCTGCTGGCCGTCCACGCCAAACCGTTGCTGACCAACCCCGCCAACTGGCTGCGCACCGCACTGGCCGCCGTATTCTTCTCGATTCTGATGCAGCTCTGGCACCTGCCGGTCGGCCCGTCGGAACTTCATCTGGTGGGGGCCATTCCCATCTATCTGCTGTTTGGGTACATTCCCACGCTGTTCGGTTTCATGCTGGGGCTGTTCCTGCAGGCATTCTTTTTCGAGCCGCAGGACATGCTCCATCTGGCGGTGAATTTCCTGAGCCTGGGGGTGCCACTGGTGGTGGTGCATGCCACCTATGGCCGGCACCTGCAGAAACTCAGACTCACCAACCTCGTCACGCTCGATGCCTTCTACTACACGGGCGTCACCCTGATGGTGGGCTTCTGGCTGTCCATCAGCACCGATCCCGCACCGCTGGCCGACTGGGCCCGGTTTGCTGCCTCCTATGTGCTGCTGGTGGTGCTCGAACCGGTGCTGACCATCAGCCTGGTGCTGCTGGGCCGCAGGCTGCAGTCGGGCAAACTGCAACCCGCCAGATGGCAGCAGCTGTCCTTCGATGAAAAATGGCTGGGCAACGTGCACGGCCAGCAGGCGTGATGCCCGCAGGCCCGTGTTGCCCCGATGGCCAGGGCGGCCGGCCCTGGCTGCGCGGTATGCCCGGTCGGCACAGGGCCGGGGCCAGTGTGCGGGGACCAGCGCGTTCATGACACGCTCTGGCCCCCTTCGTTCGATCAACATTCTGCTGCGGCAGAGCATTCTGGAGTGATTCCCTTCATGTCCCATGGAAAGATCATGCTGGTCGGCATTGGCCCGGGCAGCGCCGAACACATGACGGCCCGTGCCCGCGCAGCCATTGTCGAGGCCGACACGGTGATCGGCTACGTGACCTACATCAAGCTGGTGGCCGACCTGCTGGATGGCAAGGAAATCATCCGCAAGAGCATGACCGAGGAGCTGGATCGTGCCATCGAGGCGCTGGCCCGGGCTCGTGAGGGCAAGAAGGTCGCGCTGATCTCGTCGGGTGATGCCGGTGTCTACGGCATGGGAGGTCCCACCTTCGAGGTGCTGATGCAGGCCGGCTGGACGCCGCCCGAAGTCACCGTCGAGACCGACGAGGCGGGCAACGAGCAGCGCATCGTCGGTGACGGTATCGAGGTCGAGATCATTCCGGGCGCCTCGGCAATCAACAGCTGCGCCGCGCTGGTGGGGGCGCCGCTTACCCATGATTTCTGTTCGATCTCGCTTTCCGACCTGCTCACGCCGTGGCCCACCATTGCTCGCCGGCTGGATGCGGCGGCAGCGGCGGACTTCGTGGTGGCACTCTACAACCCCAAGAGCGGGCGGCGTACCCGGCAGATCGTCGAGGCGCAGCAGCTTTTCCTGCGGTATCGTGATCCGGAAACACCGGTGGCCATCGTCAAGAGTGCTTACCGCCGTCGCCAGAACATCGTGCTTACCACGCTGGCAAAGATGGCCGAGGCCGACATCGGCATGCTGTCCACGGTCCTGATCGGCAACAGCAACACCTTCATGCGCCATGGCCTGATGATCACGCCGCGCGGTTATGCCAACAAGTACGACGTGACGGGCGATCATGGCCTGAAGGGGGGCGAGCGCTCGGGCCGTTCGCTGTCCACCGGGCTGGACGGCTGGCTGCATGCGCTGCATGCGGCGCACGCGGGCGGGGAAACCGTGGAGGCGCTGGCGGAACACTATCGTTTGCCGGCTGACTATATCCGGCAGAAACTGGCTGAGCCGCTGCCCGAGCCTGAAGTCTCGAAGTCGCGTCGCAAGCCGCCCGCCGAGGAAGGCAGCGAAGGGTAAGGACGCTTCGCTGAAGCCTGCACGTCATGTTCGAGTTTGCTGCCTGGGCACCTGCCACCGTGCCGTTGCTGGCCTTCGGGCTGGATGTGGTCTTTGGCGAACCTCCCGTTCGCCTGCATCCGGTGGTGTGGATGGGGCAGTATCTGCAGTGGGCGGGCGAGCGGATCGCGCCATCGGTCGTTGTGGATGTGCCTCCTTCGGAGGGGGGCAGGCATGAGAATGCGTCCCGAATCGCCGAAAGTGCACGAATTGGTCTGTCGGAAACCGGTGGCGCCACGACGGTCCGGGATGCCCGTCGCCAGTTCCGGCTGGGGGCGCTGGCCTGGCTGCTGGGCGCTGCCGTGACCACATCGCTGGCCTGGGGCGTGCAAGGGGCGCTGGGTCAGTTGCCCGTCTGGCTGGCCGTGCCGCTGTTGGCGCTGTGCCTGAAACCGCTGTTTGCCTGGCGCATGCTGCGCGACCTGGTGGCGCAGGTGGAAGCGGCGCTGGGGCAGGGGCTGCAGGCAGGGCGGGACCAGCTGGCGCATCTGGTCAGCCGCGACGTGCAGCGGCTGGATGAAGCCGGTGTGCGCGAATCTGCCATCGAGACGCTGGCCGAGAACCTGAGTGATTCGGTCGTTGCGCCGCTGCTGTGGTTTGCGCTGTTGGGCCTGCCGGGGGCTGCGCTCTATCGCTTTGCCAACACGGCTGATGCGATGTGGGGCTATCCGGGCGTGCATGGCGGCCGCCACTGGCAATGGGCCGGCAAATGGGCGGCGCACGCTGACGATGTACTGAACTGGCTGCCCGCCCGACTCACGGCCGGACTGCTGATGCTGGGGGCTGGTCGAACGCTCTGGCAGACGCTGCCGGCGCAGGCTGCGCTGACGCCATCGCCCAACGGGGGCTGGCCCATGGGAGCCATGGCGCTTCGTCTGGGCGTCGGATTGGGCAAGCCGGGGGTCTATCGGCTCAATGAACAGGCGCCGGCACCACGGGCTTCCCACACGTGGCGGGCGCTGCGCCGAGCCCGTCGGGCAGCGTGGCTGGCGGTGGTGCTGTGTGCCGGTGCCGTTGCCCTGATGGGGCCGTGGGGATGATGATTGCCTTCCGAAGCAGTCAGGCGTTTCGCGGCTGAGTTTACGCGCTCTTCGGGCCTGAAGACCCGGTGATCGACACCTGCCGCAAGGGCTGGTTCGGTGTGGCGTACCCGAGGATGCGGTGGCCTTCCACGTGCCGGGCATGGCACGTCTGAATGTCAGACTCCGGCGGCTGCCGTCGCAGACGGGGCTGGCTCATTCAGGGCATAATCTTCCGCCATGGGGATTTGCGGCGCATACAACCACGGGGGACCTGACGCAGACGGCGTGCCGCTGCATGATTTCTCCACCAATGCCAACGCAGCCGGCCCGTGTCCGGCTGTGCTGCACCGGCTGCAGCAGCTGGTGCCCGATACCTATCCGGACCCGGCCTATGCGTCGCTGCGCACGCATCTGGCCCGCTGGCATGACGTGACGCCTGCGCGCATCGTCATGGGGGCCAGTGCGAGCGAACTCATCATGCGGCTCACGGCAGCGGTTTTGCCTGATATCGCTTCCGTCTGGGTGCCACGCCATGCCTATGGTGACTATCGCCGTGGGGCGGATGCCTGGGGACTGATGGCCGAGGCCTGGGAAGCCGACGACCGTCGCCATGTCTCGCAGGCCTTTGCCGAAGGCTCGCTATCCTCGACGCCCGGACGACGGTCGCGGCTTGTCTGGATCACCTGGCCGGCCAGCCCGCAGGGAGACATGCCGCCTGCGCTGGCGGGGCTGGCCGAGGCACTGACCCCGGAGGATGTGGCGGTGCTGGACATGGCCTATGCGCCCCTGCGGCTGGATGCAGAGGCCTGTTCCAGGGCGCCTGAAGGGGAGAACGCCTTGCCTGAGGCGCTGGCCGCGCGCGCGTGTCGGCTCTTTTCGCCGAACAAGGCGCTGGGGCTGACGGGGGTGCGCGGTGCCTATCTGGTGCTGCCCGACAGGCCGGCTCTGGCCGATCTTCCCGCACGTCTGGCGCGGCTGGCACCGTCGTGGCCCCTGGGGACGCACGGACAGGCCATGCTGGAGGCATGGATGGAGCCCGGTGTGCAGCAATGGCTGGCCGAGAGCCGCAAGACGCTTCAAGGCTGGAAGGCGACGCTGGAAGCCGGGCTGCTGAAGAGAGGCTGGCAGCTGATGCCCAGCGTGGCCAGCTTCTGCTGTGCCCGGCCGCCGGTGCCGCTGGTCGAGCTGCCGGCCTGGCTGGCAGGACTGAGAACGCAGGGAATCAAGCTGCGCGATGCCACTTCGTTCGGGCTGCCCGGCTGGGTGCGGCTGGGGGTACGCGCCCCGGCCAGCCAGCGGGCGCTGTGGCAGGCCCTGGACAGCACAACGAACCTGAGGACCTCTTGACGATGAATACGACCGATCAGCCCTTGGGCTGGCGCCGCTGGTGGCTGGGGGTCCGTCCACCCACGCTGGGCCTGTCTCTGGTACCCGTTCTGCTGGGCACGGCGCTGGGGGTACGCCTGGGGGGCAGCTTCGATCCGGGGTCGTTCCTGGTGGCCGCGTTCTGTGTGCTGTGCATCCAGGCCGGCACCAACCTGTTCAATGATGCCGGAGACGGGGCACGGGGTGCCGATGGGGCCGATCGGCTGGGGCCGGTGCGGCTGGTGGGCAGCGGGCTGGCCTCGGTGGCGGAAGTGCGGCGGGCTGCAAGGCTGTGTTTCGTGCTGGCGCTGGCCGGTGGCCTGTTGCTGACCTGGTGGAATGGCGGGGTGATCCTGCTCATCGGGCTGGCCTCGCTGCTGGCGGGCTGGCTGTATTCGGCCGGGTCCAGGCCGCTGTCGCACACGCCGTGGGGGGAGTCCTGCGTGCTGCTCTTTTTCGGGCTGGTGGCGGTGGCGGGCAGCTGCTTCCTGCAGACGGGGCGCTTCTCGGCGCTGGCGCTGGCCTTCGGAGTGGTGCCTGGCCTGTACGCCGCAGCGGTCCTGCTGGTCAACAACACGCGCGATCTGGTGCAGGACCGGCGGGCCGGGCGCACCACGCTGGCTTGCCTGCTGGGCCGGCAGCGGGCGCAGCAGCTGTATGCGGTGTTTCTGCTGCTGCCTTTCGCGCTGCTGCTGCCGTTGGCGGGGGCGCTGGGGCAACCCTGGCTGGGCGCCGTGCCGCTGGTCCTGGTGCCGATGGCCATCATGCTGATACGTCGCTTCGGACAGCGTGAGGGGCGGGCGCTGAACCAGCAGCTCAAGGACACGGCACGACTGCAGGCCCTGCTGTGCGCCGTGCTGCTGGGTTGCCTGCTCGTCTGAAGAAAGCAGGGCCCGGGCGGTCTGAACCGCCCGGGCCCTGGAGATCCGCCATTCCGTCCCATGGCTCGGGACGTGTTCCGGAGAATCGTCAGTCCGGCTTGCGCGCCAGCAGGGTGGCAAAGCGCATCTCGATGCGGTTGCCGTTCTCGTCGGTGCGGTGCAGCTTGCCGGGGTTCTCGTTGTACTTCAGCACTTCCCAGCCAGCGTCGGCGTAGAAGGCTTTCAGCTCGCCGGACTGGAAGCGGAACGGGAAGGGGACCCGGCACGGATAGTCATCGCTGTCCATGGCGCTGACGATCAGGTTGTAGCCGCCGGGGGCGGTCTCCTGCTGCATGCGGGTCATCAGCGGCGCGATGACCGCCGGATGCAGGAACATCAGCACCACGGTGGACAGGATGAACTGGTAGGGACCGTCGAACTCCAGGGATTCCACCTGGTTCAGGTCCACTTCGGCCAGGTAGACATCCTTGAGGCCCTCGGCGTCAGCGATGTGCTGCAGGTTGGCCAGGCTGCCGCCGTTCCAGTCCCAGGCATCCACGGCAAAGCCGCGCCGGGCCAGGTACAGGGCGTTTCGGCCACCACCGCAGCCGATGTCCAGCGCCCGGCCCACCGGCACCTGTTCGGCAGCGTCCACCACTTCGGAATGCGTGGCGGTCAGGTCGTACTTCTTGGTGAAGTAGTCGGCCGGGCGGCACAGGAAGTCCAGCTGGCACTGGATGTCCGGGCTCATCGAGACGATCTGGTGCCATGCCTGCGGCTCGATGCGCGGCGGCTGGTGCTCGGTGTCGTAGGTCGCTTCGGCAGTGACGTTGCCATGCTCGTCCATCAGCGCGAACTGCAGCGAGCCCCGCAGGATCTTCAGCTGCGCCCAGGTGCCTTCCTTGGTGTTGTGCCGCTTCAGGAAGCCGCCGGGCACGGTGTCGTGCTGCCACACCGGCATGCGCTTGTAGACGACCAGTTCTTCTTGGCTCATGCTCGTTCCTCAGCCCTGCAGCGCAGCAGACACCACCTCGCGGGCCTCGGCCTGCACCTGGGCCAGGTGCTCGGGGCCCTTGAAGGACTCGGCGTAGATCTTGTAGACGTCCTCGGTTCCCGAGGGCCGTGCGGCAAACCAGGCGTTCTCGGTGACCACTTTCAGGCCGCCGATCTTCGCGCCGTTGCCCGGGGCTTCGGTGAGCTTGGCTACGATGGGCTCAC
>ERZ773057.599-NODE-599-length-14849-cov-3.721103_pt1 | contig 14849 bp, 10 predicted proteins | sample MGYA00580629_ERZ773057 | MGnify/ENA primary metagenome ERZ773057 (study PRJEB29015, sample SAMEA2738143) | human oral metagenome | biome: human oral; feature: human-associated habitat; material: saliva | place: China | collected 2163 ...
ACCAGCTTGCTCCAGCACTTCGTGTTGCTTTCATGGAGAGTAATGAGGTGATGATTGAGGGCTTCATGGATGGTATGGAGATATCACAAGGTGTGTACAAGACAAAGGATAAGAGTGTCGTTTTCCCTGCTACTGAGGTTGTAACAAGCAACGAATTCTTCGATTATAACGCTAAATACAACGGTCAGGTACAGGAAATAACTCCTGCACGTATGTCTCCTGAGACAGCAGCACGTGTAGCTGAAGAGACAAGTCGTATCTATGATATCCTGCATGCCAATGGTATTATCCGTATTGATTACATCATTTCGAAGGATAAGGATGGTAACGATGTCATCAATATGCTTGAAATCAATACTACACCGGGTATGACTACAACAAGCTTTATCCCTCAACAGGTGCGTGCTGCAGGGCTTGATATCAAGGATGTGTTGAGTGATATCGTTGAAAATCAGTTTGATTAATGTTCTGAAGAAGTAGGAGGAAAGGAGCAGTTATCGTATGTGTTCCTTTGAAAAGATTATATAAGAAGAAGTCCCCGACGGTCATTTGACGGTCGGGGACTTCTTTTTTGAATGAAGATTTTGCATACCAATACAGAGCAGGACATGGTCTTTTCGACGAATAATAACAAACGATAGAATATTGAAAGAATAACTGCCGTTGTCCTAAAATTTCTCATTCCATAAATAGAAGATGCTCTTTTGCATTCTAAAAGGTGCTCTTTTGCATAGTAAAAGGGCACCTTTTGATGTGTAAAAGATGCCCTTTTGCGATGTAAAAGACGCCCTTTTAGGACGCTGTTTGTAACTGTTTGGAGCTCTGATGGTTATGAAACCGAAAATAATTGGATTTTCCTTCGAAAACAATCGTTGGGGTTGTCTTCCGTGTAAGGATATTTCGTAATAACCATTAGAGGCTCCAAGTGTTTCTTAAAAAAGATATTAGTAGATAACAACGGCTGGTGTTGAAACGTCAGTTGCTGCGTTCTGCTTTACTTTATATTCGTCACATGCCCAGTTATAGTTGCCTTCTGTCACGTCACGAGTGTACTCTGTGATACAGTTAGGGTCAGCAGCCCAGTACTCTTTTACGGTCTTTCCGCCCATAACCTTCTGTGGAGTCTTTGCGTCAGGGTTGAGGATGAGCTTCAAACCTACGGATGTATTCATCATCTCCATGTCTCCACGACTATTGCCGGCAGCGAAGAGTGGACGTGTCTTGATGAAGGTTCTGATGACTTCAGCCTTACCTTCGTCTTGTGGAGAAGGGAAGACAATCTGGTCAGTAACGACACCACCCATTGTGACAAGTGACTTTACACCGATTACACGGTCCTCTTGGAAGCCGAGTTCTTCAACACAGAAGCGCTGATAAAGCAACTCTGGAGAAGCTGATATAACCCATGTCTCGAAGCCATAGTTGCGAAGATTGGCAAGAAGGGCTTTCATTTGAGGATAGAACTTATTCTGATATTTCTCGTGGAAGCAATCATCGCCAATGCGTTGTATCTCCTCTGGCGTCATACCACTGAGGAATTTGATGCGGTCACGTTCGCGACTGATAGCGTCTTCGTGTATCATCTTGTCGACTAACTTGAACTTCTCAACTGATTTTGCATCTTTCTTGCCTGCATAATTCCTGCGGGCATACTCGTAAAGAGCTTCCTCTGCCAGGTAATAAGGTACCTGTCCGAAGAGTGTTCCGTCACAGTCGAAGACGGCAACCTTCCTGATGTTCATTGAAATAGTTGACTGCAGGAAAGCTTCAAGTTTAGCATTGGTCTCGTCAGAGAAGCCTACAATCTTCTGATACTTGTAGGTTTGAGCAGACAGCTGTACTACACTTACAAAGAGGAAAACAGCTACTAACTGGAATGTTTTCTTAAAGTTACTCATAATAAAATTGTTTTTAGTTTAGATTGTTATTGATAAAGTTGTTATTTAAGCATCATACAAGCAGAAGGGCTGCACCGCAGAATCCTGCGATAATAGCGCCAATGATTGGTCCAAGAACTGGTATCCAGGAGTATGCCCAGTCGTTGTCTCCCTTCATACAAACGGCATGTGCCAGTCTCGGAGACAGGTCACGGGCAGGGTTCATGGCGTATCCCGTAGTTCCTCCGAGCGACATCCCGAGTGCAATGATCAGTAATGTGACAGGGATAGGACCGAGTGCTGCAAGTCCGAACTTGAAGTGTTCGGCATCTCCTGTATTACCATCAACACTGAAACTGATGATGATAAACACGAGGACCAATGTTGCAATGACCTCGGAAAGGAAGTTCATTCTGTAGTTGCGGATGGCTGGTGCGGTACAGAATGTACCGAGTTTTGCAGCTTCGTCATCAGTTGCATCATAGTGATCTTTATAGAAAAACCATACGAGCAGGCCACCAAGAAAACCACCAATCATTTGTGCCACGATGTAATAAGGTACTGAACTCCATGGAAACATCCCTGCTACTGCAAGTCCAATGGATACAGCTGGGTTGAGATGAGCACCCGTGTAAGGACCTGCAACAAGTACTCCCATGCACACAGCAAGACCCCATGCAATGGTGATGACTACCCATCCTGCTTTCTGTCCCTTGCTTTTGTTTAGTGTAACACAGGCACAAACACCGTCTCCAAACAGTACTAAGATGAGCGTTCCTATTAATTCCATTAGGAACTGAGTCGTCATTGAATATTCCATAATAAGATGATTTAGGTAAATTATTAATGAAATAGGTATTGATAAGACAATGTTTTTAATCATCATCTATCAATACCTATTTGTTGTTTATTTCTTAGTCAGTGTTCTGCCGATGGCATCTGCCCATCCAGACTTTGCTGCTTCAATCTTCTCACTGTCTGCTACAGGCTCGAAAGTACGCTCAACTTGCCACTGATTCTTTATCTCATCAATGTTATTCCAGAACCCTACAGCAAGTCCTGCAAGGTAAGCTGCACCCAAAGCGGTGGTCTCTGTGATCTTTGGACGTACCACGGTGATGCCCAAAAGGTCTGCCTGATGCTGCATCAAGAGGTTGTTTCGTGATGCTCCACCGTCCACTTTCAGTTCCTTAAGTGGTGCATCCATATCCTTTGCCATGGCTATTGCAATGTCATAAGTCTGGAAAGCAATTCCGTCAAGAGCTGCTCGTGCTATGTGTGCACGGGTTGTTCCTCGGGTAATACCAATGATTGTACCACGTGCATATTGGTCCCAATAAGGTGCTGCAAGACCTGTTAGTGCAGGAACAAAGTATACTCCGCCACTGTCAGGGACTGTTGATGCAAGGTCTTCTATCTCTGATGATGAAGTGATGAAGCCCAATCCGTCACGCAACCACTGCACAACAGAGCCGCCAACGTAGATAGATCCTTCCAATGCATAGGTGATTTTATCTCCTATTTTCCATGCTATGGTTGTCAGAAGGTTATTCTTTGATAGGACAGGTTTGCTTCCTGTGTTCAGCATAACGAAGCATCCTGTGCCGTAAGTGTTCTTGATAGAGCCTGGTTCAATACACATCTGACCGAACAAAGCAGCTTGTTGGTCACCTGCAATACCAGAGATTGGCACCTCATGTGCAAAGATAGTAGTCTTTGTATGACCATATATCTCGGAGCTAGACTTCACCTCTGGCATCATTGACATTGGGATATCAAGTAGCTTCAGTAGCTCTTCGTCCCACTTCAAGTCCTTTATGTTGAACAGCATAGTACGTGAAGCGTTGGTTACATCAGTGACATGTATCTCGCCACGTGTCAACCTCCACACCAGCCATGAGTCTACATTGCCGAAGCGAAGCTTACCCATTTCGGCACGTTTGCGTGCTCCCGGTACGTTATCAAGTATCCATTTGATCTTTGTTCCACTGAAATAAGCGTCTATAATAAGACCGGTTTTCTCGTGAATCTTCTCTGTTAAGCCTTGTGCTTTCAGCTCATCACAGTACTCGGAGGTACGTCTGTCCTGCCAAACAATGGCATTATAGATAGGCTCTTCAGTATCAATATCCCACACAATGGTTGTCTCTCGCTGGTTTGTTATACCTATTCCAGCAATGTCAAGACCATTGATGTCAATGGCAGATATGGCCTCGGCGATAACAGAAGCCTGTGATGACCATATCTCATTAGGGTTATGTTCCACCCAACCTGGCTGTGGGAAGTACTGAGTAAACTCCTTCTGAGCCACAGATTTGATGTGTCCGTTGTGGTCAAAAACGATTGCTCTGGAGCTTGTTGTCCCTTGATCAAGGGCTAGAATGAATTTCTTTTCCATATCGGTAAGTCTTTAGATTTATCTTGTTTTATGCTTTTAGGTTCTTTATTGATTGAGTTTTATGGTCTCTTCTACATCCAATGCGTCGGCAAGAATGGATATAGGGTTCTTCACTTCATAACCTGTTGACATCTCAATCTGCCATTTGCAGGTCTCGCAGTCAGTGCTTACGCAGTCTGGATTTAACTCTTTTATCTGCTTGAAGAGCCCGGATCCGATCTCTTGTGAGCGTTGGTAGTTCTCTTTCTTGAACCCATAAGTACCTGCAATACCACAACATTGTGAGTCAAGCATGATGAGTTCGAGACCAGGTATCATCTTTAAGAGTTCAGTACTGTATATAATCCACCCCATTTTCTCCATGTGACAGGCTGAATGGTAGGCTGTTCGCATCTTAAAGTCTTTACGAAAGGCGAGTCTTATGTCCCCTTTTTCAATCAGACGATAGAGGAAACGTGTTGCCAGAGTGATGTTTTCACGTACGTCATCAGTCTTGATGTCGAGTAAATGTTCGTACTCATCACGCATGGTAAACGTGCATGTAGAGCTTGTTGTCAGTACGATTCTGTTTTGTTCTGCTGCCTTTCGGATAGAACGAATGTTCACTTTACCCTGTCGGCGAGCCTGTCCACTAAGTCCATTGGCTATCAATGCTACACCACAACACTTTTCTTTCTCTAACAGATGCACGCCATATCCCACTGCATTCATGATCTTTACGAGATCTTTTCCTAACTGTGGAAAGTTATAATTGACGTAACATCCGTGGAAATAGCTTACATGTTTGCTATAAGAATCCTGCTTTTTTGCTGCCATTCGTTTGTACCATGTCTCGAATTTCTGGCTGCTGTATGCAGGAAAGGTACGGTGTTTATCAATTCCCATGACCCCATGTAAGACGGCTTTCACGGGCTTCAGCCCCAATGTTGCATTGACAATAGGTGCTACCATGTTTGCCATTGTCCCCACGAAGTCGGTGTTTGCGAGCATGATATCACGTGAAATGGGGCGGTGAGTATTGTATATAATGCCTGAAGCTTGTATGATATCAGCGATACGAACGCCGGATGGACATGCAACCTCACATCGTTTACAGTTCAAACACATCTTGAGAGCTTCGTCAAAGAACTTCGAATCCTTCAGTCTATAGCGTTCCTGGTCTGGTCCAGAGTGCTTGGGTCCAGGATATTTGGGCTCAACCGCCGATACAGGACAGTATGCTGTACAGATTGAACACTTGAGACATTGCTCCAAGTTGTTACCACTTATGTTTTTAAGTTGTATTCCTTCTGCCATGACTTATCCCTTTCCTGTAATCTTTTTTGCCACATAAAGTGCCGTTAATAGTGACACTCCTGTTCCGTCAGCATGCTTAATACTGTTATGACCACTCAATACTGAACCTATTGCATATAGGTTTTCAATGTTCTTTCCATCCTTTGTTGCATGGAAATCTTTGTCAGTATGCACACCAAACTCCATGTAAGGTTGTGCTTCAAAGGCATTCGTTAGGCTCCAATCGTCATGTTTTTCTGCAGCATCAACGTCCAGTTTGAACACTGGTTCATAAACTCCAGCATAGTTACTTCTTATCCCGTGGCTCATGAAAGATCCTGATGCAAGGATGAAATGGTCTGCATAGAGTTTCTCATCAGGCAGATGATCAGTTGTAATAGAAACGAGATGATTGCCTGAAAATTGTCCTGTTGTAGCAGAATCACCAACGAGAAGCGTTCCACCTGCCTGTGCAAAGAGTCGTTTTAACAGGATAGTGGTGCGTACACCAGATACTGATGGAGGCAAAGTTGCGATGTATTGAACTGGTTTCTTTATCCATTGCTTCATTTCATCAAGGCTTTCGGCATTGCTAAAGCCCAGAACTGCTGGCAAAAGGAGGGTGTCTGAGTCGCCACTGATGGCATTGATGCGTTCTGATACCTTACGAAGTGCATCTTTGTTAGCAAGTACCTTCGCTATATTTGTAGCTCTCATCTCTGTCGGACTCTGCCTTGCAGTACTTAATTCGTCTGTTGTAAAGGTCTTAATCTGACATTCAACGCCCATCATTCTTAGGTTTTCTGCAATGAATTGAGTGGGAAAGTCCATGAAACCTTGTATGTTCAGCAACTCAACTTTCTTCCATGGGAGTCTCTCTGGACCATCAATCATGGCGTAACCTTCCGTGGTGAGCCATGCTGGTTTCAGTGTTCCTAAGGGTGTAACACGGTAGTGGTTCTGCTCATAGTTCCCCATTACGCTTATACCAGCTTCACAAAGTAATGTCTTTGCCTGGCTTGCAAGATGCTCTATGTTGCTGATTCCAATCTTTGAATACGGGTGTTCAGCTTTCAAATCAGCAATGGCTTGCAGCGGATGGGTAACAACTTTACCGTCAGCATCGTACCCCAGGAGGTCGAATGAGCCTGAATGGAAGTGCAGACTGCTCTGTCCTGCTGACACGATGCAGACCTTCTGTCCTGCTTTTGCCAGTGTAATGCCTGCTGTCAGTCCACTGAGTCCACCGCCTATTATGATAGTATCATATCTCATAATCTCTTGTTTTTTCTGTCCAACCAACTGGATTAGTTTGATTTATCAGGTCGTTCTGCAATGATTATATACCTAATCCACAGAGCCCTTGGTAGATAATGGATGTGAGTTGGGCTTCATCCAACGTACTTCCCCATGCCACTGGGCGCATACCTTTCCACCTTTCATTGATGAATTTGGTGAGATCAGTCATTGCTTTGTCGACTTTTACACCATTCTCACACATCACTCCAGCTGCTCTGCAAGCACAAAGTTCACCTTGACAGGTACCCATTCCTACACGAGTACGGCGTCGCAGGTTGAGCAAATCATGTACATGTAGCTCTTCAATGGCGTATTTTGCTTCGCCAACGCTTACCTCTTCGCACTCACAAATGAGTGCGCGGTCATCTTCTGTACGCTCATCAATCTCCTTTACACGGTTTCCTTGTCTGCCTTTAGCTGCTTTGTGTGCTGTTGAATACGTATGATGAGGGTTATCAGGGTCCTTTCCTGCTGTGCCAGGGAGCGGAGTTGTGGCAGTCTCACATGTCTTATCAATGCCTAACTTCTTGCATGCAAGGTCGGTTGCTTGCTCTGCCATGAGGCGATAGGTCATCATTTTACCTCCAGTAATGGTAATCATACCAGCCAGTCCGTCACGTTTCTCATGATCTAAGCATACAATCCCACGACTGATGCTGCGTCCTGTAGGGTCATTATCGGCTGCAACGAGCGGACGAACACCTGCATAAGCACGGAGAATACGTGTTGTTGCAAGACTTGGAGCAAGCTTTTCACCTTCTCTTATAAGCGTGTCTACTTCTTCAGATGTTATCTTCAGGTTGTCAACAGTATCATAAGGAACACGGTCACTGGTTGTTCCGATGACGCAAACAGCATCGTCTGGTACGAGGATATCCGCATTAGCAGGCTTGCGACAGCGGTTGATAACCATCTTGTTAACACGGTGTCCGAAGACCAGAAGGGTTCCTTTGGCAGGGAACATATTGATCTTTATGTCTGCCATCTTTGCAATGTCATGTCCCCATATACCAGCAGCATTGATGACCAATGCGGTATGTTTCTCAATTTCTTCCCCCGTATGATTATTGCGAAGGCGTACACCTTCAACCCTACCATTGCTGGTCAGAATGGCAACAACCTCATGGTAAGTAAGTACATCAGCACCATGTTGGCGAGCATCAAGTACGTTAGCAGTAGTCAAATGGAAAGGGTCTACAGACGCATCTGGCACACGTACCGCACCGAGAAGGTCGGGATTTACCGATGGATCCAAGCGTAGTGCCTCTTCGGGAGAGATAATGTTTGCTGAAATACCAGCCCTTGTACATGCCTCAACAAAGGTCTTCTGGTAATTAATGTCGTCTTCTGGCAAGGTAATGAACAGTCCGTCGGTCTCTTCGATACAATGTTTGGCAATCCGACGGAGCACCATATTCTCCTTAATACACTCTGTTGCCGATTCAGGATCGGTCACAGCGTATCTTGCACCACTATGTAACAGACCGTGATTGCGGCCTGTGGCGCCGTTGGTGAAGTCGAATTTCTCAACCAGCAACACCTTTAAACCACGTAAAGCACAGTCACGTGCTGTGCCAGCACCGGTGATTCCTCCTCCGATGATGATTACATCATAGTTATCGTTCTGTTTGCTGTTCATTGTTATAGGTCCTTGTCAACTGCAATAGTAGCTTGTTTTATTTCATAATGAAAGTCGAAAGACGGCTTAGATTTTATAAATCGAAAGGTTGTTTATTTCTTTCCGAAGCAAAGATAATGATTATTTCTAAAAAGAAACATTATATTAACGTTTTTTATACATTTTCTTTCGTTCGGAAATAGATATACTTTCGTTTTGCTTTCGTTTATCTTCTGCTATGTGTTTTACTTCTTATAGTAACCCTTCTATTTGTTTTTACTTATATGAAAGGTTGTCTCTGTTTAGTAGATCTTTATCGTTTCGGTTGTTAATGAGTGCTTTCTGGTATCTTCTATAACGATAAAGAATGATGCACCTTTCGGCTTTTTACTTGTGTGCGATAGTCCCGCACCATTGGTGCGGCAGCCCAACACCATTGGAGCTGATGGTTAGCACCACTGGAGCTGATGGCTAGCACCATTGGTGCTGATGGCTAAACACCATGCAGAAGATTGTTGAAAGCGTCTTTTATTGTCCTTTAGTCAGTGATAATATTCGATATATGCAGTGTGAGTTGAGTTTATTTCTTTCAGCCAAGGGTGGTATATAAGGAAATGTCTCTTCTATGTTTACCGCCACTTCTTTCATGGTTCAGAATGTTCTAAGCGCTTTGTTATTAGTTGCTTGTGCGTTGAACTGATATTGCTCGTAACTAAAAATAAAAATCATTGAGGGCTTTCCATGATTCATATTCCTTGTAATTCCCATCTATATACGATCCTTTGTGTGTTGTTTTTTGTATCAGGAAATTGTTAATCTTCTGTTAAACATTTGCAGTAGAGATATATCTTTGATATATTTTACCTATTTTTGTACAAGACTGTACTAAGCAGTAACCCGCGGCGACTATATACTATAAATGCCGAAAACCTACGTTGATTATGACAAAAGAAGATAGGCAAGGTGCCATTCTTGAGCAGCTTCTTTCGCAGGAGTCTGTACTTGTATCCGACCTGGCAGCGTCATTGGATGTGTCATTAGTGACTATTCGTAAGGATTTAACAGAGTTGGAGAAGGCTGGTAAGTTGTATCGTAGCCACGGAAAAGCCATTCTTATCAATCCTTTTACGAACAATCGCTCTGTAAATGAGAAGGAAAAGCTCAATACAGAGGAGAAACAACTGATCGGTTCTGAGGCAGTAAAGATGCTTGTGAAGAATGATTCCATCATCCTTGCTTCGGGAACTACCATTCATGCGTTGGCATGTAACATACAACCTGAGGGTAAACTGACCGTTGTTTCTGCTTCCTTGCAAGCCACAATGTCTCTGTCGGGTAATGAAAACATTGATATTATTCAGTTAGGAGGAATGCTTCGTCATAGTAGTGCATCGGTAGTTGGGCAGTATAGTATGGAGTTTTTACGTGGTTGTTCGTTCAGTAAACTCTTCTTAGGAGTGGATGGTATTGATGTTGATTTTGGTATTTCCACAACTGATATCCGTGAGGCTGAACTGAACAGGGCTATGATGCAGGCTGCACAGAAGACGATAGTGTTGGCTGATTCAAGTAAGTTTGGCAGACGAGGGTTTGCTAAAATCAGTGGGATGGAGGATATTGACACTATCATTACAGATGCAAAAATACCACATGCCGTAGCAAAGCGTATAGAAGAAATGGGTATAGACCTTATCATAGCTGGTTAGAACAGCATCAAATAAACAAAGAAAAGAAATTCAATTAACATTTAAGATTATGAATATACCATCAGAGTTTGACCCTATTCGTCCGTTTGAGCCGGAAGAATTGCCGGCAGTCTATGATCGAATCCTTGCTGATAAGCAGTTTCAACAGGTTCTGGCATATCTTTACCCTGATGTTCCAAAGGAGGCTATAGAACAGAAAATGCATGGCTGCAAGACGAATCTTGAGTTCCAAAAGGCTTTCTGCTATCCTTTCCTTCAGCGTCTTGTAACGACTCTGAGCTTAGGTTGTAGCATGGATGCAGTGAACATTGACATTCGCAACAGATATACTTTCGTGAGCAATCATCGTGATATTGTTCTTGATTCGGCGTTTCTTGATAAGCTGTTGATTGATGTTGGCTTTGCAACAACATGTGAAATAGCTATTGGAGACAACTTGTTGTCACAGGATTGGGTGCGTGATTTGGTACGTATCAATAAGTCTTTCATTGTTGAACGTGCGTTGCATTCCGTTGAAATGTTACGTGCCAGCAAGCGAATGTCTGAATATATACACTTCGCAGTGGCTGAGAAAAATGAGAATATATGGATTGCTCAGCGTCAAGGTCGTGCTAAAAACTCTAATGATCTCACGCAACCTGCCATTCTGAAGATGATGGCTATGGGTGGTGAAGGTAGTATCATCGATCGCCTGAAGCAGTTGCATATCGTTCCGCTTACCATCTCTTATGAGTATGATCCATGTGATTATTTGAAGGCAAGGGAGTATCAGCTGCGCCGAGATGTCCCATATTGGAAGAAAACTGCCGAAGATGATATGGAGAGTATGCTTGTTGGTATCAAGGGATTCAAGGGACATATCTTCTATCGTTGTGCTCCTTGCATTGATGAATGGCTTGATACTGTGGATGCAGAGCAGCCCAAGAACAAGCTATTTGATGAGATAGCAGCGCATATTGATCGTGAGATTCATAGCAATTATGAGCTTTATCCTTGTAATTATGTGGCACTTGACATGATTCAGGATACTAAGGTGTATGAGGAATATTACACATCTGAGGACTATCAGAAGTTTGATGAGTATATCAATGGGCAGATAGAGAAGATCGATATAGAGAATCGTGATGATCATTTCCTGCGCACTTGTCTGCTGACACAGTATGCTTATCCAGCTAAGAACTATATCGCTGCATCGTCAGAGAACGGACGTTTCAAATCATTATTGAACCGTCTCACATTTAAGAAGTAGTCTTGTGGGGCGTAATAGTAAAACGATGAAATCAGCAGCTACCATTGCAGTGACGATTATAGCATTGCTAATGGTAGTTGCTTGTACACGTGATTTCTACGAAACGGGTGACTCTTCTCTGTCTTATCTGAACACTTCTTTCGCCGAAGTGTCCACAAATGCATCATCAGCCTTTGTGGAAGCTGTGACAGATGATGGTACAACTCTTCGTTTAACACCTGCTTATCGACCCAAATGGAAGGTCAAGGCAGATACAACTTATCGTGCTTTGCTATATTATAATAAGGTGGAAGAAGGTGCAACGGCGGTGGTTGCCATTCAGCCTGTTGCTGTTTTGAAAATGAAACGTACTACAGATGTCGCACATATGCATACTGATCCCGTTACTTTTGAGAGTGCCTGGGTCAGCAAAGGGCATCGTTACCTGAACCTTGGGTTGGTATTGAAGACAGGAAAAACTGATGATTCAACCGCTGTACAGTCGTTAGGTGTGGTCTGTGACTCGGTAAAACAGCAGTCTGGAGGGGGCAAAAAGTACTATATCCGGCTCTATCATAATCAGAATAATGTGCCAGAATATTATAGTACAAAGGTCTTTACGAGTATCCCACTGGCTGATATTACTCCTCAAGACTCGGTTATATTAGATATTAATACGTATAAAGGATGGGTCAGAAAGCGGTTTGCACCCTGATAGTTATTGATTATAAACCTGATATTTTAAGCTTATTACTTTAATTAACGATTAAAAAAATGAATCCTTTTATTGGTAGAATACTTTCAAACAGAGTACTCTCTGTTCTTGTTCTCTTGTGCTTTACAGTTGGAGTCCATGCTGAAAACATAGACTTTAATACTGCTTTGCGTATAGCAAAGGGCTATGTGAAGGTCAGTAAAGAGGATGCCGTGCGGACGCGATCAGCTGCATTGCAGCCTTATTATGTCTTCAATGACGTTAGTGGAAAAGGCTTTGTAATAGTTGCAGGCAATGATAAAATGGGACAAGTGCTGGCATATAGCAATGAAAACTCACTTGATTTGAAACACCTGAACCCAGAAGTTAGGTATTTACTTAGTGCCTATCATCATGTTTATGATGAGTTAAGAAGCGACAAAAGGCTGACAACTCGTGCTGAAACGAAGCCTATTACAACCGATTATGTGGCACCTTTGATTAAAACTCATTGGGGTCAGGACTATCCATACAGTAAGTTTACACAGTACATGACGGGTTGTGTGGCTACGGCAGTAGCCCAAATCATGCGTTATCATCAGTGGCCTGCACAGGGAAAAGGGACAGAAAGCTACACGGTAACATCCGATCATACGATCCGAACGGTTGATTTCACAAAGTCAAACTACGACTGGAAGCACATGGTGGATGATTATTCACATGCCAAGACATCATCTCAAGAGCAAGATGCTGTTGCTAAATTGATGTATGATGTAGGTGTTGCGACCAATATGCAATACACTTCTAGGGCGAGTGGAACACAGAGTTACATGGCAGAACGTGCTCTCCGCAATTATTTTGATTATGATGCAGCACTTGTGGAGAGGGCTAATGAAGGTGTAAGTCACTTTGTTGAACTTGTTAAAAAGGAGCTTCGTAACGGCTTTCCTCTTTACATTTCCGGTGAGGCAAAGGGTGGTTATGGTGCTCATGCATGGGTTTGTGATGGCTATGACAAGGCTGATCTGTTCCATATGAACTTTGGTTGGGATGGTCAGGCAGATGGTTTTTATTCACTTGCAGCCCTGAATATCACTTCAACAGGTAAAGAGTTCGGTGGCAGTTCATTGGGATTCAACCGTAAACTCCATGTTATTGCCATCCATCCTAACAAGCCTGGAGTACCTAAGATAGATGCGGATATTGCGTTCGGAGCACCAAATATGTGTTTTAACTTTGATGGTGAGATGGCTTTTGTTGGTTCTATTCCAAGTCAATTGACTGACAACTTACATCTGAGATATAGTCATTTCGTCAATAAAAGTAATGAAAGTTTTGTTGGAGATGTCGGGATTGGGGTCTATGATGAGGCTGACAAACTGATAAAAACTTTCCCTTATGCCCAGCATGGAGCGGCTATCTTTACCAAAGATTACTTCAAGATGAACAACGGTGAGATGTTGTCGGGAAACTTAATGGATAAGGATGTCGTCATAACGCTTGACCTTTCAGCATTGCCCAATGGTACTTATACTTTGTCACCAATAGCTGCACGCCTGCAGGAAGAGGGTAGTTTAGGTTCATGGGCACGTATGAAGAAGGCACCACGTATGTTATTGCAGGTTGAGAATGGAAAGGTCTCTTTCTTGGAAATGCCATCAAAAGAACCAACTTATCAGCTTGTCTCTGCTCCAGTATTCGATAAGAAGCTACGTATAGGTGAGCAAAATAGCGTTCAATTACTTATTCGTAAGTTGGATGCACAGCCCTTTGACGGTGTAGTAAAGTTGGAAATGCTCAATAGTAAGGGGGATACTGCCTATACATCACAGACAGAGACAGCCATAGACTTTGATATTTTTGCTACGACAAAGGTCAGAATTCCGTTCATTCTGCCATTAACAACAGCGCCAGGAAGCTATACTTTACGTGTAACAATCGTCAAGGAAGGTAATAAAGATACTTGTCTGGTGCGCAATCACCCCACACAGGCACCCTATACAATTGATGTTGAGGCAGCGAAAGGGCTGAATATCTTTGGTCAAATAGTTACTTATGTACAGGACGGAGACGAAGCAAGCATGCCTGGTGAGGGTATAGACGTTGGCTTAAATACTACTTTCAGGGTGAATTGTTTTGCCTTTCTTGCTGATAAAGCACAATATAAAGGTGATTTAAGACTATACCTTATAGACTCACAGACCGATAAACACATATCCTTAATGCGGCGACCAAAGAAGGTAAACATCACAGGGAGTGGAGCAGAATGTAATGTTACGAGTGATTGGCTTAATGCTAAGAACTTGCAAATCATCAACAATCGTCGTTATCGTGTGGCTCTGATAGGTGCTGTGGAAGGTGAAGAAGTAGACTTTACGGCTACTATTCCCAACCCATTGTATGTCTCTGTTGTTAATGGTCCTTATAATTCAGACGCTGACATAGTATCAAATGGTATAAAAGGCATCATCCCTGCTGATGCAATCAAGCTGACGGGAGGTGTCTTAGAGGTACAGTTACCCAATCTGAAGAGCGTATCTGTCTATACATTAAATGGTATATTGATAGCAAATCAGCATGTTGATGCAACCAATAGGGTACAGGTGATGCTGCAGAAGGGCACATATATTGTGCGATTGGTAATGAATGATGGCTCAGTCCGTGCTGTAATCATGCGATAGTAGTAGGCTTTGTGCGCCTGGGAAACAGTAAGTTGTATACCTTTCTATACACAATTATTGTTAGAATTGTATT
>ERZ773057.605-NODE-605-length-14775-cov-3.667731_pt1 | contig 14775 bp, 7 predicted proteins | sample MGYA00580629_ERZ773057 | MGnify/ENA primary metagenome ERZ773057 (study PRJEB29015, sample SAMEA2738143) | human oral metagenome | biome: human oral; feature: human-associated habitat; material: saliva | place: China | collected 2163 ...
CGATGACCGTGCTCGGCCAGTGGAACTGGTGGGCGCCGAAACCGCTGGCCGGGCTGTACGCGTACCTCGGTCGGCAAGGGTGAGCGATCAGCCGGATGATCGGCGATGACCGGCCCTCCCGTCCCCCGGGAGGGCCGGTGACGGCCCGGCCGACTCCGGGGCCCCGGAGCTCGCAAGGCCGAGATCAGGCGGGTCCACGTCGGCGCGGGGCCCGCGCCTGAGGGGCTCGTCAGGCCCTGCTCAGCGCCCGGCGAGCCGGCTGGCCCAGCGCCACAGGGCGCCCCCATTGCCCTCCTGCCCGGTCTGCACATAACTCAACGCATTCGGGTTGCGCAGCACGGACTCGACGTCACGGCGGCCGCGGTCCGAGCCGGCGATGAGCAGCCGGTCGCCGAGGGCCAGCTCGTGCTCGGGCCCGGGGCGGTCGATCGTCCGGTTGCCGCGGCGGGCCATGAGGACGACGGCCTCGCTGCGCCAGCCGCGCGAGCTCGGGTCGGTGAGCAGCTGGCCCACCGTGACCGGGCCCCCCTGCTTGAGCACCGCGCAGACCGCCTCGGCCCCGTTGCGGCGCAGCACGACGTCCCACAGCTCGGGGATGCGCCCACGTCCGTAACGGGCCAGACGGTCGCACAGCAGCTTGCACTCCTTCTCGGAGTACTGGCTGATGCGTCTGAGGTACTGACCGAGCAGGGGCGTCGTGATGCGAGCCAGGAACTCCTGGGCGACGATGTGGCTCGGCACCATGCACAGGTCATCGGTGAAGGTGTCGAACAGGGGCGCGTTGGCCGTCTGGTTCTGGCGCGTGACGACGAAGATCCCGGGGTTCAGGTCGCGCGCCGTGACGGCGATGGCGAGGTTCTTCGTGTCGGAGGCGTTGCCGGCGACGATGCCGTCGGCCTCCTTGACGCCGGCGGCCAGCAGGGACTCGGAGTCGATGCCGGAGCCCCGCACGTCCACGCCGCCCTCGTCGTAGTGGGCGACGTCGATGACCGTCACGTCGATCCCGGCGCCGCGCAGCTCGTCGACGACGGCGTGGCCGAAGCGCCCGAAGCCGCACATGATCCACTTGCCGCGCGGCGGCTGGTGGGGCTCGGGCATCGACTCCCCCTCCAAGCCGATGAGGGTCTCGCGCAGGCGGTAGCGCTCGGGGGCGGTGATCGCCGAGGCGAGCTGGCGGGCGAAGCGCTGGAAGGGATTGACGACGAGGTCCCCGCCGAAGACCCCGATGTGGGTCTCGGCGTCCCGGTTGCGGATGCGGGCCAGGACGGCCACCCTGGGGGCGAGCAGCCGGGTCGTCACGGCGACGGCCTGGTTCTTCTCGTCATCATCGGTCAGCGCCATGACGCCGCGGCAGTGCGGCGAGACGAGCCCGGCGTTCGACAGCACCTGGGGCTGGGAGGCGTCGGCGGCGATGAGCGGCGGGTCCTGGTGGAACTCCTCCAGCCGCAGGCGTGCCAGGCGGTCCTCGTCCCGCTCGATGACGACGAAGCGCAGGTGCAGCCGGTCGAGGCCGTGGCAGACGAGCATGCCCGTCTCGCCGGCGCCGACGACGATGTAGAAGGGCTCGCGGATCGAGTAGATCTTGCGCGTACCCCGGGCCTGGCGCAGGGCGTTCTGGAAGGCGTCCTCCTGGAGCAGGGCGAGGATGTTCACCAGCGAGTACGACCATCCGATGACGGTCGCGTAGATCGTGCCCAGCATCCACATGCGCTGCGCGGTGGAGTAGGCCTGGGGGATCTCTCCGAGACCGATCGTCGTGCCCGTGAAGCTCACGACGTAGAAGGCGTTGAACATGCCCATCGGGTCGGCGGGCCCGCCCTGCGCGTCGACGCCGGGGATGAGGCTCAGCCCGAGGGTGCACACCGCATAGATGCCGACGAGCAGGAGCAGGGGGAAGCGCATCCTTCGCAGGATGAGGTAGAAGACGTCGGTGAGCGCCCCCTGGCGTCGCTGCCGGGTCGAGCTGGCGGGCATGGCGGCTCAGCGCCTGATCTGGATGATCTCGCTGATCATGAGGACGACCGAGACGAGGTTGGCCAGCAGGGCGCCTCCCGACATCGAGACGATGAGCGAGATGTGGGCGGGCGTCATCGTCGTCGCCACGACCTGGGTGGCCCACACCCAGATGACCGCGGCGACGGCCAGCTGCAGATCGGCCACGAGCGAGGTGGCCAGGTGGACCGCGCCCAGCTGGGTGCGGTCGCCGAACTTGAGGACGGTGGTGATGAGACTCACGACGAGCGCGGCCGCCAGCTCGTAGCCGTTGTGGAGGGCCGGATCGTCGATCCGGCCCAGGAAGAAGCCGAGGTTCAGTGCCGCGGCAAGGGTGACGAAGAAGCCGAAGACGACTTTTTCCAGGTTCATGGCACTCCCATCTGACGCTCTGGCACACACTATTACGAACGGCTCGGTGCGGGCGCCGGAACCCGCGCGGGACGGCGGCGCCGCGCGCCACAATGGGCCCATGGACATCCGGATCGTGCGCGCGGACATCACCACCGTCGCGGCCGACGCCATCGTCAACGCCGCGAACCCCTCGCTGCTGGGCGGCGGCGGGGTGGACGGGGCCATCCACCGGGCCGGCGGGCCCGCCGTGCTCGAGGCCTGCCGAGCGCTGCGGGCGACGAGCCTGCCCGACGGGCTGGCCCGCGGGCGGGCGGTCGCGACGACGGCCGGACGGCTGCCGGCGCGCTGGGTCATCCACACCGTCGGCCCCGTCTTCTCCCGTACGGAGGACCGTTCGGGGATCCTGGCCGACTGCTACCGCGCCGCCCTGGCGGTGGCCGACGAACTGGGGGCGCGCAGCGTCGCCTTCCCCCTCATCTCCGCCGGCGTCTACGGGTGGCCCCCGGACGACGCGGCGCGCATCGCGGTGCGGACGCTGGCCGCGACGCCGACGGAGGTGGACGAGGCGATCCTCGTCGCCTACGGCCGGCGGGCCCAGGAGGACTGCACGAGGGCGCTCGCCGAACTGAGGGACTGAGGACGCGGGAATCAGTTCCTGGCACCCTGGGCCCTCGCCCTGCGCCAAGAGCTCGTGAGGGCGGCGACGAGAACGACCACGACGAGCGCGATCGACACGTAGTTGGCGATCCTCGCGTAGCCGGCGAGCAGCGAGGTGATGGGCGCGCCCACCAGGTAGCCGATGGCGGTGAAGCCGAGCAGCCAGATGAAGCAGGCGGCGCAGTCCATGGCGACGAAGCGGCGGACGCTCATCCGGTTGGCGCCGGCCAGGACGAAGACGACGGCCATGAGGGGCAGCGGAACGGGCAGGTAGGCGAGCAGCATGCCCACCCAGCCGGCCCGGTCGGCCCAGCGCTCGACCTTCTCGTACCGGGTCCGGGCGCGCTCCGAGCGACCGGCCCAGACCTCGATCATGCCGCGACCCCACAGCTTGCCGGCCCACCAGTAGACCCAGTCGAACTTGCAGCTCATGACGGTTCCGGCCATCAGGACGAGCACCCATGGGATCACCAGGCGGTAGTCGCCCTCGCGCACCAGCGCGCCGAGAGTTGCGCTGCCGGTGCGCGAGCCGGTCGCCGCGACGAGCGCGGGGATGCGGCTGGGAGCACCGAGCAGCCAGGCGCGCAGCGGCATCATGGCGAGGCTGAAGACGCCGAGGGCGCCCATCCAGACCAGACAGGAGATGTCGGACCTGCCGGGCCGGTGCTTCCAGGGCATGGCGGGATCGTCCCACCACTCCTGCGCTGCGCCGGAACCGCCAGCGAAGGCGTCGGCCCCGTGCAGGGCGACGGCATCGCCGGACGCGTCCTGGACGGCGTCCTCAGCGCCCTGGGGCTCATGACTCACATGATCAAGGCTACCCGCGGGCCCGAAACGAGCGCCCCCGCAGGCGGACAGGGGCGGCCCAGACCCGCTCCGCACCGGACCGGACCGGAGACGAGGATTCGACCGGTTCGGAGAGGAACCGATGGCGGCGGGCGGATGTCACTTGGCGGCGGGCGGATGTCACTCCGGTTCCGCGATCGCGCGCACCTGCTCGAACCATGCCGCATCGAGCCTCCAGGCCTCCCTCTCAGCCTGGGCCGGCAGCCCGATCTCGCGTGACAGCAGGGTCCACCATGTGGCATCGGCGATGCTCCGGGCCAGCTCCCTGCGGTCGGAGCCCGAGCCGACGGAGGCACGTGCGCAGGCCCTGATGTCCTCAGCGATCGCAGCGGTCCAGGCGATCCTGATGAAATCGTCGAGCGACCATCCGGGGGAGGAGCTCAGGACAAGGCCCCGGTGCGGGCTGCCAGGCAGCCCGGCAGGCAGACCGAAGGCGTCGAGTCGTCCCATTTCGAGCCTCGGGTACCACAGCGCAGGACCGGAGCAGTCCGCCATGGCGAGCACACCGGCATCGGTGATGATCTCGGCGCCCAACAGGGCCAGCAGCCCGTCGTCTCGGTTGACGGAATCCTGCTCGTTGTGCACCGTGAGGGTGAAGCCCGTGTCCGAACAACACCCGATGCATGTGGTCACACCCGCGTGAGTCGAGACATGCTCGATCCTCGGGCTCCCGCCCTGCACGAGCCGACGCAACAAAGCCGCGGCCGGCAGCAGGGTCTGGGACGAGGCACTGATGCGAACCGATCTGATCCGTCCGCGCATCTGTCCGGCGACCCTGGTGACCATTGCCACTGCCGGCAGGCGCAGGTAGAGATTCCCCACGTGCAGGATCACCTTGTTGCGAGTGGCACTGGCCAGCAGATGCTTGATCTCATCCGCTCGGACGGGCTGCTCGAGAAGAATATTCCAGCCGCTGTCCATGAGCTTCTCGGCCAGTTCCGTACCATGACCGCCCAGAGCGGCGCTGCGTAGAACGACCGAGGCCACGGCGTCGCTCTCACGCGGCACATGCTCGACTCCGGTCCAGAGCGGGACGCCGTATGCACGCGCCAAGGTCTTCGACCGTTCGCTCCCCGAAGCGAAGAGCCCGGCCAGTTGAAGATCATCGGCCCGATCGACTGCACAGGCATGGACCGCCCCGAAGGTCGATCCGCACACCAAGACCCGATTCACAGCTCGCCCTCCTCCTGCTCCTCGACATCATCGAGCAGCCGGGCCCCCGCCCTCGTGAGAATGTTTTTCAGATGGTCGCCGGCCCGTTCCCCGAGCAACTCGACGGCGGTCGTCGAACGCGCCGGGCCGGGATCGGCCACTGCTTCCACAGCACAGGCAACAGCCGTCCACGCGCAGATCCCGGCGATGCTGGGAGCCTCGATGAGGATCCTCTCACCGGCCCCTGCAACGTGGACGATGACTTCGGAACCGCCTTCCAGAACGGGCCTGAGCGAGGCGGCGGCGAGACTCGCCGAGGCTTCCTCAGCATCCATTCCGACAGCGCGGAAGAGGGCTTCGCGGAGGGCACGGCCGGCCCATGCGTTCAGCCAGCGGATCGGAGCCCCGAACAGAGCATCGACAGCGCGAGTGTCCTCGTCCTGGAAAGCCACCAGATCAACCTCCGCGTCGACACCAGGCATGCGGGCGTCCCGCTGGACCTCGGTGCCGACGCTTCGGCGGGCGCCCTCGAGGATGTCACGGGCGGAAGTGCGACTCAGGGCGCCGGCCAGCAGCGCGTGGTACTCGACGCCACCACCCCGATGGTCAAGCAGCAGCGGCGCAGCAGTAAGGATACCCGGCAGGGCTCCGGCGCAGCGTACGTGCAGACTCCTGCCTCCAACCAGTGCGTGACCGACCCCGACAACCGGCGTTCCGGCGTCGAGTATGGCGGCTACGGTGGATTTATCTGCTCGGGAGGGGGAGGCGTCGATGACCACGTCGACGGCCCCGGCCAGGGCCGCTCCGAGATCCTCGTCCACTCTCACCTGGCCGGGACCAGGAGAGCGGCGTACCCCGGCCAAGGTCTCATGCCCTGCGGTCTTGAGCGATGCCAGGATGCACCGCCCAACCCCTCCCGAGGAACCGAGCACACCGATCCTGCTCACAGCTCGCCCTCCTCGAAACCCTCGCCGTTGTCATCGGCTCCGGCGATGGCCAAGGATTCGGCGATGCCCTGCACGGTCGGGGACTCCAGTATCCGGCGCAGGGACAGCCGCACTCCGGTGCGACGTTCCAGCTCCACCACCAGCCGGGCTGCGGAGAGCGAGTCGCCGCCATGGTCGAACAGGGAATCGGTCCGGCTGATCCCGCTGGCACCGAGCAGCGACTGCCAGCACTCGGCGACCAATGATTCCAGGCCCGCGCCCGGGGCCTCCCCGCCGCCGAGTGCTCCGGCGCCGCCGACTCGCAGGGCGGCCATGACGGTCATCCGGTCGACCTTGCCATTGCGCGTCATGGGGACGGCGTCGATGATCTCGCACAGCCGGGGCACATATGGTGCGGCCAGACGCTCAGCAAGTTGAGCGCGGAGCCGCTCTCCGTCCAGCTCCTCGTCCTCGCCCGGACGCTGCAGGACGAGCCCGTACACGGTGCTCCCCTCCACCGAGATCGCCGCAGTCGGACGCAAGCCAAAACGGACGGCCAGCTCGGCCCACTCGTCGAGATCATGACAGTGCCCCCGCATCGGATCGGACGCTCTGCTCCCGTCGGGGCCGAATCCGTCCTCGAGCAGTACTGCCGAGAGCAGGGCTTCGGGGGCCAGGCGTCCGATCTCAGTCATCACCAGATGCCCACCGGGACGCAGGGCCCTCACCGCGCGGCGCATGGCCCGTTCGGGCCGGGCGAAGGTGTGCATGCTGAACGGGGCGAGGACCAGATCGAACCCCCGGCCCGCCCAGACCTCGGACTCGCCGGTAGGAACCAGATGATCGCGATCCGCCTCGATGCCGCCAATGCGTCCGGCCAGCTCATGGGCAACGGCGGTGGACGCCCACAACCCAACGTACGACGCGCTGGACCCATCGATGATCTTGCGGGCGCTGCGAAGCATCCACTCCAGCGCGCATGCGGACTCCTCCTGGTCATTCATCTGAGCCATGACATCCGTGGCCCGCTCCGTCCCGAGGTCGGCCAGAGGACGGCGCCGGGCCAGCACATCGGCAAGCAGCTCGACAACCGGGATGTCCTCGACCAAGAGCCGGCCGATCTCCTGACCGGCGAGCCACGCCTCCCAGAACTCCAGGACACGAAGGGTGCCGTCGTCGCGGTGCGTGCGAGAAATGACTTCACGCAGCACAGCCGCAACCCGAATCGCCCTGGCAGACAGACCGAAATGACTCGGGCTGCCTTCCGCGTGCACCGGATCGACTTCGACCCGACCGGTCTCCCCCCTGAGGGCTGCCGTGGTCGGCACGCAGGCCAGGGCGAGAATCGCCCCGTCCTCGCCCTCGATCACACCGGCTACGGCACGTTCGATCCCCGGGAGGGATTCCGCGGCGGCCTCCACCTCTCCCGTGGCAATGCGATGGCCACGCACCTTGACCTGATCGTCGAGGCGTCCCAGGATCTCGAGGAGACCGCCGGGGCGGAAGCGCCCCAGGTCGCCTGTCCGATAGCTCCTCCGGCCCGCACTGTCGACGCGGAAGCCGCCCTGGTCCTCGCCGACATAGCCTTCTGCCACGCCGCAGCCGCTGATGGTCAACTCGCCGACGACCCAGTCCGGGCACGGCTCTCCCTCGGCAGTAAGCACATCGAAGCGCTGACCCGGCAGCGGATGCCCGTACGGCACACTGTCCCAAGCCGGTGACTGCTGGCGCCAGGACTCATCACCAGTCGGCTCGAACCAGTTCGACCAGATGGCGCACTCGGTGGCGCCGCCCAGGGCGACGAGCATGGCCCGCGGTGACGCCTCGATGAGCCTGCTGTCAAGATCGAACGGCACCCGGTCGCCCGAGACGAGGACCGGACGCAGGCTGGTCAGATCACCCGGCCCGGCCGACACGAGCAGCATCTCGAGCAGAGTCGGCACGGTGTTCCAGTAATTCACCTGATGCTCACGAACCAACCGCGCCCAGCTCTGCGAGTCTCGACGGTGCTGCTCCCCTACCAGTACGAGCAGCCCTCCCGAGCCCAGGCAGCCGAACAGGTCGAAGACCGAGAGGTCGAAGTCGACGGCCGATACAGCGAGACCCCGCCAGCCCTCCCGCGGCTTCCAATGGGCGTGCACCGCGTCGATCGTGGCGGCAGCGGCTTCATGCGAAAGGACCACGCCCTTGGGCTCGCCGGTCGAGCCCGAGGTGAAGATCGTGTACGCGGGATCCTCGGGCCGGGCCGGACCGGGCCCCCACGACGTGGCAGTCGGTCCAGCACTGCCTTCGAGACGGAGCATCCAGTCGTCGTCGATGACCGTGCGCAACCCGGTCTGGGCGATGATCGAGTCGACCCGCCGACGCGGGTGATCCGCACCGACCGGTACGTAGGAGCCCCCGGCCATGAGGACGCCGTAGATCGCGGCCACCCGTGACACCGGATCGGACAGTCTGATCATCACCTGTTCCCCAGCCCCGACGCCTTCGTGACTCAGCACCGCGCACACGCGTGAGGCACGGTCCATCAGGGCGCCTCTGGAGAGGATCCTCCCGTCCGGACCGACAAGCGCCGGTTCGTCGGGGGCCGTTCGGGCCAGTGCGACAAGATCCGCGTGGAGGAGGCGGGGCTCCGTCTCTGCCGGCTCTTCGAAGCATCGGCGGGTCTCACGCTCCCGTTCAGTGATGGCCGCAGGCGGGCTGGTATCCCAGCTCTGTTCCGAAGCGAAGTCGAGAAGTGCCTTCTGATGAGCCATGGCGCTTTCGATGAGGCCCTCGGGGAAGAGACCGACCACATGGTCCCAGTTGATACGCACACCGCCCTGTCCGTCGTCGCTGATCTGATGGTCGAGCCAGACCTGGGGCGTGGCGGATGTTCCTCCGGTGCATTCGCGGAAGAGGCCCCTGTCCCCGCCGAAGGTCTGCTCGATGCCCAGCGCCGAGGTGAACACGACCGGAAAGGCAGAAGTGGCTCCGGCTTCCTGGGCGAGGCGCCCGATGGCCCCCATGCCGACGCTGAAGTTCTCGAGATCATGGGCCAGTTCATGCGAAACGTCCTTCACCCTGGTGGCCCAATCCTGTTCGCCGCTCGCACGGTACGCGGCGACAACCAGCGACGTGAAGTCGCCGAGCACGCGATCGATCTGGGGGTGAACCTCAGGGCGATCAAACACGGTAACCGCAACAGAGACGGCCGACTGCCCGCTGAAGGCGCGCATCGCCTCGCAGAAGGAGGCCAGGACGAGAACCGACGGAGTGACCGCCTCCCGGCGACAGCGCTCCCGCAACAGCTCCCACTGCCCGGCGTCGATCTGGATCGTACGGCGTTCGATGCCGGGCACGCCGAGCTCTTCGGGACTACGCGCCAAGGGCAGAGCGGGGCTCGGGGGGAGTTCGCGGGCGTGCTCCCGCCAATAGGTGAGGGCCGCCGAGCGGCGCTCACCAGAGAGGGCCTCGTCCTCGAGGTACCCGACGACGTAGTCGCGGAAGTCGATCTCGGGCGGCGCCTCCAGCTCATGACCCGCATAGGCCGCGTCCACCTCGCGTTGGAAGATGAGCACGGAGGCGGCATCCATGACGATCGAGTCCGTGGTCACGCAGATGTGCGGGGAACCGTCGAATTCGAGCACTCGCACATCGAATAGCGGCCACCTGTCGGGCTCGAAGGCGCGGCCGGACAGCTCACGGCGCATGCGCTCGGCCTCGGCGCCGGCGGATCGCACGACGCAGTAAGGCCCCACCTCGGCCAGAACCCGCTGGCTCGTCCCCTCGAATACGGTGCGCAGCATCGGGTGCCGGGCCACGACCGTGTCGATGGCCCTGCCGAGGCGCTGCTCGTCAACCTCCTCCACGCGGTATTCCCGGTAGAAGATGCAGTCCACGCCGCCCAGTGTCAGCTCGGGATCTCGTCCCACGAGGTAGGCGCGTTGCACTTCGGTGAGCCCGAAGGGCTCGTACGCGTGATCAGCATCGTGGGCGAGTGCGGACGCCTGATCCTCCCGGATCCCCTGCGGGGGAACGCAGGTTTTCGCGTAATCGCCCAGTCTCGGGTGGGTGAAGACCTCGGCGAGACTCGTCGTCCAGCCCTCGCGACGCATTGCGGCAATGACCCTGGAGGCGATCAGGGAATCGCCGCCGAGCAAGAAGAAATCATCGTCGGCCGAGCGGACCGGGACGGACAAGTACTCGTACCAGTACGCGGCGACAGCAGCCTCGAGCGGACCGAGTGGACTCCCGGCGATCGGGCCCCCGTCCGGGTGCTCTGCCATGAGCCTGGCGAGCACGGCCTCGCGATCGACCTTGCCGTTGCGGTTCAGTGGCAACTCGTCGAAGAAGGACAGCAGCGTACACGGCCACGGGATCTGCTGTTCCTGCCAACCGACGAGCTCGTCGACGGTCAGCCGTGCACCGGGACGGGTGACGACCGCTGCATACATCTGACGGGTGCGTCCCTCGGAAGCGACAACTGCGACCTCCATGACTTCGGGGTGAGTCGAGATCGCATGCTCGATCTCTTTGAGTTCGATGCGGTGCCCGTGGACCTTGACCTGCGTGTCAGTGCGCCCCAGGAACTCGATCTCACCGGACGGGAGCCACCGACCCCGATCCCCGGTCCGATACCAACGAACCCCCTCGACAACCACGAACTTGGACGCGGTCAACTCCGGATCCGACTCATAACACCTGGCCAAAGAACCACCCGAGATCACGATGTCACCGGCTACCAAGTCCGGACGCGCCCGCCACGAACCATCCACCACATCCATGCACTGACCCGACAACGCCACCCCATACGGAATCGAGGAACCCACCTCATCCCCCGCACGCAACACATGAAAATTCGACCAGATACCAGCCTCAGTCGCGCCACCCAACGCGACCACCCGCATCACCGGATTGTGAGCCCACAACCTCACCCCCAGATCAACCGGAACCCAATCCCCCGACACCAGGACCAGACGCACAGAAGACAACCGCCCAACCGGCGCAGCCTCCAGAACCATCGACAACTGAGCCGGCGCAGAATTCCACACACTCACCCGGTACCGGGCCACGAGATCGGCCCACACGACCGGATCCGCATACCGCCCAGCAGGCGGAATCACCAACGACCCGCCCCGGCCCAGCACGCCGAACAGATCGAACACCGACAGATCAAAACCCAACGACGACACCAGCAACGCACGATCATCCGCGGTCACAGCCCACCGGGCCACCACATCCGCAATCGTGTTCATCGCCCCCTCATGCGTCATCACCACACCCTTCGGCTCACCAGTCGTCCCCGACGTGAACACCACATACGCATCGAGCGACGAATCCAACGAGACCTCGACCCCGAACGGATCCTCGAGCACCGGAACACGAGCCAACCACGACTCATCCACCACGACACGAGCCCCGCAGATCCCGGCAATGCGCTCACGCCGAGCACGCGGATGCCCCACATCCACCGGAACATAACAACCACCAGCCGCCAGCACCCCCAGCACCGCGACGACCTGACCCACACCACGAGGACAGGAGACCAACACACGATCCCCCGGCCGAAGACCCCCGCCCCGCAGCACCGCAGCAACAGCCAACGCCCGCCGAGCCACCTCACCGAAACCATGCTCACCCTGCTCATCAATCACCGCGACCCGACCAGGATCAGCCCCCGCCACCTCGAAGAACCGCCCATGAAGACAACACCCCCCACCACCAACAAACGAGGGCGATTCCGCACGCGCCATGCCGAGCGCCCGACCGTGCATGGCTTCGCTTCCCGAGAGGGTCTCGCCGGCCTCTCCCGTCAACCAAACGGTGAAGCGCTGGAACATCGCGTCGACGACTGAGGGCTCGATCGTGCCATCGCGCACATCCCAGTTCACGCACAGGCAACCGCCGAGCACCGAGACCTGACAATCGACGAGGACAGTCGGCCCTTGCGACACGACCCAGCTGGGCGGACCGAAGACCTCCATGAAGTCCGGCCCGAACAACTCGCCGATACCGATGGCCGAAGTGAAGACGATCGGCGCAGTGCGCCGTTCGACACTGGAGCGGTTGAGATCACGAAGCACCTCGACGCCCGAGTAATGGCTGTGGCCCAGCGCATCGGCAACCTGCACGGCGTTGATCCGCACCTTCTCAGCCAGCGACTCGTCGCCCCCGGTGCTCAGGTCGACCAGTAGGCTGCCCGTGAAATCACCCACGATACGCATGACATCCGGGTGCAACTCCTCCCTGCGGAAGACCGGCATGTTGATGACCAGATCGCGGTTCTCGCTCCAGGCTCCGATCACCTCACCGAAAACCGTGAGCAGCAGGACTGTGGGGGTCACGCCCAAGTCAGCTGCGAGCCCTTGCAAAGCTGCCCACTCATCAGCCTCGAAACGGTGGGCCAGTCGGCGCGAATGCAACGGGGCACCGAGGTCACCAGCTGGCAACGAGGGCGCCTCGTGCATCCTGTCGAGGCGCTCGAGCCACCACTGCCTGTCGGCTTCACGCGCGGGATCACCGCCAGCCGCCATGGCGGTGATGTATTGGGCATAGGTCATGCCGGGTTCATCCCACGGCTCATCCGGGTCCTTGTAAAGTGCGGCGAGCTGTTCGAGCGCCATCTTGAAACTCAGCGCATCGCCGACCCCCATGTAGAGCTTGACGAAGGTCCTGCTCCGCTCCTCCGGCAGCAGAGCGAGCCACACCTGGAAGACCTCGCCGCGGTCAGGACGCATGTTCTGTTGCGCCCTCTGCTCACGGATCTCCTGCAGCCTGGCGGTGAGCCCGGCCTCGTCGAAATCGCGCAGGTCATCCACTGGCAGGGCCCAGTCATCGGGTAGCGGGCGAACGTACTGGGCACCGTCGGCCGTCACCACCGCACGCAGCATCGGGTTGCGCTCATACAGCAGCCGGCAGGCGTGCTCCATGCGTCGCGGATCAATGGCAGCGCCATCGAACTCGTGGTAGAAATGCGCGACAACCGACTCCGCACCCTCATCGATGTGCTGGCCCGCCCAGTACGCCTGCGACATCACGGACAGGGCGAACGGCTGTGCATCATCGACCTGCGCCGGCACGGGGGCCGGCGCCCTCCCAGGATCGACCCGGCAGGGCTCGGAACCGTACGAGGCCAGCAGCCGACCCAAGCCCGCAACGGTGCGCGAGGCAACCGCATCCGCATAGGGGACCCGCACGCCGGAAACCGCCAGGAACCACTCGAGCACCGCCATCAGGGCGATCGAGTCGACCCCTATGGCCGTCAACTCATCGTCCCAACCGATCTCCTCCGGGTCCGCGTCCAGCTTGCCCGCCAGCAACTCTCTTACCTTGTCAGAAGCATTTTGGATCAGTCCTTCAAGAGGCACGGGATGATCACCCACGGGGACTCCTCGGTATCGGCGTACAAAAGTGATTAGGGAAGTCTGTCCTAATATAGTATGCAGCAGGTAAGACTCGTCCATGTATTTGAACAATTGATGAATCCTCCCGAAGGAAGGGCACTCCATGACGCATTCGATCGATCACCTCGTAGCCGCCGCCCGGGCGTCCGGCATCAAGCTCTGGGAGGAGAACGGCTCGCTGCGGTTCAGGGCCCCGGCGGGCGCCATGACAACCGAGCTGAGAGACCGGATCAAGGCCAACAGGAAGGCCATCATCGACACACTACGCGCGGAGAACGCGCCCGTCCTCCGCGGGGACCCGGAGCATCAGTACGAGCCCTTCAGCCTGACCGACATCCAATCCGCCTACCTGCTCGGCAGGTCGAGCAGCTTCCAAGGCGGCGGCACCGCCTGCCACGCCTATCTCGAGATCGACATGGGCCCCATCGACGCCGCCAGCTTGGAAAATGCATTCGACAGGCTGATCGAGCGTCACGGCATGCTACGGACCAGCTTCCACCGGTCCGGCTATCAGCAGACCCATCCCCGCCATGAGATCCGACGCCGCCCGATCACCGTCGTTGACACCGCGCAGCTCCCCCGACTGCGCGATCGGCTCTCGCACCAGATCCTCGACGCGGACCATCCCCCTCTCATGGAGCTGGCGATCAGCCGTGGTGAACGCCCCACCGATGATCGACTCCACCTGTCGATCGATTTCCTCGTCGCCGACTGGACCAGCATGACCCTCATGATCGATCAGCTCGTCGCCCTGCACGCTGATCCGCACGCAGACCTGGGCCCCGAGGGCCCGAGTTTCCGGGACTACGTCGTCTCGACGGAGCTGGACGAGGACAGCCCCCGGGCTGCGCAGGACCACCGGTTCTGGGCCGATCGACTGAAGAACATCCCCAGGGCCCCGGAACTGCCAGCACCGACCGCAACCGGACTCGACGGCCCCGTCTCCTTCACTCGTCACGCGCACGCCTTGGACGTCGATGCCACGTGCAGGTTCATGGATCTGGCCCGCAGCATCAACGTCTCCCCCGCCGCCTTGGCCATGAGCGGCTACGCGAAGGTGCTCGGCGAGTGGGCACAGGATCCCGAGTTCACGCTCGTCGCCACGCTGCTGGACCGCCAGGCCCTGCACCCCCACATTGATGCCCTGGTCGGAGACTTCACCTCCACGGGCCTGGTGCGTGTCAGTCGGACGGACACGACAGATGCAGAACGCGCCCGCACCATTTCCCAGGAACTCGCTGATGTGCTCGACCATCGCGCCTACTCCGGTGTAGCGGTCATGCGCGATCTCGCTCGTCTGTCGGGTGGCACACAGCTGACATTCCCCTATGTCTTCACAGCTGCCATCGATACAGCGTCCGGCCGTCGCGCCGGGCAGTCACTGGCCTGGCGCATCACCGGCGGCATCACACAGACCCCTCAGGTGTTCATCGATTGTCAGGTCTCGGTGCTCGGCGGTTGCC
>ERZ773057.608-NODE-608-length-14759-cov-85.828006_pt1 | contig 14759 bp, 13 predicted proteins | sample MGYA00580629_ERZ773057 | MGnify/ENA primary metagenome ERZ773057 (study PRJEB29015, sample SAMEA2738143) | human oral metagenome | biome: human oral; feature: human-associated habitat; material: saliva | place: China | collected 2163 ...
GGTCAATCCGTGAAAATCCGCGATTCCGGACACACTTTTTGACCCTTAACCCTTTTTTCATATCCGAAGTCGCCCGTGGTGATCGGCGCGGAGCGGCCGACGCGCGAGTTGGTGGCAGTGTGGGCGGCCCGCCTGGACTACCACCTGTGGGGTTAACCTGCGCATGAAGGACCCGGGTATCCACCTATCCGGGACTGTGCGCGTGGGCCCCTTTGCTGGTAGTGGTAACCCGTTCCTGCGCAGCTGGGCCCTATTGGTGGCAGTGTGGGCGGCCCGCCTGGACTACCACCTGTGGGGTTAACCTGCGCAGTGAAGGGGCCCAGGCATCCACGTGTCCGGCCGATCCTGCCGTCCCTGTGGCCGATGCCGCCATCCCTGCGGCCGACGGCACCACCCCGCGTCGATCGCACCCGAGCTCATTACACCTATCCGCCGCATCAGGGGCTTACCCCAGCAACACAACAAGATTTATCACCCAGTCACGCGCCCCGACGGACCCCCTTCGCCGCCCGCCGCCCGATGGTCGCCGCCCGCTGTTCGCTGCCCGATGCCCGCCGCCCGTCGCTACGCGTTCGGCGGTGTCACGACCCACGGGTCGGTGGGCAGCGAGCGCAGCCCGGAAATCCCCAGCACATCCGCAATGTCGGCGGCGCAACGCGCCCCGGGCACACCGAGCGAGGAACCGATAAACGAAACGACGTCCGCCGTGGACCAGCCCAGGCCTCGTAAATCGGCCAGCGTGACCGCGCCGTCGCGCTTGGCCAGGCGAGCGCCCGACGGGGCCAGCGCGAGCGGCACGTGCGCATAAACGGGGACGGGCGCACCCAGCAGGTGGGTGAGCTGAGCTTGGGCGGGTGCCTGGGAGAGCAGGTCGAAACCGCGCACAACCTGGTCGACGCCCTGGAACGCGTCGTCGACGACGGCCGCCAGGTTATAGGCGGGCACGCCGTCCGCGCGGCGCACGACGAAGTGGTCGACAGCCCCGGTGTAGGAGCCGTGCAGCTCGTCGAACACGGTCCACTCGGGCGAGGGCGCGGCTAGACGTAGGGCGGGCTCGCGGCCCAACGCGGCGAGCTCCTCGCGCTTGCGGGCGCGCTCCTCCTCGGGCAGATCAAGGCACGTGCCCGGGTAGTGGCCGGGCGGCACGTGCGGGGCGGACGCGGCCTCGCGGATGTCGCGGCGGGTGCAGTAGCACTCGAAGATGAGGCCTCGCTCGGCCAGCGACGCTAGGGCGGCCTCGTGCGCGTCGGCCCGCTCGGTCTGGATGAGGGGATCGCCGTCCCAGTCGATGCCGATGGCCTCCAGGTCAGCGATCTGGCGCTGCGCCGACCCCGCGCGCTCCCGGTCGATGTCCTCGATGCGCAGAACAAAGCGCCGCCCGGTCGTACGCGCCCACGCCCACGCGAGGATCGCGGTGCGCAGGTTCCCCAAGTGGAAATCGCCCGTGGGGGAGGGGGCGAATCGTCCGGTGTTCGTCATGGCCTCAGTGTACGAGGCCATGGCCTCCTCCCGGGATCCACCTTCCCGCGCGCGAGTGAGGACCGCAGAAACAAGCGCCAAACCAAACGCCGGCATTAACCTTCCCGCGCGCGAGTGAGAATGTCACCATCGTTGAGGAGGGCCAGGCATCGTGTGGACCTTCCCGCGCGCGAGTGAGGACGGGGCGGGGCTCGTCTTGCCGTCGGCGGGCTCTCCTCAGCAGCGGCGATCCCCAGCAGTGGCTGCCCTCCATACCGGCGGCTTGCGCGCGGGCTGTTGCGCGACAGCTCGCCGAGCCCTTCGTCGTCTGAGAGGCGCTGCGCCCGGCTGCGCGAGATGAGCGGGAACTGCCCGGGCCTCGTGCTGCCCGCCGAGCCCGATGCCCGGCTGCGCGTCATGCGTGGAACATGCCCGGGCCTCGTGCCTCGAGACGCGTACAGTGGGAGGCATGGCAAACAAGTGGATCCCCGACTGGCTGGCGGTTTTCGTGGGCGGTGTCGCGGGCACGGCTGCGCGCGCGGGCCTGGACGAGGCGGCGAAGGCCTCCCCCGTGCACGGCCTCTTCCTGCCCTGGTCGACGCTGACGGTCAACCTCGTGGGCGCGTTCCTGCTGGGCGTGCTGACCGCGTGGGTGACCGGCCGACTCGCGCGCGGCGACGGGAATACGGCCAGCCTTAAGGCCCTGAAACTGCTGATCGGCACCGGTTTTGCGGGCGCGTTCACGACGTACGGGACGTATATTGTGGCGTCGGCGGGGTACGTCTCGCTCAACGGCATTGCCGAGGCCGTGGCCCAATCCCTGGGTCTCCTCGCCCTGGGTGCAGCGTGCGCGTGGGCGGGTGTGCGCGTGGGGGAGTGGGTGTGTCCGCCGGTGGGCGGCGGCGCGCGCGGAGGTGAGGAAGCGTGAGTGGCATCGTGTTCTTCGGCGTGGCGCTGGCGGGCGGTGTGGGCGCGTGCGCGCGCTTCGGGCTGGATCGTTTTGTGCAGCGCGCCGTGTCGTCGTGGGGCGAGCCTGCGGCGGCGAAGCTCGGCATCCTCGTCGTCAACGTTGTTGGTTGCTTCCTGGCTGGCGTGGCGACGCAGCTGGTGCCCGCGGCCGCCATGCCGATCGTGTCCACCGGCTTTTTGGGTGGTTTCACAACGTTTTCGACGGCGGTCCTGGACGCGGTGACGCTGTGGGGTGACGGGTTTCGCGGCCGAGCGCTGGTCCTCGCGCTGGGCACGTGGGCGGCGTCCTGGGCGGCGGCGCTCGTGGGCATCGCCGTCGCGTGAGCCTCGTCGGGGCGTTCCGGGGCGTTCCGGGCGGATCGGTCTCTCGGTGACGTCGTACCCTCCACGGTTGGTTACCCCAAAATGTCGCACGTAATTCCCTCGTAGCTATTTCAAGTTTTGAAATCGGATCGTTGGAATTGCAACGTTTTCCGGGGTGCTAATAAAAGTGAGGGTACCCAAATTACGTGCGACTTTTGGAGAGGGCGAGGTCGGGGCGAGGCCGGGACGGGGCCGGGGGCTGGGTTGAGGTGGGGTGAGGCCTGGGCGAGGCTGGGGGGAGGCTCCGTATCGACGGCTGGGACCTGGTGGCCAGGGTTCATGAGGTGGTTACCCCAAAATGTCGCACGTAATTCCCTCGTGGCTATTTCAAGTTTTGAAATGGGATCGTTGGAATTGCAACGTTTTCTCGAGTCCTAAGAAAAGTGAGGGTACCCAAATTACGTGCGACTTTTGGAGAGGGGCGAGGCTCCGCATCGCTGGGACTTTGGCCGGGGCGTCCTGGGCACCGGCCTCGGCGTTCGGGGAGGCGGAACCGACATGTGGGCCGATCAGTGAGGGTTTAGCCACGATACGGAGTTTTGTAACGGCATGCCGAGCGCGCCCGCGTGGCGCCCCCATATGCTGATTGTGCGGGCCGAACGGCCCAGTAACGGAGAAGCTCATGATTGACCTCACCGGGGTGTCTAAGGTCTACCCCGTGAAAAACGGCGGCCAAGTCGTCGCCCTCGATGGGGTGAACCTGCACGTTGACCGTGGCTCGATCCACGGCATCGTCGGTCGATCCGGCGCAGGCAAGTCCACCCTTATCCGGTGTTTGACAGCCCTCGAGAAACCCACCGAGGGACACATCGTCGTCGACGGCCACGACCTGGCCGCCCTGTCCGGCAAGCCACTGCGCGCCGCGCGTCGCCGTATCGGCATGGTGTTCCAGGCCGCGAACCTTCTGGACGCGCGCACCGCCGCCGAGAACATCGGCTACCCCCTCAAGCTGGCGGGCGTCCCCGCTGCACAGCGCCGCGCGCGCGTCGAGGAACTCCTCGCGCTCGTCGGCCTTGAGGGCCGCGGCGACTCCTATCCATCCCAGCTGTCCGGCGGTCAGCGTCAGCGCGTCGGCATCGCCCGCGCCCTGGCTGATGAGCCCGCCGTGCTCCTGTGCGACGAGCCGACCAGCGCGCTTGACACCGAGTCCACCGCGCAGGTCCTCTCGCTGCTGCGCGAGATCCGCGATGTCGCCGGCGTCACCGTCGTCATCATCACCCACGAGATGTCCGTCGTGCGAGAGATCTGCGACTCCGTGACTCTTCTCGGCCATGGCCAGGTCCTGCAGACCGGCACTCTCGAAGAGGTCGTCGCCGACTCGGGGACCCCGCTTGCTCGCGAGCTGGTTCCCATGCCGCTCGTTGAATCGGGGTCGACCGCCGGGGGTGCCACCCTTGACGGTCGCTGGAAGGACAGCGTCCTCCTTGACGTCGTCTTCACCTCGCACCCGGGCGTGCCCACGGGTGCGACCGTGCTGCACCTGGCCTCGTCCATGGGCGCGGACGTGACCGCGGGAACCTTCGAATCCCTCGGATCCGTGCAGGTCGGTCGCCTGGCCCTGACCGTCCCCGCGTACCACGCTGACAAGATCATCGAGCAGTTGCGCAAGAACAACGTCCACGCGGAAGTGAGGGACCAATGATCACCGCACATCTCGCGAGTGCGACCGCGCAGGCCGCCGCGCAGGCGCTCGTGCCCACAGGTAAGGGCGACCCGACGTGGTTCGACAACCCGGCACTGACCCAAAAGTTTGTCCCAGCGATCTTCGAGACCCTCATGATGACGGGCCTGTCCACCGTTTTCGCGGTCGTCATCGGAACGCTGCTGGGCCTCGTCCTGGTCCAGACCGGCAAGGGCGGCCTGACCCCCAATAAGGGTGTCTACCAGGCCGTGTCCTTCGTCGTCAACATCGTGCGCTCCTTGCCCTTCATCATCGGCATTATTATGCTGATCCCGGTCACGAGGGCGATCGTCGGCAAGTCCACGGGCTCGCTGGCCACCGTCGTGCCGCTCGTTATCCTCTCCGCGCCATTCTTTGCGCGACTCGTGGAGACGAATCTCCTGGCCGTCGACCCCGGCAAGGTCGAGGCCGCCCAGATGATGGGTGCCTCGAACCGCCAGATCCGCTGGGGAGTCCTCATTCGCGAGGCCATGCCCGCCCTCGTCCAATCGATCACGACCCTGGCGATCACCCTCATCGGCTACTCCGCGATGGCGGGTGCCGTCGGCGGCGGCGGCCTGGGCCAGATGGCTATCAACTACGGCTACAACCGATGGCAGGACGACGTCATGATCTCAACCGTCGTCGCGATCATCGTGATCGTCCAGGTCATCCAGCTGATCGGCGACCTCATCTCGCGTCGTCTCGACCACCGCGCGCGCTGAGAAGCTGAGAAACCGCGGACACCATCTCATCCACCTGAGGCCACCCCGGCCTCGTCCCATCCCATCGACACACAGAAAAGAGAACCACTATGCGTCATCGCTCTGTCGCGGCCCTCGCGCTGGCGGCCGTTGCCTCCCTGGGCCTGGCTGCCTGCTCCGGCGGCTCCACCTCCTCCACCCCCTCCGACGTCAACACCCTGAAGGTCGGCGCGACCCCCTCGCCGCACGCGAAGATCCTGAACTACATTAACGACAACCTGGCCGCGGATGCGGGCATCAAGATCGAGGTCGTCGAGTACACCGACTACGTCCAGCCCAACAAGGCGCTGAACGAAAATGAGCTCGACGCCAACTTCTACCAGACCGTCCCCTACCTGGAGAACGCTGAGAAGCAGGAAGGCTACGACTTCGAGGCGGGAGCGGGCATCCACCTGGAGCCGCTCGGCATCTTCTCCAACAAGCATCAGTCGCTCGACGAGCTGCCCGATGGCGGCACGATCGGCATCATCTCCGACACGTCGAACCAGGCGCGCGCCCTGGAGCTGCTGGCCACGCAGGGTCTCGTTGAGATCCCCGAGGGCGACGGCGACGTCAACATCAACACCGTCACCAAGCTGAAGAACTTCACCTTCACCGAGGTTGATGGCCCGCAGCTGGTCCGCTCGCTCGATGACTACGACTACGCGGTCATCAACGGCAACTTCGCCCAGGAGGGCGGCAAGTCCATCTCCTCCGACGCGCTCGTCGTCGAGTCCCCGGTCGACAATCCGGCCGTGAACGTCCTCGTGTGGAAGAACGGCTCTGCTAAGGCGGAGACCATCGCCAAGCTGGAGCAGCTCCTGCACTCTGACGAGGTCAAGCAGTACATCGAGCAGACCTGGCCCGACGGCTCGGTCATCCCGGCGTTCTGATTCATTGACGAGGCCGGGGCGCGTTCTGGCGCGAGGGCGCGGCGGGTGGACTGCCGGTGATCCGACGGGCTGGTCGCGCGAAGGCTGAGCACTGATGCGGGTGGGCCCCGGAACCGTGAGGTTCCGGGGCCCACCCGTTTGTTGTGCCGCGAGTTGCGGGGCGAATCAGTTGGTGCGCGTTTCGAGGGGGAACTCGGCGTCCGGCTCGTGGGTGATGCGGTTGCGCAGGTCGCGGCGGAAGATTTCAATGACCCACAGCCAGATGATGTGGCCGAAGAACTCAGAGAAGTGTTCCGCAAAGGGCTGGTCCCACGGCGCGGGGACGGTGCCCATGAGCGGCATGAGGATGACGTGGAAGCCCACGTAGACGACGATGCCGAAGGCGGCACCCTGCCAGAGCTTGATCTGGGGGAAGCGCTCGGCGAGCACACAGTAGATGACTGCGAAGCCGATGGCGAAGGCGAAGTGGACGATGAAGGAGATCCAGGGGAGGCCTTCATTGCCGTTGTAGGTGTAGCTCAGGTGAGTGACGCTCTCCGGGACGCCGAGCTGCTGGAGGAGCTGCTGCGGCGGGTTGGTTGCGTTGCGGACGGGCGTACGCGGGGGTAGGGGCACCTCCCATCCGAACTTCACGATCGCGGAGACGATGCCTCCGAGAACACCTGCGAGTGCTGCGACGCCATACTTGCGGCGCTTGGGATTGGTCTGAATGAGTGCCATGTGACAAGCATGAAAGCAGCTAGTTGAAATTTCGAGACTTTGAACCTCTTCGTGCGCAAGGTCATATGAGTGTCCTGACAGGCAAGACGTGTGAAAAATAGCCAATTCGGTATATTTTGGGCCTGTGACCTGTGAATATACCCGTGTGGGGGAGGGACTTCCGTCCCTCCCCCACACGGGTTTTCTCGTCAATCCCGCGCTCACTCACGCCCCTTCGGGCGCTCCCGCGCGGCAGCCACCGGGCGTCAGTCGACGATGCCGTACAGACGATCACCAGCATCGCCCAGGCCGGGCACGATGTACGACTTATCGTTGAGGCACTCGTCGACAGCGGCGACGACGACGTTCACGTCAGCGCGGTCGCCGATCGCGGCCTCGAGCGTGGCAACTCCCTCGGGGGCAGCCAGGATGCACACGCAGGTAACATCCTTCGCGCCGCGCTCGAACAGGTAATTCGTCGCCGCAACCATCGTGTGGCCCGTGGCCAGCATGGGGTCGAGCACGAAGCACTGACGACCCGACAGATCATCGGGCAGTCGGTTCGCGTAGGTCTCGATCTCCAGCGTGTCGTCGTCGCGACGCATGCCCAGGAAGCCGACCTCGGCGGTGGGCAGCAGGCGGGTCATGCCCTCGAGCATGCCCAGACCCGCGCGCAGGACGGGCACAACAATCGGGCGAGGCTCGGACAGCGTCAAGCCGGTGGTCGGAGCAACGGGGGTCTCGATTGGGGTATCGGACACGGCGACCTCGCGGGTCGCCTCGTAGGCGAGCAGGGTGACCAGCTCGTCAACGAGCTGGCGGAACGTCGCCGATGGCGTGTTGCGATCGCGCAGAACGGTGAGCTTGTGGGCGATCAGGGGGTGATGAGCTACGTGGAGGCGCATGGTTATAGGCTACCTCGTTCGCATACGGGCGCGCACCCCGTTACCGAGGGACGAGGCCCCGGCCGGTCCGCGCGAATCGGCGACGGTCTTTGCAGGTCGCAGGCTGACCAACTGTCAAACTCAGGTGTCACAATCGACTCGCGCCCCACCGTTAGCTCCGGTTCCCCCAATGTTGATTTGGCCGGTAAGCTAGGAGGGTGACAGTGAATGATCAGTACCGTGAAGCGATGGGCAAGGCCCTGTTCCTGGCAAATCGCGCCCGTGAAACGGGAGACGTCCCCGTCGGAGCCGTCGTTGTCGACGCCGACGGTCGCATCATCGGTCGAGGCTGGAACTGCCGCGAAGCCCACCACGACCCCACTGGTCACGCCGAAATCGTCGCCCTGCGAGAAGCCGCCCGCGCCCTGGGCACGTGGCGACTGAGCGGCTGCACGCTCATCGTCACCCTCGAGCCCTGCACCATGTGCGCCGGGGCCATCCTCGCCTCGCGCGTCGACCGCGTCGTCTTCGGTGCCTGGGACCCCAAGGCCGGCGCAGCCGGCTCCCTGCGCGACGTCCTGCGCGACGCCCGCATGCCCCACCCCACCGAGGTCATCGGCGGCGTCCTCGCCCAGGAAGCCGCCATGCAGCTGCGCTCCTTCTTCCTCGGTCGTCGCGCCGCCAACGAGATGCCCGTCATCGAGGCACCCGTCCACGAGCCCGGCGACCTGCCCGCCCCCGCACCCGCCAAGGCTGCGCGCGCGGACAAGCCCGCCAAGGCCTCGTCCCCGGAGGAGGCCCCCGAGCGCGCCTACCCGAAGCACGACGCGGGCACCGGACAGGCGCTCCTCCCCGCAACGCCCGCCAGCCACCGCGCCGACACCGCCGCGCCGCTGCCGCGCCGCGCAGGACGCCCCTTCTCCGAGCGCGTCTCCGGCAACGGCGACGACCCCGCCGACATCGCCGCAGGCGAAGCAGCCGAGAACGCGCCCGCCTCGCAGCCGCCCTACCGCAGCGCCGCGCCCCTCCTGCCCGCCGTCGCCCCCCGCAACACGCGCGGCCCCATCACCAAGTCCGTGCCCCAGATCCGCCCCGTGCACGTGCGCCCCACCGCCACCGTGCCCGCCGGAATCTACACGCCCGCCCAGCCCAAGCGCACCGACGCCAAGCCCGAGGTCGTCGAAGCCCCTCAGGTCGTCGAGGTCGTGGCCGAGACCGTGCCGCCCGCGCCGCCCGTCTTCCCCCAGCGCGCCCAGCAGCGCACCACCACGCGCACCCAGCGCCCGCTGCCGCAAGCCTTCGAACCTGAGACCGCGCGCCGCGTCGACTACGAGCTCTCGCCGCGCCAGTTCAGCGACGTCGACCCCGTGACCTCCGGGATCCGCGTGCGCCGATCCTCGCGCCGCCGCGGCAACGCCCGCCACTAACATGATCCCCGCACGCGTCATCACCGTCTCCGACCGTTGCCACGCGGGCACCGCCGAGGACCTCTCCGGCCCCCTCGCCGCGCGCCTCCTCGCCGAGCACGGCGTCAGCGCGTCCGTCCACATCATCCCCGACGACATCGACGCCATCCGCGCCGCGATCACCTCCGCGGCCGCTTCGGGCGCCCGCCTCGTGTTCACAACCGGCGGCACCGGACTGGCACCCCGCGACGTCACCCCCGAAGCCACCGAACCCCTCCTGGCCACCCGCATCGACGGACTCGCCGACGCTATCCGCCGCCGCGGAGAAACAACCGTCGCCTCCGCCGCCCTGTCACGAGGCCTCGTCGGCGTCACGGCGCGATCTGACGCGGGCGCACTCGTCGTCAACGCACCCGGCTCCCGCGGCGGCGTCACCGACGCCGTCGCCGTCATCGGCCCCCTCGTCGCCCACATCCTCGACCAGCTCGCAGGCGGAGACCACCCGCGCGCGTGAGCGCGCCCATGCGTGCGGGCCGCTCCGCGATTCCGCCGCTGCGGACCCGCCACCGTGCGTCGCCTGCTGCAACCGTGCGTCGCCTGCTGCATGAGCCCACCAGTGCGCCCCCGCCACCGTTCTCCCGCCACTGCGGGCCCTCATGCGAGGCGACCGCCCGGCGAGCGCGAACGCCCCGGGCGGCCCAGGCCTCGTCGGTGGCCTCCTATCAGTCCTCCGGGCGCACCCAGTCGCCGCTGCGACCGCCCGACTTCGCGACGATTTTCGCCTCGGTGATGCGGGCGGAACGATCCACACCCTTCACCATGTCAACAATCGCCAGGGCAGCGACCGTCACCGACGTCAGCGCCTCCATCTCCACGCCCGTGCGGTCAGCCGTGCGCACCGTCGCGCGGATCGACACGTGATCATCCTCCAGCGAGATGTCCACCGCGCAGCCGTGCACACCGATCGTGTGCGCGAGGGGCAGCAGCTCGGGGACGCGCTTCGCGGCCGCGACACCCGCCACGCGGGCCACCGCCAGCACGTCACCCTTCGGGACCGTGCCGTCGCGCAGCGCCTGCATGACCTCGGGCGAACAATCCACGCGGCACACCGCGCTCGCCTGACGCACCGTCGGACTCTTCGCGGTCACGTCCACCATGTAGGCGGCGCCCTCCTCATTCAGATGCGTGAACTTCATGATTGTCCTTTCACTAGGGCGACACCGGTGAGTGCCGATGGTGATTGTGATTGTGAGCTGGGGGCGCTGGCCGAGCGGCGACCGGCGCGAGTGTCAGCTTGTGACCTGCGGGTTGTGGGTTGTCGCTTGGGGGCTGCGGGGTGCGGCTGCCGGTTGTGGGCTGCCGCTTGCGGGTTGTGGGCTGTGGGCTGTGGCCTGCGGGAGCGGGGCCCGCCTGAGCCCGGTCCTCGCGCGTCAGCCGACCAGATGCACGACGGCCAACTCCTGGCCCTCCTCGACCGCCGCGAACTCCGGTGCGACCACGCCAATGCCCTGCGCGTGCGCCAGCGATGCCACCAGATGCGACTTCGAGCCCATCGCGTGCACCGGCTCCACCCAACGCGAGCGAGCCTGACCCGGGGAGTCAGCCACGGCCTCGTCGACGAAACGAAGCGGAATGAACTGCGTCTTCCCCTCCGGCGAATCCCAGCCCACGCGCGCGCGGGCCATGACCGCGTTCGGCACGGTCGCGCCGCGCTCGGGGAGCACGAGGCCCGACATGACCGCCAGCGCGCCGGCGACGTACATGTGGAAGGTCGTGAACACGGACACCGGATTGCCCGGCAGGCAGATGATCGGGGTCTCGCGGCCCTCGCGCCCCACAGGCGTCGAACCCACACCCTGCGGGCCACCCGGCTGCTGGGCCACGTGGTGGAAGCCCGCGTCCGTGCCCAACGTCAGGCGCACGACCTCAAAGGCGCCGGCCGAGATGCCGCCCGCAGTAATCACGAGGTCCGCGTCGGGGGCAGCATCCAGCGCGCGTCGGAGCTCGGCCGGCGTGTCACCCGTGCGCAGGTGAGCGACCACCCGGCCACCCGCATCCTCCACGAGGCCGCGCAACAGGATGCCGTTCGAGTCAGGAATCTGGCCGCGCTCCAGGGCCTCGCCCGCCCGCTTGAGCTCCGTCCCCGTCGAGACCACGATGACGCGCGGGCGCGGTAACACAGGCAGCGTCCCGTGGCCCACCGAGATCGCCGCCGCCAGGGCCGTGCCGTCCAGCAGGTGGCCCGCCTTGAGGACCGGGGACCCTGCCTCGATGGCCTCGCCCTCGATGCGCACGTTGGCACCCAGCTTCGGGGCGACGCGAATCTGGACTGTCGCGGGTGCCTGAGCAATGCCGGGCGCGTGGTCCGTGTGCTCGACCTTGACGACCGTGTCCGCGCCTTCGGGGAGCGCGGCGCCCGTCATAATGCGCATCGCCTGGCCGGGCTCCAGGTGGTGTTCGCGCGTGTCGCCCGCCGCAACGTCCGCCACGACCGGCAGCGTCCACGGCCCCTCACCCTCCAGGTCAGCCCGACGCAGCGCAAAACCGTCCATCGCCGAGTTCGTAAAGGGCGGCAACGGGATCCGCGCGCTCAGGTCCACGGCCAAGCGCCGCCCCAAGCACTCCTCGGCGGGCACCATGTCGTGCGGGAGAATATGGCTGAGCGCGAGCGCCTCAATCAGGTCTCGGTGCTCCATCGTGGACAGCGTCGGATCATGCATGACACCAGTGTAGGGGCGCGCCGAGTCTGCGGGTGCCTGAGAGGGAGCCGATGTCGCCAGGGCGGCCAGGCACCCATGCTGCGCGGGGGAGCCCTCCGCGAGGCGTGCGCAGTGGCAACCGGAGGTTCGTGGCGCGAAATCCTCATGGACGAGGCCGTGGCTGGCGGTTGTGGGTGGGCGCGTGGCTGGCGGTTGTGTTCGGTCGTGGCTGGGCCTGCTGTAGGTGGCGTGGTTGGCGGTTGTGGGTGGGTGTGTGGGGGGAATTGCGACCATAGGGCTGTGACACGCCGGCGACACGCCGTGGTGGGGCGTCTATGGTAGTAAAACCCCCCGCTGGTGTGGGTTGGTGGCTGTGTTTGGTCGTGGCTGGGCCTGCTGTGGGTGCGTGGTTGGCGGTTGTGGGTGGGTGTGTGGGGGGAATTGCGACCATAGGGCTGTGACACGCCGGCGACACGCCGTGGCGGGGCGTCTATGGTAGTAAAACCCCCGTCGGCGCGGCTGGGAAGCTGTGCGGGGACCGTCGCTCACCCCTGGCGGGCGGCGAGCGCGGCGCGAATCTGTGCGATGAGCTCGGCCGGGTGTTCGAGGTCGCGCCAGCCGACCCGGATGATGTGCCAGCCCTCTGCTTCAAGGTGCCGTTGGCGCTCGCGCTCGCGGGCGAGCGACGCATGAATACTTGAAGGGGTCTCTCCATATTTGGCGCGACCGTCGAACTCTATGCCGATCCGTTCCGCCAGGAACGCGCAGTCGATGAAGTAGCGGTGACCGTGCGTATGTACCTCGACCTGAGTCTGCATGCCAGTAAGGCCTGCGACGCATAGCTCGTAGAGCAGTCGAGCCTCGCCGGGAGATGCGCATCCGGCATCCACGTGGTCGATGATCCAGCGAGCCTGGGCTCGCCCGTGCGCTCGATTTCCGAGCGCTTTCAGTTCGCGCTCAAGCAAAAACTTCCAGGCCTCCTCGTTGCCGCGGGACACGGGAAGGTGGAAGTTGTCAAAGTGCGTGTAGACGTGGCCGATCATGCATAGCTGTGTGAATGCAGCTCGTGGGTTGTTCGATGTCCTCGCGACGGTAACCTGCGCCGACTCGAGGTTTTCGATCAGGAGCCCGCGTGCATCGGCGACGTGCGTTGAAAGATGGACGTGGCGGGGTTTGACTGTGACTGGTGGGAACCTGTGAGATCCGATGGTCACCGCGGGTAGCTTGATCGGGCGCGTTGGCTTTGGTGTGGCGATGGTAATGGGAGGGACAGGCGGGTCGCTGGCGCGGCCGGTTGCCCATAGCGCGCACTGACCGGTGACGGCCATGGAGCGGTGGGTGTAGGCGAGGTGGTATAGCCGCGCGGCGAGCACAACCTCCGGCACCTGTACGGCAGCAATGTTCCCCAGCCGCGCCAGATCGAGGTATGTCCTGCCCGCAATCCGTATTGCGGTCGGTGTCTTCGTGAGGCCGTGGTGGCTGGAGCGAGGAACTCGTATGAGTGCGCGTTCAACGGCACGGAGGAGGGAGGGAGCCTCGATGCTCCCGTCTGTTGGGCTCATGCATAGATTCTAGTTCGTTAATTCTCTGTTCGTTGCAGTTTGCGCAAACTGAATCGGTATGATTTCTTCAAGCGGCATCCAATAGCTAGTTGTTGCAGGTAAAGGCCATTATGTGAGGGACGAGGCCGTGGTTGGGCACTCGCTTGCAACTCGGGTTCGGTGGTGGGCGTGGGCGGCGTTGCGGTGGCGGTTGGACATGGGGCGGATGGCAGCGAGTCCGCGTATGGGTATGCGCGCAGCCTGGGTTTACCGATAGGCGCGGGTGGTGTCGAGGTGGCGTCTGCGAATGCTGCGGTGGTGAGGTTGTGTATGGGCGTGGCGCGGGGTGTGCGGGGTGCTGCGTTGTTGCTCGGGCGCAGGGTTGGCGGTTGTGGGTGGGTGCGTGGGGGGAATTGCGACCATAGGGGTGCGACACGCCGGCGACACGCCATGGCGGGGCGTCTATGGTAGTAAAACCCCCTGTTGGTGTGGGTTGGCGGCTGTGCTGAGGCTGTCGCTCACCCCTGGCGGTGGGCGTCTTCTAGGCTTGAGCTGTCTTCTGCTTGGGGTCCCTTGTGGTGCCTCATGTTGTGGTTCGTCAGAAATGTCGCATGCAATGCCCCTGCGTGTATTTAAGGTTTGACATCACATCGTTGGAATTGCAACGTTTTGGGGTGCTGTAGAAAGTTCGGGCACCCGAATTGCATGCGACTTTTCGTTCATCAGGTGCGTGGGGGGAATTGCGACCATAGGGGTGTGACGCGCCGGCGACATGCCGTGGTGGGGCGTCTATGGTAGTAAAACCCCCTGTTGGTGTGGGTTGGCGGCTGTGCTGAGGCTGTCGCTCACCCCTGGCGGTGGGCGTCTTCTGGGCTTGAGTTGTCTTCTGCTTGGGGCCCTTGTGGTGCCTCTTGTTGTGGTTCGTCAGAAATGTCGCATGCAATGCCCCCGCGTGTATTTCAAGGTTTGACATCACATCGTTGGCATTGCAACGTTTTGGGGTGCTGTAGAAAGTTCGGGCACCCGAATTGCATGCGACTTTTGGTTCATCAGGTGTGGGGGGAATTGCGACCATAGGGCTGCGACACGCCGGCGACACGCCGTGGAGAGGTGTCTATGGTAGTAAAACCCCCGTTGGCGTGGGTGGTGTCGAGGTGGTGTCTGCGAATGCTGCGGTGGTGAGGTTGTGTATGGGCGTGGCGCGGGGTGTGCGGGGTGCTGCGTTGTTGCTCGGGCGCAGGGTTGGCGGTTTTGGGTGGGCGCGTGGGGGGGAATTGCGACCATAGGGGTGCGACACGCCGGCGACACGCCGTGGAGAGGTGTCTATGGTAGTAAAACCCCCGTTGGCGTGGGTGGTGTCGAGGTGGTGTCTGCGAATGCTGCGGTGGTGAGGTTGTGTATGGGCGTGGCGCGGGGTGTGCGGGGTGCTGCGTTGTTGCTCGGG
>ERZ773057.609-NODE-609-length-14759-cov-37.848273_pt1 | contig 14759 bp, 13 predicted proteins | sample MGYA00580629_ERZ773057 | MGnify/ENA primary metagenome ERZ773057 (study PRJEB29015, sample SAMEA2738143) | human oral metagenome | biome: human oral; feature: human-associated habitat; material: saliva | place: China | collected 2163 ...
ACATCACCAAGAAGAACCGTCGTAACACGCCGGATCGTCTCGAGCTGGCGAAGTATTGCCCGCGCTGCCATAAGTCGACGGCGCATCGCGAGACCCGCTGACGGTTTCTAAGCGAGAACCCCGAGGAATGTGTTTCCTCGGGGTTTTCTGTCTGTCTGTTGGGGCCTTCACGCGTGGTGTGGGTGCTCGTGTATGCTGGACAAATGAGTGAGAGGTATAACACACCTGTTCGGGTGGGTGTTCGCCAGATCGTCGCACCGATCGGCGCGGGCGAGGCGCGCATCCCAGCCCTGGTGAGGCTACCCGATGCGCGCATCCTGCTCTTCTATGATGAGCGCCCCGCCCCGGCCTCGGGCACGGGATCTGACTTCAACGGGCTGACCATGGCCTCGGACCTGCCGAACCCGAACCGGATCCGCTGGATGGAGTGCGACGCGCGCGGTGAGTGGTCGGACCCGCGTTCTTTGCCGGAGGGTGCGCCTCCCGTGTCTTCGGACGCGTGCGTCGGCGTTGATGCCGACGGTGTCATGCACCTGGCGTTTGCGTCGAGCGAGGGTGCAGTTGGCTACATGGATTCGCGTGCGCACGGTGAGCGGCTGCGGGCTTGGTGGGCGTGGGGGAGTGGGCCTGAGGACCTGACCTACGCTGACGTGACCGATGCGCTGTATGAGTGCACGGGTGCGGACGCCTTGTTTGCGACTTCTGGCGGCGCCGCGAGCGTCGACGGCGACGTCGCCATGCCCTACGTGGTGCGTGTGGGGGAGCGAACCTGCGTGCGGGTCGTCTATGCGCGGGGTGGGTGTATTGTGCGCCTTGCTGACTGCCTTGTGGGGCCGGAGGGTATCCTCCTGGATGAGACGTCGGTGACGGTGTGGGGTGGCCGCGTCGTCGCGAACTGTCGTCTGCAGGGCTTCGAGGGGCGTGGTTCGGGTGCGCGCTATTTGGCGTGGGGTGATGGTCAGCGCTGGGAGGGTGGGTGCCTGTGGGAGCTGGACGACCCGGGGTGTAATGCGTGTCAGATCGGTGATGTCTTTGTGCATCCCGGTGGGCGAGGCGCCCGGGCGTTGGGCCAGATCGTGCGAGTGAGTCCGCCGTGGCGGGGGCCGGTGCGCGCGCGGGTGGTCGCGTCGTTGGGTCGGGGCGCTTTTGGTTATTCGGATGCTCTCATTGGTGGGGGCGAGGCCGTGGTGGTCTTCGAGCGTGGGCGCGGTCTGTGGGAGGTTTCGTGTTTCCCGGAGCAATGGGAAATGGCGGTCCCGGCGCCGGGCTGAACTGTGCGCCGTGACTTCTTGTCAGCTGCCTTCGATGATGGCGATGAGAGGCGCGTAGTGAGCGTCGACTGCTGCAGTGTAGGCGTCTGTATCTCCGGCTTCGCATGCTCGCAGGATGGCGGCGTGTGCGGCGGCGGTGTCGACCATTTCTTGGCGCGAGGCCGTGGCCAGTTGTGGGGTGACGCTTTGGTGGACCAGCCACATGGCTGCGACGAGTTGGTGCATGAGTGGGTTGTTGAGGTAGGCGAGCAGGCGGGAGTGGAATGCGATGTCCTCGTCGAGGTAGGAGATGCCGGCGTGTGCGTGTTTTGTCATCGTGTGCACGAGTTTCCACAGCTGTGGGTTGGAGGTGCCTGTCATGGCGCGCGTGAGGGGTAGGGCGATTCCGAGGTCGAGGGCGCGGCGTGTTTCGATGATCGAGTGCAGGGATTGAACGCCGTTGATGTCGTCGAGGGCTGCGCGCAGCACGAGTGTTTCGACGAGGGGCTGCATGGACATGTTGCCGACGTAGGAGCCTGATCCTTGTCGTACGGTGACGATGTCGAGGGCTTGGAGCTTACGTAGTGCTTCGCGTACGGAGGAGCGGGAGACTCCGAGGTCGGCGCACAGTGCTGACTCGGTGGGTAGGCGGTCGCCGGGTCGTAGCCCGTGGCTCAGGATATAGGACTTGATTGCGTCCATTGTGACCGTGGAGCGCATATCAGTCTGCGCTGCTGCTGGGCGTTGTGTGTTGGTGGTGTCGGGTACTTGTGCTGTAATCTCTTGCACGGATTTGTCTGACAACATAGGATTAGTATAGCGAGCGGAACAAAAGATCCGCACGTTCCATTTCTCAAAGATGAGGAGCGAGAGCATGCGAATGCGCAAAAACTTCGCAACCGGCGCTGCGCTGGCGGCAGCAGCCGCGATGGCCCTGACCGCTTGCGGCGGCACCGGAACGGTCGACACCGGTACTCAACTCAACGTTGGCCCGGCCTACACCACGACCGACTACGGCCCTCTGACCAGCTCAGCGCTGGCCATGGGCAGCAACTGGCAGGTCCTGGAGGGCCTGTACCGCCTGGACCGGACTGACTACAGCGTCACCCCCGCCCTGGCCTCCGGCGATCCCGTGAAGGTGTCCGACACCGAATATGAGGTCACGCTGCGTGAAGGCGCCAAGTTCTCCGACGGTACCGATGTGAGCGCCGCCGACGTCGTTGCAGCCTATGGAAAGGCCACTGCGGAAGGCTCGCTCTTCGCGCAGTTCTACACCTTCGTCGACTCAGTCGAAGCCAAGGATGACAAGACCGTCACCATCCACCTGAAGTACCCCTTCGCTGCCCTGAAGGAGCGCTTCGCGATCCTCATGGTGACCCCCGCCTCGGCTGACGCGGACGCCATGAAGGCCAAGCCGATCGGCTCGGGTCCCTACAAGTACACCGAGGTCGGCGAGCAGAAGATCGTCGCGGTTCCCAACGAACACTACAACGGCAACACCCCCGCGACCGTTGACACGATCAACTGGAACCCCCTGAAGGATGACGCTGCGCGTCTGACCGCCGCCCTCGATGGCACGATCGACGTCGTTGAGTCCGTCCCGGCGTCTTCGCAGAAGGACCTGACGGACGCCGGTTGGACCGTCGAATCCAAACCCGGCTACGGTAACGCCTTCATGATGTTCAACACGCAGAAGGCGCCCTTCGACCAGCCCGAGGTTCGTCGCGCGTTCCTGAAGGCCATCAACAAGAAGGCCATTATCGAGACCGCGTTGGACGGCGAGGCCGTTGAGGCCACCTCCTTCCTGCCCGAGGTCAGTTCCGCTTACAAGAAGCCGACGACCGACCTGTCCTATGACAAGGATGCGGCCGCGCAGCTCCTGAACGATGCGGGCGTCTCCGGTATGAAAGTCAACCTGCTCACCACGGATCACCCGTGGATCGTGGCCATGGTCCCCCAGATCACGGCTGACCTCGAGGCACTTGGCCTGACCGTTAACCACACCAGCCAGGCGACCGGCGACCTGTACAGCAATGTGACTGACGTCAAGGATGCTGTGCCCAGCTACGACGTCATTATCGCCCCCGGTGACCCTTCGGTCTTCGGCAACGATCCCGGCATCATCATCTCCTGGTGGAACGGCAACAATAACTGGACCAAACAGCGTGACGGCTGGCAGGTCTCGGATCCTGAGTCCTTCAACCAGCTTCAGACCATCATCGAGGAGGCCGGCCAGCTCGAGGGCGATGCAGCCAACGCGAAGTGGGGCGAGGCGCAGGATCTTCTCGCCGAAAAGACCGTCCTGTACCCGCTCGTATTCCGCAACGTGCTCACCGGATCCAACCCGGCCAAGGTTCAGGGCTTCCACGCGATTCCCACGACCGGCCTGCAGTTGGTCGGCGTGAACGTTCAGTAGGCCCCCTCGGGGGCACATCGAAAGGAGGGGCGGCGCCCGCCCTGAGGCAGACGCCGCAGCCGGGCGCCACCCCTCCTTTTTCGTAACCAAAATCCGTTGAAATGGAGGTCTAGCAGTGAATAACCTTCTGCGTCTCATCGGACGACGACTGGTGGCCTTGCCGATCATGGTGGTCGGCGTGTCCTTCCTCGTCTTCTTCATCATGTCGCTGTCTCCCGTGGACCCCGCGTACTCGGCCCTGGGTGAGTCAGCGACGCCCGAAGCTCTCGAAGCCTACCGAGAACAGCACGGTCTCAACGAACCGTTTTTAGTCCAGTACGGCACGTACCTGTGGAACATGCTCCACGGCGACCTCGGTACCTACGGTGCCGGTTCCTCCAGCGTGACGGATCTGGTGGCTAAGGCCCTGCCCATCACCCTACAGTTGACATTCCTTGGTCTCTTTTTCGCCGTTCTGATCTCATTCCCCCTCGGGGTCCTTGCCGCCCTGTACCGTGATCGCTGGCCCGATCAGGTTATCCGCGTCTTCTCCGTGGTCGGCATTGGCACCCCCTCGTTCTGGCTGGCAACGCTGCTGGTCATGGCTTTCGTCGGGAAGCTCCCGGTCTCTGGTCCCCTGCCTGATGTCACGGTGAACCCGAGTGGTTGGTTCCTGCGTATGCTCCTGCCTGCGATCGCACTGGCCGTTCCTGTCGTCGGCCAGATGACGCGCGTCGTGCGTACCTCGATGGTTGAGGAACTCGACCGCGACTACGTTCGCACCGCCGTTGGCGCGGGCATCCCCAAGCGCATCGTTGTGGCGCGCAATGTCCTGCGCAATGCGCTCATCACCCCGGTCACTGTTCTTGGTCTGCGCGTGGGGTACCTGATGGGCGGTGCGGTCGTCATCGAAATTATCTTCTCTATCAACGGCATGGGCACGGTCGTCCTGCTGAAGGGCATCCAGGAAAACTGGGTCACTCTGGTGCAGGGAGGCGCTCTCGTTGTTGCGATCGCCTTCATCGTCGTCAACATCATCGTCGACATGCTCTACCTGCTCATCAATCCACGTATTAGGTCGGTGTGAGGCATGACCCAGAAAGAAAGACTCGCAAAGGTCACGAAGAAGGGCGTGCGTTTCTCTCGCATTGGCGCCATGTCCATGGGATCCAAGATCGCGATGGGCGTCCTGGCGCTCGTCGTCCTCGTATCGATCCTGTCGCCCCTCATCGCCCCCTACGGACCCGATGACATCACCAGCAAGTGGTTGCCTCCCTCCAGCGAGCACTTTTTCGGCACTGACCACGTGGGTCGAGATGTGTTCGCCCGCGTACTCTACGGTGGTCGTTTCTCGCTGCTGATCGGCTTGTGCTCGACGCTGGTCGCTCTCTTTTTTGGCGCGATCATTGGTTCTGTTGCCGCTGTTGTGCGTCGGAGTATCTCCGAGACGATCATGCGTATCCTCGACATCATCATGGCGGTTCCTGGTATCGCCATGGCTGCGGTGACGGTCTTGGTCTTCGGTCGTACCCTCACAAAGTCGGGTAACACGTCCGGCCTGGTCTTCATCATCATTTGTTCGATCGCTTTCGTTTACATCCCGCAGCTGGCACGTATCGTTCGCGCGAACGTGATGGCCGCCTACGGAGAGGACTATGTGCGAGCGGTCATCGTTTCCGGTGCGCGTGCCCCTTGGATCCTCGTCAAGCACGTCATGCGTAATACGGCCGCGCCGGTCCTGGTCTTTGCGACCGTTCTCGTCGCCGACGCGATCATTCTCGAGGCTTCGCTGACCTTTATTGGTTCTGGGCTCCAGGCCACCACCGTGGCCACGTGGGGTAACGTCCTGTCCGAGGCTTCCTCGAACTTGTCGGTCCTGCGAGGCATGTGGTGGACGGCCTTCTTCCCCGGCCTCTTCATTATGATCACGGTCCTGTGCTTAAACCTCCTGTCTGAGGGCATCACGGACGCGATGGTTGCGGCTCCCTCGTCGGCGGTCGTCGCCCAGGTCGACAAGGACGCTGACCGCGAGGCCGACCGCCTCCTGCTGGACCCGCGCCTGGCGTACGCCGAGCAGGCCGCTTCCCTTCAAGCTCGCCTGGATGACCTGAAGTCCGTCGAAGAAAGGCGCACCGACCGCTTTGAGGCCTCCTTCGAGAAGACGCCGCTGCTCGAAGTCAGGGACCTGTGTATTAAGTTCGAGCGTCACGGCGACGTCAATGTCGTCGATCACGTGTCTTTCAAGGTTCGCCCCGGCGAGACCATGGGCCTCGTCGGCGAGTCGGGCTGTGGCAAATCGATCACGGCGCTGACCATCATGGGTCTCATCGACCCTAAGGCCACGATCACCGGTGAGATCCTCTACGAGGGCGAGAACCTGCTGACCAAGTCGACTGAAGAACGTCGCGCGCTCCTCGGCCACGAAATGGCCATGATCTACCAGGACGCGCTCTCCTCGCTGAACCCCGCCATGCTGATCAAGGCGCAGATGAAGCAGCTGACCAGCCGCGGAGGCACTCGCAGTGCTGAAGAGCTCCTCGAGCTGGTGGGCCTGGATCCCAAGCGCACCCTCGAGTCATACCCGCACGAACTCTCGGGCGGTCAGCGTCAGCGCGTCCTCATCGCCATGGCCCTGACCCGCGACCCGAAGCTCATCATCGCGGACGAGCCGACGACCGCCCTGGACGTCACAGTCCAGAAGCAGGTCATCGCCCTGCTCAACGAGCTGCGTGAGAAGCTCGGCTTCGCCATGATCTTCGTGTCCCACGACCTGGCACTCGTCGCCGAGGTGGCCCACCACATCACCGTCATGTACGCCGGTCAGGTCATCGAGCAGGCACCCACGAGGGAACTGCTCACGCACCCCACCCACGAGTACACGCGTGGCCTGCTGGGCGCAGTCCTCTCGATCGAGTCGGGGTCCGGACGCCTGCACCAGGTCCCCGGAACGGTGCCCTCGCCTCGTGATTTCCCCGAGGGCGATCGTTTCGCCCCCAGGTCTTCGCACCCAGATTACGGACTGGACATTCGCCCGGTCCTCACCGAGGTAGGTACTGAGCACGTGTATGCGGCGCTGCCGCCGCGCGACGAGGTTCTCGTGGCGAGCGAGACCATCATCATCGAAGAAGGTCAGGAGGAGCAGCGATGAGCACCGACACTCTGATTGTCGAAACCGAGACGATGATTGCCACGCCCGAACCTGCGATCATTGAGCTGAAGGACGTTGAGGTCACCTTCACATCGCGTACCGGCTCTCTGTTCAAGCCTCATAAGGTACACGCGGTGCGCGGCGTCAGCATGCGCATTGAGCGAGGGCTAACGCTTGGCATCGTCGGCGAGTCCGGCTGCGGCAAGTCCACGACTGCGAACGTCATGTGCGGCCTCCAGATGCCGACGAAGGGCAAGGTGTTCTTTGGCGGCAAGGAAGTCACGAAGCGCAGCGCGGCAGCCCGCCGCGAGATCGGTCGCGTCGTCTCCGTGGTCTTCCAGGACCCCGCTACCGCCCTGAACCCCCGCATGCACGTCGCGGACCAGCTCGCTGACCCGCTGCGCGTGCACGGTATCGGGGACGAGGCCTCGCGGGCCAAGCGCGTGCAAGAGTTGATCTCGCTCGTCGGCCTGCCCTCCAGCGCCCTGGACGCGCTGCCGGGCCAGCTGTCGGGCGGCCAGCGTCAGCGCGTGGCCATCGCCCGAGCACTGTCGATCGGCCCCGACGCGATCATCGCCGATGAGCCGACAAGCGCGCTCGACGTGTCGGTGCGCGCCCAAATCCTGAACCTGCTCACGGACCTGAAGAAGGAACTGGGCCTGGCGATGGTCTTCATCTCGCACGACATCCAGACCGTCCGCTACGTGTCGGACCGGATCGCGGTCATGAACCGCGGCGTCGTCGTGGAGGAAGGGCCGGCGGCGCAGCTGCTGACCGACCCGAAGGACCCCTACACCCGCAAGCTGCTGGGCGCCGCGCCCTCGCTCCTGCACCCCAACTTTGACCTCGAAGGAGAGCACTAATTATGTCTTCGACGATCCGTGGCGTTGTCCCGCCGCTTGCGATTCCGCTCAAGGACGGTGAGCTCGACGTCCCCTCGCTCGAGCGTCACATCAACCGCATGATCGACGCGGGCCTCGACGGCCTGTTCGTGTCCGGCTCCACCGGTGAGGTCGCGTTCTCGACCGCCGAGCGCCGCGCCCAGATCCAGCGCGAAGCTGTGCGCATCGTCGATGGTCGTGTCCCGCTCCTGGTGGGCGTCATCGACACCGAGACCGAGCGCGTCATCGAGAACATCAAGGCCGTGGAAGATATCGGCGGTGCCACCGGCGTCGTCGCGACCGCCCCGTTCTACGCCCTCGGCGGCGAGACCGAGGTCGAGCGTCACTTCCGCCTCCTGAAGGAGAACACGAGCCTGGAGCTGTGGGCATACGACATCCCCGTGTGCGTGCACACGAAGCTCTCGCCCGACCTGCTCATGCGCCTGGGCCGCGACGGCGTCATCGACGGCGTCAAGGACTCCTCCGGCGACGACGTCGCGTTCCGTTGGCTGTGCCGCGCGAACGAGGCCGCCGGACACCCGCTCCAGCTCCTCACCGGCCACGAGGTCGTCGTCGACGGCGCCTACATGTCCGGGGCGGATGGAAGCGTGCCCGGCCTGGCCAACGTGGACCCCGAGGGCTACGTGCGCCAGTGGCAGGCCTACGAGAGGCGCGACTGGGAGGCCGTGCGCACTGAGCAGGACCGCCTCGCGGACCTCATGCGCATCGTCCAGGTGAAGGGCGTGGCGGGCTTCGGCGCGGGCGTCGGCGCCTTCAAGGCCGCCCTGCACCTGCTCGGCGTTTTCGATTCGCCGGAGATGCCGCGCCCTGTCGCCGCCCTCGAGGGTGACAACGTCGAGCACGTCGCCTCCGTGCTGCGCTCGGTCGGCTTGCTCTCCTGATACGTCGACGAGGCCGAGGCATTCCCTTCCGTGCATGCGCCGCCTTCGGGCGACCGGGCCCCGGCCTCGTCGATTGTTCTGATACCCCGCACTTTTCGTAAGGATCCTCATGACTACGCTCCTTGCTCTCGACATCGGTGGCACCAAGGTCGGGTGGGGAATCGTCCGGGCCGGTGACAGCTACGAGGTTACCGAGCGCGGATCGATCCCCACCGACGCGATGCGCGGCGGAGCGGACGTGGCGCGGCGCATCTGTGAGCTCGCCGCCTCCCTGGTCGCTTGTCACCCGCAGGTCGCGGGTGTCGCGGTCGCCAGCGCCGGCGTCGTCGACCCGGCTACCGGCGACATCGTCTCCGCGACGGGCACCATGCCCGGATGGGGAGGCACTCACCTCGGCGCCCTGCTTCAGGCAGCGACGGGCCTGCCCGTGCGCGTCCTCAACGACGTGCACGCCCACGGCCTCGGCGAGGCGACGCTGGGCGCCGGACGCCCCTACCGCGCCGTCCTGTCCATCGCCGTGGGAACCGGCATCGGCGGAGCCCTGGTCGAAGACGGCCGCGTCTCCTTCGGGTCGCGCGGCATCGCCGGACACGTCGGCCATATCCACCACCACTTCGCCCCCGACTTGACGTGCTCGTGCGGCCGCAAGGGTCACATCGAGGCCTTCTGCTCGGGATCGGGCATCACGGCCTGGTACGACTCGCTGCGCAGCGAGTCCGACCCCGAGGTCGACGGCGGGCGCGCCCTGCAGGAGCTCGCCGAATCCGGCAACGCCTTGGCGGTCGCTTGCTTCTCCCGCTCCGCGTTCGCGCTCGGCGAGGCCACGGCCTCGTTGGTCAACTGCGTGGACCCGGGAGTCGTCATCCTCTCCGGGTCCATGACCCGCTCCGGGGACATCTGGTGGGACGCCCTGCGCGAAGGCTTCGCGGCCTGCGCGATGACGCCCGTCGCGCACACCCCCATCCTCGTTGGTTCCCTCGGCGGCGACGCGCCGCTGCTCGGAGCCGTTTCCTTCTTCCTGCACGCTTAGGAGTTCACCATGCACCCGCTTATCGCTTCCCTGAAGGGCAAGCTCATCGTCTCCGTCCAGGCGTACCCGGGCGAACCCATGCGCACGCCCGAGACGATGGCGCAGATCGCCCGCGCCGCCGAGATCGGTGGCGCCGCCGCTATCCGCTGCCAGGGCCTGTCCGACATTTCCGCGATCAAGGGCCGCGTCGACGTGCCCGTGATCGGCCTGTGGAAGGAAGGCCACGAGGGCGTGTACATCACCCCCTCGCTGCGCCACGCCCGCGCCTGCGTCATGGCCGGCTCCGACATCGTCGCCCTGGACGCGACGGGTCGCCCGCGCCTGGACGGCCTGAGTTTCGCTTCTACCGTTGCGGCCCTGCGTGAGGACGGGACCCTCGTCATGGCCGACTGCGGTTCCTTCGAGGACGCCCAGCGGGCCGTCGATACGGGCGTGGACATCGTGTCCACGACCCTGGCTGGCTACACGGGCGACCGCGTCAAGACCGACGGCCCCGACCTGGAGCTGCTCGCCGAGGTCGTCGCCGCCTTCCCGGACGTCCCCGTGATCTGCGAGGGCCGCGTCCACACGCCCGAGCAGGCCGCCGCCGCCATCGAGGCCGGCGCCTTCGCCGTCATCGTCGGCACCGCCATCACGCACCCCACGTCGATCACGACGTGGTTTAAGGCGGCTGTGGAGGGCTGACTTGTTGGGGTCGTGACGGGGCGCGGCCCTCGCCTTCGGCGACTAGACAGTCGGCGTTCCCGACCTGTTTTTGAGCCTTCCGCCGGCGACTGCGCGGGCGTATCCTGGTGTACGAGAACGCCTGTGACGTGGCGCTCAGTGTCATTCTGAGGGAAGAAGGGGAATCGTGGCGCGAATCATCGGATACCGCCGTTTCGGAGGCGTCGAAGTTCTTGAGGAAGGCTCGGTGCCACTCCCCGCGCCCGGTGAAGGACAGGTGCTCGTGAGTGTGCGGGCCGCCGGCATCAACCCCGTCGACTACAAGCTCTTCGGTGGATTGACGAGGCCCCTCGAGGTCCTCCGCACGATCGTTCACCCGAGCCGGTGGTTCGCTCGCGGGGCGGACCGGTCGCTGCGCGGCGTCGGGCAGGATTTCGCGGGAGTCGTGGCCGCCGTGGGTCCATCAGTGACCAACGTGGCGGTAGGGGATGAGGTCATCGGCCTCCTGCGCGCCGCCCCCTGGCAGGTGCGCGAATACGGTTCGCTCGCTACCCAACTCGTTATCTCCGCCGACAACGTTGTCCCCAAGCCCGCCTCCGTCAGCTTCGAGGTTGCGGGAGGCCTGGGCGTGGCCGCGCAGACCGCGATGGGCGCCATGCGCAGCGTCAAGACCGAGGCGGGCGACGTCATCGTGGTCGCCGCGGCCGCCGGAGGAGTAGGAGGCCTCGTCACGCAGCTGGCCCTCGCCCGCGGCGCGACCGTCATCGGTATCGCCGGTCCCTCGAACGCCGACTACCTGCGTTCCCTCGGCGCGATTCCCGTCTCCTACGGCGAAGGCCTCGAGCAGCGAATCAAGGACGCGGCGCCCTCACCTGTCACTGCCTTTATCGACTGCTTCGGCGGCTACGCGCCGCTGGCCCACAGCCTCGGCGTCCCGGGAGAGCGCGTGGGAACGCTCGTCCCGACGCCCGCGATCGCCCTGCGACGCGCGCGCTTCACGGGCGGGCGGGACGGGAAGATCGCCGACATCGCGACGGTCGCTGGCCTCATTGACCGAGGGACGGTGAGCCTGACCATCGCGGGCACATACCCGTTCGACGTGGAACAAGTACGCGCCGCGTACACACAGCTCATGGGCGGCCACGTGCGCGGCAAGATCGTCATCACGATGGACTGAGTCCGTCGCGCCCCGGGGTTAGGCCGAACGCGCGCCGTGCGACTAGGCTTAGGGGCATGACGACCCTTGCTGATCTGACGACCCTGCGCGTGGGTGGGCCCATCGCCGAGTACGTGCGCGTTTCTACGACCGACGCCCTGGTGGACGCCGTCGCCGCGGCCGACGCCTCCGGTGGACCGCTGCTCGTCGTGGGCGGTGGGTCGAACCTGCTGGCCTCCGACGCGCCCTTCGAAGGCACGGTCGTGGACGTGCAGCCGTTCGGCGAGGTCGCGTCCGTCATCCACGAGGACCCCGCCGGGTCGGTGCTCGTGCGCGCCGGTGCGGGCACGGTCTGGGACGCTTTTGTCTCCTGGACGCTGTCTCAAGGACTATCCGGCGTCGAGGCGCTCTCCGGCATCCCCGGGACCGTCGGCGCGTCCCCCGTGCAGAACGTGGGTGCCTACGGCCACGAGGTCGCCGAAACCATCGAGAGCGTCGAGGCCTACGACCGCCTGACGGGCATCGTCGTGCGCCTGCTGCCCTCCGACCTCGGCTTCGCCTACCGGTCCTCGGCGATCAAGCGCAGCGTCGGCCAGCCCGGCCTGGGCGACCGCCCCTGGGGGCCGACCGGCCGCTGGGTGGTGCTCTCCGCGGACTTCCGCCTCGAGCGCTCGCCCTTGAGCGCCCCCGTCATGTACGCCGAGCTGGCGCGTCGCCTCGGCGTCGAGGCCGGGGAGCGCGCCGACGCGTCCATGGTCCGCTCGACCGTCCTGGAGCTGCGCCGCGGCAAGGGCATGGTCCTCGACCCCGCCGATCACGACACGTGGAGCGCCGGTTCGTTCTTCACGAACCCGATCCTGCCCGAGGCCGTGGCCGCCACCCTGCCCGAGGGCGCGCCTCGCTTTGGGGCGGGGGAGGGCCTCGTCAAGACGAGCGCCGCCTGGCTCATCGACCACGCGGGCTGTGGCAGGGGCTTCCACCTGCCCGAGGCCGGGGACCCGCCGCGCGCGTCCCTGTCCACCAAGCACGTGCTGGCCCTGACGAATCGCGGCGGCGCGACGGGTGCCGACATCGAGGCCTTGGCCCGCGCCGTGCGCGAGCGTGTTTTTGAGGCGTTCGGGGTGACCCTGGTGCCCGAGCCGGTCACGGTCGGCATCGCCTGGTAGCGGGTGCGCCTTGCGTTGAGCGGGTGGAGGAGACGGCCATGAAGGAGTACGTGGAGGGGCTGGAGCGAGAGTTTTCTGCTCATGAAAGGGGATTCCTGCACGAGCAGCGGCGTGCCCGCTCCGACTACGCTTCCTTCGACCGTGAACAGGCGCTGCGCGCGGCGTACCTGGCGTATCGCTCCGAGGTCTATCAGGTACGCATGTACGCAGTTTTTCTGCTGGGACACCTGTCGCAAGACCCGGATGTTCTGTCTTTCCTTCGGAACGAGGTTTCCGCAGACTCCAATTGGAGGGTCCAAGAGGTCCTGGCGAAGGCATTCGATGAGTTCTGCGCTGTCAGGGGGTACGAGGAGGCTCTTCCCGTCATCGACGAGTGGCTGAGCGACCCGCACCCCAACGTGCGCAGGGCCGTTACGGAAGGCTTGAGGATCTGGACGAGCCGCCCCTACTTTCGGGACCATCCCGGCGATGCTGTCTCACGGTTGTCGAGGCTGCGCGGCGATTCGAGCGAGTACGTCCGCAAATCCGTGGGAAATGCGTTGCGGGACATCAGCAAGAAACATCCGGACCTGGTTGCAGCCGAACTGGAAACCTGGAGTCTGGAGACTAAGGAAGTCTCGCAGGTGCACCGCCTTGCTTCCAAACTCATCGAGCGCGTGGCTGATCGGCGATAGCAGCTCACTACACAGGGGCATGACGGCACTGGCTGATAGACGCGTTGGAGAGTGCGAGGGAGATGTCGGTTGAGGCCAAACTGGCCTGCGCTCGCGGATCCGTTACGCGGATAGGTTGTCACGATCCGGATAGGTTATGCGCATCCGGATAGGTTAGTAACCTATCCATATCTTCATAACCTATCCGCGTGTTCATAACCTATCCGCATGCGAGCTGCCATTCGCCAATGGCTTGCGCCTCCCAGATTTCGCACGTAATTCCCCGGAGTGTGTGGTGAAGCATGCTCTGAAAACCGCGGAATATCAACGTTCTGGTTTCAATGTTTGAAAGAGGCGTGGGGGAATTACGTGCGAGATTGTGGGGGAATCATGGCTGATTGCAGCGGGAGGCGTCTTGCGGCGTCGTGGGTGGTGTTTCGGGACGGTCTGGTACGCGAAAGTGCGTTGAGGTGGAAGAATCCGCGTGGTGTGGGTGGCCTGGTCTGGTTTTGTGGCTCTTCGCATTTAAGGGTGTAGGAGGTGTTGGAATCCGCCGGAGTGGAGGAGGCAGCGTAGGCGGTAGTTTCGGTGGTTGATGAATCCTTGGGCGATGCCGCGGAGGTGTTCGAGGCGTCCGTTGATGGCTTCGGTGGGGCCGTTGCTGGTGTGGGGGTGGTCGAAGTAGGCCAGGATGTCCCTGGCTCTGCGTTTGAGGGTTCTGCCCATGCGGGCTAGCTCGATGCATGTGTGTGGCAAGCCCGGGCGGGTGATCGTCGTGATGAGCTGGCGGAGGGTGTTTTTGCCGCGCCTGGGGTCACTCACGGTAGGCTGCTAGGAGGTCCTGGTAGATTCTCCAGGTGGTGTGCACGTCAGCGTGGTTGGGGCAGGCGAATAAGGTATCCAAGCGCGCCTGGGATGTGTCGGTGAGGATGTCAGTGCCGGTCAGGAGCGTTTTACGGGCCGCGTACAAGGGGTCGCCCTTGCGGCCGCGATGCCCCAGGGTTTCTTGCTGGACGCGCTGGCGGCACTGCTCTCGGGCGTCGATAGCGATATGAACAACATGGAAGGGATCCATCACCGCCACCGCCCCTGGAAGCTGGCTGACTGCTGCGCTTTTATAGCCGCTGAACCCATCCATCGCCACGATCTCGATGTTGTCCTTCCATTCTTGGGGGCGCGCGGCCAGCCAGGAAGACAAGACGCGTTTGGAGCGGCCCTGAACCACGTCCAGGAGGCGGGCCGGGCCAGTATGGTCGCGCACAGGGGTCAAGTCCACGATCACCGTGGCGTACTTGTCCCCACCCCGATGACGCCACACGTGCTCATCAACCCCAATGACGCGCACGCCTTCAAAGCGAGTCGAATCCGCGAGCAGGAGTTCGTCGCCATAGGCCAGTATCGCCTCGTTGGCAGTATGCCAGGCTACCGCCAGGTGAGCGGCGATCCGGTTTATGGACATATTGTCAGCGATCAAGCACACAAGCCCCCAGCGCAAGGCCCCAAAGGAGAGCTTGG
>ERZ773057.625-NODE-625-length-14630-cov-3.339142_pt1 | contig 14630 bp, 11 predicted proteins | sample MGYA00580629_ERZ773057 | MGnify/ENA primary metagenome ERZ773057 (study PRJEB29015, sample SAMEA2738143) | human oral metagenome | biome: human oral; feature: human-associated habitat; material: saliva | place: China | collected 2163 ...
TGTTCTAAAACCAGCAGGACGATTATTTTTTTCTCTTTCATAGCCAACAATTCCACCAAGAATAATAGCTAAAAATAATCTAAAAAAAACAACTTCAACTGTTAATTCATTAGTAAATTTTAAATTTAAAAAATTATCAATCATTTCTAGTATATTAGGCATATCAAAAACTTATATGGGAAAAATCCCATAACTCCTTTCATTAATGTAATATTATTCTGTAAAATGTTAAATAAAAATACTTCCCATATTATAATAAGAAATCCAAATAATTTCAATAATTATTTTCTATCCCAATTAGCTTGTTTCATCAAAATATAGGTTAAAACTCTTTTAGGTAACTTTGTTATTATTGAAATTAAAATTTTCATACTTAATGGATATATTATTTTTTCCTTTTTTTCTTCAATAGCTTTTATTATTATATTTGTGGATTCTTCCTCAGAAAGTACAGTAGGCTTTTTTGATATGTCTTCTTCACTTAATGATTTTAATTTGTCAGTAGCTATATATCCAGGTACTATTGTAGTTATATTTATATTATAATCTCTAAAAAATGCTCTATATGTTTCACAAACTCCCATTATTGTTAGTTTTGTTCTTGCATAAACAGAGGCTTTAGGATAGTCAATAAGACCTGCAATGGATGAAACAATTGCAATATGCCCTTTATTATTTGTAAACATCATATCTCTCACTGCTTCAAAAGTATTTAAAACTCCTGTAAAATTTGTATCTATTATTTTTTTATCATCCTTTTGAAAAGGATAACCTCCATATATTGCTAGATGGCAAATTTTCTTAGGATTTATTTCTTTCACAACTTCGAATAATTTTTCTCTATCTAAAATATCTACTTTATGATCTATAATTTTAGAGTAAATATCTTTCAATCTCCATAAGTTACTACTTTTACGTGTTAATATATGTATTTCATATTTATTCTCTTTTAGAAGACCTCTAACTAAATTTGCACCGACAAATCCTGCTGCTCCAGTTATTAAAACTTTCTCTTTCTCTTTCATTTTATTCTCCTATAAATTCTTTTATTTGTTTCACACACAACTCATAAACATCTTTACTGATATAATCTTTATACCACTCCACAGTTTTCTCTATAGCCTTATCAATATCCCATCTAGGTTTCCACCCTAAATTAAATCGTGCCTTTGTAATATCCAAAGCTAATAGTTTCGCTTCATGAAGTTCACCTTTTTTAGATTTATCTTCTAATCTCCCTGAACCATAATATTTTATTATTTTCTCTCCAATTTCCCAAACAGGAACAATCGAATCAAGATTTGGACCAAAATTCCAACCTTCACAATATTTAGATGGTTCTTCATACATCTTTTGTCCTAATAGCAAATATCCACTCAAAGGTTCTAAAACATGTTCCCAAGGTCTTATAGCCTTTGGGTTTCTTATGCTTATTGCTTCCCCTTTTTCCAAAGCTCTTATACAATCAGGAATTATCCTATCTAATGACCAATCGCCACCACCTATAACATTACCGGCTCTTACACTAGCTATACTTTTTTTATGTTTTTTATAATCTTTAGGATTAAAAAATGAATTTCTCCAAGAGCTTATTGCAATTTCTGCTGCACCTTTAGAAGAAGAGTATGGATCATACCCTCCAAATGCTTCATTTTCTCTATATCCCCAAATTTGTTCTTTATTTTCATAACACTTATCAGTTGTTATCATTATTCCTACTTTAGTTTCAGGTGTTTTTCTTATACACTCCATAACATTAATTGTTCCCATTACATTCACTTCATAAGTTTCAACTGGTAGATCATAAGATAATCTAACTAAAGGTTGTGCTGCAAGATGAAAAACAAAATCTGGCTTATATTGCTCAAAAACTCTTTCTAAATGTTCTTTATCTCTAATATCACCACGAATATCCGTTATTTTATTTTCCAATTTTGTAAGTACAAAATTATCTTTTTCAGTATAAGGATCAAGTGCATAACCAATTACATTTGCTCCCAATTCTCTTAACCAAATAGACAACCAAGAACCTTTAAAACCTGTATGCCCTGTAACTAATACTGTTTTATTTTTATAAACATTATTAAATCCTTCCATTTTTGTCTCCTTCCTTATTCCCATACTTTCCAAGGAGCTTTATTATTTTCCCACATTGAATTCAATTCTCTGTTATCTCTCAGAATATCCATAGGTTTCCAAAATCCTGTATGTTTGAATGCTCTCATTTTCCCATCTTTTGCTAAATTTTCCAATGGTTCTTTTTCAAATACAGTTTCATCTCCATGAGTAATATAATCAAATACTTCTGGTTCACACACAAAATATCCAGCATTTATCCACATATTATCTCCAGCAGGTTTTTCTGTAAAACTGTTCACATTACTATCTTCAGATATATTTAGCGAACCGAATTTCCCTTGTGGCTGATATGCTGTAACTGTCAATTTCCCACCTTTTTTTTTATGAAATTCAACAAGTTCTTTTATATTAACATCTGCCACTCCATCACCATAAGTAAGTAAAAATGTTTCATTACCAATATACTCTTGTATTCTTTTTACTCTTCCACCTGTCAAAGTACTTGCTCCTGTATCAACCAATGTCACTTTCCAATCTTCACTATCAGATTTATGTACCTCAACTTCATTATTTTTTAAATTTACTGTAATATCACTCATACGTGAAAAATAATTTAAAAAATATTCTTTTATTACATTTCCTTTATATCCACAACAAATTACAAATTCATTAAATCCATAATGTGAATAAATTTTCATAATATGCCACAACATTGGTTTCCCACCAACTTCTACCATTGGTTTTGGAATCGCATGAGTTGCTTCACTTAATCTTGTTCCTAATCCCCCAGCCAATATAACTACCTTCATTATTTGCCTCCTATAATTATTATTCATTTATTTTCAAATTTTCAAATCTTAAATACATTTTTCTATTATCACCAGGTGCATTTATTTTTGGAGCATTTGTAGTAAATTTTATAATGTTTTTTCCTATAGATAATTTATAATTTAACTTTAACTTAGTTCCTTTATCATTAATTATTATTTTTTGTTTTTCTCCATTATAATCAATCAATAGTTCAGAATCTTGAGGATACCCGGAAAATATATCTGCTTCTAAAGAAAATTCTGAATTTGGATTCTGATTTGAAATTATAAATTCAAAATTTTTTTTAGTCCATCTCCATTTTTTATTATTTTTAACTTCAGTAGAGTATATTCCGTTATCTGATATTATTGAAAGAATTTTCTCTCTTTCTTTTAATAATTGTTCTTTTGTATATTTACTTTTTACTAAATTATTATAATTTGTTAAATTAAAAAATACTAATTCATTATTTGAACTTACATATGGTTCTTTTTTTATCAAATTTTTAATTTTATTTTCTAATTTTGAAAATTCTTCTTGAGTATATGCTTTTTTATCAATATATAATCCGTTAAATCCAACTATAGAAATTTTTTCTAATATTTCATTAATCGGCAATGATGTTATATATGCATTCCATTGATCAGATTCACGACCTCTATAACCTCCATAACTCCACTTTAAATTTTTGGAAAATAAATACCCTTTAAATAATTCATAATCTCCTAATTTATTAATATTACCATTTTCAGGAAATTTAAAATAAGGCAATTGAAATACCATCCCTTTATCTCCAAGTTGTTTTTCTATATTTTCTACAAATGCTTTATCACTATTAAAATTTTTAGAATATTTAATTCTTGAATCTTTATAGGTAATATTATCTGGTATTTGTTCTAAAATTGATAAACTAAACAATAATATTATTGTAATTTTGAATATCCTTTTATAAAAAATACTGTTTATATTTTTATAAGCTTTACTAAGAAATAAACAAATACATAATATACTAAAATAGGCAATAAAAACTGATATTCTATTATAGGCTCTTATTTGTGGAGAAATAATTAAAGCAAATAAAAATCCAAACCCTGAAGCCACACTTAATAATATTGCTGAAATATTTAAATTTCTAATTAATAATATTTTATTATCTATTTTTTTAAATTTGATAAATAACAAAATTATTAAACATAAAAATCCAATAATTCCTATAAATCCTAAATATTCCGTACCTGTTCCTTCACCTCTAGTTAAATATTTTAAATATTCTTCTATCTCTGATTTTATTCTGTGAAATCCTAATACATTCGTATATTTAGATGAAATAAATAGTCTAGATATTGTCAAAGAATAGACATCCGCTTCTATTGGTGATCTATTTGGTGCTTCTATATTTTTTCCATTAGAAATTCTATATATAAGACCAGGGATATACATTAAAAACATTGTGAAAAATATAATTACATAATAACAAATTATTTCATATAATTTGTTAAAAAAATTTATTTTATTTAAATTTTTTTTTGAAATAAATGTAATTATTAAAAAAAAACAGAAAAAAAATGTATAATAAATACCACCTAATGGGATTAATATTAATAATAAAAGTTTTTTATACTTTCTAATAAATTCTTTTATTTTAAACTTTTCATTGCTAGTATAAAAACCATATAAAAATAAAAACATTAATGGTATTAAGAAATAGCAAGATAAATAAAAGTGATTGCCACCTCTGAAAAATCTATATGGTAAAAATGTAAAATATAAAGATCCTAAAAAAGATATTATAATATTTATTTTTAGTTTTCTCATAACATAATAACTTATTACAGAAGTAGTCGGAAAAATTCCAATATAGAATATATTTATAGCTTTTCCCCAATTCTTAACAAATACTAATATTAATTTAAAAATAAACAAAAATAAACTATCAAAATAAAAGGGATAATCATATAGTTTCGAATTAAAAGGAGCTCCTGTATTTGAATTTGTGAACCACCATCCAAAATCTTGAATATTTTTAACATTGTAAGATAAGAATAGACCATCACCACTATATGCTATTGGAATTTCTAATTTTATACTCCAAACTTTTAAAATCCAAAATGTAAAAAATAAAGTTATGATACCTACTATAATCAATTCTTTACATATTTTCTTGTTCATTATATTAATAATTATGATTAAATAATCATAAATTCCTTTCTTTAAATTTTTTTGTTTTTTGACTCTTATTTTTTATTAAAGATTTAATTCTTCAAAAAAATAATATTTAAATTTTATAATAACTAAATAATCTTTAATTATTAATTTTTTTTATTTTCCAAATTATACTATTTTTATTTAATACTATTTCCTGTTTAAAAAACAAATATTATTTTAATTATTTGAAAGTAATATTAGATTTAAGAGTTATAATATATTCGTTATTCAAATAGGGTTTAGTATAAGATTATATTTCCAACAAATCATTTCTTTAATTTAGATAAAATTGTTTGTTAAAAAGTTAAACAATATATTTTTTTGTGTTATTTAAAAAATACTTATTAATAGTTATTTAGCAATTATTTTTATAGAAGTTATAGCTACATCATTTTTAGATTTATTTTCAATAATAGTCTCAAATCCTTTAGTAAAATCATCTAAAGTAAATTCTCCAACAAATTTATTATATTCTTTTCTTGTAGTTAAATATTTTTCTGATATAATTGTATTTTTTTTATCACTTTTATGAAAAGAAAACAACACTTCTTTCTTATTTAATCCTTTTCCTGTTATAATGACCTTGTATAAATTTGGTCTTAATTCTATATAAGGACCATACATAACATTATTAGGTGAAATAATTAAATCATTACCTTTTATAATATTTCCATTTGTTGTATACAAACTGGCTAAATTAATATTATAAGTATCATATTTTTCACTAACTATATTTTCAGAATCTAATATTTTTTTTATTTCATTATTTTTTTTGTAATATAAACTGTAATCATGTTTTTCACTACTTTGAAGATTTACTTTATAAATATTCTTATCTAGCATTAATGATTCTTTATTTGATTTTACTAGACTAATATTTTCTTCATTTAATTTAATGTTTTTTTCAAGTAAATTATTTCCATAATTTATATTAAATCCATTTAATAATAAAAGATATGATATAGGATGAACATCTTTTTCCACATCATTAATAAAATTCAATACAATTTTATTTTTACTATTTTTTTTAATCAATCTTAGTATTTCATATTCATTTTTTATTATAGAAAAAGTTCCTTCAGATTTTTTTATTCTCATATATTCTAAATGTACATTAGAAGTGCTATAAATTCCTAATCCAATTATTAAAGTTATATATATATTCTTTTTTAACATAAATAATACATATCCTGATATAATCATTAAAAATAATATTACTAAATAAAACTTTTCAGGACTGTCAAAGGTATAACCTGGAACAAACGATATTAAACTTATTATATTTATATCTGCCATACCGGAATACACATTGATAGTTTCAACTAATAATACTGGAAAACTTAATATTAAAATAATAGTTATTGTGTAATAAATGTCTTTTAAATCTATTTTTTTATTTATTGCTAATAAAATTACAAAAAAAATCACTACGGGTGTAAAATGATCAGCATATCTCCCCCATATATAAACTTTATGTTCGTAAAAATCGGGAATAAAAAAAATTACTGAAATTATCACTGAAAATAAAATTCCTATAACAGAAAACATACCCAATAGAATGTATTCTTTATCTTGATTTTTGTATGTTTTCAATAATTTTATCAACAGCACTATTCCTAGGAAAACTATTCCAAAACTTGTAATTCCTACATAGAAGGTGTATGAAGTTGTTGCTCTTAAAATTATTGTCATAAACAGTTTAAAATTTTTAAGTACTTTTAAACTATTTATCAGTGTATCAGAAAATGTATTTCTAAGTGAAGAATTATCAAAAAATATTTTTTTTATTTGCTTTTTTACAATTATATCAAAAAAGAATATCGGGAAATACCCATAAATTAAGTGCGTAATGTTTATAAATTTTATATTGTATATTTTTAATATATAAATATATATAATTATTACAATGGGTATCAATACTAACAATCTCCCATGTATCGTATAAGAATAAGCTAATAACCCACCTAAAATGAAACTATTTAATTTTTTCCCTTTATTTTCATTTATCAATTTAAATAAAAAAAATAATACAACCCATATTATAACTCTAATCCAAGTTTCGTTCCATCCGTATTGTGACATTGCAAAAGTTCCTGGATATACACCAATAAAAAGAGCTAACAGTAATCTTAGTTTCCTATTATTAATTCTAAAAAATTTTTTTGACATCATATATGCTATACAAGGTATTGCTGATAATAAAATAGAATTTAACATAATTATATTTCGGTATAATACTATTGGATTTTTAATTAATAAAAATAAAGGATAATAAAATATAGAGCCTCCCCAACCATAATAACCGTTGACTAATTTCCAGTAGTTTCCAGATAATGCGGCGGGTATTGCTAAAGTATTGATTTCATCTGGAATAATTGAGATTGTTTTCACTTTAGAAACAACAACTAGATTTATGATTACAAATATCATCATTATTATAGTATAGTCTATTCTATCTTTTTTTAATATTTTTTTCATTTTTTATTTCCTTTCAATTAAATTTTATCGTTTATTATTAATTCGATTGCTTTATATAACTTTTTCATAACAATATCCCACTTATAATTCTCATCCACATATTTTCTCCCATTTTCTCCCATTCTCTCAGCAATTTCAAAATTTCTAATCAAATAGTCCAATGTTTCTATAAATTCCCATTTATTCTTATAATACAAGCCACCATTACTTAAAATAGCATGTTTTTTTAAAACTTCACATTTTCCATTCAATAAAACAGGAACTTTTAAATACATTGCTTCTAAAGTAGACAATGATAAACTCTCAAATTTTGAAGGTAATATCAGTAATTTGGATTTCCTGATTAAATTGACCTTTTCATCTTCAGATACGAACCCTAAAGTAACTATATCTTTATTTCTAGGTATTTCCATAGCACTTTTTCCAGCTAATACCAATTTCAAATTACTATTATATGTTTTTTTATACTCTAAAAAGTATTCAAACATCTCTTTGCAACCTTTAGATTCATCAATTCTACCTATATAAACAACATAGTCATCTTTTATATCAAAAGTTTTTTCTAAATCAATATCTTGTGCATTTTCATTAATATCTACACCTAAACCAACTATATCACTTTCTATATAATCATTTTTAAATCTTTTATTTACAAAATCTCTTTCTGTTGTAGTTGAATACAATATTGCTTTTGGTAAATTGAAAGTTTCATTAAAAATACTGTAGTATATTGGTGGTTCATCATGAGCCGTAGGAATTAATATGCTTTTTTCTGGTGCAACTTTTAATCCAAAATAAGTTGTATAATACAAATATGTAAGGAAAATAATAACATCATAGTCATCTTTATGATCTTCAAGATATTTTATCAATTCTGATGAATGAGGACCTTGAGCTTCTTGCCATTCTATTCCTAAATTTATATTATCTTTTTCATTATTTAATTTTTCAGATATTTTATTAAATTTCTTTTGATTCCTTTCAAAATCAACTTTTTTTCTTATAACTTTAACACCATTTATATGTTCTATTCCTTCTTTATACTCGTTTTTCCATGTGACATAATCTATTGCACAAGTTGTTAAAACTGATACATCATAGTCATCTTTAAGTCTTTCAGCTAATTGTCGGCAATGCAGTTCTGCTCCACCATTAACTTCCAAACCATATCTCTGAACAACAAATAAAATCTTTTTTTTCATACTATCCACCTATTCGCTTAATAAATCCCAATAATTGTTTTTCAACTTTTTCCAATTGAAAATCCTCAAGCCTTTTATTTTGATTCTTGATTATTTCTTTTTTAACATTTTCATCCGAAAGAATATAATTCATTAATTCTGATATTAAGAAATAATCTTTTTTATTTACAATTACTCCACTATTTCCCAAAGTATCTTTTATAGCACTACTGTTATAGGCCAAAATTGGAACTTCAAAAAACATACTTTCAACTAACGGCACACAAAATCCTTCGTGCTCACTCATACACAAAAATAAATCTGCAACCTTATAAAAAGCTAAAATTTCTTCAAATTTTATATGTCCTGGAAACACAACATCATTTTCCAATCCCAATTCCTTCACTAATTTTCTTAATAACTCTGAATAGTTCTCAAATCCACTATCATTTCCAACCAAAATTAATCTAGAATTTTTATTGACATATTTTTTATAATAGTAAAATGACTTTACTACATCTTCTTGTGCTTTATTAGGAGCAATTCTTCCTACAAATAATATATTTTTCTTCCCATCCAGATATTTTTTTATAACTTTTTTATCAGGTTCTTTTTCATAATCTTTAAAGGGAATTAATACAGGCAAGACTTCTATATTTTTATACCCTAAATTTTTCAATTCTTTTGCATTATAATTAGAATCTGCTAAACTGTAATCTACATTTAAACTTAAATATTCAAGTCCTTTCCTTCCGTATTCTACAAGATTATATGCAATTTCATTATAATTTTTGAAATACTTACTTGGAGTTATGTTATGATAACGGATTACCTTTTTGCAATTAAATCTGGCTATTTGAAAACTTATATCAGTTCCTGTTGATTTATGATAAATTAAAATATCATCTTTAGATATCTCTTTTAATTCATTATATTTATTTACATTTTTTATTTTTTCTCCTATGTTTTCAGCATATATTTCAGTTTCAAATCCATTCTTTTTTAGAATTCTGTCGATATTTAACGTATCATTACTTACTGCATCTCCATATACAATTGTTGGTAAAACTTGTATTATTTTAATTTTTCTCACCTACTAACTCTTTAAAAAAATCAATATATTTTTTTGTAACAATCTTTTTATCAAAATTTTTAAGAACATATTTCTCCCCATTTTTCCCCATTTTGTTTGCTATATTTGGATTGTTAATATAAAATTTCAAGATTTCTTCAAATTCAAAATAATTATTAAAATATAATCCTCCATTTGACTCTATTGCAAAATTTTTGGTTACCTCACAATTATTATTAACAATTACTGGTCTTTCTGTCAACCAAGATTCCATTATAACTATTGAAAAACTTTCGTTTACCGACGGCTGAACAAGCGTTACAGCATTTGCATAAGCCTTATATTTATCTTCTATATCTATAAATCCTAAGTCGTGAACACAATTTTTTATTCCTTTTGGAATTTCAAGTTGTCCACCACCTATTAAAACTAAATCTAAATTGTCATTATTTCTTTCTTTAAATTTTTTGAAATACTCTACCAATAAATCAATATTCTTACCTTTATCTTTTCTACCTGCATATAAAATATAAGGTTTTTTTAAATTATACTTTTCTTTAAATCCACTAAAATCTCTTGAAATATTTATATCTAACCCGCCACCTATTACTTCTTTTTTAGTATCTTTTAGTCCAAATAATTTTTCTGCCAAATTCTTTTCAGGTTTTGCTAAAAAAATACAACCCGAAACTAATTCAAAAATTTCTTTTAAACTTTCCATATACGCATAAGCTTCATCATGTAAACAAGGAATTAATACAGATTTGCCTTTTGCTTTTTTTACACCCCAATATGTTGTACCAAACATATAAGGAATAAAACAAAATAAGGAATAATTATTTAAATTTTCTTCAATATATTTCTCTAAATTGGTACTTCGGATCATTTCATTAAAAAATATCTCTTCCTCTTTTAAACTTATTCTTTTTCCTTGCATAAGTAAAGCATTTACATTATGAAATTTTTTACTATTTCTTTTTTTCACTTTGAATCTTTTTATTTTTATTCCGCTCTCTTCATAATTACCTTCTTTATGATAATTTTTGTTCCAATTTGAAGAAAATTTTTCAACACAAGTTGTAAGTATTTCTACTTCAATCCCATTTTTTTTTAATCTTTTAACTATATTTCTTGTTTCAGTTTCAGCTCCACCAGGTATTTTATCTCCATACCATGGAACCACAAAAGCTATCTTTTTCACCTAATTCCTTCCAATCTTAAATAAACTTTATTTTTTAAATTCTTCTTTTATCAACAAATATAGAATTAACTCCTGTAAAAGCATATTCTACATAATCTTTTTCTTTCATAAAATCAATAATATTTTGTTCTTTATTAGTTAATGAAATTCTAGGACTATATTCTATTGTTTCGATTATAAATATAAGAGGTCTATATTTTTCAAAATCACTTGATTTTAAAATATCTAATTCTACTCCTTCTACATCCATTGAAACTATTGTTGGTACAGTCGCAAAATATTCTTTATATATATGATCCAATGAATGAACTGGAACTTTTATTTCTTTTTCTATTTTTATATATGGATTCTGTTTTTGTGCTTCTTTTATAGATTCTAAATTAAACGAACTTAACCCATCAGCTTCTGGATTTAAGACATAAAATTTCATTTCTTCAGAATTTTTTAAACCAATACCACAATTTAATACTGTGTCTCCTGGTCTATATTTTCTTATATCCTCTATAAATACAGGATTTGCATCTATTAATACACCTCTAATACCTTTTTTATATAAATTATATGTGTTATTCAATTTCTTATAATTATTACAACCAATGTCTAAATATGACAATCCTTTGTTTTCGCCTAGATAAGATAATATAAAATCTATAATTTTATCTTCACCACATTGAGAGTAACTTTCATATTTTAATAGTTCTTCTGATATTTCTATTTTTTCTTTTTCCATATTTTTTAAGTTTTTTTCTGAATTTAAAAGTCTATTTTCTACAATTTTTATTTCATTTAGAATTTTTTTCATTTCTTCAGTATTATTTGACAACTGTTCTTTAGTTTCTTTTAACTTAGATTTTAAATAACTATTAGTTCTAACAACAATAGAATTAAATATTATTTGATCTTCTATAATTGGTTTTATATACCATCTAGATAATTTTCTAATTATTTTTTTTATAAAAGCGAATAATTTGTTTTTAGATTTAATTTCCCTTTCTAAGTTTATATTCCATAAATAATGTAAACTCTCAAAATCTTCTTGTATTTCATTAACTCCTTTATTTTCAGATATAAAATTAAAATTATTTATAGATTCATGCTCTTTATACCCTTTTTCTTTAATGTTTTTTCTAATCATATTCATTATCTCTTCAACATTAATATTATCTACATTAATTTCAAAATCTTCCTTATTAATATTTTCCATACTTTTCCTTCCTCACACTATATATGTTTAAATTTATGTTCCATTCTAAATATTCCTTGATCTTTTATATTGCTATAAACACTTATTCTTTCTGCTTTTAAAATATCATCATAAGGTACTCCATATTCATTATGAAATGCTACATCTATAAAATATTCACTTGGAATTAACTGTAACTTTTCTATACATATTTCTATACTTCCACTATCCTTTAATTTAATTTGTTCAAAATTATCAATAAAAGAATTTGTTCCATAACAGTGTACTCCATCTACTCTATATATTGCAAATCCAACTACTAATTCCATAATTTCAGTCTTATTTCTTTTATAGTCAATTTTTATTATTATTCCATCTTCACTATTAAATATTTTTTTTATTTTTTTAGTTTGAAAATCTAATACTTTTATATCTTGTATCATAACATTAAAATTTCCTGTTCTGTTCTCAGAAATTTTTATATTATTTTCTTTAATATTTTTCTCTTTATCATTTTCTTCTTTTCTTTTTTCTAAATTTTTTACGTCTTTATTCATAATGTTATCTAAATATTTTGTTGTAATAATATGAGGATCCCCTTCATCTTTTATCAATCCATTTTCTATCCATATGGCCCTATTACATAATTTTTCTATAGAATTTAAATCATGTGAAACAATTACTATTGTTGTCCCGCTTGTCTTTAATTCCTGCATTTTCCCAAAACATTTAGCCTGAAATCTAGCATCACCAACTGCTAAAATCTCATCAATCAATAAAATATCCGCATCAACATTTATTGCAACAGAAAAAGCCAGCCTCATATACATTCCTGAAGAATATGTTCTAACAGGACTATCTATAAACTCTTCTAATTCAGAAAATTCTATGATATTATCTAATCTAGCATCTATTTCTTTTTTCGTAAGTCCAAAAATAGAAGCATTTGTATAAATGTTTTCTCTTCCAGTCATATCAGGATGAAATCCTGCTCCTAATTCCAAAAGGCTTGAGATCTTTCCATTTATTTCTATTTTCCCTTTATCAGGATAAATTATTTTTGTCATTAATTTTAACAATGTACTTTTCCCACAGCCATTATGTCCAACTAACCCAACAACTTCTCCTTTTTCGATTTCTAGCGTTACTCCTTTTAAAACTTCATGTCTTGTATAACTATTTCTCTGTTTAAAAAAAAGCAATCTTTCTTTTAAAGTATGTCCTTTATCACTATATATTTTAAAGCTCTTTTCTACATTCTTTACATTTATTACAATATCTTTCGCCATTATAGTTCCTCCGCAAAGTTTTTTTGTAATTTTTCAAATACAAAATATCCAATGATAATCATAATTATTCCATAAATTAATATTCCACCAAATGCATTAAAACTTGGCATTCGTTTATAATATAGAATATTTCTATAAAAATTAATTATTCCTGTCATCGGATTCAAATAAAACCAAAAACGAAATCTTTCTGGTATCATTTTAATTTCATAAACTATTGGAGTTAAATAAAACCATATCATCACTATAATATTTAAAATATATTCTAAATCTCTAAAATATACATTTAAAGCAGAAAATATAAAAGTCATTCCTAATACTAGAATATATTGCATAATCATAGCAAGTGGTAAAAGTAATACATATTTGCTAAACCCAATACCACTGACCAATATTGTCAATAACACAACTATCATACTGTAAAACATATTCATGAAAGCAGAATTTACTGTTGAAATAGGTAATATAATTCTTGGAAAATATATTTTCTTTATTAAATCTTTATTCATTAAAATACTTGTAGATCCTGCTTGAATACAAGTAGCAAAAAATAACCAAGGAATTAATCCAATAAATAAATATATATAAAATTTATCTATATTAACTTTCATAATTGTTGAAAATACTATTGTATAAACAATTAACTGCAAAAGAGGATTTAAAAAGGTCCACAAAAACCCTAATACTGAACCTTTATATCTAACTTTTAAATCTTTCTTTACCAAATTTGAAAGCATCTCCCGATAATCATACAACTCTTTAATAATTTTCATATAATTCCTTTCATTTCATTCACATAATAATTAAACTAAATTTCTCCAATATTCCAATACTTCTCTCAATGTATCATCAATAAAAAATTCTGTTTTCCACTCCGTATCTTTTTTAATTTTACTGTTATCACATACTACAAGTGGCACATCTACAGGTCGAAATTTATTAGGATCAATTTCTATTTTTATTTTTTCCTTTGACATACTTACCAACTTATTTAAAAGTTCACTTACTTTTATTTCTTTACCTGAGCCGATATTATAAATCTCTCCAATTTTTCCCTTTTCTAAAAGCAGAGCATAACCTCTAACAATATCCCTAACATCTGTAAAATCTCTAAAAGTTTCTAAATTCCCCA
>ERZ773057.629-NODE-629-length-14573-cov-47.682188_pt1 | contig 14573 bp, 9 predicted proteins | sample MGYA00580629_ERZ773057 | MGnify/ENA primary metagenome ERZ773057 (study PRJEB29015, sample SAMEA2738143) | human oral metagenome | biome: human oral; feature: human-associated habitat; material: saliva | place: China | collected 2163 ...
CCATGGCGACCGAGCCCGTGTTCGAGGCCATCAACTGGAACAAGATCCAAGACGAGAAGGACCTTGAGGTCTGGGATCGCCTGACGGGTAACTTCTGGCTGCCTGAGAAGATTCCGCTGTCGAACGATCTGCCGAGCTGGAAGACCCTCACCAGGGACGAGCAGCTCATGACGAACCGCGTGTTCACGGGCCTGACCCTCCTTGACACGCTGCAGGGCACGGTCGGCGCGGTGTCGCTGATCCCGGACGCGCGCACCCCTCACGAGGAGGCCGTCTACACGAATATCGCGTTCATGGAGTCGGTGCACGCGAAGTCTTATTCGTCGATCTTCTCCACCCTGCTGTCCACGGAGGAGATTAATGAGTCTTTCCGCTGGTCGAACGAGAATGCGGCGCTGCAGAAGAAGGCTGAGATTGTCAAGTCGTACTACGACGGCGACGACGCGGAGAAGCGTAAGGTCGCTTCGACGATGCTGGAGTCTTTCCTGTTCTACTCGGGTTTCTACGCGCCCATGTACTGGAGTTCGCACGCGAAGCTGACGAACACGGCTGACCTGATTCGTCTCATCATCCGCGACGAGGCCGTCCACGGCTACTACATCGGCTACAAGTACCAGCTGGCCGTGAATGAGTCGAGCCAGGAGCGCCAGGACGACCTGCACGACTACACGTACTCGCTGCTGTACGAGCTCTACGAGAACGAGGAGCAGTACACGGAGGACCTGTACGATCCGCTGGGCCTGACCGAGGACGTGAAGAAGTTCCTGCGGTACAACGCGAATAAGGCGCTCATGAACCTGGGGTATGAGGCCTTGTTCCCGCACGACGCGACTGACGTGAACCCGGCTATTCTGGCGGCCTTGAGTCCGAACGCGGACGAGAACCATGATTTCTTCTCCGGTTCCGGCTCGTCCTACGTGATGGGCGAGGTCGTGGACACGGAGGACGAGGACTGGGATTTCTGATCCGATCGGGCATCTGATCGCCGGTGGTGCGGCCCGGGCGCGGTTCGCGGGGGTCTCGCTCGTGATGTCGGCGCGGGCTGCTCAGTATCCGCGATACGTGGGTGGCACCGTCGTGGCGCTTGCAGTCTGATCGTGCCTGCCCGTCGTCACCACCAGACGACATTCTTAGACTTTGTATCCTCCACCACACTTAATATCACACGCGCAACATCTACATCAGTCGCCACAGACGCATCATGACGCGGTATTCCCCGTCATGACGCGCCTTGCCAGCGAGCACAATCACCTTCCGACAACACGAACATCACGACTGATGGGTTACCCACACTAATTATCGCGGCTAAACTGGGAACGGAAGCAGCCTCGCTTCCACACACAACGTACGTCGCGCACATCGCGCGGGGGAATGAGGAGAACACGACTATGAGTATCTTCGACCGCTTCGAGAGCGCCGTCGAGCGAGGCGTCAACGGCGCCTTCTCACGCGTGTTCCGGTCGGGGATCAAGCCCGTGGACATCACCACGGCGATCCGCCGCGCCATGGACGAATCCGTCCAAGAAGTCTCCGCCTCGCGCATCATTGCCGCGAACCACTTCTCGGTCTACGCCTCGCGCACCGACCTCACCTCCCTCGAGGCATCCCTCGACGTCCTCGCCGACGAGTTCGCCCAGCAGGCCACCGAACACGCCGCCTCCAACGGCTACTCCCTCCTCGGACCCGTCACCATCGAGTTCATCGCCGACGCCTCCGAACCCAGCGGCACCCTGAAGGTCGACGCCGAAAACCGCCGAGGACCCGCCGCCCCCGCCACGGCCTCGTCCGCGTCCCCCGAACACCCGATCATCGACGTCGACGGCGAAAAGTGGCTCCTCACAGAACCCGTCACCGTCATCGGACGAGGCTCCGAAGCCGACATCGTCGTCAACGACTCCGGCGTCTCACGCCGCCACCTCGAACTACGCATCACACCCACCGGAGTGATCGCCACCGACCTGGGTTCCACCAACGGGACCTTCGTTGAAGGCCACCGGATCGACGCAGCGACCCTGCTCGACGGCAACCAGATCGTCATCGGACGTACCAAGATCCTCTTCTGGACACACCCAGACCAGAGCGGAGTTTAATGAAGTGACCACTGACCTCGCATTTACCGTCTTCCGCATCGGGTTCCTGGTGCTGCTCTGGCTCCTCGTACTCGCGGCAGTCAACACGCTGCGACGCGACATCTTCGGCACCGTGGTCACCCCGCGCGGCAAGGGACGCGACAAGGCCGCTTCACGCCGTAAAGCCTCGCGAAACAAACGCAAGGATAAGAAGCGCACCTCCACCAACCCACTGGCCCCCAAGGACCTCCTGGTCACCGGCGGGCCGCTCGTGGGTACCATGCTGCCCCTAGGCGAAGCGCCCATCGTCATCGGTCGATCCCCAGCGTGCACCCTCGTCCTCGAAGACGAATACGCGTCCAGCCGCCACGCAGCACTCACCCCCCAATCCGACGGCTGGTGGATCGAAGACCTCTCCAGCCGAAACGGAACATTCATCGACGACGAGCGCTTAAACACCCCTCGCCAGCTCAAGGTCGGCGACATCATCCGCATCGGCCAGACCACGCTCGAATTGGTGGGTTGACATGTCAGCAAAAGCCGTCCAATTCCACTACGCCGCCCGCTCCGACGTGGGCCTCGTGCGCTCCAACAACCAGGACTCCGGCTACGCCGGCGCTAACCTCCTGATCCTCGCCGACGGCATGGGCGGACCAGCCGGCGGCGACATCGCGTCCTCGGTAGCCCTGGCGCACCTGGTACCCCTCGACACGGACTCACACCCCGCAGACTCGATGCTGCCCCTCCTGCGAGAGGCACTCCTCGACGCACACGAGGAACTCACCGACCGCTCCAGCCGCGACCGCGACCTCGAAGGCCTAGGCACCACCTGCATCGCCCTCATGCGCTCCGGCAACCGCCTGGCCATGGTCCACATCGGCGACTCGCGCGCCTACGTGCTGCGCGGCGACACCCTCACGCAGGTCACGACCGACCACTCATTCGTCCAATACCTGGTCGACACCGGCCAGATCACGCCCGAAGAAGCCGAACACCACCCCAACCGCAACGTGGTGCTGAAAATCCTCGGCGACGCACAGGCGGACGTGGCACCCGATGAAACCATCCGCACCGCAGTCGTCGGCGACCGTTGGATGCTGTGCTCCGACGGCCTGTCCGGCCTGGTCTCCCCCGAGACGATCGGCCAAGTCATGGCCGACTTCAAGGACCCCGGCGAGTGCGCAGAAGAACTCATCCGCCTGGCCCTCCTGGCCGGCGGCCCAGACAACATCACCTGCGTCATCGCGGACATCGTCCCCGCCGGCACCTACCCGCCCGCGCCCCCGCAGATCGTCGGCGCCGCAGCCATCGACCGCAACGCCAAGTCACGCGGAGGCGAAGGGGCGGCAGCCCGCGCGGCCGCTCTGGGAGCAAAGGCCTCGGGCGGTGTGACTGACGACGGCGACGCCCCCCTCGAACTCAAACCACATTCCTCTTGGTGGACGCCCATATTCGTCTCCCTCGTCACCGTCCTGGTGATCGCCGCCTCCTGGATGTCGTGGAAATGGACGCAGACCCAGTACTACGTGATAGGCCAGGACGGCTACGTCGTCATCTACCAGGGCATCCCCCAGTCGATCGGCCCGTGGAAACTCTCCCATGCGATCGAGGTCTCCGACGTCGCACTGTCCGACCTGCCCCCCGTCGACCAGCAGCGCCTCGAAACCCCGGTCCTGCGCTCCACGCGCGCGGACATCGACGCCTACATCGCGGGTCTGAAGCGCTCCGCGGTGACGCCAGCGCCTACGCACGAACAGTCCGGCGCCCAGAACCCCCAGTCGGGTGAGGGGCAATCGGGCGCACAGAGCGGAGGCAACTCCTGATGGCAACCGTCTCGATCGCCCCCGCCCGTCCGCGCCGTTTCCTTGAGCTGGGCCTCATGGTGCTGGCCCTCGCGGTCGGCATTTCCGGCTACGTGCTCACCTCCCTGAACTACACGGGCGCGGTTCCCGCGAACCTACTGCCACAGGTCGGCGTGCTCGTCGCGCTCGCCATCATCGGCGAGATCGGCGTTCATTTCCTGGCCCCCTACGCGGACCCCGTGATCCTGCCGGTCGCGGTAGCTCTCACGGGGTTGGGTCTGGCGATGATCTATCGCCTCGACCTGTCGTACGCGCGCAGGGACGAGGCCGTGGTTGGTTTCCGGCAGGCGTTGTTCGTGGGCATCGCGATCGTCATCGCGGCCGTCATTTTGGTGATGCTGCGCGACCACCGGATGGCGCGCCACTACACCTACACCTTCGGCGTGCTCTCTCTTCTCCTGCTGCTGCTCCCCATGATCCCCGGCCTCGGCCAGGAGACTTACGGCGCGCGCGTGTGGATTCACCTGGGACCCGTCTCGATTCAGCCGGGCGAGCTAGTGAAAATCACGCTGGCCATCTTCTTTGCGGGCTACCTGGTGACGAACCGCGACAACCTGGCCATCGGAGGACGCAAGTTCCTGGGCATGCGCCTGCCGCGCGGACGCGACCTCGGCCCGATCATGGTGGTGTGGATGATCGGCATCGCCATCCTCGTGCTCCAGCGCGACCTGGGAACCTCCCTGCTGTTCTTCGGCCTGTTCGTCGCCATGCTGTATGTGGCCACGAACCGAGTGTCCTGGCTCGTCATCGGTTTTACGTTGTTCGTGCCCGCCGTGGCCATCGCTGTTCACTCGTTCAGCCACGTCCAGACACGCTTCAACATCTGGCTGCGCGCCCTGGATCCCGACGTCTACGAGAACGGCTCCTACCAGCTCGTGCAGGGCCTCTTCGGCCAGGCGTCCGGCGGCCTCATGGGCACCGGGTGGGGCCGCGGATACCCACAGCTTGTCCCGCTGGCTAACTCTGATTTCATCCTCTCATCTTTCGCCGAAGAGCTGGGCCTGACGGGCATGGCTGCGATTCTCGTCCTGTACCTGATCCTCATCCAGCGTGGGCTGCGTGCCGCCTTGACGGTACGCGACGGCTTCGGCAAGCTCCTGGCGACCGGCCTGAGCTTTTCGCTGGCGATTCAGCTGTTCGTGGTTCTTGGTGGCATCACGCGCATCATCCCGCTGACCGGCCTGACGGCACCGTTCCTGGCCGCTGGTGGTTCCTCGATGGTCTCGTCGTGGATCACCGTTGCCCTGCTGATCCGTGTCTCCGACGCCGCGCGTCGTCCCGCTTCGACGCCGGCTCCGTGGAACTCGGGAATCCAGCCGGCCGTAGGAGTGGGTGAGTAGCGCGTGAACGCACAGATCCGCAAGATTTTCGTCATTGTCCTGCTGATGTTTGCCATGCTCGGCCTGGGCATCACGAACACGCAGTTCATTTCTGCTTCCTCGCTCAATGAGGATCCGCGCAACCAGCGGACGATCCTGCACGCGGCCGAAACCGACCGCGGACCCATCATCGTAGACAAGACTGCGATCGCCTCCTCCGAGCTCGAAGACGGCTCGAAGCGCTACACGCGCTCCTACACCGATGGTCCGCTCTACGCGTCAGTCACGGGCTATTTCTCCTCCGTGGGCAGCGCGTCCACGGGCATCGAAGCAGCCGAGGAGGACGTCCTCGATGGACAGTCACAGACCCTTCTTGGTCAGCGCCTGCGCAACCTCCTGACCGGCCAGAATCGTCAGGGTGGCGGCGTCGAACTGACGTTGAACTCCTCCATGCAAAAGGCTGCAGCCGACGCTCTTGGCGATCGAAAGGGTGCCGTCGTGGCCCTGGACGCTACGACCGGAGCGGTCCTGGCGATGTATTCTTCGCCCACCTACGACCCGAACCAGCTGGCCTCCTCGGACGCCACCGAGGTGTCTGCCGCGTTCGCGTCCCTGTCCAACGACGCCGATAGCCCGCTCGTCAACCGCGCGATCGGCGCACGCTACGCGCCCGGCTCCACCTTCAAGGTTCTCACCACGATCGCGCTCATCGAAAACGGCGTCGCCACACCCGAGACACGCATGCCGTCGCCGGTGTCGGCGACCCTGCCGAACACCGCCACTAACGTCTCCAACATCGAGTCCTCCACCTGCGGCGACGGCAACCCGACGCTGACCGAAGCCTTCGCCCGCTCATGTAACACAACCTTCGTGCTGGCATCCGAGCAGCTGACCAACCAACAGCTCACGGACGTGACCAACCGATTCGGATTCGGGCGCGAATCGCAGATCCCGCTGAACGTCACGCCCTCGGTGTTCCCCTCCGATACGGATGCCGCCCAGCTCGCCATGAGCGCAATCGGCCAGTACACGGTCCAGACCACGCCCCTCCAGATGGCACAGGTCGCGCAGACGGTTGCCAACGGCGGCCAGATGATGGCCCCGTATCTGATCCAGTCGATCGTCGACGCCGACAACCAGGTCGTGCGTACAACCAGTCCGACGGACGCAGGACGACCGATTTCTTCTGACACTGCCTCCCAGCTATCAACCATGATGCAGGCCGTCGTCTCTTCGCCCTACGGTACAGGCACCACGATGGCGCTGCCCAACGTCGCAGTCGCCGCAAAGACCGGCACCGCGGAGACCGGCAAGGGCGACCGCGCGAACGCGTGGGCCATCGGCTTCGCACCCGCGGACAAGCCCCAGATCGCCTTCGCCGTCCTCGTCGAGGGCGACGACGCTGACCCCACGCCGCACGGCGGTGACGTCGCCGGACCGATCGCGCGAGCGGTCCTGGAAGCGGGGCTGAAGTGAGTGTCCAACGAATGACCTCCGGGGCCGGGCGCGTACTCGGTGGCCGCTACACGCTCCTCACTCCCATCGCCCAGGGCGGCATGGGCGAAGTGTGGAAGGCGCGCGACCGCGTCAGCGGCCATATCGTCGCCGCGAAGGTCCTACGCCCGGAGCTTGCAGGCGAGGAGCTCTCGCTCTCCCGCCTGCGCTTGGAAGCCCGCAACTCGATGTCTATCTCTCATCCGAACATTGCGAACACGCAGGACTCGGGTCAAGAAGACGGCATCGGCTGGATCATTATGGAGCTTGTCGACGGTTACCCTCTGACGGACTACCTGCGGGGCGGCTCGCGCATTGAACCTGAATACCTGATGCCCATCCTCATCCAGGTTGCGATGGCCCTCGGCGCAGCAGCCCGGGCCGGTGTCGTGCACCGCGACATCAAGCCCGCGAACATCCTCGTCCGGCCCGACGGCATGGTGAAGCTGACCGATTTTGGTATTTCCCGCGCGAGAGACCAGGTTAATCTCACCGCCGCCGGCATGGTCATGGGCACCGCCCAGTACCTGCCGCCCGAACAGGCCATGGGCGAGATCGCGACGCCGACCGGTGACCTCTACGCCCTCGGCGTCATCGCCTACGAGGCCGCGGCCGGTCGCCGCCCTTTCACGGGCGAAACCCAGGTCGACATTGCGTTCGCGCACGTCAACGACCCTGTTCCACCCCTGCCGGACTTCGTCCCCGAGCCGCTCGCTGACGTCATCTTGCACCTCCTAGAAAAGGATCCCGCCAAACGCCCCGAATCCGGTTCCGCCGCCGTCCGTGAGATCGCCGCAGCCGCCAAGGCGATGGGCATCTCCGTCACGCCCCGCCCGCTGCCGCTACCCAAGGCCGCGCAGCGTCCCACCGAAGTGCGCACCCCCGTCCAGCCTTCCGTGCCAATCCTCGCCCCCGTGCGTCACCTCACACGCCGCACACTTCCCGACGAGATGCTCCAGCCCCCGTCGGGCCTAAACCCCCGCGTCCGCTCGGTCACGGGTCGCCACGCGGTCGTCCCGCGCATCATCGACGAAGCAACGACGATCGCCCCGTCGTCCTCGATGATTCCAATCACGGGTCGTCACGTGACCGTTCCGCGCATCATCGACGAGGCTCCCCCGCCGCCGGTCGCTCCGCCGCCGGTCGCTCCGCCGCCGGTCGCACGCCCCGTCTCCGCGCCCATCAGGACTCGCCGCCAACGCCCAGACGCGACGGGCGAGCAGGCTCCTGTCGTGGGGTCCACGCGCTCACTGACCTCGACGGGACGTCACGCGGCCGTGCCTCCGGCCCCGCAACGACCGACGTCGACGTCAACCCCCTCCCGAGCGGACTCCACGCCCGCCGCGGCGCCCGTCGTCACCGAATCGCCCGCCCCCCGTCGCCCGGCACCCGCGCGCCAACAAGCGTCGCCCGCGCCCGCGGTGCCCGCGCCCGCCCAACCGGCTCGACCTGCCGCCCAGGCCGCGCCAGCGACACCCGTCGAACGCCCCCAGGCGATGGTCCCCGCTCAGGCAACCACGGCCTCGTCAGGAACAGACACCATCCCGACGCCGCCCACGACGACCGGCACCCAGACCCCGATCGACCGGCGCGCAGCCCTGAACGAACGCCTCCGCCAACGCGCCGCGAACCGCCAGGCTGAGGATGCCGCAGAAGAACAGCGCCGCGCACAGGTTGCCCGCGAAGAGCAGGAGCGTCAGCGCGAACTGCGCGAAGCACGCGAGGCCCGCCAGCGCAAAGAAGCACGCCAGCGCCACGACGCAGAGCAGGCCTACCGCCACGCCTCACGCGCCCCCGTCCCTCAGCCCACCCGCGACACGCAGGAGAATGCCGCCAAGGACACCACGGCCTCGTCTCAGACCTCGACGAGCACAGGATCCACGCCTCGCGTGTTGGGGACGGTTCCCCAGCCGCGCGCGAAAAAGAAGTCCTCCACGGCTTCCACGCGCCCACGCCGCTCCGTCTTTGAACCGCGTTCAGAAAAGAAGACGCGCCGCCCAAAGTGGCACGAACTGGATGCGCGCTCTGCAGAGCAGAAACGACCGGCGGCAAAAACCGCATACTCGCGCAGTGTCGTCGCCCCGCCAGTCCCAACAGTTAAGAAAGTAATCCGCTGGGTGGTCGTCACACTCATCGTGATTGCGTTGATTGCACTCGCAGCCGTTACGATCAGACACATGCTGAGCTCCCTCATCCAATCAAACGCGGGAGCAACCATCACCGAGGAGGTTAGGACATGGCACAGCCCATGGCCCACCGTCTAGCTGGCCGATACGAGGTCCGCTCGCTCATCGGGCGAGGTGGAATGGCCGAAGTCCACCTGGGCTTCGACACTCGCCTGTCGCGCGTCGTCGCCATCAAGATGCTGCGACGCGACCTGGCGCTGGACTCGATCTTCCAGGCACGGTTCCGCCGCGAAGCTCAGTCGGCTGCGTCACTGAATCACCCGAACATCGTCGCCGTGTACGACACCGGCGAGGAAATCATCGAGGATGCGAACAACCGGTCCATCGCCGTGCCCTACATCGTCATGGAGTACGTTGAGGGACACACCGTCAAGGACCTCATCTCCGACGGCACAGCCGTGCCGATCAACGAAGCCATCGAAATCGTCTCCGGTGTCCTGTCCGCCCTGCAGTACTCGCACGCCAACCACCTGGTGCACCGCGACATCAAGCCCGGCAACATCATGCTGACCTCGGAGGGCAAGGTCAAAGTCATGGACTTCGGCATCGCCCGAGCCTTGACCGATTCACAGGCCACGATGACACAGACCAACGCTGTCGTCGGCACCGCACAGTACCTGTCCCCCGAGCAGGCGCGCGGCGAGACCGTGGATGAGCGCTCCGACCTGTACTCCACCGGCGTCGTCCTCTTCGAGCTACTCACGGGCCGCCCGCCCTTCAAGGGCGACTCCGCGGTCGCCGTCGCCTACCAGCACGTTGAGCAGATCCCGCCCACGCCCTCGTCGATTCTTTCCGACATCCCGGACTCGCTCGACCGCGTCGTCCTGAAAGCCCTGGCGAAGAACCGCGACGACCGCTACCCGAGCGCCGCCGCCATGCTCGCCGACCTGCAGCGCGTCGCACGCGGCCTGGATGTGGGCGCGCCGCCCGCCGACTCGTGGGCGACTGAGGTCTTGCCCTCCGCCGGCGCCGCGCGCACCGCCGCCACTGCCCCGCTGGCCGCGGTTCACACCCCGGTGGGCACCCCCACCCACTCGGGCGTAGCGGCGACTTCCACGTCCCTTCCCGCAGTCGCAACCGAGGATGAGGCGGCACACGAGGCCACCAAGGCCCGTAAGCGCCGCACCGCGATCATCGCGTCGCTCGTCCTCATCGCGCTCCTCCTCATCGGCGGCAGCGTGTGGGCGCTCACGCGCGGCGCAGGGACGACGGCGACCGTGGCCGTCCCGAACGTCGTCGGCCTCTCCCAGGCGGATGCAAAGTCTCAGATTGAGGCCGCGGGCTTCACGTGGGAGCTCAACCCCGACAAGGTCGCCTCCGACACTGTCGACGCTGGTTCCGTGGCCTCGACAGATCCCGCCGGCGGCACCCAGGCGGAGAAGGGCGCGACCGTACGCGTCACGATCTCCTCCGGCCCAGACTCGGTTACTCTGCCCGATAACCTGGTCGGCATGAGTCCGGACGACGCGCGTAAGGCCGTCGAAGCGCTGGGCTTGAAGTGGGAGGTCAACTCCAGTAAGGTCGCCTCCGACACGGTTCCCGAAGGCAAGGTCGCGCAGACCAACCCCTCCCCCGGTTCGAAGGTCAAGGCAGGCCAGACGATCACCGCGTACCTGTCCTCCGGCTCCGACCAGGTTGAAGTTCCCGACCTTGAAGGCATGAGCCAGGATCAGGCTCGTAGCGCCCTGAAGGCCGTCGGCCTGGAACTCGGCAACGTCACGAGCGTCGATTCGGACAAGGATAAGGATCGCATCGTCTCCCAGGATCCGGCGACGGGTACGAAGGTCAAGAAGGGCACGACCATCGCCGTGTCCGTGTCCAACGGCAAGAACGGCCAGGTGGAGATCCCCTCCATTGTTGGCATCGGTCGCGACGACGCTGAAGCGCAGCTGAAGGCCCTGGGTCTCAACGTCACTGTCGAGGAAGTTGCGGACTCCCAGCCAGCTGGACAGGTCCTTTCCGTCGAGCCCGGCGAAGGCTCGAAGGTGGACAAGAATTCGACCGTGAAGCTCAAGGTGTCTAAGGGCTCTCAGGGCGCAAGCCCCAGTCCCTCCCCCACGAAGAGCAACTAATGACGGGTGCCGCAGCGGCACACACGCCCCGCTGCGGCACACGCGCATCGAGGCCCGCACTCACAGGAACCCTCCTGAGGTGCGGGCCTCGTCGTATGCGGGTCGCGTCGTATGCGGTGCGGTGTGCGGTGCGGTGTGCGGTAGGGTGCGGTGAGCCGCGCGCTTACTCGGCGGTGAGCTCGGGCGTGCGTGGTGAGGCCACGAGCACCCCGATCCTGGCCACAACCTCGTCATCGAACGCTTCCACGAACACCTATCCCGATCCGGGCCCGCACCGACGCGGATAGGTTACGAACATGCGGATAGGTTACGCTCACGCGGATAGGTAACTAAGGTATCCGGATGCTCGTAACCTATCCACGAAACCATTTCCTATCCGCATGCGGCCACCCGCAAGCGATCGTATCTACAGCACCCGTCGATGGCTACCAATCCTAGGCGGACATCGAGACGACGCGACGAACCGAAGCTCTGCAGCATAGACAACAAACGGACCAACAGGGTCAGCCGACCATCGTGCTAGCATATGGTTACTTCATCACCATATGACTGAGATCCATAGGCGGGGCTCCCAGTCGGACCGGGAGCGCAGACATGAGTGACACAACGCAGGACGTTGAGCAATGGGACCCCAACGAGGATGACACCATCATCGTCCCCCTCGACAACGATTACGCTCTCGTGGTCGGGTCCAACACAAAGGGCCTCGAAAAGATCGACAGCTCACTGATAGCTGATCGTGCACTCAACGATCTGATCGCGTCAATTGGCGAGGGAGCCTCACTGAGCGGAGGCGCGGCCTCGGCGGCCAACGCCATCCAGCACATGTCCGGTCTCTACAAGCTGGATGCCGTCACCAAGGCACAACTAGCCGCAGGCAACGCACTCACGAAGACCGCTGATGGTCGATTGATCGGTGCCGTCAGAAATACTGGTGGGCAAATCACTCGCCAAGCACGCCTCATTCCCGCGTCAGCTCCCCAGATCGCGGGAGCCATCGCAGCGATCGGCCCCGCGGTCGCGATGGTGGCTGTGCAGATGCAGCTCAACAACATCTCCAAGCAGGTGAGCACAGTCCAGCAGACCTCTCTGCAAACGCTTCAGGTACTGACCGACTCGAGGAATGCTGATTACCAGGGCGACTGTCAGACCATCAACGAGGTCTATCAAGCTAGCTCCAACCATGGCTACGTGTCCAAAACAGACTGGTCGATCATCTCCGGACTTGTATCTAGAATTCAATCTCACCGTCACTTCTACAAGAAGCAGGTTGCGAACCACCAGGAAGCCCTCGAGAAAGCTCATGACGACTCGCACACGCAAAGGGACTACATCCAGACGAACAAGGCTCGCATTGTGAACGATTCTTGTGCTGCGTTTGAAACGCTCCGGGCATGGGCACACCTAACTGAGCTGCGCATCGCACGGGCCCAGGAACAAGGCGAACACCCCCACGCCGAACCACTTCAGATCCGCCAGGAAGTTATCGAGGACCTGCAGGTCCAACGCGCTCTTTTGCACGGCCTCATGCGCGAGCTTCGCATCATCGCGGAGCTTCCCGGCGGTTGGACCGTGCCGGCCTCCGGAAAGCGAAAGCAGTCCCACCTATCCCGACAAATGGCACAAGAGATTATCGGCACACTGAATCCCCTCGTACAGCAGCTGGGAATCCAAGAAAATCCTATTCCCAGCCTGGACGTCACCTGTGCACCCGACGACTACGATGTGTCTCCCTACACCCAAATCCTGCGTTGGTACCTGGACGAGGGCGAAGAACTGAGGGCATTAGCGTTCCCTGTCAACACGTTGACTCATAAAGTCGTCGCCCCAACCATCGACAGAATCAGATCCAAGCCATCTGTGGACTCGGCATGGTCCAAGCTCCCGACACCGAAAGACGCAACGGAATGGAGCCTGGGCAGGGTGAGACGCGCTACCGGAAGAGCAGTAATGGTCTCGCCCGAGATGGTTGCCGTTACCGGTCGCCGCATCATCACCGCTGACCCACAGGAGTTCATTCAGAAGGGCATTGTCAAAGAAGAGTTCTCCATTGACGACGTGACTCCAGCATTCACGGACACAGATGATGCGCTCCCGGAGCTACACCTCATGCGAGGAGAGAAAAAATGTCGCGAGTGGTGCTTCCCAAGCAAGGCACGCTCCAAGGCGCGCAGCGTCGCAGAAATGCTCGTCGATGATCCTATGCAGCTCCTACCGCCCGCGAAGCTTGAGCTTACCAATACGCAGGACGACATAGAGGCCGCAGACCCAGGCGATCCGGAACCCACGCAGAGTCCGGATCCCGTACAGAATCCGGAATCCGCACCGAACGGCACATCAGCGCAGCCCGAAAAGGAAGAATCCCCCACAGAACCTACAGCTTGAAGCGCTCCGCGACGACGGGCTTCAGGGACACGGCACGCTCACGCGCGTCGGCATCACCGCAGGCGGCCAGCCAGTTGGCGAACATGAGGTGCCCGGACTGGGTCATGACGGACTCGGGGTGGAACTGGACGCCCTCGAGGGGCAGGGAGCGGTGGCGCACGCCCATGATGATGCCGGACTTCGTGGTCGCGGAGACCTCGAGCTCGTCGGGCACGGTCGCGGGGTCGATCGTGAGGGAGTGGTAGCGGGTGACGGTCAGCGGCGAGGGCACGCCCTCGAACACGCCGCGCCCGTCGTGCGTGATGACGGAGGTCTTGCCGTGCATGAGTTCGGGCGCGTGCCCGACGGTCGCGCCGAATAGCTCCCCGAGGGCCTGGTGACCCAGGCACACGCCCAGCATCGGGATCTCGCGCTCGGCACAGTCGGCGATGGTCTGCAGGGAGGCGCCGGCGCTCTTGGGGTCGCCGGGTCCGGGGGAGATGAGGACGCCGTCGTAGCCGGCCTCGAACCAGGCGGGATCCACGACGTCGTTGCGCACGACGTCGACGGCGGCACCCAGGTGGCGCAGGTAGCCCACGATCGTGAAGACGAACGAGTCGTAGTTGTCGACGCAGAGGATTCGTGCCATCGTCGGTCCTTTCATGTACGAGGCCGTGGCCCCTTCTCCGGCCTCCATCGTAGGGCGCTCCCCCAGCGGGCGCGCGGGCGCTGTCCGACTAACGGGCGGTGCGGTGCGGAAAGCGTGAGCGCCGAGAGCTGTGGCATGGAAAGCGGCGAAGTGCTCGCGAAAGACATGCGAAGACGATCCCGCACACGCGGGTTGGGCGGACTGCGCAGCCGTCAGCCACGGTTCACGCCCCCACGCCCGTGGATACGAAACGAGGCCGGGGTGGCCCCGGCCTCGTCCCTTCCCAGGGTGAGCGGTTCAGGCGCCGCCGACGGAGGACTGTCCCAACTCCAGGTAGGACTGGACCCAGGGGTACACCCAGGTGAACAGGGCGGCGACGGCCGCGCCGATGAGGGCCAGGGATTCGATGACTTTGAACCAGGTGGGGCCGGGCAGGTGGCGGAAGATCCATGCGTACATGTGGGGTCCTTCAGTTCGTGGGTTCGTCGACGAGTTCGGCGGGCACGCCCGTGTCCTTGGGGGTCCAGGATTCGAACTTGAGGTGGACGATGTAGCGCT